>Ga0194132_10000557_pt1 | contig 76567 bp, 61 predicted proteins | sample TA2KigOf80mmetaG_FD_148612 | JGI IMG/M metagenome (GOLD analysis project Ga0194132, IMG submission 148612) | Freshwater microbial communities from Lake Tanganyika, Tanzania - TA2015054 Kigoma Offshore 80m | ecosystem: Environmental > Aquatic > Freshwater > Lake | place: Tanzania: Lake... | reverse complement strand
GCTCCCCATCCCCCTGCCCGGTAGGCTGCAAGCCAGTTGTAGATGCAGGCCCGGGCAAAACCCAGTGCCTGGATCACCACCTCTGGACTCTCGCCCGCTTGCACTCGCTCGACGGCGCGGATGCGGATCTCTTCCAAGGTCTTGTGATCAAGAGATCGGGCATCTCGCTTGGGCATGATCCATTTTACCAGATGCCTACCTACTTATGCACTAATTAATAATACCCCGCAGTTCGGCATCGTAAACGGGCAGGAGAATACTCCTCGCCAGGTTCAGTTAGGGCTGAAGATCATTTTCTGAGATTCATCGATGAGTACGATTCGAAACGAAGGCCGCCGGCGGTTTCTACGGACTGCTTCTTCGGCCATGGCAGGAGCCGCTTTGGGGGCTTCGGCGCGCGGAGCGGCTACGGGCGACCGCCCGAATATCCTCTATCCGTGCTCAAAGCGCTGCGGGATACGGGGCTGGACCGGAACACGGTCGTGGTGTTCTCGAGCGACCACGGCGACATGGATTCCGCGCACGGGTTCGAACACAAGAGCCTGCCGTACGAGGAGTCGGCGCGGGTACCGTTCGTTGTCTCGTGGCCCGGCCACACGCCAGCCGGCCGCGTGGACAAGCGTCACTTGATTTCCTCGTGTGTCGACCTCATGCCTACTTTGTGCGATTACGCCGGTATCGCGCCGCCGGTGGGACTTCCGGGGCGGAGTGTGCGGCCGCTCGTGGAAAAAGGAAGGGCGGCCAACTGGCGCGAGGATCTCGCCATCGAATGCGTGGATTCCCGATCAATTCGAAGCCGGAGATACAAGTACTCGCTATTCGAAGGGAACGAGCCGCGCGAGATGCTCGTCGACATGGACAAGGATCCGGGCGAAATGACGAATCTCGCCACCGATCCGAAGTTTGCTTCGGTACTGGCGGAACACCGGAGAAGGTTGAGAGCGCGGGTTGAGGAGCTTGGCGATGGCTATGGACGGTCGCTGCTGGTGAGTTGAGCGGTACTTCTCTTTGGCGAATTGCCGGAATCCCAAGAGTTCGGCCTCGCTGTCGCTTTTCGGGCTCCGATTTCGCTTTATTAGATGGGAGCAGAAGGGGATTCGAATCGGGATCCGCCAAGGCCGTGAGCAAGGCCGTGAAGAAGGCCAGGAGCGGGTGCGCAACACTCTGCGGGAACTAGCCCTGAACCTCATTTCGGATCGCTTCGGCCGCATCCCGGAAACTGTCGCCGAGCGTGTGCGGAGTCTCGATTCGGTGGACGAACTCAAAGCCCTCATCACCAGGGCCGCGAAGGCTCAGGCGCTATCCGATCTGATGCTCTGACCGGATCGCTCAAGGCAACGAGAATACCAGGATATTCGGACCGGCGGCGACCGCGACATATTGCTTGCCCGCTGCCGTGTACGTCATGGGCGAGGCCCGCCAACTGTGGCCGTCCCCAAGTTCCGCCGCGGCATTGGTCTGGATCTGCCACAGGACCTTCCCATCGCGATTGTCGGCCGCGGCGAAAGCTCCGCTATCCTCGCCGAAAAACACAAGCCCGCCTGCCGTGGATAACACACCACCCCAACTGTCTGCGGGACCCTGGTGAGGCGTCTCCCAAACGCGCCGGCCCGTTTCAATGTCGAGCGCGCGGAGGAACATCTGGCCCGGCTCATTGGGAATCGGGCGGGGGTTCCAACTGGGCGGTTTCACATAGATCCCACAGGCTTCCCGCGCGTTCAGATAAAAGTGGCGGGTTTCGGGGTTGAAGGCCACGGAATGCCAGTTGGTGCCGCCCAGGATATTGGGGCAAACCTTCTTGCCGTCGCGCGTCGGCTCCTGGCCGGGTATGAGAATAGGGCGTCCATCCTTGCCAATGCCGGTAGCCCACGTGAGGCGGTCGACAAACTTTTCGCCTAGCAGCAGTTCCCCGGTCACGCGATCGAAAACGTAGAAAAAGCCGTTACGGTTCGCCGTGGCCAGCAGCTTCCGCTCATGCCCGCGGAAGGTGGTGTTGAGGATCATCGGCGTCTGGCCCGCGTCCCAGTCGTAGAGGTCGTGCGGCGTGAACTGGTAGTGCCACTTGAGCTTGCCCGTTGCCGGGTCAATCGCGAGCACGGAATCGGAATACAGGTTATCGCCTCCACGTTCATCGCCGTTGAGAGCCGGATACGGGTTGCCCGTCCCCCAGTAAAGGGTTTGCGTTTCGGCATCAAAGGTGCCGGTCATCCAGGTAGCCGCACCGCCGCCGAAATCGGCGAGGGCGGAGCCCCTCCAGGTTTCCGACAACGGCTCGCCGGGCAGCGGCGTGGTCCAAAGGCGCCAGATACGCTCGCCGGTTGACGCCTTGTAGGCGGAGAGGAACCCGCGCATGCCGAGATCGCCACCCGAGATCCCGGCGATCACCAGATCGTTCACGGCCAAAGGCGCGGAGGTGTTGCCGAAGTTCCTACCCTTCATGCCTTCCGGTATCACGGACTCCCAGAGCGGCTCCCCGGTGAGCCGGTGCAGCGCGACGAGATGGGCATTGTCGGTGACGAAGAACACCCGGTCGCCGGCGACCGCCGCCCCGCGGTTCGTGCCCTTGGCCGGATCGCCGCGGGTTTCGCGGGACCGGGGCCTCTGATAATGCCAGATGGTTCGTCCACTGCGGGCGTCCAAGGCGAAGACCTGGTTTGGTCCAGTGACGTACATCACGCCATCCGCCACAAGGGGAGTCGCTTCAATGACATCGTGACGAATGGGAAACAGCCAGGCCAGCCGTAGTGAACCCACATTGTCACGCGTCACCTGCGCGAGCGGGCTGTGGCGATTGCCCGTGGCCAGGCCATGATAGGTAGGCCAGTCGCCGGGCTTGGGTGCGGTGGCGGGAGAAGCGAAAGCGTGGGCGGGCTTGCCAGCCACGGGCCCCGTCAGAGACGCCAGATAGGCGAGAAGGTTGCCGCACTCGGCCGGGGAGCACCGAACCGGCGCCATCAGAGAACCGGGCTCGGGGGTGAGCGAGGAGATCTCGCTGGCATCCAGCAAATGGAGCTTTCCTTCAAGATCCTGGATCTGGGCGCTGAACCGGCTGCGATTGCGAGCGAATCCGCGCAGCGGCCCGCCCGATCGAAGCGTCACACGAACCAATTCGTAGCCCGGCTTGATGGAAGCTGCCGGATTGCGTAGCGCCTCTTCCAACGAAGCCAGAGAGTGATTGCGGCCCACGGCGGAGAGATCGGGACCGATCGCCCGGCCGCGCCCGCCCGCCATGTGGCACTTGGCGCAGCCGCCCGCGCCGAAGAAGAACCGTTCCCCCGCGGCGCGATCCCCTGGCACCGCGGTATCGGCCGCCGAGGCATTGAACGCTCGTACCAACTCCGTGAGTTGATCAAGTGCCGCGCCCGGCAGATTGTTGAACGCCGGCATGCCAGCTGAGGTGACGCCATTGCGAATAATCTCGCGAAGTTGCGCATTGTCGGCGGCGCGCACCTTGCGGTTCGCCACCAGATTGGGACCCCGTTCCGTTCCGTGACCATCGCCATGGCAGACCGCGCAGTGCGTGCTGAAGAGCGCGCGCGCGTCCTGGGCTGAAAGCTGCGAAATCACGGCCGGTACTAGGAAGATGGCAAGGCGTAAAGACATGGGTTGTGGAGCCATTATCTCAAGGGATCGCCATTCCGCGGGTTCTATAATGGCGGTGTTGTGGTGTCGCGTGCTCTCAGTGGCGGTCTGATCATCGGCGTGGCCGCGCTGTGGGCCCAGGAGTCCCCGCTGGCTCCGGAGACTTTGCTGCTTTCGCGGGTGAAGTATGAGATGTCGAAGAGCCTGACGCGGCTGCCGAACTACACCTGCCTGCAGACCATTGAGCGGAGCCGCCGCCAGGGATCCTCCAAGAAGTTCCAGCTTTCCGATGTGGTGCGGCTGGAGGTCGCCCTGGTGGAAGGCAAGGAGATGTTCTCCTGGCCCGGCGCCCGGAAGTTCGAACAGGTGGAGATCACAAAAATGGTGGCCGGCGGAGCCATCGGGAACGGCAACTTCGCCCTGCATGCGCGCAGCGTCTTTGCCTCGAACGCACCAACCTACAAGTTCGAAGGCGATACCGAGATCGACGGACGGAAGGCTTGGCGATACTCATACATCGTGCCGCAGTTCCGCAGCGGGTACACCATCAGGAGCGGCGAGAACAGTGCCGTAGTGGGGTATCGCGGCACTTTCATCGTTGAGGCGGACACGCTGGATGTGCGGAGCCTGGAAGTGATCGCGGAGAACATTCCGGCGCACATTCAGATCAGGTCGTCCAAGGACTCCATGCAGTATGCGCGCGTGCGCATCGCCGATGGGGACTACCTTCTACCGAAGGGGTCCGAGTTGCACATGATCGGCATCAATGGAGATGAGAGCCGGAACACGACACGCCTGACCGGTTGCCGCCAGTATTCAGGCGAGTCGACCCTGTCCTTCGGGGACCCGGATTCAACGCCGGCTCCGGCGGAAGTTCCACCCGCTGTGGAGCGCGTGGAACTTCCGGAAGGGCTGATCGTCTACACGACGCTCGCGGCGAAGATCGAAACCGGCAAGAGCGCCGTGGGCGACCCCGTCACGGCACTGGTGGCGGCGGACGTGAAGCGGAAGGGGCAGTTGCTGGTGCCGAAGGGAGCGAGAGTAACGGGGCGCCTGGCGCGCATCGAGAAACGGCACGGCGGCTTTGAAGGATTTTGGATTGAACTGAGAATGGAGACGATCGAGTTCGGGAACAAGTCCGGGGACTTTCACGGCCGGCTGGAATCGGCCGCCGGGTTGACGGGTTATCAACCGGTGATGCGCGGCGCGGGCCAAATGATGGTAACCGCCGAGGAAGCCCCTGGAGTGGGCGGTTTTCTGGTGCGAGGCGGCAAGGTGGAACTGCCCGTGGGGTTGCGGATGACGTGGCGAACTCAAACGCCCAGGTAGAACAGGCTTAAGCGGGGCAGACCCGCATTCTCGATCAGCCGCCGGTCCAGGAAGTTGCGTTCCAGCAACCCCAACTGATCCGCGGTCATTTTGCCACGGTAGGGGCGGAGTTGTGTGTCCAGATCGCGCCGGGCGGCCAACAGTTCGGATTCGGGCTGCGTGGCGCGCGCGATGGCGATCATTTTCTCTTCAAGTACGGTGAGGTTCTGCTCCAGCGCCTCAAGCGCGGTGAGATGTTCGGCCGTGTTTGCGGCGAGTTGCGCCAGTGATTCCCCAATGGCGCGGTAGGCATCTATCGCCTGGAGCGAGCGGGCGTTACGAAGCAGGAACTCACGAAGGTCCTGTTCCGCGAACGGCGCTTCGGCCGGCGCGCTGGGCGGCCGTCCCTCCGCCATGCGCTGAGCCTCTTCCATGACCGCCTGCGTGCAGTAGGCCAGGCTATTGATCATGCGGATGCGTGATCGGCTCTTGTTGGCGCGCCACTTCTCGAACGCCGCGTCTACGCCACGGAGCACGGCTTCCATGGGGACGCCGGAGTTTTTCCAGCCTTCGATCAGCGCCCAGTCCAGTGGTGACAGCAGAAAGAAGCCGGTGCCGCGGGCGCGCCGAAAGTGCTCTTCCACTTCGGTGAAGTAGTTGAAGTAGTTGAGCGGGGTCCAGTTGTCGCTCTCCTCAGCCACCGGCTTGCACCGCCCGCGGATTGCGCTCCCAAACCAGGCGTAGGCCTTCAAGCGTCAGAGCTTCGTCCACCGTCTTGATGAAGCGTGAACCCTTGGCCACGAGCGCGGCCTGTCCCCCAGTCGCCACGCAGTGCGTGCCCGGTCCAAGTTCCGCCACCAGACGCTCGAAGATCCCGTCGATGGCGCCAACCGTCGAGTAGTACAGGCCGGATTGGATGCAGTCCACCGTATTGGCGCCGATGAGCTGCGCGGGTTCGCGAAAATCCACTAGGGGCAGCCGCGCTGTCTTCGAAAAGAGCCCCTGCGCTGCCATGCCAATGCCCGGACAGATGATGCCGCCCAGGAACTCACCCTTCGCGGAAACCACGTCGAAGTTAATGGCGGTGCCAAGGTCCACCACCACACAAGGGCCGCCGTACAGGTGGAAGCCCGCCACCGCGTTGGCCAGACGGTCGGCGCCGGCCTCCCGCGGATTGTCGATCCGGAGTGAGATGCCCAGGTCGATGCCGTGTGTCAGGAAGAGCGGCTCAAGTGAAAAGTAGCGTTGGGCCATTTTGCGCAGCGGTTCCTCCAGGGGCGGCACCACACTGGCGATAGCCATGCCCTGAATGCGGTCCAGTTGGAGCCCGGCGAGCGCAAAGAGATTTCGAAAAAGGATACCCCATTCGTCGGCGGTCTGTTCATGAATAGTTCGCAGGCGCCACTGCATGATCAGTTGCTGGGCGTCGAAGACGCCCACCGTGATGTTGGAGTTTCCCGCGTCCAGTGCAAGCAGCATATCTCTATATTGGCCTGACGCCGCCCGCCAGGATGAGGATGGTCTCGCCGTTATCCTTACGCAGGCGCAGAAACCCGCACTCATCGAGTCCGGCCGTGGTGCCCACCAGATTGGTGTCGCCGCTTGTCACCGTGACGCGGCGGCCTTCCACGTAGCTGGAAGAACGTGCGAAGGCGCGCAGAATCGGGTCGCGGCCATGCTGCTCAAGCAGTGCGATGTGCTCGTCGATGGCCGTCAGCAGTGCGGCCAGCAGCGTCTCGCGGCGCTGCCCCCGGCCCGACGCCCGGCGGGACTCCCGGCTGGACTCAATGCGCAGCGAGGTGGCGGTCTCCGCCAGTTCCGCCGGAAACGCTGCCTGATCGACATTGATGCCGATGCCGGTCACGATAGCCGCCCCGTGGAGTTGAGTGAGAATGCCCCCCAGCTTGCGGCCGCGCGCCAGGATGTCGTTCGGCCAGCGGAGATCGCACGCCACACCGGTCTCCACGGCAATCGCGCTGGCCGCGGCCACACCCAGTGCGAGCGTCACCACCGGCAGCGTGTCGGGCGGAAGTTTCGGGCGCAGGATCACCGTGCAGTAGAGCCCCTCGCCGGGTGCCGAATGCCAAGTCCTGCCATGCGTGCCCTGGCCCGCCGTCTGCTCATCGGCAACGGCCACGGTGCCGTGCGGCGCGCCCGCGTTGGCAAGGCGCTGCGCTTCGGTCATGGTGGTGGGAAGTGAGGGCCAGTATTGGATCTCGCGCCCGGGAAGCAGGCGGCGCACGCTGTCGATGTCGAGTTGGCCCATACCCGCCGGCGCTTAACCCAGCGTCTTGCGCAGATTGTCGAGCTGTTGCTCGTACTCGGCCAGCTTCGTCCGCAGGCCCTCCACGATATGCGCTGGGGCGCGGCCCAGGAACTTCTCGTCGCCCAACTGGCGGCGCGAGTTGGCGATTACCTTCTCCAACTGCTCCGCCTCTTTGGCCAGACGAGCCTTCCGTGCATCCTCGTTCGCCTGCTCCACCACCAGTTCCAGAGCGAAATCGGTCTGGTTGGGCGAGGTCTCAAGGAAGCCCAGGTTCACCCGGCCGATCTTACCGATGATCTCGCGCTGCGCTTCGGCCACGTCGCGCGTGGCTCCCGTGGCGAAGAGCCGGGCGTCGATGAGCTTGTTCGGGTCCACTTTGCGATCGGCTCGTTCGTTGCGAATGGCGGTGACGATACGCTCCAAAGCTTCCATGCCGGCGGCGGCGGCCGGATCGTTGAGCGCTGGCTCGGGGTAGCGCGCCAGCGCGATGGAGACAGGCTGGGACTCGCCGGCGCCGCGCAGGCGCTGCCACAGTTCCTCGGTGATGAATGGCATCAGCGGATGCAGCAGGCGGAGCGCCGATTCGAAGACGTGAAGACAGTTGGCCCAGTCATTGTTCAAGCCGGAGTTTTCAACAAACCGCGGCTTTTTCATCTCGATGTACCAGTCGCAGAAGTCGTGCCAGAAGAAGTGCCAGGCTGTCTGCGCGGCGTCGTGGTAACGATTCGTATCGATGGCGGCGGCGATGCGCGTGGAAGCCTCGGAGAGGCGTGTGCGAATCCAGCGGTCCTCAAGCTGAATCGCTTCCGGGGGCTCTGGAATGCAGGGCTCCACACCGCTGCGTTCCATGTTCAGGAATAGGAATCGGGCCGCGTTCCAGATCTTGTTCGCGAAGGCGCGGGAACTGGGCAGTTTGTCTTCCGTCCAAAGGATGTCCGTGCCGGGCGCCGCGCTAGTCAGCAATGCCATGCGCACGGCATCGGTGCCATACTTCGACGTGATGTCGAGCGGATCCACCGTGTTGCCGCGCGTCTTCGACATCTTCTTGCCCTTGGCGTCGCGCACAATGCCGTGGATGAAGACGCGGCGGAATGGAACCTCGCCCATGCACTCCAGGCCGAACATCATCATCCGGGCGCACCAGAAGAACAGGATCTCGAAGCCCATGATCATGAGGCTGGTGGGATAGAATGCCGCCAGGTCCTTCGTCTGATCGGGCCATCCCATTGTCGAGAACGGCCAGAGGCCGCTGCTGAACCATGTGTCGAGCACATCCGGGTCGCGCACCAGTTGTGCCGACCCGCAGTGCACACAGGTATCCGGGTCGGTGCGCGCCACCGTGACCTTGGTGCAATCCTGGCAGTGCCACGCCGGAATACGGTGCCCCCACCAGAGCTGCCGCGACACGCACCAATCGCGGATGTTGCGCATCCATTCGAAGTAGACGCGGCGCCAGTTCTCGGGCTCGATCACCGTGCGCCCTTCCTCCACCGCGCGGATGGCGGGCTCGGCAAGCGGCTTCATACGGGCGAACCACTGCTTGGAAACAAGCGGTTCGACGATGGTGGAACAGCGCTGACACTTGCCGGCGGAGAGCGTGTAATCCTCGGTCTTTGCCAGCAGCCCCGCGGCTTCCAGGTCAAGCACGATGCGCTTGCGGGCTTCGTAGCGGTCCAGCCCCGCATAGGGTCCGGCTGCCTCCGTGATGCGGCCTTCCTCGCCGATCACTTTCACATGAGGCAGGTTGTGGCGCTTGCCGCATTCAAAGTCGTTGGGGTCGTGCGACGGCGTCACCTTGACCACGCCGGTTCCGAACTTGGGGTCCGCCATGTCGTCGCAGACAATGGGGATTTCGCGGTTGAGCAGCGGAAGAATCACGGCGTGGCCGTGCAGATCCAGATAGCGCGGATCGGCCGCGTTGAGCGCGACGGCCGTATCACCCAGCATGGTTTCGGGACGCGTAGTGGCCACCGTGAGGAAGCGGTCCGGCTGGCCCTTCACGGGATACCGGATGTGCCAGAGGTGGCTGGCTGTGTCCTCGTGCTCCACTTCAAGGTCCGACAGGGCTGTGAGGCAGCGGGGGCACCAGTTCACCATGTACTCGCCGCGATAGATCAGCCCTTTCTCGTAGAGGCGGACAAAGGTTTCGCGGACGGCGCGTGACAGACCCGGGTCCAGAGTGAAGCGCTCGCGCGACCAGTCACAGGAAGCGCCGGTGGTCTTCATCTGGTTAAGGATGGCCCCGCCGGAGACCGCCTTCCACTCCCAGACTTTCTGTTCGAAAGCGTCGCGGCCCAGGTCGCGGCGGCGGATCCCCTGGGCCGCCAGTTGCCGCTCCACCACCATCTGCGTCGCGATGCCGGCGTGGTCCGTGCCTGGCAGCCAAAGCACGTTGTCTCCACGCATCCGCCGCCAACGCATGCTGGCGTCGATCTCCGTGTGCTCCAGCATGTGGCCCATGTGCAGCGATCCCGTGACGTTGGGCGGCGGGATCACCAGCGAGTACATCGGCTTGTCCGACGTGTTGTCCGCCGTGAACAAGGCCTGTTCAATCCACCATTGGGCCCAGCGCGGCTCAAACCGCTGGGGTTCGTAAACTTTGTCGAGTTGCATCGAAGGGCTTTCGGCTACTGTTCCCTGAGAATTCGCACCATCCGGCGCAGTGGTTCGGCGGCGCCCCAGAGCAACTGGTCGCCGACAGTGAAGGCGCCCAGATACTCGGGCCCCATACGGAGCTTGTGCAGCCGGCCCACGGGAACGGTGAGTGTACCGGATACGGCGGTGGGTGTGAGATCGCGAATGGTGTCGGCCCTGTTGTTGGCCACCACCTTGGTCCAAGGCGTGGTGGATGCCAGAATGGCTTCGACATCTTCCATCGGGACATCGCGATTGAGTTTGATGCAGACGGCCTGGCTATGGCACCGCAGAGTGCCCACCCGGACGCAGATGCCGTCGATGGGGATCGTGCTCTCTGAGCCGAGAATCTTGTTGGTCTCCGCCTCGCCTTTCCACTCTTCCTTGGTCTGCCCGCCGTCCACTTCCTTGTCGATCCAGGGCAGCAGGCTGCCGGCCAGCGGCGCCCCAAACTCCCCCGTGGGCAGTGTGGCCGCGCGCTGCTCCGCCGTCACCACTTCCTCAACGCTCAGCGCATCGCGGCGCGTGGACCCATTGGCGGCCCCGGTAAGCCGGTCCATCTGCTGCATCAGTTCAAGCATCTTGGCCGCCCCGGCGCCGGAGGCTGCCTGGTACGTCATCGTGGACATCCACTCAACCAAGCCTTCGCGGAAGAGCCCACCCAGGCCCATCAACGCCAGCGATACCGTGCAATTGGCGCCGATGAAATTCTTGACGCCTGAGCCTAATGCCTGATCGATGACCGGGCGGTTGACCGGGTCAAGAATGATGACGGCATCTTTGGCCATCCTCAGCGTCGAGGCCGCATCGATCCAGTAGCCGCTCCACCCCGCCTCACGCAGCTTGGCGTAGACCTGTTGCGTGTACTCGCCGCCCTGGCAGGAGACCACGGCATCGCACGACGCAAGCGTTTTGATGTCGAAAGCGTCGTGGAGGACAGCGCCCGCGCCCGCCTCGGCCGGGGCTTGGCCGCCCACGTTCGACGTGGAGAAAAAAACGGGCTCGATGCCCGCGAAATCCGATTCTTCACGCATGCGCTGGAGGAGGACGGAACCCACCATGCCCCGCCAGCCTGCGAAACCAACTCGTAGCATTACAAGTATTATCGCGTTACCGGAGTGCCCGGCGCACCTTCCATCTTTAAGGCGTCAATACCGGGTGAGGCGGCCACGGATGCGCTTTACCCGCTTCTCCATCTCTTCCAGCCGCTTGACCATCGCCACGGAAACGATGTGCCGGTCATTCTTGTCCAGATCGGTCTTAAGTTCCTCGGCCAGACGAATGAGTTCTCGGGCGTCCTCGAGCGACTTTTTATGCTCTTCCTTCAGGATCTCTTCTGTCTGCGACTTCCCGTTCGGAAGCTTGACGTCCTTGCGATCCTCGTGCCGGGGGTGCTCCTGAGCGGCGAAAACGCCCAGAGAGAAGACGGCGGCGAACACGAATCGAGACGGCATGGTGCCATCATAGCGCCGGAGCCCGGTAAACGCGGCGCCAAAGTAGTATACTGCCCGTCATGCTGCAAGCTAGGCTTCGTCTCGCCTGGGCCCTCTTGGCCGCGTTTTGTTCGTTTGCCCAAGTTCTCCCCGTTGGGACCGTCGACGGCACTGTCACCGACTCGTCGGGCGCGGCATTGCCTGCAATCAAGGTCACGCTGCGCAACCTCGATACCGGCGTTGCCCGCGACACGACGACCAACGACTCCGGCTACTACTTCTTTCCGCTGGTGAATCCAGGCCGCTACGAGTCGTCGGTGGAGAAGGCGGGTTTCAAGCGTGGCGTGCAGGAACTGACGGTGCGCACCGGCATCCGCTCGACGGCGGACTTCCGGTTGGAGGTCGGGCAGGTGACCGATTCGATTCAGCAACGTCTCCGATCGCGTGGCCTACATTCCGAGCGTGGACGATGTGGCCGAGTTCACCGTATCCACCAACGCGCTGGACGCCGAATACGGACACGGCGGCGGCATGTACGTGAATGTCGTCACCAAGGGCGGCACGAACGAACTGCACGGCAACGTCTACAACTTTTTCCGCAACGACAAGCTGAATGCGAACAGTTTCTTCAACAACCGCGCGGGTGCCAGGCGTCCAGTGTTCCGCTTCAATCAATTCGGCCTCACGGCGGGCGGACCGGTGGTGAAGAATCGCGTTTTCTGGTTCTTCAATTTCGAAGGGCTGCGCCAGCGCACGCCGCGCGCGTATCGCTTCACGGTACCCACCGAACTGCAAGCCGCGGGCGATTTCTCGCAAACGCTGAACGTGGCCGCCGTGCCGTTCCAGATCGCCGACCCGTTGACCACCACGCCGGCCGGGGCGCGCGCTCTCTTCCCGAACGGCCGCATCCCCGCCAGCCGCATCAACTCCATCGCGCGCAGCGTGCTGGCACGTTACCCCAAAGCCAATCTGCCGGGCGATCTGAATACCAACGCCAACAATTTCTACAACGAAGTGCCCGCGCCCTATGACGGCGAGAACTACTCGCTGCGCATCGATCCGAACATCGGCCGCCACCGCCTGTTTGCGCGCTGGAGCCATAACCAGGGCTTTCCGGGTACGCCCACGCCGTGGGATATCGGCGAAGGCGGCGTCGGGGCTCTCGAAGGCAACAACCGTGCGCAGACTTCGATCGGGGTGAGCGATGTGTTCACGTTGAGTCCGTCCATGGTCGTGACGGCGCAAGCCGGCTTTACGCGCTGGACCCAGCAGGGCGCGCACCCGGAGTTCGACCAAACCTCCATCGGCTTTCCACGCGCCCTGACGGGCCTCATGCAGCAGAACATTTTTCCGCGCATGAACATCGCCGACATTTACTACATCGGCGCGTCCGAAGGCCGGTGGTATGAGCACACCAACACGTTTTCGTTCAACGTGGGTGTGACGAAGAACTGGGGCAGCCACAACATGAAGTTCGGCTTCCAGAGCCAGGTGAAGCAGAACAACTCGCAGGGCGCGGCGCGGCCGGGTGGCGAGTACAACTTCACGCGCGCCTTCACGCAGCCCAACGCGTTCACGCCCGGCAACAATCTGGGCAACGGCGTCGCGAGCTTTCTGTTGGGGTACGCCGCGTCGGGCCAGGTGAATCTGCGCGCGGCCACGGCGCCGCAGAGTCCGTTCTACGGCTGGTACTTCCAGGACGATTTTAAGGTCACGCGGAAGCTGACGCTCAATCTTGGCCTGCGGTACGACCTGATGCTGGGCATCACCGAACGCTACGACCAGAACAACTTCGGCTTCAACCGGAACGTCTCGAACCCGATTGAAGCCGCCGCGCAGGCTGCCTACGGGCGCAACCCGATTCCGGAACTGACGGCCGCCAATTTCCGCGTTCGCGGAGGCTTGTTTTTTGCCACGAAGGACAACCGCCGCAACGTCGTCGCCGACAAGACCAACTGGCAGCCCCGAATCGGCCTCGCCTACCGGCTCTTTCCCCGCACGGTGTTGCGCACCGGCTTCGGCATCTTTTATTCGGGTTGGTGGCAGCCGTTTGTCAACGCCACGGGCTTTTCGGCGCAGACCGACATGGTGACGACGCTCGACGGCGGATTGACGCCGAACGACACGCTTGGTAACCCGTTTCCGAACGGCCTGGTGCAACCGACGGGCTCTTCGCGCGGACTCAGTACATTGCTGGGTCAGACGCTGGGACCGTACGACTATGACCGCAAGAACATCCGCAATGACCGGTGGAGCTTCGGCTTCCAGCACGAGTTGATGCGCGAGTTCCAGGTGGAGATCAACTATGTGGGCCAGCGCGCGCCGAACCTGATTGCCTCCACCGGCGCGGGCGATGCGGGGGTGGTGATCAATGGCGGCTGGAACGGCACGGGGGGCACGTTCGATCAGAAAAACTACGGCCTGGGCGCTCGACTCAACGCTCGGGTGCCGAATCCGTTTCTCGGCCTGATTCCGGCACCCAGCGCGCTAGCCGGCGCGACAGTAACCGTGGCGCAACTGCTTGAGCCCTATCCGTCGTTCGGCAACGTCAACCTCAACCGCACGCCGGGGGGCAAGAGCCACTACCACTCGCTGCAGATGAGCGGCGTGAAGCGCTTCGGCGCGGGCGCCAGCGCGCAGTTTGCCTACACGTTCTCCAAGCAAATCGAGACGCTGCGTTTCATCGAGCCGAGCGATCCGGCGCCGTCGAAGATGATCGGGCAGTTCGACAACCCGCACCGCTTCTCCGCGGGCATCATCTATGAACTGCCCGGCTTCAAGAGCCGCGGTGCGGTGGCGAGCAAGATACTCGGCGGCTGGCAGTGGAGCGCGATGTACATCTACCAGACGGGCGCGGCCGTGTCGTTGCCCGCCGCGATTGCCACGGGCGTGAGTCCCAAGCTGGACAAACCAACGGTCGCCAACTGGTTCAACGGCGCGTCGATGTCGGTAATGACGCCGTTTACCGCGCGCCGCCTGCCGTACTTCTGGACGCACCTGCGTAACCCGGCCATCAACAACTGGGACATGGGCTTCATCAAGAACACGGCGATCAAGGAACGCTTCAAGCTGCAATTCCGCGTGGAGATGATCAACACGTTCAACCGGGTGTGGTTCGGTGGCCTGAATACAGGCATCACCAGCCCTACCTACACGCAGCTCACCGGCCAATCCAACGCGCCGCGAAATGTACAATTAGGACTGAAAGTGAACTTCTGATAGTGTTGACATGGGTTCTCGCGCTGGCGCCGCTGGTGTTGCAGGCGGACCAGCCTTTGTGGTCATTGAAACCTGTGGTGCGTCCTCACGCGGCGGGCATCGATGAGTTGGCGGCGCGGATGCACAAGGCCAAGGGTTTGGCGGTGGCCGGTGCGGCTTCGAAAACCACGTTGTTGCGGAGGGTGTACCTCGACCTCATCGGCCTGCCTCCCACGCCGGCTGACGTAGACGCGTTCTTATCGGACACTTCGCCGGGCGCGTACGAGAAGGTGGTGGACCGCTTGCTCGCCAGCCGGCAGCACGGCGTGCGCTATGCACGCCACTGGTTGGACGTGCTGGGTTACGCCGACGTTGACAACGGAATGGTCGACGAAGCCGGCATCCATCACTGGCGCGACTGGGTGATCACTGCGCTCAATCGCGACCGGCCGTACGACCAGTTCGTACGAGCCCACATCGCCGGGGACCTTTCGCCGCAAACCGAGGACTTCTTCGCCACCGCGTTTCTGTCGCGCTCGGCAAGCGGCGGGGAAGACAAAGCCGAGGGCATCGGGTTCGGGGCGGTTGAGAATGTATCGTCGGCCTTCCTGGCGATGACAACGGCATGCGCAAAATGCCATGACCACATGTTTGATCCGATCTCTCAGCGCGACTACTACGCCATGAAGGCGCTGTTCGACCCGCTGGTGCCCGACAAGCGGCTCCTGGCGAGCGCCGACCAGATCATGGCATTCCCGGACGTGATGGCCAAGTGGAATGCGGATCAGCAGGCCATCCAGGCGCGGATGGACGTCATCACGCAGCCATACTACCAGGCTTTGACTGAAGACCGGCTGCGATATCTGCCACCCGATGTCGCGGCGCTGTTCCGCAAGCCGGAAGCTGAACGCACCGAGGCGGAGAAGAAGACGGTGAAAGACTACGAAACGGTGGTCTCCCTGGACGCTCGCAAGTACCGCGACGTGATGACGCCGCCAGAGATTGAAAAGTATGAAGGCATTCGCAAGGGACTCACCGAACTCCGTCGCGATCCGCCCGCATTGCCGGCTTTCTGGAGCGTGCGGGTGAGCGCAGACCGCGTGGGCCGCAAGAGCTATCTCTACCAAGGTGGCGAGCGCAGCCGGAAAGGCGACGAGGTGACGCCTGGCTTTCCGTTTGCGCCGCCGGATCTGAAGTTCGACGGCGCAACCGACCGCCGGCAGGTGTTCCTCGGGTGGCTAACCGCGCCGGAGAATCCACTGTTCGCGCGCGTGGCCGTGAATCGTATCTGGCAATGGCATTTTGGCGAGGGCCTCGCCGCGTCGCCCAGTGACTTCGGCAACACGGGTCAACCGCCGTCGAATGCCGAGTTGCTGGACTGGCTGGCGAGCGAGTTCGCCGCGCGCAAGTTCAGCATGAAAGCGCTACACAAGTTGATCGTGATGTCGGAGCTGTATCAGCGCAGCTCCATTGCCACTCCGGCTTTGCGCGCGGCCAATGAGCAGATCGACCCCGACAACCGTTATCTCTGGAAATTCCCTGTGCGGCGGCTTGATGCTGAAGCGATTCGCGACTCGGTTCTCGCCGCGGCTGGCACACTCGACGATGCCGTGGGCGGCCGCTCGTTCCGCGCCGAGGACATCCTCGAACGCCGCGTGATGAGCGCCGCGCGCACCGGCCACTATGACACGCGGGTGCAGCGGCGCGCCATTTACATGGGCCGCGGCGCCGACGGGTCAATGAACATGATGCCTGCGTATCTCGCCACCTTCGATGCCGAAGACGGACACACGCCGTGCGCGCGCCGGCAACGCACGGTCACTGCGCCGCAGGTGTTGTTCATGATGAACAACCTGCTTACGCATGAAGCATCGCGCAAGTTGGGCGAGCGGTTGCAAGTCGCGCCTACACCAGCGGCGCAGGTGGCGCTCGGTTATCAACTCACGCTCGCCCGCAATCCGTCACATGCCGAGCGCGATCATGCGCTGTCGTTCCTCGCCTCCGGCGGCACGCTGGACCGCTTCGCCTGGATGCTGCTGAACCTGAGTGAGTTTGTCTTTCTGCCATGACGTATCCCGCTCTAGGCCGCCGCAATTTTCTTCGCCGCTTGAGTGCAGGTGCAGCGGCGCCTGCACTGAGTTACCTGTGGGCCGCTGAGAACGGCACCGCCTTGTTCCTCAAACCTGGCGGCGGTGCGCACTTTCCGGCGCGCGTGAAGTCCGTGATTTTCCTGTTCATGTGCGGCGGCGTCAGCGCGATGGACACGTTTGACCCGAAGGACAACAAACACGCGGGCCGCATGCTGGAGACGGTGAACTCCAACAACGGCCGGCCGCAGTTGCGCCCCGTGCTGCACTGCGCTCGGGTGTGGACACGCTACGGACAGTCCGGCATTCCGGTGTGCGAGTGGTACCCGCACGTCGGCGGCGTGATTGACGAGATCGCTGTGTTGCGGTCCATGTACTGCCATGAGGTGGGCCACTTTCCCGCGGTGGGCGAGATGACCACTGCGCACCGCAATCGTACGTTCGAGTACCCGGCGATCGGATCGTGGATCAGCTACGCGCTCGGCTCCGCCAATCGAGACCTGCCGACGTTCGTCAATATGGGCCGCCCCGCCGCGCCGCCTCAGATCAGCGGCGGCTACCTGGGCGCGCAGGAATCGGCCACGCCGTTCATGGCGGGCGAAACGCCGCTTGAAAACCTGAAGCTGCCTCCGGGCGTGAATCGCGCCGAGCGCGACCGCCACGTAGAGACGCTCCATCAGTTGAATCGCCAGTTCCACGAAGATCATGCCTTTGACCGCGAAGTGGCCGCGCGGATCCGCGGCTACGAACTCGCCGGGCGTCTCCAGATGGCCGCGCCGGAACTCGTCGATTTCTCGCGCGAGCCGGAGCATGTGCGCAAGCTCTACGGCATCGGCGGCGGGGAGACCGACGATTTCGGACGCCAGTTGCTGCTGGCGCGGCGGCTTGCCGAACGCGGCGTGCGGTTCATTCAGCTTTGCCATGGCGGCATCGGCAACGGCAAGTGGGACTCGCATGACGACGTCGCTGACCACGCGCCTTTGTGCCGTCAGACGGACCAGCCCATCGCCGGACTCATTCGCGATCTGAAGCAGCGCGGCATGCTGGATTCGACGATGGTGGTCTGGGCCACCGAGTTTGGCCGCACGCCGTATTCGCAGAACACAGTGGGCCGCGATCACAACCCGCACGGCTTCACGTGCTGGATCGCCGGCGGTGGTGTCAAAGGCGGCATGGTCTACGGCGCGACGGACGACATCGGCTACAAGGCGGTTGAGAACCGGCGCTATGTAACGGATCTGCAGGCGACGATGCTCAAGCAGATGGGGCTCGACTACAAGAAGATGAATGTGCAGGTGAACGGCCGCCCGCTGCACATGATCGAGGAGTCGCAGGGGCCGATTGACGCGATCCTGGCATAGAGGCCCTTGGGTGGCCTTAGGCAGTGTTAAGAAACAACATTTCTCCTTGGCAGACGCTACGGGCGTGCACCAACGGTTTGAAGCTCTGTGTGCCTTGCCGGACGAAAAGTCGCGGCGACTGGTAGCGGCGGCAGAGTGCAAGGCGTGCGGTAGACGGGCGGAGTCCTGGCAGCCCAGGCTACGGGTTTGTCGCGGCAAGTGATTCGCCAAGGGCTGCTTGAGTTGACTCAGCCTGCAACTGCACCAGAGGGCCGAGTACGGGGACCCGGCGGCAGGCGGAAGAAAGCCCGTCAGCAGGACCCAAAGCCGCTCGACAGGTCGTGAGCGCTCGCCTGGTGTAGTGTCCACAAATAGCCGGTTGAATCCGGCCTCCACAGCTTGCGACACTGAAAGAACATGCAAGAAGTGAACGTGGCCCTGATCGGCCTCGGAAACGTCGGCATGGGCGCTGCTGGAATTCTGGCGGGCAACGCGGATCGCATTGCCCGAAAGTTGGGCTTTCCGCTCAGGGTGAAAGCCCTGTGCAGCCGCACCGTGTCCGGCAAGACCCTGCCCCCGGCATTCGACGGGGTGTTTCGCACAAGCGATTGGCGTGAGGCCGTGGCCTATCCCGGCGTCGACATCGTGGCCGAACTCGTTGGTGGCACCACCGACGCCGCCGCGATCATCGAGACCGCCATCAGCGCTGGCAAGTCCGTCGTCACGGCCAACAAGGAACTGATGGCACTGCGCGGCGCCGGCATCTGCGACCGTGCGGCGGCGGCTGGCATCAACATCGCGATGGAAGCCAGCGTGGCGGGCGGCATCCCCATCCACAACGTACTGCGTGAAGGCATCGCGGGCGACCGCATCACGGCCCTGTTCGGCATTCTGAACGGCACCTGCAACTACATCCTCACCGAGATTGAGAAGAACGGCACCGCGTTCGGCGACGTGCTGGCCGAAGCCCAGCGCCTGGGCTACGCCGAGCAGGACCCGAGCGCCGACATCGACGGTGGCGATGCTCGTTCGAAGCTGGCCATTCTGGCCGCGCTCGCGTTCGGCGAGCAGATCTCACCGGAAGCCATCTTCAAGGAAGGCATCCGCCGGATCACGCCCCTGGATTTCGACTACGCCGACCGTCTGAATCACACCATCCGCCTGATCGGCTCGGCACGCAACGTGGACGAAGGTCTGCTCCTTGCGGTGCGCCCGGCGCTCATTCCCAAGACAGCGATCATGGCCGGAGTCACCGGTTCCTATAACGCCGTCTGGGTGCGCGGCGAATATGGCCAGGATACGTTCTACTATGGCCGCGGCGCCGGGCCGTCGCCCACCGGGGTCGCCGTGGTGAGTGACCTGATGCGCGTGGCGCGAGAAATTCGCGCCGGCAGTCCGCTGCGGGTTTCGCCGTTCGCGCACGCCCACTTGGGAGGGAACCGGGTCTGCGGCATCGAACATGCGCGAAGCGCTTACTACCTGCGTTTCCGGGTGACGGACCGTCCCGGTATCATCGCCACGCTGGCCTCGATTCTGGCCGCCAAGAACATCAGCCTGGACGCCGTGCTGCAACTGCCCACCGACAGCAAGCAGAACCTGCCGTTCGTGATCACGGTGGAGCCGGCGACGGAGCGGTCGATCCGCCAGGCGCTGGATGAGATGAAGGGACTCGATTTTCTGGTGGAGCCCCCGCTTGCGTTACCCATTGAGAAAGGTGTCTGAACATGCGCTCTATCGCCATTGCCGTCGCGATCACGCGGCTTGCCGCCGCTCAGGTGGCGGATAAGGCCAACGCGGGATACCGGACCGTCGAGGGGCGGACCAACGTAGCCAGGACCCTGTTGGCCGAGGATCGCGATGTGCGGCAGAAGCCGAAGGAACTGATCGCGGCGCTTGAGATCAGGCCTGGGCAGGCCGTGGCGGACCTTGGCACTGGCGCCGGCTACCTGCTTCCGCACTTGAGCCGCGCCGTGGGCGCTCAAGGCAAGGTCTTCGCGCAGGACATCTTCCCGGACTTTCTCGAAAAGGCACGGGCCACCGCAGCCTCGGCGAAGCTGGCGAATGTCGAGTTCGTGCATGGCACGGAGCGTGATCCCAAGCTGCCGGCCGGGTCAGCGGACCTGATCTTCACGCTGGACGCCTACCACCATTTCGACTACCCGGAGGCGATGCTCGCAGGCATTCTTCGCGCGTTGAAGCCAGGCGGGCGGCTGGTGATCGTCGACTTCTACAAGAACAAGGAGTCCATGCCCAACGGACGCGCCCTGGAGCACATCCGCATCGACGCGCCGGAAGTGGTGCGGGAAGTGGAAGCCAACGGCTTCAAACTGGTCCGCCGCACCGACCACATTCCCGGAAGCCAATACCTCGCTGTCTTTGAAAGGCGTTAGCCGGCCCGCAAAGTCCAGGGCAGCCACCGGACAGTCCTGGCACGCCCCCACCCAGTGTCTGTCTTACCGCCTGTTGCCTGGGAGCCGCGCGCGCTTACAGGTGCGCGTCGATCATCTTGGCCAGATCGGCCTTGCCCAGTGCCCCGACTCGCTGATCCACCACGCGGCCGCCTTTGAACAGCAGCAGGGCGGGAATGCCTCGAATGCCGTACTTCATGGCCGTGGAGCCGTTGTCATCCACGTTGAGCTTGCCGACGCGAACGCGCCCTGCATAGTCCGAAGCCACGGCGTCCAGCGCGGGAGACATCATGCGGCAGGGGCCGCACCACTCCGCCCAGAAGTCCACCAGCACGGGCTGCTCTGAGCTTAGAACGTCGGTTTCCCAGCCACCGTCGGTAAATGTAAGGGTATGTTCACTGGCCATTCGAATTCATTATCTCCCAACTATCGGATGTTCGCTGGCGGGTTTCGGATTCAGAGGCGTTCGTAGAGGGCCGAATAGTGCGGGGCCGCTCGACTCCAGGAAAAGTCCTCCAGCATGCCCTCCTGCATCATTGCGGTCCAGCCGTCGCGGTCCTGGAACTGTTCCAGCGCATGCTGCACGCACAGCAGCAACGCGTGGCCGGTCTTTTCCCAGAACTTGAAACCGGTTTCCTTCCGGATGGTGTCGTCCAGCCCGCCGGTGGCTCGCACCAGCGGCGGCGTGCCGTATTTCAGGCTGTACATCTGATTCAGGCCGCAGGGTTCGTAGAGGCTGGGCATCAGGAACATGTCGGCCCCGGCTTCAATCTTGTGGGCAAGAGCGTTGTCGAAGCCGATGCGCGCACCGATCTGCTGTGGTCGGGCTCCGGCGAAATACGTGAACATCTGTTCGTAGCGGCTCTCGCCGCTGCCCAGAACCACCAGCGTGGGGTCCAGGTTGACGATCTCCTGAATCACCTGGGCCATAAGATCGAACCCCTTCTGGTGCGCCATGCGTGACACGATGCCGATCAGTGGCCTGTTCATGCGCTCTCGCGGCAGCCCGAAGATGTCCAGCAGTTCGCGCTTACAGGCCTGCTTGCCCACCAGGTCGCCGGCCGTGTAGTTCGCCGCGATGTGCGGATCGGTGGCGGGGTTCCACTCCCCGTAGTCCACGCCGTTCACGATGCCCGTCAACAGGTGGGAACGCTCGCGCACCACGCCATCCAGGCCGTAGCTCAATTCCGGGTCCGGGTCCATCATCTCGTAGGCGTGGCGGCGGCTGACGGTGGAGATAGCGTCGGACCAGATCAACCCGGCCTTCATCAGGTTCACCTGGCCCCAGAATTCCAGAGCGCCGGAGTTGAAGAAACGCTCATCCAGGCCCATGTCCCAAAGGGACTGCTGTGGAAAGCGGCCCTGGTGCTCCATGTTGTGGACGCTGAAGAGTGTCTTCATGCCGGTCAGGGCCGGGTCATGCGGGTAGCGCAGCCTCAAATAGAGCGGAGCCAGACCCGTGTGCCAGTCATGACAGTGCAGAACATCGGCCGGGAACAGATGCCGCGCCACGCCCAGCACCGCTTCTGAGAAAACGGCAAACCTCAGGTGGTTGTCGGCGAACGGCTGGCCGTGCTCTTCATAGAGGCCCTGCCGGTCAAAAAACTGCGGAGCATCCACAAGAAAGACGGGCACGCCGCGATGATGGACACGGAAGATGTCCGTGCGGTAGTGGCGGTCGTGCATCCAGACCGGTAGATTGCCCCAGACGTGCGTGGCGCCTTCGAGCGAAATACGCCGGTAGCGAGGCATGACGATGGCCACCGCATGGCCCAGAGCCGCCAGTTCCGGCGGTAGGGCTCCCACCACGTCGGCCAGACCGCCGGTCTTGGCCAGCGGATGACACTCCGAGGCCGCCAACAGGATCCGTTTCATGAACTGCCCATTGTACCGTGGTGCCCCCGGATCATCGATAATCAGCCTATGCTCACGTTACTGCTGGCCGCGGCGGCGCTCGCGCAGGAGCCCCGCAAGCCTCTTGAGTTCAACATCAAATGGGTGAATCCGCCGGTGAAGCTGCCGCCAGGCGTGACGCACCACACCCTGCCCAGCACCGCGATGGGAGTGGACGTGGGTTTCAATGTCTACCTGCCACCCTCCTACGCCGCCTCGCAGGACCGTTTTCCGGTGCTCTACTGGCTGCATGGCGCGGGCGGGGACGAGAACGGCGGCCTCCCCATCGCCACGCAATTCGATGCCGCCATTCGGGCCGGACAGCTTCCCCCGGCGATCATGGTGATCCCCAACGGCGGACGGCGCTCCGAGTATCGTGACTGGGAACCGCAGCGCATCATGCCGGAGAGCTTCATCATCCGCGATCTGGTTCCGCACATCGACAAGACGTATCGAACCATTCGCGAACGGCGGGCGCGGTGGATTGAGGGCATGTCCATGGGCGGGAACGGTGCCCTGAAGTTGGCGTTGCGGCACCCGGAGTTGTTCAGTTCGGTGGTGGCGTACGCCGGGTCCTACCGGCCGTTGCCCGCCGACGGGATCCTCTACCCGGCGATTGTGCCGGAGAGCCGGGCGTGGATCGCCTGGTTGGCGCAGTGGTATAGCGCCGATCACGATCCGTTCAAGCTGGCCGAAATGAACCGGTTCCGGCTGGACGGCCAGCGGATCCGGCTGGTGGCCGGCACTCGCGACGTGTCGTTTGAAGACTCCGAGGTGCTGCATGCGCACTTCCAGAAGACCGGCGTGAACCATGAGTACGAGGTGCTGCTCGGCGTGGCTCACAACACCGCGGCGTACTACGAACGGGTGGGCCTGGAAGGCTTTCGCTTCCACCTGCCGGCGCTGGGGCCATCGGCTGTGGCGAAGTAGCTACGGCTCCCTTGATACAATAGCCGTTCCACTCAACAACACGTAAGGAGATTTCTGCATGGCGAATTTGGGCTTCCTGGGACTGGGCATCATGGGCCATCCGATGGCCCGGCATTTGATGCGTGCCGGCCACAAGGTGGCGGTCTGGTCTCACACCGCGGCCAAGGCGAAGGAACTGGCTGCGGCTGAAGGTGGGGTGTTCTGCGAAACTCCGGCCCAGGTGGGGGCGCATGCCGAATGCAGCTTCCTGTGCGTCGGCGATACGGCGATGTCCGAAGAGGTGGTCCTGGGGGCCAATGGCGTCGCCGCCGGGGCCGCCGCCGGCTCCGTGATCGTCGATGCCAGCACCGTGGCTCCGTCCGCCAGCCGGGCGATGAGCGCCAGACTGGCCGCCAAGGGGATCCATTTCCTCGATGCCCCATGCACCGGGTCGCGCCCAGGGGCGGAGGGTGGCCGGCTCACCTTCATGATCGGCGGTGACAAGGAAGTTTTCGAGCGTGTGAAACCCTGGTTCGAGCCCATGGGCAAACTGCTCTATTATTGCGGCGGCAGCGGCATGGGACTCAACGCCAAGCTGACCCAGAATCTCATTCTGTCGAACATCATGCAGGCGTTCAATGAGGGCCTGGTTCTCTCCACCAAGGCCGGCATCAACCCGAAACTGATGCTCGAAATTCTGGACAACTCGGCCGCCAAGAGCGGACTCATCGCCTTCAAAGCGCCCTACGTCTTCCGCCGCGACTTCTCCACCAACTTCTCGGTGCGCTGGATGCACAAGGATATCGGCCTCATGCTCGATTCCGGGCGCGAACTCGACGTCCCGCTGCCGCTCACCTCGCTCACCCAGCAGATCTTCCGGGCAACCATCGCCAGGGGCTATGGCGATGACGACATCTGCTCAACGATCAAGGTGCTGGAAGAGATCACCGGCGTCCAGGTGAAGGCGGAGTAAAATCCTCTTCGCACGGGGAACGTTTTCGGATATACTTCTTAAAACATAAAGTGAACTTTACGTTGGAACTCAGACTCGGGGATGTGATTGACGACTTTTGCGTCAAGTGCCGCCGCCTGACCAATCACGCCATCGTTTCGATCATCCAACAGAAGCCCGCCAAGGTGCGCTGCCGCATCTGCTACAGCGACCACGACTACCGGCACGAGCAGGCGCCGCCTTCGAAGAAGGATCTCAAGAAGGCGGAACTGTTCGCCCAGGTGCTGGCGCAAGGCGGCACGCCGCCGGAGCCAGGGGCTGAGGGCGCCGAGGGGGCCTCGGCCGACGGGGCGGAAGCGCCCAGGAAGCGGGGACGCAAGAAGGCCGGCTGACCGGCTCTTGCCTAGGACGCCACGGTCTCCCCGTCTACCGTCTCCAGGTCTGTGGCCCTGGTTTCCGGCAGCCGGAACACCAGCGCCGCGGCAATCAGGAAGAACGCCGCGTTGAGCGTCAACGCCAGCCCAAGGCCGCTGCGGTCCGCCACCGCTCCCACCAGATACGGTGCCGACGCCGCCAGCCCCCGGCCGGCGTTGTAAGCGAACCCCTGCCCCGCGCCCCGGATGTTGGTGGGATACAACTCGGCGAGCATCGCCCCGAAAATCGAAAAGTAACCTGTGCCGAAAAAGCCGATCAAAGGCCCCAGCAGCAGCAATCCGGTGGCGGCCCCCTCGCCGGCCCACAGGGGCAGTGTGCCGTAGAGCGGCGTGAGCGTTGCCGCCGCAATCATGTACCAGCAGAAGGCCGGGCGGCGCCCGAAACGGTCCGCCAGCCAGCCGAACGTGTTGTAGCCGAAGAAGGTGCCGCACTGCATGGCTACGATCCAGCCGCTGGTCTTCACGATATCGAACCCCGCGCCACCCGCCTCTCGCGGAGCCGACAGGAACCCGGGAAGCCACGTGAACAGGCCCCAGTAGCCAAACAGCACGGCCGTTGCCAGCGCCGTCGAAAACAACGTCCGGCTCCGCAGTGCCGGCGCGAACAAGCCGGTCCAGGAAGCGGCCGGACCCGCGCGGCGACGCCAGATCTCCGGCTCAGGCACCTTCGCCCGGATCAGCAGCGTCAGGAGCGCTGGAAGCACGCCGGCCAGGAAGAGCCAACGCCACCCCCAGCGCGGCAGGATCCAGGCCGCCAGCCCCGCCGCCGCCATGTATCCGAACGCCCACGCCGACTGCATGAACGATACCGCCCGCGCCCGCAGGTGGCTGGGCCAGGTTTCGGCCACCAGCGTGGCCCCTGCCGACCACTCCCCGCCCAATCCGATCCCCACAATGGCCCGCCAGAAGATCAGCCCGGCCAGGCCGTTCGCCAGCGCCGTGCCGCCCGAACCGGCCGAGTAGATCAGAATCGTGTAGATCAGCGTGCGCCTGCGGCCAATCCGGTCCGAGGCAATACCCGCCACCACACCCCCCAGCGACGAGGCCACCATCGTGGCCGCGCTGGCCAGGCCCGCCTGGGCGTTGGTGAGCCCGAATTCCGTCTTTAACGTCTGAATGGCGAAGACGTACAACAGAACGTCCATGGCGTCCAGCAGGAAGCCGAAGAAGGCGGCGGCTAGGCTCAGCCATTTGGGGTCCTGCCAGATGCGTGGAGACGGGGGCAAGCAGGGAGTATAGCGGATGTTCAGGCCGGGGCGTAACCTGCCAGTCAATACCGTCGCCTTTACCAATGGGTTCTTGTATGCTGGAGAAGATGGAACCTGAGCCAGAGGTGTAATCGAATGTCGGCAATCATCAATCCGAATCCCTCGCCGGTACAGCCCCAGTCCCCGGCGCCGCGGCCGGTGGTCGCTCCGCCGCCCCCGCGCAGGACCCTGAACCGGTTGATCGGCCTGCTGGTGCTGGGGGCCATGGCGGCAGGCGCGTACTACTTCTGGACGCAGCAGCAGGAGGCGAGCCAACTGGCCCAGAAGCAGGCCGCGCAGGCGCTTCTGGTGAAGACCGCCAAGGCGGCCGTTGGCACCATCGAACGGACCGTGCGTGTGGCCGGCCAGACTTCCGCACGGGAGTTCCACAACATCACCGCGCCCCGCATCATGGGGCCGGAAGGCAATCGCCCGATGGTGCTCATCGAATTGGCGAAGTCCGGCGTGCTGGTGAAGAAGGACCAGGAGATCGGTCTCATCGACGGTCAGAGCCTCCAGGACCATGTGGATGACCTTGCCGACACGATTGGCCAGGCCGAAGCGGACATGCGGAAGCGCCGCGCCGAACTCGATATCGAAGTCGAGAACATGATGCAGAACGTGCGCCAGAACAAGGCATCAATGGACAAAGCGAAGCTGGATGCCGGCGCCGCGGAACTCCGCACATCGATCGACCAGGAACTGCTCAAGCTCGCGGCGGAAGAGGCGGAGGCGCAGTACAAGGCCTCACTCGCCGACATTGACCACAAAAAGCGCGGCATTGAGGCCGACGTCAGGATTCTGGGCTTCACCATGGAGCGGCACACGCGGCACCGCAACCGTCACGTTGGCGACCTGCGGCGGTTCCACATCATTTCTCCCATGGACGGGCTGGCTGTGATCCAGACGGTCTTCCGTGGCGGCGAGTTCAGCCAGATTGGCCAGGGCGATCAGGTGAACGCCGGCCAGTTGATCCTCAAGGTAGTCAACCCCAAGACCATGATGGTCGAAGCCACCATCAACCAGTCGGAGAGCGGCCTGTTCCGCATCGGCCAGCAGGCTGAAATCTTCCTGGATGCCTTCCCGGACGCCAGGTATCGCGGCAGGGTGCACTCCATCGGCGCGCTCGCCGTCGGCGGCTTCCGGCAGAACTACTACATCCGCAACATCCCGGTGAAAATCGCCGTGGATCAGATTGACGCACGGTTTATCCCGGACCTGTCGGCCTCGGCCCAGATCCTGGTGGATAAGTCGGACAACGTGCTCAAGGTCCCCAAGGCCGCCGTGCGCGAAGAGGCCGGCAAGCAGGTGGCCTACGTGAAGAACGCCAAGGGCGGCTTCGACAAGCGCGAAATCAAGCTGGGCATGGGCAACGATCTGGAAGTCGCCGTCACCGCCGGTCTCAAGGACGGCGAGGAAGTGGCGCTCAACTACCAGGTGGCTTCGCTGAACTGAACCGCATGCGCGCCGAGTGCGCTCCGCGCGGCAATCGCAGCACCCACGCATCGCCCGCCTGTTCCACCGGCAACAGGACCGCTTTCTGGTCCACCAGAACTTCCTCTGGCTGCCTGTCCAATCGCGCCAACGCCCCCGCCTGGCTCCGGTAGGAAAACTCCATCCCATCGGGTGTGACGCTGGCCCCCATCAGTTGGGCGTTCAAATCAAGCAGCCGCGCCGTGGGTGCCGCCGGGGCCTGTGACAGCGTGTGCTTTCCGGCCGGCAGCCATACCACCTCCCCGTCCTGCACCGGCCACGGCTTGCCGTCCACCAGAGCCGCACCCTTCCATGCGACACCCGTCGGCTTCGGACTTTCCACCCGATTCCCCACCACGCGGCCCGGCGCAATCGACCCGGGCAGGAGCGCCCAGTCCGGCGGCAAAATCGAGTTTTCAAAGTACAACGCCACCCGTTCAAAGGCACCCGACGCCAGGTGAGTTAACTGAAACAGTTCGGCGCCCGTCTGCTGGCGCGTCGGGTACACGTCCTGATCTGATAGCGCTCCACGATATTGATGTCGATGGCCAGCCGCTCGGGCCGGCGGGTGAGAGGCTGGTACCGGCGGGCGATCTCCGGGTAACGCTGGGGACCCAGGTGCCACACCGTCGCCGGATCCTCAATGAGGAACGTGAAATCGTACTTTTCCAACAGGGGCAGCGCATGCGTGGCATCGGCGCCCAGCAGGTCGCGCATGTTGGGGTCGAAGCGGTCGTCGATGTGGGTCAGCACCAGGTCCAGGTCCGGCCGCCCGCGCCGTGCGAGTTCCACCACGCCAATCCACTCTTCCTGCATCCGCCCGGCCAGCGCGGCGCGATACTCCAGAAACTGGCGCATTCCCGCCGTGTCGCCTTTCCGCGAACCTTGGAACAGGTCCAGCGGGTCAAAACCGTGCTTCTTCTGGAAGTCCGCCCGCACATCGCCATTCATGGGAGTGAAGCGGGCCGGATTGGCGTAACCTTCGAGTGATTCGAAGTACAACTCGCCCAGATTGACGCCGTCCCAATCGAAACGCGCGATTAACTCCGTCAATCCTTGGCTCACGGCCGCGCGAGCCGCCGGGTTTTGCAGGTTGATTAGCTTGCGCCAGTCCAGGTGGGCGTCCGTCAACTGCGCCGTGCGCTCGCGCCATTCGGGATGAAGGCGCCAGAACTCCTCGCTCACATGGGGCAGTTCCACCCAAGCGTAGACCTGGATCGCCTGGCGATGGCAAGCTGCGATCAGCTTCCGCAGATACTCGTCGCGCTCCGGGCTCGGCTCATGATAGTGCCACGCGGCCACATGAAGCGCCGCGATCCCCGCGCGCCGCCACTTCCGCGCAAAGTAGTCCACGTCCACGTGGAGCCTGTAGGAGGAGTCGAAGAACGCCCAAAGCGTGCGGGCCTGCCGCGGCGGCGAAAAGCCCAGGTCAGCCAATGCCTGCGGCAGGTAAGGGAACCGTTCGTACCCCAGCTTGCCCGGGTCCACGGCCAGCCAGAGCACGGGCCCCTGCGGTGATGGGATTCCAGCCAGAAGCGGGGCGCGGGACCGCTTTTCGTACGAAAACACGCGGGCCCCCGCGGGCAGTTCGAACACCGGAAGGTCGGCCGGCTGCTCCCAGACAATCTGCAGGGAAGGCATCCGCTGATCCACAACCCCGCGCACCGGAACCTTCTTCGAACCTGCCCGAACGCCAAACTCCGGTGCCTCGCCCACTACAATCCTCAGCAGCGCCGCCGCACCGCGTCCCACCGTGATATCGGGCTTCGCTTGACCCGCGTCCACCAGCCCCAGCGACTCAAGAATCGCCGGCCATGCCCCCGCCGGGCCCTCAATGCGGTAAGTCTGGCTCGCCAAGGCGGGCCAAACCGCCACAACCAGCGCGCTAATGTGTGAACGCATACCAAAGCCCCGCCCGGAGATCGAAATAACGGCGCCCGCCCGGATTCCCCGCGGTTTGAGTGTGGAAACCGGCGAGATAGTCCACCGAGAAGAGGAGATTCTGCGGCATGTTGGCCGTGCGGAAACGGAATCCAGGGCCGGTCTCAACATAGTTCGCCCAGTATTCGCGCCGCGTGGACCCGGTCCAGTTGGCGTTCCAGTAAACTTGCAGCCGCAGCCCGCGGTTCACCGTGTACCCGGCGCGATTCTGGGAATAAAGCAGCACCGCGTTGTCGAACCGGCTCACGTAGACCAAATCCGCGTTCGTCGAGAAGAACGCTCCGTTCGACTCGCCGCCCAGAAAACGTCCGAAACCCTTGCCGAACGCGATGCCGCCGCGATAGTCGGGCAGAGTCTTGCCATCGAGATAGCCTAGCGACCGTCCAGCCTCCGCCCAACCCACCAGTCCTTTCCAGTAGTTGGTCGCGATGCCCCCGCCCAGAACAACGGCATTCTCGGAAAGAAACTGAGGCTGCGCGCCCGATTGCGGAAACCGCCGCCTGCGCAACGTGTCACCCGTGAAGCGGCTGCTCAGGTAAGGACGCAGCGGCAGCTTTCCGATCCGGAACTCCGTTTTCACCTGCCCGTAGCTGAACCCGTTGCGCCAACGCGATGAGTAGAAAGGCATCATCCAGGTGGATGTTCTCACGCGCGCCAGCGCTGGCCGCAGATTGCGGAAAGCCCGGGCGGCATCCTCGGCGATCCGCTGATCGGGGCTCCGGCGAGCCTTATCAAACCAGCCCAGCGCCTCGCCATCGCGCTTCAGCATGTTCAGCGTCCAGCCCATGCGCAGCATCACTTCGAAATCCGCCGGATCATCTTCGTACGCCGCGGCGTACTGCCTTAGGGCGTCGTTCAGGAAGCCGGCGGCATAGCTCTTGTCCGCCATGGTCCGGGCCGCCGAGTTTCGTTTGGGCGCACCATGCTTTCCAGGCACCGCCCCAAGCACCTCTCTGACACGCCCGCGAAGCGCCTCATCCGGCGACCCCAGGGCCCTTTCGAGCAGGGGAATTGCCGATTCCCGGTCCCCGCGCGCCAGACGGAGGAAGCCCAGCTGCGCCCCAGCCGTCAGATCACCCGGGTCCAGTTCCACCACCGTGTGGAACTCCGTCTCCGCCGCCGCCGGGTTGTTCAGGGCCAGCAGCAGGAAGCCCAACTCCCGCCGCAACAGCAGGTTGCGTGGTTCCAGGGCCAGCGCCGCCCGGAACTCGCTCACATAGGGATACCGGTCCCCCAGCAGATCAAGCGCCGTTTCGGCGGATCGCGAGTCCGCGCTTCGGGAAGCCGCAAGCAGCGCCACCCGCGCGCTCTCACCCTGTTCCACCCGGGCAAAATCGATCAGAAGAGACCGCTTGCCCGGCCGCAAGGACCACGCCCGGCGGTAATGCTTCGCCGCCAAGCCATTCTCTCCCCGCTGCTCCGCCAATCGGGCCAACTCCTCGTGAGCGCTGAAGTTATCGGGCGACTGCGCCACCACTCCCTGCCAACGGGCGATCCCTTCCGTCAACTCGCCATCAATGCTCCCAAGCGCCCTTTCTGCCGTCTCGCGAGCCTTGGCATCCGCCTTGGCCGCACTCCGCACCCGCGCAAACACGGATCTCGCTTCCGCCGTGCGCCGCGTTTCATGGCACAGGAACGCATACTCCAAAGCCACGTGGATATCGCCCGGATCCAGACGCATGGCGTCGCCAAACTGATCCCGGGCCGCCTCGGTTTCTCCTGTCTTCAGCAGCGTATACGCCAGATCTTTCCGCACCGCAGCCGAGCCCGGCCGCAAGGCTAACCCCTTGCGAAACAGTGCGATCGCCTGGTCGTAGCGCTTGGCGCGCAGCTCGGCGTAGGCCTGGTTGAGTTCGCTTTCGCCCGGCTGGGGTGTCTGCGCCCCGGCACAGACCGCCAAGATCGTTGCCATCCATCGCATCGGGTAGCCCTATAAAGTAGAGTGCGCCCGGCCCGGCAAAATTCGCAGGATAAGATGGAGGTATATGGCCGTTTCGTTCAATGGAGTCGACTACCTGCACATCGACTCCCTGTTCACCCCCGAGGAACTGCTGGTACGCCAGTCCACCCGCCAGTTCGTGGCGGGCCGCCTGATGCCGATCATTCGCGAATGCTGGCGGGAGGGCCGCTTTCCTCATGAAATCGTGCCGGAACTCGGCAAAATGGGCTACCTGGGCGCGAATCTCGAAGGCTATGGCTGCGCCGGGATGTCCAACGTCGAGTACGGCCTGGTGATGCAGGAGTTGGAACGCTGCGACTCCGGCATCCGCAGCTTCGTCTCCGTGCAAGGGGCCCTGGTGATGTACCCCATCCTGGCGTACGGAAGTCCGGAGCAGCGCGAACGGTGGCTGCCCAGGCTGCAATCCGGCGCGGCGACCGGCTGTTTCGGCCTCACGGAGCCCGGATTCGGGTCAAACCCGGCCGGGATGCTGACCCGGGCGCACCGCGAGGGCGATGAGTGGGTGATCGACGGCGAAAAGACCTGGATCACAAACGGCTCCGTGGCCGACGTGGCCGTGGTATGGGCCCGCACGGACCAGGGGATTCGCGGCTTCCTCATCGAACGGGGCACGCCGGGGTTTGCGGCCTCGGACATCCACGGGAAGCTCTCCATGCGCGCCTCGGTCACATCCAGCCTGACGATGACCGGTTGCCGCCTGCCGGAATCGGCCATGCTGCCGGGGGCGCAAGGGCTGAAGGGGCCTCTCGGCTGCCTCTCGCAGGCGCGGTTCGGCATCGGCTGGGGCGCAGTCGGCGCGGCCATGGATTGCTACGAGACGGCGCGACAGTACACCATTCTCCGGAAGCAGTTCGACGGCAAGCCCATCGCCAGTCACCAGCTGGTGCAGGAAAAATTGGCGTGGATGATCACCGAAATCACCAAGGCTCAGCTTCTCGCCGTCCACACCGGGCGGCTCAAGGACCAGGGCAAGCTGGAGCCGGCGCACATCTCCATGCTCAAGCGGAACAATGTGGCCACGGCGCTGGAGTGCGCACGGCTAAGCCGCGATCTGCTGGGGGCGAACGGCATCGTGGACGAGTACCCCGTGATGCGCCACCTGTGCAATCTTGAGACGGTAAAGACCTACGAAGGCACCGAGCATGTCCACACGCTGGTGATTGGTGAGCGTGTCACGGGCATCTCGGCCTACAAATAGGGTATACTCATTAAAGTCGGGACACGCCTGCTTAAGGCACCGTCCCAGGCAGGTTGAATCATGTTGATCCTGTTGACCATCGTTCATGTGCTGGTGTGCCTGTTTCTGATCATCGTGGTCTTGCTGCAGAGCGGCAAGGCGGCGGATATCGCGGGTGCGTTCGGCGGCATGGGTTCGCAGACCACGTTCGGTCCGCGGGCGGCGGCGACAGTGCTCACCAAGGCGACCACGGCGTCGGCCATTCTGTTCATGGTTACGTCGCTTGGGTTGTCGGTGCTCGCCACCCGGAACGCGGGTTCCGGTGGTGGCAGCGCGGTGGGCTCGGCGCTTGAAAAATCGTCCACGGCTCCGGCCAAGGGCGGTGCGGCGCCCAGCACATTGCCGCCGAAGCCAACCGATCCGAACTCGGTCAATCTTGATTTCAACCAACAGAAGGGGTCGCAACCTCAGGGTGGCCAGCCGCAGCAACAGCCGGCGCCCGCGGCTCCCGCGCAGAAGAAGTAGTGCATCACTCCTAAGCGGACGTGGCGGAATTGGCAGACGCACTAGCTTGAGGTGCTAGCGGGAGCAATCCCGTGGAGGTTCAAGTCCTCTCGTCCGCACCACTTCTTCAGAATTGAATGACCCGTTCCCCGCGGCTCTAGACATCCATCCCCCGCCCCCGTCGGCCGGATCATTTCCAAAGCGCGGCCCGGTGCGATACACTTGTCGCTACTCCATGGATGAACTGGTGACGGGGGCCGGGGTGACGGGTTGACAATGGCCACGGCAAGACAACAAGATACACTCAGCGCCACCGCCTATGAGCGCATCCGCAAGGGAATCCTCACGGGAGCCTACCCGCTGGGCGGTCCCCTCTCCCGCCGGCGATTGGCCGGTGAGTTCGGCATGAGCCTCATCCCCGTGGCCGAGGCGCTCCAGCAACTGGAAAACGAAGGGCTGGTCGAGAGCATGCCCCGCGTCGGTACACGGGTTCGCATCCCCACCGGCTCCGAAATCCGCGGCCACTATCAGGTTCGCGAGGCGCTGGAATCGCAGGCGGCGCGCCTTTTCGCGGAACTGGCCGGTCCCGTGGAGAAACGCGACATGGTGGAACGCGCCGTCCGGCTGGACCAAAGCGCCGCCTTGGCGGGCGCTGGCCAGCGGGAGAAAATCAACCAGGACTTCGAACGCGAACACATGGAGTTCCACCTGGCGCTCGCCCGCGGCAGCCAGTGCGACGAACTGGTCACCGCCATCATGCGCAGCCGCGTTCTGGTCTTCAACTGGCTGTTCAACGTGGCGACTGCTTTTGAGCCGCTGCCCGCCAACTGGCATGGTACCCTCATGGCCGCGCTCATCGAAACGGACCCGCTGCAGGCCGACGCCGCCATGCGCCGCCACGTCCGCTTCCGGCGTGAGGAGACGATTCAACAGATGGAACAGATGCTTGCGCGCGATACCCACTCGCCGCGAATTGTCCGCGGCCCCCAGCGCCGCAACGGCTTCAAACCCGGTGAACTGGCCAAAGACGCGCCGCCTCCGGCCTCCCCGGCCGCTCACGGATTCGAAGCCCGATGACACCGGCCGCCGTTTCCGCCGCCGCACCCACTCGTGTCCGCTACCGCGTGGTGGCCTTCACCGTGTCGCTCGCCATGATCACGTATCTGGACAGGGTGTGCATCTCCAAGATGGCCCCCGATATCATGCGCGACCTCGGGCTCTCCATGACCCAGATGAGCTGGGTGTTCAGCGCCTTCACACTGGCCTACGGCGCCTTCGAAATCCCCACCGCCTGGTGGGCTGACCGTGTGGGTACCCGGCGCGTCCTGGCGCGCATCGTCGCCTGGTGGAGCGTGTTTACCATCCTCACCGCGGGTGCGTTCAACTACCTCTCACTGCTGGCCGTGCGGTTCCTGTTCGGGGCCGGTGAGGCCGGCGCCTGGCCCTGTGTGGCCCGGACGTTTTCGCGCTGGATTCCGGCCCGGGAACGCGGCACTGTGCAGGGCGTGTTCTTCATGGGCGCGCATCTTTCGGGCGGCATCACCCCGATCCTGGTGACTCTGCTGCTCACCGTGCTGCCGTGGCGGTCCCTGTTCGTCGTCTTCGGCGTCATCGGCTTCCTCTGGGCCTATGCCTGGTACCGCTGGTTCCGTGATGAGCCCGGAGAACACGCCTCCGTCAATGCCGCCGAAGCCGAGTTGATCGTTTCCAGCCGCCGCCATGAGGTGCACTCCGGCGTCGATTGGGGGCGCCTGTTCGGCAACCGCAACATCATTCCGCTCTGCATTCAATACTTCGCCAACAGCTACGCGTTCTATTTCTACATCACCTGGCTGCCCACGTACCTGGAAAAGGGCCGCGGCCTGACCTCCATGAGGCAGGCGTTCTTCGCCGGACTGCCGCTCACCATGGCCGTCGCCGGCGATCTGTTCGGCGGCATCACCACGGACCGCGTGGCGGCCCGGCTCGGTCTCCGCGCCGGGCGTGCCGGCGTCGGCTCCCTGGCCTATCTGGTGGCGGGCCTGGTGATGCTGGCGGGCATCGCCTCACCCGATGCCGAAGTGGCCGGCGTGCTCCTGGCCGTGTCGGCCACCTTCATCATGTTCACCCTCGGGGCCGCCTGGGCCACCTGCATCGATATCGGCGGGCCCCATTCCGGCGTCGTCGGAGCCACCATGAACACGGCGGGCCAGGTGGGCGGCTTCCTAAGCCCGCTGGTCTTCTCCTACATCGTTGAGAAGTACGGCTCCTGGTCAGCGCCACTCTACGTCCTGGCCGGGCTGTTCGTCGCCGCGTCCCTCGCCTGGCTGTTCGTCGATCCCAAGCGCCGCGTCTTCGACGAAGCGTAGCGTCGCGAAGCGTGGGACCAACGAAGCGTAGCGTCGCGAAGCGTGGGACCAACGAAGCGTAGCGTCGCGAAGCGTGAACCAACGAAGCGTAGCCTCGCGAAGCGTGAACCAACGAAGCGTAGCCTCGCGAAGCGTGAACCAACAAAGCGTAGTCTCGCGAAGCGTGAACCGACGAAGCGTAGCCTCGCGAAGCCCCACAAAGCCCGCCCCCACCGGAGCCAGATGGCATCGTCGATCCCTTGGTGGCCGATGGATCGATCAACATACCCTACCTCCGGACTCCTGCCCGGCACCCTCGACCTTCTCGTCCTGAACCCCCTCACCCGCGGCTCCCAGCACGGCTACGGCATCGCCCAACTCCTGCTCCGCTTATCCCGCCCTCCATTACGCCCGCGGGCCGGGAACACCTGAAGACCCAGGAGCAGGGCTTTGATCGCCGTGATGCTTCCGGCTGTGCGCCTCGCCGCCCGGGCCGCCTGTTCATCCGGAACACCTGCACTCCATCGTTCATCGGCCCCCAACGGCGGATCGCCGCCGCCCCCGGGAACATCGCCTCATCCCCCCGGCTCAAGCGAGCCCGCTGGTCACCAAAGGTTGGAAAGGCTGCGAGAGAAACACCAGGACAAGGAAACAACGGGTCACAGGCTCGCACCGCTGACAGCAACTGTGCCCGCCTGCCGCCATGGTTCTCCGTACAGAATCGACTGGTTCCCGTTCTTGGTCAGCATCAGTTGAATGACGCTCACGTGGCGTTCGCGGAATGTGCCCTCGCAGGACGCCAGATAGTAGTCCCACATCCGGCAAAAGGATTCGTCGAAGCCCAAGGCCCTTACCTGGCCACCCTCTTGATGAAAACGCCGCCGCCATTCCGCTAGCGTCGCCGCGTAGTGCAGCCCGAGATCTTCCAGGTGATACATGGACAGATGCGTCGAACGCACGAGCGAATTCAGAATCTCCCGGACGGAAGCCAACTGCCCGCCGGGAAAGATGCGCTTTTGAATCCAGTCACTGCGTCTGCTGTAAGCGTCAAAGCGATGCTCGTTCATCGTGATCGTTTGCATCGCCAGCGAACCGTCCGGCGTCAGCAAACGGTCGCAGGTCGAGAAAAAAGCGTCGTAGTATTCAAGCCCCACCGCTTCGAACATCTCAATACTCACCAGTTTGGTGAACGACCCCTTCAGGTTCCTGTAATCCTCCAGCAATAGCCTTATCCTCGTCCCCGCTTCACCAGCCTCGGCGAAAGCCTCGCCGGCTTGGTCGTATTGCTGCCGGCTGATCGTGGTCGTGGTCACCTTGCAGCCGTAGTTCCGGGAAGCGTGCAGTGCGAAAGCGCCCCAGCCGGTTCCGATCTCAAGGACATGGTCGCTTGGGTCCAGACGCAGCTTCCGGCATATGCGGTCGAGCTTCTCGCTCTGGGCTTTCTCCAGGGAATCACTGGCCTGCTCATAGACTGCGCTCGAGTAGACCATGCTGCGATCGAGAAAGAGCCGGAAGAAAGCGTTGCTGAGATCGTAGTGTGCGTGAATGTTTCGCTGGCTGCCGGCTATGGAATTCCGGTTCGCCCGGTGGCGCAGCCGGTCAAAGAAGCGGCTCGCCAGCGTAAGGATCGGGTTCGCCCCCTCAAGGTCCCTAAGATTGCGGACGGCAAGGCGGACGGCCGCAACCGGATCGGGGGACGACCAGTCCCCATCCATGTAGGAATCTCCAGCCGCATCGGCGCCGCCCCAAAGCACACGCGAGAAGAACCGCTCGTGATGGACCCTGATCGATGCGCACAAGTCGCCTTCACCGAAGGAGTAGGTCGTGTCCGGGCAGACGATTTCGAGAGTCCCGTGGCGCAGGTTCTCGAGCATCCGGAACACAGCCCTGCGCGCGAAGTGCATGCTCATGTGCGTTTCGTGACCTCCTCGACAGCGGATCCCATTCGGCTTGGGCGAGTAAACACTGGAACTCCTTTCAGAAAAAGCCGCAACGCTTCCCAGTGAATTGCGGTGATCACCTTCGCCGTCATCCAGGGATGACGTGCCAAGGCTCTCATCAGGACTTGCGAGGTCCACGGCTCGTGCCTCAGGTCGAGCGTGGCGTCAAAGATCGGCTGGGAATCCTCGAGCGTCTTCATGTGCGCCACGAACCGCTCGCCGGGCGTCGTCAAAGCGAAATCGTAGGCCAGATTCATGCCCATGAACGGCGATACGTGCATCGCCTTTGGACACTGATAGCGCAGAGCATTGCCGGGTTGCCGATTGTGCGGCGAAAGCCAGTAGTTGTGGCTTTCGCCAAACGTGCTGTTCACCTCGGCGAGGATCGTGCTCAAGCGGCCATCCCGGCCGTAGCAAAAATAGAAGGAGATGGGATTGAAGCAGTACCCGAGATAGCGAAGGTTTGTAAGCAGGAACACCGGACCATTCTCCAACGCAACACCGTGCTCCCGGGCGTCCTGAGCCAGGCGTTCTCGCAGGGACTGCCTGAGATCGCCGAAATGGTCCCGGTCGTCAAAACTGGCCCAGTTGAACCGGTTGTGACTGGTCAACGGCGACTGGGCCATGAGCTCCGGAATCCTGTCGATGTCCAGGAACGCCATAAAGGTTTCGTAGGTGAACTCATGAGGTCGAGGCCGAAAGCGGCGATGCCTCAGAGTGCCTGAATAGACGCCGGCTTCAGGAACAAAGCATTCCGGCATCATGAGCAGGAAACTCCCAGCGCTTCAGCCACGCGTATGCCGCTGCGCACGCCGTCTTCGTGAAAGCCATAGAACCAATATGCGCCGCAGTAATGCGTGTGGTGTCTTCCGCTGATCTCGCCCCAACGTTCCTGCGCTCGGATTGACGCACGATTGTAGAGCGGGTGCTCATAGGTCATCGACCGTAGAACCTTCCGGCGATCCAGTTCGCCGTGTGCGTTCAATGTCACGCAGTAGTCCTCTTCGGTCTGGAGCGACTGCAATCGGTTCATGTGATACGTGACAGTCACCTTGCCCGCTTCGCCGAGAAGGTAGTTCCAGGAAGCCCGCGCCGCACCGCGCTTGGGCAGCAGGGACGAATCCGTGTGCAGACAGGTTTCGTTCCGGGTCGTTGTGAAGCAACTGAGGACCGTTTGCTCGGTCTCGCTGGGATGGGCGAGCAACGGCAAGACCTGGTCGCCGTGGCACGCAAACACCACTTCGTCAAACAGCCGGGCCGGCTGATCCTGGAACTGGATCGCCACGCCGCGCTCCGATCGCTCAACGGAAGTGATCCTTGCGTCTTTCACGATTCGATCCCGAAACGGCGCCGTGATCGGGCCCAGGTAAGAATGACTGCCCCCTCGAATGACCTTCCACTTCGGATGAGTGTTGATCCCCAGCATGCCGTGGTTTTGCATGAACCGGATCAGCGTCACCACCGGGAACTCCGGTACTGCTTCCGGGGCCATGGACCAGACTGCGCCTGCCATCGGAATCAGATATCGTTCGGCGAACACGGGCGAGTATCTCCCGGCATCCAGGAACTCCCCAAGCGTCCTGCCCTCGGCGGCGTGATCGTCAAGCACCTTCGGCGCCTCGCGATTGAAGCGCAGGATCTCCCTCAACAGCGTGTAGTGCCGCCCGGAAAAGAGGTTGCTCTTTTGCGCGAAAAAGCCGCCCAACCCGCGGCTTGAGTATTCAAAACTTCCGCCCAGCGCGGTCACGGCAAAGGACATGTCGCTCGGCTGGGTTTCGACGCCCAACTCGTTCATTAACCGGCAGAAGTTTGGATAGGTGAGGTCATTGTGGACGATGAAACCGGTTTCCACAGGGATCCGCCCTTTTTCGCTATCCACCATGACTGTGTGCGTATGCCCGCCCAAGCGAGCGTCCCGCTCGAACAAATGGACCTCGTGCCGGCGGCTTAAGTAATAAGCGGCTGACAAGCCCGAGATCCCGGAACCGATGATGGCAATTCGCTTCACGTGGTGTCTTCAATATGATTGTTGCCCGGATCGTTGGCGGTTGTCAAGTATTTGTCCAGGACAAACAGTTGACAATCTGAAGATTCCATTTTATGATGGAGTTCAGTGGCCGTCCGATACCCAATTCGAGCCGTGGCGAAAGCGACCGGTCTCAGTCTGGACACGCTTCGTGCCTGGGAACGGCGCTACAAGGTCGTTGTGCCCGAACGGTCAGACCGCGGACGCCAGTACGGAGTGGAGGACGTTGACCGCTTGCGTCTCCTCGCGAGGTTGGTCGAGAAGGGGCATGCCATCGGGACTGTCGCAGCGCTCTCCAATCAGGAACTGGAGAACCTTCTTGCGCCGCAGTCTTCCGAGGAAAGCCAAGATCCTCCCCCGTCGCGAGACCTGATCCTACCCGTCCTTGCGGCAATCGAGAGGTTCGACCCGGCCAGTGCTGCCGACGAGCTTGGCCGATTGGGGGCCAGTCTCAGCCCCCGGGATCTTGTGTATCAGGTTGCTATCCCGTTGATGAGAGAAGTGGGAATTCGCTGGCACCAAGGGACCCTTGCGATTGCACAAGAACACCTGATTTCGCAGATGCTCGGCAACTTGCTGGGTACCGTAGCCCGCCTCATTCGCCCCAGCAGCCCTTCGGCAAGGATGATTTTCGCCACGCCTGCGGGCGAGCTGCATGAGTTCGGCATCCTGGCCTCCGCCATGCTCACCTCGATGGCCGGCATCGAGCCCATCTATCTCGGCCCGGATCTGCCGTCGCACGAAATCGCCGAGGCCGCGAGCCGCTCGGGGGCGCGCGTGATCCTGCTGGGCATCACGGTAATCCAGGAATCCACCGCCGGCGAAGTCAGGGCGCTTGCCGCCGCCATGCCTGAACCCGCGGAGCTGTGGCTTGGCGGAGCCCGGGCTGGTGAACTGGATCTCTCCGACCTTGGCAGGAAAACCGTGCTGCTGGAGGATCTCCCAGCGCTCGAAGGTGAATGCCGCCGCTGGAGGTATGGTTCATGGTGAGGTTCCACACCCTGCGGCAGGAGCAATGGATCCCGCGCCCGATTGACGAAGTCTTCGCATTCTTCGCCGACCCGCGAAACCTCGAAGAGATCACACCCCCCTGGTTGGGCTTTCGAATCGTCTCTGTGGACTCTCCCTCCCTGGCCCGGGGATCCCTCATCCGCTACCGGCTGCGATTGCACGGCTTACCGGTTCGATGGACCACGGAAATTCGCCAGTGGAATGCTCCGCACCGGTTCGTGGACGTTCAGAGATCCGGGCCCTACCGGCTCTGGCATCACACGCACCGCTTTGAGGCACACGGCGAAACAACCCGGATGGTTGATATCGTCAGATACAGGTTGCCTTTTGGCATCCTCGGGCTCCTGGTTCATGCCTGGATAGTGAGGTCCGACGTGAAGAAAATCTTTGAGTATCGCCGCGAAAAAATTCATCTCTTGTTTGGCGGGCAGAAGGAAGTGGCCGCGTGACGCCGCGGATATTGATCACCGGCGCAACTGGCTACGTCGGCGGGCAACTGCTGGACGCTCTCATTGCCCAGGGTCACCCTGTGCGATGTTTGGCGCGGCGCCCGGAGGCCGTCCCGGTCAGGGAAGGCACCGGGCTACAAGTCATCGCAGGCGACGTCCTCGACTCCGCAGCGTTGACTGCCGCCCTGGCGGGCGTCACAACGGCCTACTACTTGATCCACTCGATGAGCTCGACGCAGGATTTTGAGGAGCGCGACCGGCTTGCCGCGCAGATGTTCGCCAACGCGGCACGCAACGCGGGAGTCCAGCGAATCATCTATCTTGGCGGCCTTGGAGACGCGGGGGACCAGCTCTCTCCACACTTGCGCAGCCGTCACGAGGTGGGCGGGATTCTGAGGTCAACCGGCGTTCCCGTCGTCGAGTTCCGCGCATCGGTTGTGATCGGATCGGGAAGCCTGTCGTTTGAAATGATCCGCTCGCTGGTGGAACGGCTGCCGGTTATGATTGCGCCACGCTGGGTCTCGGTGGCGGCTCAGCCCATCGCCATCGCCGATCTTCTCTCATACTTGATCGCGGCCTTGGACTTGCCCGGCAAGAGCAATAGAATTTTCGAAATCGGAGGAGCCGACAGGGTCTCATACGGGGGACTCATGCAAGAGTACGCCCGCCAAAGAGGTCTCAAACGGCTCGTGATCTCCGTCCCGCTTCTGACGCCGCGCCTTTCGAGCCTTTGGTTGGGTCTGGTGACTCCGCTCTACGCCCGCGTCGGCCGGAAGCTCATCGATAGCATCTGCCACGCCACGATCGTCGAGGATCCCAGTGCCCTGGCCGAATTCAAGATCCGTCCTTGCGGATACCGGGAGGCAATCCGCGCGGCACTCAGTGCGGACGAAAGGTACCTGATGGTCGATTCCCGGCGCGTCCATGTCAACATCTCTCCAGGGCAGGCGTTTGCACCCATCCGGCGGATCGGCGGCAAGAGGGGTTGGTACTACGCAAACTGGTTATGGCAACTTCGGGGGCTCCTGGATCGTGTTTTCGGTGGCGTCGGCCTCAGGCGCGGCCGGCGTGACGCTGAATCGCTTCGGGTCGGGGACACAGTCGATTTTTGGCGCGTCGAGGCGTTTGAACTCAACCACCGCCTGCGCCTTGCGGCCGAGATGAAACTGCCGGGCCGCGCCTGGCTCGAGTTCGAAGTCACCAGGGATCCCACCGGCACCGTCATCCAACAGACCGCGACCTTCGACCCGAAGGGTTTATTAGGCCGCGCCTATTGGTACGCCGTTTCTCCCTTGCACCATTTCATCTTTGGCGGGATGTTGCAAGGCATCGCCCGGCAAGGGCTGTTGGAACGCTGACACCATGCCCCATTTTCTCCGGAGCGTAGTGATTCAGGCCCCAGTAGAGAAGGTATTCGCCTTTCACGAACGAGAAGACGCACTGCGCCTTCTAAGTCCGGCCTTTCCACCAGTGCGCGTGATCAAGAGATCGGGCGGCATCGAGCCCGGCGCTCGCGTCGATCTCATGGTCGGACCATTCCGCTGGACAGCCCTGCATTCTGCGCTGGAAAGGAACCGCTTCTTCGAAGACCAGCAAATCGAGGGTCCGTTCGCCCTGTGGATTCACCGCCACGAGTTCGAGCCCCTTGGAAACGCTACCCGATTGACCGACCGGATCGAGTATCTCCTTCCTGGTGGCAAATGGGCGAATCGCTTGCTTGCCTGGGCCACCGCTTTAGGTCTAGGACAGATGTTCCGCCATCGCCACAGCGTGACCAAACGCTATTGTGAGGAAGGAACTCGATGAGAACCCAGGCGCGGAATGCTGCGGGCAACGCAGGAGAGACCTATGATTTCCCGCGCGACGTCGCCGGGGCGCGGATAGCCCGCCCGGAACTCTGATGGTCGACGTAGTGCTTCTTCAACTATGCGCTGCAATCGTGTACGCGAGCCTCTGGTTCATCGTGTCCATAAGGCTGCGCCGGAATGATGTTGCCGATGTCGCTTGGGGAATCGGCTTTGTCGTTCTCACACTCGTGGCATGGCTCGCGACGTCCAACGGATCGAGTCGCGCGTTGCTGATACTGGCGCTCGTGACCGTTTGGGGGGTGCGGCTGTCGCTCCATATCGGCGCCAGGAATCAGGGAAAAGCCGAAGACTGGCGTTACCGCAAGTGGCGCGAGGAATGGGGGCACACCTTCGCGGTCCGCTCGTACCTTCAAGTGTTTCTGCTGCAGGCGATTCTCGCTGTTGTTGTTCTGCTTCCTGTGTCCTACGTCTTCGCTCAGCGGAATTCCGCCCTCACGCCTCTTGACGCTGTCGGTGCCGCCGTCTGGCTGGTAGGTTTCGCCTTCGAGGCGCTGGGCGACCTCCAACTCAAGCGCTTCAAGGCTGATTCACGCAACCGGGGGCGAGTGATCACCTCCGGTCTCTGGAAGTACACACGCCATCCAAACTATTTCGGCGAGGTGACACTGTGGTGGGGTGTCTGGCTCATCGCCTGCTCTGCCCCTGGCGGGTGGAAAACCATAGCGGGCCCTGCTGCCATCACCGCCTTGATCCTCGGGGTATCGGGAATCCCCATGCTCGAGAAGAAGTACGAGGCGAATCCGGAGTTCGAACGTTACAGGGAACGAACGAGCCCCTTCTTCCCCCTGCCGCCAAGGCTGCAGCCAAGAAACATTGCGAGGTAGATACCATGTGGCATTCCGTGAAAGTCTTTCTGTTCCTGCCGCCGATCTTGTTGGCGCTGGACTACCTGTGGCTGGGGATCGTTGCCTCCGGACTGTACAAGAGGGAACTCGGGTCTTTCCTCCGCATGTCCGGAAACGGGTTGCAGCCCATTCTTTGGGCGGCACTGATCGTTTATCTCGCCATCCCGCTCGGAATCGTGCTCTTTGTCTTGCCCAGGGTCTCCGCAGCCAATCCGATTCCATCCGCGCTCGTTTGGGGAGCCGCTTACGGCCTGGTGGTATACGCGATCTACGAGATGACCAACTACTCGCTGGTGCGGGATTGGCCCCTGCGATTGGCACTCATCGACATCTGTTGGGGCGCCGTCCTGAACGCCTTGGGCTCGGCGGCCGCGGCTTGGCTTGATCGCTGGATCAAATAGCCGCGTCGTTGCGCTCCATACTACTCGGCAGCCATGAATGAGAGCCGGCGCAGCCAGCGCACCAGTCGAGACTTCGGCCGCTGGACTGTCGCACCTCCGCCAAGTTGTTCCAGCCGCTCCGACAGGGCTTTCACCTCGTTCAGCTTCTGCTCAAGCTGCCTCTGGAGCCGCCTGCGCTGTTCAGAAGGAGACTCGCGTCCGAGGCCACCCCTCGAATCCGCCACGTCGTGCAAATGGAGGATTGCGTCCAACCCAACGCGAGGTTTCATTTTCACTCCCCTTCTGATTCTCTGCAGCCTAACTTGCCACCATGGGCTCGTCGTGGTCTAAGCGCTCCAGTAGGGCTCGCAGCAGCCCCAGTTGGCCGCCGTGCCGCCGCACCGTAAGCACCGGAAGAGGTGAAAGCTCCACCACCTTCTCGGTCACGCTGCCCAGCAACACCGCCGATGCGCGTGTACGGCCCCGCGTACCGACCACAACCAGAGAGGCACCCACGCGTTCGGCAAGTCCAACAATCGAGCTTGCGGTCTCACCTTCCTCGGAAGCCTGAGCCGGCGTGCTGCACGCGGGTTCAACAATGCACTCAGGACGGACATCGCCGCTATGTTTGGAGGCGAACTCATCCAGCTTTTCCTGAAGCCGTGAAGGATAGTCGTGCCAGTCCAGCCATGGATCGTCGTCCGTCTCCACGGCCGCCACGGTCAGTGAGGCGTCCTGTACGGACCCGGTCAGTCGGGCTGCCTCCGTCACCGCTTCACCCGAAGCTTCCGAGAAGTCGACGGCGGCCAACACATGGCGCAACGAGAACGAAGCGCCCTCCGGTATCATCAGCATCGAGCAGGGCGCCAACATGGCCACGCGCTTGGCCACCGTGTGCTTGTGCGCACCCAGCACCACCAGATCGGCGTTCTCGGCAACTAGGGCAGCCAGCGCATCGTCGATGTTGTGACCCGTATCGAGGCGCTTGTTCTCCAAATGGACAGACGCAATGCGTGCCTTTCCCCCACCCAAACAGGCGGCCGCCTCATGCAGACGGCTTGCCGCTTCCTTGTCTTCAGGCGCCAAAACAACAATTCGTTCGAACATAAAGGGCTACTCTTACGCGGCCTTGGTGGGTTCGGCCAGAGCCGCTGCCCGCTCCAGGAAAGGCCGCAACACAAAGTAAAGAACCAGCGCCGAGAGCACGCCGGTCAGAAAGTCGGTCATGGGCACCATCACCGCTGTGTACACCATCAGTGCCGAATGGAAACGTCCGGTCGCCCACACGTGCTTCATCTCGGAAACCTTGATCATGTTGCTCGAAACCCACAGCATCACGCCGCCGATACAGGCCATCGGCACCATCTCCAGCCAACGGGCCAGAAACAACACCATGCCGAGCTTGAGAGCGGCCTTGAAGTACCCCGCAACCGGTGTAACCGCGCCGGCCCGGATGCTGGTGGCGGTACGCGCCAGCGCTCCTGTGCACGGGAAACCGTTGAGCAACGGCGTGATGATCTGCACCAGGCCTTGACCCCAGAACTCTTTGTCCGGGTTGAACGGAGTCTTCTTGTTGCCGGCCAGCCTGTCGGCCATGGACGAACACAACAGGCTCTCAACGCCAGAGATAAACACGATGGCCACCACGAAGTAAGCCATGTCCATCCATACCGCGGCGGTCATCTCCGGCAGGCGTGGAGGGGTGAACACGAAGAAGTCGGTGGGAATACCGCCGTACTTTGTGCTGATCAGGTTCAGGCCCTTGGACGCCCACACCGTAGCCGCAACGGAGGTGGCGGCGCCCACGGCCAGCAGCGGCGCGGGGATGTAGATCGACAACCGCTGAAGAAAGCGTGTCAGCAGGAACACCATCAGGCCCAACGCAAGGGCATATCCGTTGACCAAGCCAATGTTGTTGACCACTCCAGCGAGTTTCGTTAGCAGGTTCGGGCCCCCGGCCGCCTGAATACCAAGCACGTCGTAGAGGTTGGTGGCTGCAATGGTGATACCGATTCCAACGGTGAAGCCCACGACGATCGAGTTGGGTACGTGCTTGGCCACCTTGCCGAGCCCAAGCAGCCCCATGATGCACAACACAATACCGGCCAGGATAGAAACTGCCACCAGGAATGCGTGGTCATACTTCTGCACCACTGCGTAAATCAGGGGAATGAAGGCAGCCGTGGGGCCGTACACCTGATACTTTGAGCCGCCATACGTGCGCCCAACCAGGCAGGCCACGGCACCCGCGATAAGACCCTGTTCGGGCCTTAAGCCATTGGCCATCGAAAACCCCATCGCCATGGGGATCGCGGTCATGGCAGTTACCAGTCCGGCGCTAAAGTCACGGTAGAGCACATTGCTCAGGTTGTCGCGCGTGACATCCTCGAACCGGCTGTCTCGGAATGTCAGGAACTCCTTCAATCTCGCTAGCACTTAGCCCCCTGCCGCTGGAAAACGTGAACCGCCATCCGTAGTATTGGTGCCGTTCCCGAGCTCAATCAATGCAGTACTGGCGATTCGTGACCAGGTAGTCAATGCGGGCCACCACGGCTTCATCAGGTGTCAAGGAAAACCGTGATAGATCCGTACAAGTCATCCACAATGTGGCGTCGGCGATTTCCCTGGCATCATAGATAGAGGCGAGGCAAGACGTGGAAATGCGAGACCTTTCTGGCCACTGGCCGGGCCGTGGCAGGGAAGGAAAGTTTTTTGTCGGTGCGCTACTGGTTGGGTTCGGTATTGTCCTGGCGGCGATGGTGGGGTCGGGATTGATCGGCTTGCGCGCATTGGGGCAGATCGACCGGGAAACCAGCTCTCTGACGGCTGAGCAGTTGCGCGATACCAGTCTGATCGATGAGCTGGCTCACCATCAGGCGGCGCTCGGCGTGCTGCTTTACTCGCTGGCTGACGAGCACCGGCAGGCTGAATTCTTGCGGCTGACGGCCGATCTTCGTGAGGAGCGCAGCCGCATTGAGCGTATCGTGCGCGATGCGTTGACGGCCCGGCTGGTCATCGAGGTTCGCACCGCTTGGCAGGAAGTGGCAGCCGCCAGCGGACTGGTGTTTGAGGAAGCGGAACGTCTCGTTGGCGCTCGCAAGAACAATTCGCCGGAACTATCGGTTCGCTACCGGTCACTCACCGCCGCCAGCGACCGGCTGATGGAGGCATCGCTCGCGCATGCCTCGCGGTCGCGCGGAGCCCTACTGGTGGTGGATGACGCTCTCCTCAGCACGGCTCGCAATCTGTTCCTGGCCGCCTTGGGCCTGGCGGCTGCTATCGCCGCGCTTACCGTCGCCGCGTCGATGTCGGTCTTCAAGCGGCTGGAACGGAAGGCTCGTGATATGGAAAGGTTGTCGCTGCGTGTGCTGTCGGAGCAGGAAGAGAACGCCCGCCGCTTTTCCCAGGATCTGCACGATGAGTTCGGCCAGACCTTGAATGCGATTGAGTCGAGTCTCACGGTAATGCACACAGATCAGGCCGAGGATCGGGAGCGTTTGCGCGATGCGATGAATCTGGTGCGCGAAGCCCAGGCCACCGCCCGCGACATGGCTCAGTTGCTCCGTCCCCGCATCCTGGACGACTTTGGACTGGATGCGGGGCTGCGCGAATTGGCGCGGGGTTTCAGCCAGCGGACGGGGATCACCGTGGACTACCGTAGCCAGGTCCGGGAGCGCATGGCGCCGCTTGTGGAAACGCATCTGTTTCGAATCTGCCAGGAGGCCCTCACCAACGTTTCCCGGCACTCTACGGCATCGAAGGTGGACGTCTCGCTAACCCGCCAGGAACGCCGGTTGGAGTTGACGGTGGCCGACGACGGCGGCGGGTTGGCGCCGGAGTCCGGCGGCCGGCAGGGGATGGGCATCGTCGGCATGCGTGAGCGCGCGCAGGTGATCGGCGGAGACCTTACCGTGTTGTCGCAGCCGGGCGCGGGAGTGACGGTTCTCGTGCATGTGCCAGAACAGGCACTGGAGTCTCAGCCCGCATGAGCCGCCCCACCAGGATCCTCCTTGTGGACGACCATGCCATGGTCCGGCGCGGCTTTCGCTTGATTCTCGGCGAGCATCCAGCCGAGTTCGAGGTTGTCGGGGAGGCCGGCGGGGGCGCCGCCGCCTTGACGCTCATCCGGCACCTGGTTCCGGATCTCGTGTTGCTGGATATCGCGATGCCGCAAATGAGTGGTGTCGAGGTGACTCAGCAAATCGTGCAGAACTGGCCCAAGATACGCGTGCTGATCCTGTCGATGCATAAGGATTCGAATTACGTTCGGGAGGCCCTGCGGTCCGGCGCCAAGGGTTACGTTCTGAAGGAGTCGGTTGACGAGGAACTGCTGCGCGCTGTCCGCACAGTCGCCGGCGGCGAGGCCTACATTGCCCCGGGTGTCTCCAATGCGGTGCTCACGGACTACCAGCGATTCGTCGGCAGCCCCACCGATCTGCTGACGGCGCGCGAACTGGACGTGTTCCGGCTGCTGGCCGAAGGCAAGCAGGCCAAGGACGTTTCCTCCGAACTCAACATCAGCGTCTACACCGTCGACACCCATCGCAATCGCATCCTGCGCAAGCTCCAGTTGCGCAGCAGCGCCGACCTGGTGAGATTCGCGATCCGCCAGGGGATCACCTCCGGCTAGGGCCACCTCTGAAGGCCCGGCCGCTTCGGCTACTCCGGGCGAAGTCACAGCTTCTTGCCGTCTTCTACCATATGGAAAGATGAGACTCCTCATGCACTCCTCGAGAGCCTGCTTTCTGTTCCTGGCGGTGACGCCGCTCAGCGCGGACACCGTGGCGCTCTGGCTCTTCGATGAGCAGCGGGAGTGCTACCCATCCTCCCTGATGAACGACGCCGCCACCGGCGAGCATGTCCTCGTGCTCGGACGCGGCGGGCGGCTCGTCGAAGGGCGCTTCGGCAACGCGCTGGAGCCCATGGCTCCCGAGCCGCTGGTCATGCGGGGGACGGCCATCCGCCCGGATTCGCAATCGGCAAAGCTGTTTGGCCTGGTCCCTTTGCCGGTACCCGCCGGACGGAAGACGCAGCCGCTGTGGTGGGAAACGGCGACCTTCGCTGCCTTCACCACGGCGGGCGAGAAACACTTGCGCAGCGCCGGTTTCGCCAATGTCAGCCGAAGCGGGCTCAATCTCGGCGCCGAAGATTGGACCATCGAGTTCTGGCTGCGGCCGGGCGTGCCAGCCGCCGAAGGCGTGGTCTACGAAATCGGGACCGGTCCCCGGGGCGACAACCAGCTCTACACGCGCCTGAGTCTCGCGGCGGGAGGGCGAAAGTTCGTGTTCGTCAACGCGGCCTCGGGCACAACGCTCAGCCTGCCCACGCAACTCGCCGCCGGCCTCTGGCAGCACCTCGCTTTCGTCTACACCCACGCCGACCGGCAGGTCCGGCACTATGTGGGCGGCGTCCCGCAAACGCCCCCAGCCCCGGCGGAGCTCCGTGCGCTGCCCGAGGGCGGCGAAGCGTATCTGACCATCGGCCGCGACGGCCTCTTCGAGCGGCCGCTCGCGGCGCGGATCGATGAGATGCGCGTGTCGCGTGGGGCCCTCTATCCGGCGGCGGGGTTCCGGCCGCCAGGGAGTTTCTCGGTCACCCATGGCGGACGCCTGCCCACGCGCGCGCCCGTGGCCGGACCGCCGCTGCTATTCCCGTCCAAGGAACCAGTGGTGGCGCTCGGTTCGCGGAAGCACCTGTTTCTCGACGGTGCGCTGGTGGAGCGGCGCGAGAACGTTCAGTTCGTCCCGCAGCCGCCCAAGAGAATGGAGAAGGTGGCGGAGGAAGTGCGGGGTCACCTCTGCGTGATCGAGGATCACACGGGGCTGTTGCGGCTCTACTATCGCGGTCCCGATGACATCCTGCTGCTAATGACATCGCGCGATGGCGTCCACTGGGAACGGCCGAATCTCGGGCCCGCGATCAAAGGCCATCGCAACGTAGTGCTCGATCGGGCCGTGGGCCTGGGCGTGGTGATCGACGATCCCAACGCTCCGCCGCAGGCGCGATACAAGTATGTCAGCGGCACGCGCCGGCGCTCGATCTTCGTCTACAGCTCGCCGGACGGGGAGCGCTTCACGCCGCACGAAACGGCGGCGTTGCCATTCGCCGCCGGGTCGCAGTCGAATCTCTACTATGACGATCAGCGGCAGCTCTATGTCGCGCATCACCGCTCCGATTATGGGATGACGGCGGGCGGCGCCACGGAACGCCGTTTCGTGCGGAGCGAGGTCAAGAACCTGCTCGAGCCGTGGCCGTTCCAGCGGGTGACGCCCCAGCAGACGACTGCGGCGGTGGCGCGCGGCGTGCGCGTGCAGAACGCCGAACTCGATCCCTGGTATCTCGACAATGGTCCGCTAAGCCCCGGCGGTTTCGGGCTGGATCTGCCCGTCGCGTTCGCGGCCGATCCGGCCTTGGATCCCGTGGGCACCGATATCTATGTCACCAAGGCGCTCAAGTATCCGTGGGCGCCGGACGCATACCTCGCGTTTCCCGCCGTGTACTTCCACTACTGGGAAGACGGTCCGCCGCAGCGGCGGATCCTGGGTGCGCCGGAGCGCGGGGCTGGGTCAGGCGTGGTGGAAACGCAACTCGCGGTAAGCCGCGACGGGCTGCAGTGGACCCGCTATCCCCGTCCCGCCTATGTCCCCACGCAGGACCGCGAGGTGATGCTGTTTGCCGCCTTCGGCCTGATCCGGCGGGGCGACGAGATCTGGCAGTTCGTGGGTGGCCATGGCGGCGGCGGCACGGGCTACCACTCGCCGTTCGGGAAAGAAAGGCCCGCGCCCTTGTACCGCTACGTGCAGCGGCTGGACGGATTCGCGGCGGCGGAAGCGGCCTACACGGGCGGGCGTCTGCTGACGCGCCCGCTGCGCTTCACAGGGAAACACCTGGAGCTCAATATCGATACCGGTGCGGCGGGCTATGCGCAAATCGGGCTGCTCGACGAAAACGGGACACCCCTGCCCGGGTACTCGGCGGACGATTGCGTCTACATCAACGGCGATCACATCCGGAAGAAAGTGGAATGGATGAGCCGGGGGACGGACGTGTCGGCTTTCGTCGGCAAGACCGTCCGCGTCGAGTTCCGGATGCGCGGTGCCCGGCTCTACGCCATGCAGTTCGTTCCGGAGTGATGGCCCGGAGCTATAATCAGTGCGGCCTATGAGACGCATCGAATGCCTGTTCGCGCTGGCTTGGTGCGCTGCCGCACCGGCGGCTCTTCTCGCCCAACGGACCACAGCCACGGTCTACGTCACCGTCACCGACTCTTCCGGAGCGGCAGTGCCCGGAGCATCGGTCACCATGTCGAATACCGGCACCGCGGGCAAAGTGACAGGATCCACCGATGCCGCCGGTGAAGCAGCGGTCGGTTTCATTCCCGTCGGTGAGTACCGGATGGAGGTCGAGGCCGGGGGCTTCAAGCGGTATCAACGGACGGGGCTCGATCTTTCGGCCGGGCAGGTGCTGCGCCTCGCAGTGCAGCTCGAAGTGGGTGCGTCGTCCGAGAGTGTCACCGTTACCGCCGAGGCTCCGCTGATCGAAAATGCCACCGCCGCGCAGAACGACCGCTTCAACCGCCTGCAACTCGACCAACTGCCGCAAGCGCGGCGCGACTTCGCGCAATTGCTGGGCTTGCAAAACGGCTACCGGCCGTCGCGCGATGGCTTGATCCAGTTCAATGGCCTCGCCAGCGGCGGCAACTCCGTCACCGTCGATGGCACCGACGGATCGAGCGATTCGGAGACGCCGTCCACCAGCATGTTCCAGGGCTTCAACTTCATCAGCGTGGTCAGCCAGGAAGCGATCCAGGAAGTCAGCGTCGGCAAGGGCGTCCAGTCCGCCGAAGTGGCGCGCACCTTCTCCTCGAACATCAACGTCATCACACGCGGGGGCACGAACGAGCTCCACGGTTCGCTGTTCGAACTTTGGCAGAACGACGCGCTGAATGCCCGGAACGCGATTCTGGCGCCCAGCGCGCCGAAGCCTATCGTGCGGTTCAACCAGTTCGGCGGATCGCTCGGCGGTCCGGTGAAGCGGGACCGGCTGTTCTTCTTCTTCACCTACGAGGGCTACCGGATGAGCAATCTGCAGATCGTCCGGGATCAGAGTCCCACGGAGGCGTTTCGCAGCCAGGCGATCCGGGCTGTGCCAGGCTCAAGGCCGGTGCTGGATCTCTTCCCGCTGCCCAACATCCCCATCGCAAACAACGTCAACGCCGGTCTCTACGAGGGCCAGCGTCCGGCGACGGCGCGCGACAATCACCTGGTGTTTCGGGGCGACTACCGCGTAACGGACCGGGATTCCGTGACCGTGCGCTATATCCGCGACACACCCCAAAACCTGTCGCCGCGCCTGATGGACAATCCGAGGCGCTTCATCGGCGTGACGAATTCGCTCAACGCCAACTGGATTCACGGCACTCCCACGTGGACCAGCGAGACACGCTTCGGACACAACCGGAATCAAACGGATCGCGCGGACCAGATGCATGCGCAGGGCAGAGTGCCGGCGATTGAAGTGCAGGGGCTGTTCTCCACCCAAGGCGAATCGCTGGTCATCAACGGCTCATCAACCACCGTCGAGAACGTGGTGACCAAGTCGATCGGCAGGCATTCGCTCAAAGCCGGTGGGATGTACGTCTTCCGCTCGCCCGGCCGTTACAACGAGGAAGTGCCGATTTTCCGCTACGGAAACGCAGCGGATTTTCTGGCCAACCGGCCGAACCGCGTCACCTTCACGTTCGGTGTGCCGCGCTACCACGGGCGCGCGTGGGAGCTGGGCGGATTCTTCCAGGACGACTACAAGGTGTCCGCACGGCTCATCCTGAACCTGGGGATCCGGTACGAGTACTTCAGCGTCTTCCAGGAGCGTGACGGGCGGCTGTTCAATCCCGACGGCGTATTGGCGGCGGCGTCCGTGCCGGTGCGTTTCCGCCCGGCGAATTCGATCTACAACGCGGATAAGAACAACTTCATGCCGCGCGTGGGTCTGGCCTACAGTCTCGATGGCCAGAACAAGACGGTGATCCGTTCGGGCTTCGGCATGTTCACGGCGCCGCCGAATCTGCGCGCCGTGTCGGGGTTGGTCTACGCCGATCCGCTCATTCCCAGCCGCTACATCTTCCAGGGCACGGACATCACTTCGTTCAACCTGCGCTATCCGCAGTCGAACGCCGATGCGGCGAAGATCGTCACCGGGCTGAACGTGCCGCGCGGGTACGGCGTGGTGGATCCCAACATCCGCGACCCCTACAGCCTGCAGTGGAGCCTCGATATCCAGCGCCAACTCGCCAGGGACTGGGGCTTTCAGACGGGCTACGTGGGCAACAAAGGGCTCAAAATCACGGCCTCTCACAACTTCAACCTTCCGGATCGGACCACCGGCGTACGGCCGTTTCCGCGGGTGCTGCAATTCGGCTGGCGCAACCAGAGCGATTTCAGCTACTACCACGCCTGGCAGACTTCGCTCCGCAAGCGCATGGCGGCCGGTTTCGCGTTCAACATGCATCACACCTGGAGCAAGTCGATGGCGGTTCACGCCGGGGACTTCTGGCCCGGCAACGACATCCGCGTGCAGGATGAGTCCAACTGGGATGCCGACCTCGGTCCGACGCGGTTCGATGCCGCTCATCGCGTAGTCGGCGATCTGGTCTGGCAGCTCCCGTTTGAGAGATGGACAGGCGCCGCCGGCGCGCTGAAGAAACTGCTGGGCGGATGGCAGATCACGAGCACGTTCCAGGCGGCGAGCGGCCAGGCGCTAAGCATCGAACAGCGCAGCAACCTCGACTTCTCGCGCCCGGACTACGCGGGCGGCAACGTGTACGCGCAAGGCGGCGATCGCTTCCAGTGGGTGAATCCCGCCGCGTTCGCGCAGGTGCCCATCAACGCGCGCAGCGGTCTGCCCGCGCGGCCGGGCAACGTGGGCAAGAGCAGCATGCGAGATCCCGGAACGTGGGGTTGGAACGCGGGCCTGTCAAAGACGCTGGAGTTCCGCGAGCGGTACCGTCTCCAACTCCGCGGCGAGGCGTTTAATCTGACCAACACGCCGATTCTCGGCGGCGCCCAGACCGATCTGACACGGGCCACCTTTGGCCGGATTCTCAGTCTCGGCGGAACACGCAGTATTCAGTTGCAGGGACGGTTCAGCTTCTGAACCCTGCGGACCCGAGTCACTGGTAACCACGGGCGCCCTCGCGGCGGCAGAAATCGACGAGCGATTGATCGTGCCCAGCCGGATGCTGCCGATCGTGCTGCTCCTCGCCACGTAGCGGCGGCTCGCAACCGGCGCGCGCCTCCTATGGGCCGGCGAATTCATCCTCCCGCGCACGGTCGATCTGCGTTTCCCCCTGCTGCTCACTGCGGTCGCAGTGGAACAGATCTCCGTCTGGCACGTCGTGCCGGTGATTCTGGGCAGTGGCCGGGTTCACCATCTTCCACGCACTGGCGGGCGGCAGGAGCCGTGGTCGGGAACGGCGTCCTGCAAGGGCTGGTGCTCCTCGATGCATCCGTTGAGCTTAAGATTGCGGAGCCGCCTCATTCTATAAGGTGTAGGATGTCTTGTGAGTTCCGTCTTCGGTGACCGGCATCCGGCGCTGGCGGGCTTGACCGACGCGCGGGGAGGAAGAGCAGTCATGATCGAGCATTCACGGCGCGCGCTATTGGTGGCTCCGTTTCTGGCGTTGCGCGGCAAGGCTCAGACGGCCCCCCGGAATGTCCTGTTCCTCGTGGCGGACGATCTGAACACCGATCTCGGATGCTACGGGCATCCTCTGGTCAAGAGCCCGCATCTCGACCGTCTCGCCTCGCGCGGCGTCGTCTTCGACAAGGCCTATTGCCAGTACCCGCTGTGCCAGCCTTCGCGCACGTCGTTTCTGAGCGGATTGCGGCCGGAAACCACCAAGGTATGGACTCTGCAAACGCCGACGCGGCGGCACATCGGCGATGCGGTCATGCTGCCGGAGCTGTACCGCAAGCACGGCTACTTCACGGCGCACGCGGGCAAGGTCTATCACACCGGCGAGCATGCCGAAGACAAGCGGTCGTGGGACGAGGAGTTGCGCGAGTTCGGCAAGAGCCCGCCCAAGGCGGAGGTGGTGCGCGAGGACACGGAGTCCGTGGGTCCGCGGGGGCATAGCTTCGAGTGGCACGTGCTGAAGACCCGCGACGAGGATACGCCGGACGGAATCGTGGCCCGCAAGATCGTGACCTGGCTGGAACAGTGCGCCCGCGACAAGCGGCCGTTCTTTCTCGGCGGGGGATTCAGGCGGCCCCACGCGCCCTATGGGGCGCCGCGGAAGTACTTTGACCAGTATCCAACCTCGCGGATCAAACTGCCGCCCGATCCGCCCTCGCAGTTAGGCAGGCTGCTGCCGGCGGCGATCAACCATGATGCGCCCGCCACGCCGCTCCCTGAAGAAGCGGTGCGCGAGCACATGGCGGCCTACTACGCGTGCAACACGTTCATGGATGCCCAGGTGGGCGTGATTCTCGAGGCCCTGGACCGGCTTCGGCTCTGGGAAACGACGTCCATCGTCTTCCTGGGCGATCACGGTTATCACCTCGCCGACCACGGCGGGTTATGGCACAAGAGTACGCTGTTCGAGCGGTCATGCCAGGTCCCGCTCATCGCATACGCTCCAGGTGCGCGTGCGGCGGGAAAGCGCTGTGGGCGTCTGGTGGAACTGGTCGACCTCTACCCATCCCTGGCCGCGCAGTGTGGCCTACAGCCGCCGGCAAATCTCGCCGGTCGCGATTTCACGCCGCTGTTGAACCATCCCGCGCAGCCGTGGAAGGAAGCGGCGTTCACCATGATGGGACGGGGCACCGAGCGCGCCGAAGCGGTAAGAGACATCAAGTTCATCGGCCGCAGCGTGCGCACCGAGCGCTACCGTTACACGGAATGGGACGGCGGGAAGCAGGGCGTGGAACTCTACGACTACCAGACCGATCCACGGGAGGCGGTGAACCGGGCCGGCGACGCGCGCCTGCAGCCGGTGCGAGCCCGGTTGAGCGGGCTGTTGAACGCATGAGGACGTCCAGTTTGGGCGGTTCTCAGCTCTCGAAAAAACAGGATTCCGCCCGGAATCAATCACTTAATAACTAAAACCTCGGAACCCTCACCCACCCTCCGGCTAAACTCCACACGGAGGTTTCTCGATGCCAATTTCACAACGCCGCGCGGATCGGGTCCGGCTCAATGCCCCATCGCCCTCCCCGCGCGCAACTTCCCGGCGACTCTTGAACCGCACGATCGGACTCCCCGGTCCACGCCCTCGGGTTCGTTTCTACAGATTCCCAACGCCCAATGAACGCAAGGGGTCAGGCGTTCCCAGGCATGCCCCCCTGCCGGCCACAATCTCGAAGTCCCACCCCGCCGCTCGGGTTCGTTCCTCCAAACTCCCAACGGCCAACGAACGCAAGGGTGTCCGGGCCAAGCCCGTCCATTCCCACCACCCAGCCAGCCCCCGATATGCCCCCCTCCCGGACACAATCACGAAGTCCCACGCCGCCGCTCGGGTTCGTTCCTACAAACTCCCAACGGCCAATGAACGCAAGGGTTTCCGCGTCCATTCTCACCGCCCAGCCAGCCCCAGGCATGCCCCCCTCCCGGCCACAATCACGAAGTCCCACCCCGCCGCTCGGGTTCGTTCCTTCAAACTCCAATTGCCCATTACTCCCAAGGGTTTCCGAGCCAGGACCGTCCATCCCCGCCGCCAAGCCAGCCCCCGAAATTCCCCTCTGCCGGCCGCAGACACCAACACCCACCCCACCCCTCGGGTTCGTTCCTCCAAACTCCCAACGACCACCAATTCCACGCCCCGGCTAATACTCTGTCCGCATCCGCCCGCTCGCATTCCGCTTCGGCACCGAGCCCACCGGCACCCGTTTCACCACCTTCATCCCGGCGATATCCACCACCGCCATCGTGTCATCGCCCGCATTGGCCACGTACAAGCTCTTCCCGTCCGGCGGAATCGTCAGCCAGTCCGGATGGCTCCCGGTGAACACAATCCCCAGATGCTTCAACTCCGGCAGCGAATACGCCGCCACCATCCCGTAATGCTTACTGGTCGCCCACAGCATCTTCCCATCAGGAGTAATCGCCAGTCCGTGCGACGGGGATGTCTGCAAGCCCTCCATCTCCTTGTGCACGCCGGGCGGGTCCGGCAGCGTCACGCGCCGGATCTCCTTCCGTGTCGCGAAATCCACCAGCGCGAAGCCGTGGAAATCCGACAACTGCACAATGATCTCCTTCGTCGCCCCATCCGCATTCCGCGTGAACGCCATCGGCCGGATCCCCGCGCTCAGCGTCAGTGTCCATGCCAGCGTCTCCGTCGCCACATCAATCACACTGATCGTGCTCGCCGCAATCGACCCGGCCACCACATGCCTCCCGTCCGGCGTCACATACACGTTGTGGATCTCGCCCTTCACCGCCACGCTCTTCACGTTGCGGAACGCTTCCACGTCAATCACATCCACCGCGCCCGGCCCCTGCCGGATCCCCACGTACACACGCTTCCCGTCATGCGACACGTCCAGATTGTTCGGCCGCCCGCTCAACGGCACACGGGCAATCACCTGCAGGGTCCGCGCATCCACCGTATCCATCGTGTGCCGGGCTTCGTTGCTGGCATAGATCCGGCGCCCGTCCGGCGACAGGATCACGCCATGCGGCACCTCGATCCCTTCAATGCGGCCCGTCACCGTGTTGGTGCGCGGGTCAATCACGTGGATATCGTCCCCGGCCGAATTCGATTGCAGCACGCGCACCCGCTCCGGCGCCGGCTCCAGCTTCTCGCCGCGCACCCAGCCCGCCAGCACTTTGTACTCCGGGTCCTGCCGCGACTTCCAATGCTTGCCGCCGCCGTGGAAGTGGTCGCCGCCCGCCTCAATCGCCAGCGGATGCCGCAGCAGAACGCTCTTCGACGGGTCGCCCGGCTTCACGAACAGTTTCCAGATCTCGAAATTCTTGCGGGACTCCGCTTCGTTCCACGCGAGCGCTCCCTCCCGCAGCGGCTGCAACTGCGGCGCCCGGCCCACATGGCAAGCCACACACCGCGCCTGATTGCCCCGCTTCTTCAGGAACACCGGCTGCACGCGCTCCCGGAAATACTCGTAGTCCAGCGCCACCGGGCCCTCGGCCGCGGCCGCCGTCATGATCGTAGTGGTCAAAAAGGCACAGGCCGTTTTGCGTATGTTGCTCAAGGTCAAACCTATCTCCTGTTGATTCCAGAAGGTATCACACACGGCCGGAATAGGAAAACCCCCTGTGCTACCCTCAATTCGAACCAGCAGTCAACGAAAGGGTCAAATGTCATGACAGTCTCGCGCCGCCACTTCTTCTTCGGGCCGCTCCTTGCCGGGGCCGTCCCAACGGCGGGTTTCGGCTCCATGCCGTCCCTGCGCACCATGGGCTACAAGTCGCCCAATGAGAAGCTGAACCTCGCCGCCATCGGCGCCGGCGGCCAGCCCGCGGCGGACCTCCGCCAGGCTCACGCCGGAGTCGAAAACGTCGTCGCCCTCGCCGACGTTGACTGGGCGCGCGGCAAGGATTCCTTTGAGCGCTTCCCCAACGCCACCCGCTACAAGGACTTTCGCCAGATGCTCGACAAGTCCGGCAAGGACATCGACGCCGTCGTCATCGGCACGCCCGATCACATGCACACCCCCTGCGCCGTCGCCTGCATGCAACTGGGCAAACACGTCTACGTCGAAAAACCGCTCACCCGCATCGCCGGCGAAGCCCGCATCCTCGGCCGGGCCGCGGAGAAGTACAAGGTGGCCACGCAGATGGGCAACCAGGGCTACTCCCACGATGCCACCCGTGTGGCAGCCGAGATCTTCTGGTCCGGCGAAATCGGCGAGGTGCGCGAAGTCCACGCCTGGACCGGCCGCCCCTCCTGGCCCCAGCGCATGGAGAAACTCCCCGCCCCCACGCCCGTGCCCGAAACCCTCGATTGGGATCTCTGGCTGGGAGGCGCCGCCGCCCGCCCCTTCACCGCCGGTGATGCGGACTACACGGCCTTCGTCCAGCAGCGCAGCGGAGGCCGCCCGCAACAGCAGAACTTCGGCTTCTATCTCCCCTTCAACTGGCGCGGCTTCTACGATTTCGGCAGCAGCCTCATCGGCGACTGGGGCATTCACATCCTCGGGCCCGCCAACTGGGCCCTCCAACTCGACCCCCAATACCTCACCAGCGTCGAATGCATCAAGAAGGACTCCCTGCCCGCCTTCACCTTCCCCGACGAAATGACCATCAAGTACGAGTTCGGCGCCCGGCCCAACATGCCGCCCGTCACCGTCTATTGGTATCAGCACGGCGGCGGCGATCCCTACACGCCGCCCGGCATGAGCGTCGAGGATGCCCGCAAGATCCCCGGCAAGGGTCCGCAGGTCGGCCCGCCCCCGGGACAAGGTGGATTCATGGCCGGCTCCGGCGGTGGCATGCGCCGCGCCGGTGGTCCTGGCGGCGCCTCTCCGCAAGGCGCGCCGCCGCGCCCGCAGGGCAGCGGCTACAACTCCATCTTCGTCGGCTCCAAGGGCTATCTCGGCACCAGCGGCCGTGGTGAAGGCGTCGGCCTCCTCCCCGGCGCGCGCTGGGCCGAGTACACGCTCCCCAGCCCCTATCTCTCGCGGTCGCCCGGCGCCTCCACCGGCTCCAACCACGCCGCCCACGCCCGCGATTGGGTGCGCGCCTGCAAAGGCGGAACCCCTGCCTGCTCAGACTTCTCCATCGCCGCCCGCTACACCGAATGGCTGGTCCTCGGGGCCGCCGCCGTCCACTACGACGGCAAGCTGCTCTGGGATAACGTCAAAGGGGAATTCACAAACAATAAGGATGCCACCCGCTGGATCAAGCCCGCCTATCGAAAAGGCTGGGATGTCAAGGTGTAGCAGCCAACCACCGGAGCGTCTCCTCAACCAGGAATTTCAGGAGTATCAACCAATGCTTTCAAGACGAGACTTCACCCGGCTCGCCGGCGCGGCCCTGCCCGCAGCAAGCCTCCTCGCCAAACCCAACTCCAACTTTCGCGGCGTCCAGATCGGCGCCATCACCTATAGCTTCCGGGCTCTGCCGTCCGGCGCCGAAGAGGTCCTCAAGTACTGCCTCGATTGCGGCATCAGCGCCATCGAGCTGATGAGCAACGTACCCGAATCCTTCGCCGGCTCGCCCGCGCCCCGGGGCATGGGCTTCGGTCCCGGTGGCCCCGGCCAGAAAGGCGCCCGCCCCCCACCGGAACAGATCGAAGCCCGCAAGAAGTCCCAGGCCGCGGTCGTCGATTGGCGCCTGTCGGTCTCCATGGACAAGTTCAAGGCGTTCCGGACGATGTACGAACAGGCCGGCATCAGGATCTATGCCTTCAAGCTGCCGCCCACCATGGACATGTCGGACGCCGAGTATGCCTACATCTGGAACGTGGCCGAAGCGCTCGGAGCCAATCACATCACCATGGAGCTGCCAACGGACCCCAAGCTGCTCGCGCGTGTGGCCGCCTATGCCGCCCAGCGCAAGCTTGCCATCGCATTCCATACCCACGGGCAGGGCGGGGAATCGGGCTTCGAATCCGCGCTCAGCGCCTCCCCGTACACCGCGCTGAACCTCGACGTGGGCCACTTCTACGGCGTCAATGGAGTGTCGCCCGTGCCGGTGATCGAGAAGTACCATCAGCGCATCGCGAGCCTTCATCTCAAGGACCGCAAAGGACCCAACAGCGAAGGCGCGCCGCCGGGCCGCGGCGGCGCCAACATGCCCTGGGGCCAGGGCGAGACCCCGCTCAAGGAGATCCTCCAGACCATGCGCCGCAACAAGTACAAGTTTCCGGCGTCCATCGAATACGAGTACGAAACGCCGGCCGGCTCCGACGTCCTTGCGGAAATGAAAAAGTGCGTTCAATACTGCAAAGACGCGCTCGCTTAGCCCTGGCCGCGGCGGCCGTTCTGCCGCTGCTCGCCGCCGACACGGACCGCGACGGACTGGACGATGCCCTGGAGCAGACGCTGCTCGAACGCTTCACTCCGGTGCTGCTGCTGAGCGCCACCGACTGCGCCGGCATGCCCGCCCAGTTCCACCCGGACCGGCCGCACCCGGAAGAGGCGGCCCGCAACGGCACGCTCTATGGACAGGTCACGCCGCGCGGCGAGGGCCGCGTCGAGATCCACTACTACCATCTCTGGGCCAGCGACTGTGGCCGCGGCGGCCATTCGCTTGACGCCGAGCATGTCTCGGTTCTCATCGCGGAGGAAGGCGGCCTCTGGCGCGCGTTGTACTGGTATGCGGCGGCTCACGAAGACACGCCGTGTAACGCCAGCAGCGGTGCACCCGCCCGGGCGCTCGCGGCGGAAACCAGAGGCGCCCGCGTCTGGGTGTCGCGAGGCAAGCACGCCTCCTTCCTCGATCGGGGCGCCTGTCCCTGGGGCTGTGGCGGCGACGTCTGCCAGGAAGGCATCGCCTGGCGCGCCGGCCGTGTGATCAACCTCGGCGAGCCTGATGCGATCGCCGAAGGTATGCAGTGGGTCCGCTCGCCGCGTTGGCCGCTGCTGGCCAAGATGGGTTCGGATTTTCCGGACGCTCGCCGCGAGCAACTTGCCCGCGCCGCGGGAGTGCAGTCCCTGACCATGTCGCTCAGGCCGGCTCAGTCCCTGCTTCTGGCGGGGGACACCACGGCCGACGCGCTGGGCATCGCCCGGTCAAGTACAGGGAACGCGCTCGCCACCGCGGGCCGCAAGACATCCGGCGCTCTGGAAGAGAGCACCGCCCGCACGGCGCGTGCCGTGGGGCTGTCGCTGCGGAAGACCGGCCGGTTCCTGGGCTTGCCGCAGCGCAAGCGCGAACAGGACAGCCGCCGTTGACCCGGTCGCGGCGAGTTGGTAGAGTCAAGGACAGCAAGGGAGTGCCCGTTTCGGGCGCAAGTTTGACAGGAGGTCAGCACATGACACGCAACATCGTCAGGATGCTCTCGCTTAGCATTCTTTCCATTGGTTGGCTCCACGCTCAGGGCGAGCGCGGAACCCTCAATGGCACCATCACCGATGCCTCGGGCGCCGTTGTCGCCGGGGCTACCGTCAAGGCCACGAACGCCGGCACCAACATCGAAGTGCCCACGCAGACCACCGAATCCGGCGTTTTCCGGCTTCCCTATCTGTCGCCCGGCACCTACAAGCTCACCGTCAGTGCGCCTGGCTTCAAGAGCGCTGTCCGCGACAACGTCATCCTTGCCGTCGCCCAGACCCTCACCATCGACTTCAAGCTCGAAGTGGGCGCCGTCAGCGATTCGGTCACCGTCTCAAGCGACCCGCCTCTGCTTGAGACCGGCACCGCCGAAATCGGCTCCTACGTTTCAAAGAAGGAGTTCGACACCTGGCCCATCACCGTCGGCGATGGCCGCCGGCAGATTCAGCAGTTCATCTTCTCGTCGCTGCCCGGCACCGTGGGAGGCACCTTCCAGGGCTCCATCAACGGCGGCCAGAATTACTCCCACGAGATCCTCATCGATGGCATCGCTCTCGGCCGCATGGACCTTCAGGGCGGGTCGAACAACGAGTTCAGCCCTTCGGCCGAGACCGTCTCCGAGTTCAAGCTGCAGACCGGCACCACCTCGGCGCAGTACTCCGGCGGCCAGACCGCCGTCGCCAACTTCGCCACCAAGAGCGGCACCAATCAACTGCACGGCACGGCCTATTACTACGTGCAGAACGACGCCCTGCGCGCCAACGGCTTTTTCAATAATGCGGCGCGCATCAGGCGGCAGCCGTTCAAGCAGAACAACTATGGGTATTCAGTGGGCGGCCCGGTGCTGATCCCCAAGGTTTACAACGGCAAGAACCGGACGTTCTTCTATCACAACTGGGAACGCACCAAGGTTCGCGATTTCAACTCCACCACCTTCACCCAACTGCCCACGCGGGACTTCAAGGAAGGCAACTTCGGCCGTCTGCTCAACGCCGGCTTCACCGGCAACGCCCGCTCTGGCACCAGCGCCGGTGTCGACGCCATGGGCCGTCCGGTGGTCTTCGGCGCCATCTATGATCCGCTCAGCGCCAGCAACGTGAACGGCGCCTGGGTGCGCACGCCCTTCACCGGGAACATGATCCCGCGCAGCCGGTTCAGCTCTGTCGCGAACAAGATTCTCGAAACCGGCATCGATGATCCGGCATTCGACACCATGCTTCTCAACATGCCCGCCATCGGCACCTGCTGCCCGTTCTTTGACGAGAAGATGTTGACCATCAAGGGCGACCACACCTTCTCCAGCAACCACCGCATGACGGCCATGGTCAACCGCAACTTCCGCGAGCGCAACAATTCGCCCGGCGGCCGCTGGGGCATCCCTCCCGGCAAGCCCACCAACGTCTACCAGTTGCAGAATACGCCCGGCACCATGGGCCGCATTGCCTATGACTGGACCATCACGCCCACCCTGCTCAATCACTTCGCCGGTGGCTACAACCGCTTCGGCAACCTGAATCAGAGCGTGTACGTGGACCAGGACTGGCCTTCAAAACTCGGTATTCAGAACGTTCCCGGCACACACTTTCCCGTTCTGCTGTTCGCCGGCCAGCCCTGGCAGGGCGGCGGCATCGGCGCCGGTGGCCGCCTGGGTTCCGGTTCCCGCGGCGGGTCCTTCAATGGCTCCACCATCTTCCAGGACGACATGACCCTCATCAAGGGCAAGCACAACTTCAAGTTCGGCTTTGAACACCGCCGCTACTACTACAACACGCGCGCAAAGTCGGGCTCGGGCGACTTCAACTTCTCGCCGAACTCAACCGCGCTGCCCGGCTTCCTCAATGAGACCGGCCACTCCTTCGCCAGTTTCCTGCTGGGCGCCGTCGCCAGCACCAACCGCGCCATCAGCCCGCTGAACCCCGGCCACCGCTGGAGGAACCTCGGTTTCTATTTCCAGGATGACTGGAAGGTCACCCGCAAGCTGACACTGAACCTCGGCATGCGTTGGGAGATCATCGGCGGCCTCATCGAAGTGGCCGGCCGCATGTCCGGTTTCGGCGCCACCACGGCCAACCCGGCCGCCGGCGGACGCCCCGGCGCCCTGGTCTTCGTCGAAGACCTTGGCCGCAAGGGCTTCATGGACACCTACTACAAGCAGTTCGCGCCCAAGTTCGGCTTCGCCTACGAGATTTCGAACAAGCTGGTCATGCGCGGCGGCTACGGCATCAACAATACGCCGCCCATCGTGAACTTCAGCCTGCCCAGCACCACGGGCTACTCCGGTTCCATTGCCCGCAACACGGCCAACTTCCCCGTGCGGTTCAACGAGGAGCCAGTGATGTACCTGCATGACCGCTACCCGGATTTCACCGGTACGCTGCCCGCCAAGGACCCCTCGCTGATCAACGGCCAGGGAATCTCGTTCATCAATCGCGATGCGAGCCGGCTGCCCTACGTCCAGAACTGGAACCTGGGCTTTCAGTACCAGTTGCCTGCCTCCACCGTGCTTGAGCTGAACTACATCGGCAACAAGGGCACGCGCCTCATCGCCAAGGGCTTCGACGATATCAACCAGCTGCCGTTCTCCGTTGTCCAGCAGTATGGTGACCTCCTGCCGCGCCCCTGGACCACGGCGTCACCCATTCCGCGTCCCTTCCCCTCGTTCGTTGGCACCAATCTGCAGGCGCTGCGGCAGTTCCCGCAGTTCACCGGCATCGGCCAGCCGTACCCCAACTTCGGCAACTCGAACTACCACTCCATGCAGCTCCAGGTCACCCGCCACTTCACCCGCGGCTTCTCGCTGCTGGGCGCCTACACCTTCTCGAAGGCCATCGGTCTCACCGACTCGATGATCGACGCCGAAGGTGTCGCCGACCAGTCGAACCGCCGCCTGGAGCGCGCCATCACCTCGTTCCACTATCCGAACTTTGCCAAGGTCACCTGGATCTATGAGCTGCCCATCGGCGTCAACCGGGCCATCAAACTCAACAAGATTCTGGATAAGGCCATCGGCGGCTGGCAGATCTCCGGCATCCACACCTTCCGCAGCGGCAACCCGCTCGGCATCGGCACCGGCGGTTTCTCGAACCCCGTCGGCACCATCCGGCCCGATCTGGTGGCCGGCGAGAAGATTGTGGTTGACTCCAACGCCCCGCTCAACTTCCGCGGCGCGGCTGGAGGGGCCACGTACCTGAACCGGTCTGCCTTCACCAACCCGCCCGTGTTTGCCGGCGGCCAGAACGTCGGCCAGCGCATCGGGACCGTCGGTCCACTGCTGCCGAACATTCGCGACCGCCACTTCATCGGCGAGAACTTGAGCCTCTACAAGCAGTTCAAGTTCGATGAGAGCCGGTCCGTGGAACTCCACGGCACGTTCCTCAACCCGTTCAACCGCGTGGGCAAGGGCGGCCTGGTGACCAACATCACCAATCCGTTCTTCGGCCAGTTCACCGGCCCGCAGTCCGGCCCGCGGAACATCGAGCTCGCCGCCCGGTTCATCTTCTAGCCTGGCGGTAACGGAAGCGGAGAAGCGGACATGGCAACCGTTCTGGCGGCGGCCCTGTCCGCTTCGCTTCTTGCGGCCAACTGCCCGGAACTCACCCAGCGCGCCCGGACCCACTTCCAGGCCCGGCGCTGGGCGCAGGCAGCCACGGTGCTGGAAGACGCCCGGCTGGTCTGCGTGCCCAACAACGACGTGCTGGTCTCGCTGGCCCAGGCCCGGTTCCTGTTGGGCGATGCCACAACAGCCATCCACGCCCTTGAGGAGTCCGTGGCGGTGAACCCCCGTCACGTGGCGTCCCACTATCATCTGGGCCGCATCCGGTATGAGCAGCACAGCTACGCGCAAGCCGAGACGGCGCTGAAGAGGGCGGTGGAACTGGACCCCGCCCACCACCGCGCCTGGGACAACCTGGGCCTGGTCTACGACGCACTCAAGCGCGATTCCGATGCCCTCAAGGCGTTCTTCAAATCACTCGACCTGGTGATGAAGTCGCACCCGGACTACGACTGGGCGCACGCCAATCTCGCGGACTTCTTTGTCAGGCGCGAGCAGTACGGGAAGGCGTTTCAACTGGCCGCCGAAGCGGCCAAGCGGAATCCGGCCTCGGCCCGCAATGCCTTCCTCGCAGGCAAGGCGCTGGCCAAGCTAGGCCGGTCCGAAAGCCTGCGCTGGCTGGAGCAGGCGGTGAAGCTGGATGCCTCCTACCGGGACGCCTGGTATCTGCTGGCCGCCGAGTACCGCAGGCTCAACCGCCCCGAGGACGCCGCGCGAGCCCTGGAGCGTTTCAAGGCAGCGGCTCAGTGAACCGGATGTCGGATTCGGCCGCGGCGCGCCGGAACTCGGAGGAATCAAGCGCCAGCGTGATCACCCGCTTGTACCCGAACAGGACGTCGATGCGGAACTCGGTGCCGTAACTGGCCGGGAACCAGACGCCCGGCGCTACCCGCTTGTAGTTCACCGAGAAACCCGCCTGGCGGACGTTGGTGCCCAGGAAGGCGCGCACGCCCCAGGGCACCTTCACGGCCAGATCGGTGTAGATCCGCACCGGGTGATACTCGCCGGCATCCACCAGCGCCTCGCCCTTCCAGACCGCGCGGCAGCGCCGGTCTTCTTCTTCCTCCTCCCCGCCGATCGAGATGCAGTTGCTCTTGGATGCCGGTTGAAACGCGATGCGGTGCGCCTGCCGGCCGTCAATCTCCCTGGTGTCCAGCCATGTGAACTTGTACCGAGGCAGATCCCGCGTGGCGAAGGGGAAGAGGGAATGCGGAATGCCGTCGCGCGACTTCTGGTTGACGGTGAGATCCTTGATCAGATCCTCGATCAGCTCGCCGTCGATGTCCACGCCGCCCGAGCGGTATCCCGCTTCGGCGTAGCGATGGGTTTCGCTCCGGTTCTTCCGGTGCTCGCCTTCCAGCGAAACCAGGGTCTTCTCCGTGCGTTCCCGGCCGGGAGTCACGGTGTAGACACGCTTTTCGTGGCGGGCCCACTGGCCATCGGTGCGCACCAGGCGGGCGGTGACCTTCTGCTGGTAGATCCAACGGCGACGCTCCTCCACCGCGCCTTCCATGGTCCGCGCCATGCGCGCCATGATCTCAGCACCGTCCTCAACCAGCGCGAGGGTGCCGAGGATTCCGGCGATACAGGTTGCTCCCATGCAGGGAAAGACGGAACACGGGCGGGCCGTGTTCCCAATCAATAGGGGTCGGCTTGCGGGACCGCGGCGCCATCTTTCCGCGGTGACGAAGCCCCATAGTTGACGCCCGCCGCCAGGTCCCGGCTTACAGCCTGGCCGCCACCCATGAGCCCGGAGTACTCACCGCGCACATCCAGCCAGTGGCCCATCTCCGTCAAGGCATCGCGCACGGCTCCGGGCACGCGGGATTCGATCAGCACGTCGCACCCGCTGCCCCCGCGGCGTGTAAAGCGCGGGGCTTCGAGCGCCGCCTGAATGTTCATGCCGTGATCCACAACGTTTGATACGAACTGCGCATGGGCCTGCGCCTGATTCATGCCGCGCATGATGCCGAAGGCGGTCTGCAAGGCGCCCTTGCGCATGAACCCGGGGATGATGGTGTGGAAAGGACGCTTCCGGGGCGCAAGCGCGTTGGGATGCCGGCTGTCGGTCTCAAAGCCGTGGCCGCGGTCGTGCAGGTGGAAGCCCATGCCATCCACCACGATGCCCGAGCCCCAGAGATCGGAGATGCTCTGGATCCAGGAGACCATGTTGCCCTCTTTATCAACCACGGAGAGGTAGATGGTGTTGCCGCTGGCGCCGGGCGGCACACCAGCTTCGACGCCGCAGTTGGCCTTTTCCGGATTGACCAGTTTGGCGCGTTCGGCGGCATAGGTCTTGGAGAGAAGTCCGGCTACGGGAACGCTGGCCGCTTTCGGGTCCGCGACGTAGCGGGTCATGTCGGAATAGGCCAGCTTCTGCGCCTCGATCTTCAGGTGGTAGGCCTGCGTGCTGAGCGCGGCATGCTCGCCCAGCGGGAAGCGCTCCATCACGTTCAGCATCTGAAGCACGCCAATGCCTTGCGTGCTGGGCGGGATCTCATGGACCTCCCAGCCGCGATAGTTCGTGCGGATGGGCTCAACCCACTCCGAGGCGAACTCGGCGAAGTCGGCCGCGGAGAGCGATCCGCCAAGCCGCTGGGATGTGGCCAGGATGGCACGGCCGACAGGACCCTTGTAGAACGCATCGGGGCCGCCGTTGGCGATAGCTTCAAGGGCCCCGGCGAGTTCCGGGTTGCGGAACAGCCCGCCCACCTCGGGCGCGCGCCCATCGGGAAGGAAGATGCGCCGGGCGTTGGCGTCCGCCATCAGCTTGCTGGCGGTGTGGTCCCAATCCCACTGGATGATTTCGGTGACGGGAAAGCCGTGGCGGGCGTAGTGGATGGCGGGCGCGAATAGATCCTTCCACGGCAGTTTGCCGAAACGCTTGTGGATACGCGCAAAGCCGTCCACCGCGCCGGGGACGGTGACGGTATCGATGCCGTTGACGCCGTATTTGCCCGCCTTGCGCAGGCCGTCCAGTGTCAGTGCCTTGGGCGACCAGCCGCTGGCATTCAAGCCGTGGAGCTTCTTCGACGCCGCCTCCCAGTAGAGCGTGAAGAGGTCGCCGCCCAGGCCGCACATCATCGGCTCCACGACGCCCAGGACCAGATTTGCCGCGATGGCCGCATCGACTGCCGATCCGCCACGGTCGAGCATCCGGACGCCGGCCACCGAGGCCAGGGTCTGGCTGGTGGCGACGATGCCCTGCCGGCTGATCACCATCGCGCGGGCCTGGCTGCGCTCCTGCGCCCAGCAGGCGCCATTCAGGACGCAGAGAACCAGCATAAGCCGCAGGCAAGTCATTGAGCAGCCATTGTATCCCTCCGCCCTTGCCGCGCGCCAGCGCGAACCGGGGCATGTGCTGTTTGTGGTATTTTCAATACTTGCCGAGGGAGGCTCCATGTCTCAATCCAAATTCGTGTGTCCCAAATCCAATCGCCGCGTGTTCCTGAAATCAGGCGCGATGGCGGGCGCCGCGGTGTCGCTGGCGAACTTTCCGCACCATCTTTACGCCGCGGGCGAGAAGAAGTTTGCCACGGACCGCGTGAAGCTGGGCCCGATGAAGGTGGAAGTGAGCCGCCTGGCCATGGGCACCGGTACCAACGGTGTTGGCGGCAGTTCGAACCAGACGCGCAAGCTGGGGTTGAAGGGCGTGGCGGAGATGTTCCGCGCGGCCTACGATCAGGGCGTGATCTTCTGGGATGCCGCGGACCAGTACGGCACGCACCCGCACTTGAAGGAAGCGCTGAAGAGCGTTCCACGCGACAAGGTGACCATCCTGTCGAAGACGCACGCCTCGACTGAGAAGGAGATGCGCGCCGACCTGGACCGCTTCCGCCGCGAACTCGGCACGGACTACATCGATATCCTGCTGCTGCACTGCATGATGGACGGCGACTGGCCGGAGCGCAAGAAGGGCGCGATGGCGGTGATCTCGGAAGCTCGCGAGAAGGGCATTGTCCGGACGCACGGCACCTCCTGCCACACCATCGAAGCGCTGCGCACAGCGGCCAAGACTCCGTGGGTGCAGGTGGACCTGGCGCGGTTCAATCCGGCGCAGGTGGCCATGGACGCGGACCCGAAGACGGTCTATTCGGTGCTGAAGGAAATGAAGGCCGCCGGCAAGGGCATTATCGGCATGAAGATTCTGGGCGCGGGCCGGCTGCGGAACAAGGCGGATGAATCGCTTCAGTACGCCCTGGCTCACAACGACGTGATTGACTGCTTCACCATCGGCAGCGAGAGCCGCGCCGAGTTTGAAGATCTGACGCGCAAGATTCCCGCCGCGAGCGTCCGCGGCTAGCAAACAGGAACACAGCCACGGCATCGCCGGGCTTTCGAAGACCGACATAGGAGACATCCAAATGAACCGCAAACTGACAGTTGTACTCACGGGCGTGGCCGCGCTGGGATTAGCCGTGGGCCTTGCCGCCCAGGGTGAGAAGAAGGGCGCCGCCAAGAAGGGTCCTGGCATTCTCAGTCCGGATTGGAAGGTGGAAGGCGGCTCTTACTCAGCCCCGATGGGCAAGCTGGGCACGGGCGGCGAAGCCTGGACCAACACCACGCTGGGCGCGTCGATCAACGGCAAGCCCGTGGCCGGCAAGGTAGTGACGCTGGTGGGTGAGATCGTGGACTTTTCCTGCTATCTGCAGGTGGCCAAGCATGGCGAGAAGCACCGCTCCTGCGCGCAGAAGTGTTTCACCGCGGGCCAGCCGATCGGACTGCTGACTGAAGACGGCAACCTCTACATGCTGATGGACGAAGAGCACGATCTGCGGCGCGACGGCCAGACCGACTTCCGCAAGGCGGGCATTGAGCACGCAGCCCACATCATGGAAGTGACCGGCACGCTGACGTCGCACGCGGGCATGAAGGCCCTCTACGTTCAGGGCTACCTGAAGAAGTAGGCTCCCATGAAAGCATCGATGTTGTGGCTGGCCGCGGCGGCCTCTGCCCTGTTGTTGTTCGGACAGGAATCAAACAAGGGCGCCGCGCGCTCCGGCCCGGCCATTCCACTGGGATTGCTTCCCGTTCAGTTCCCGCGGGACAATCCGTACTCGGCCGACAAGGCGGAACTGGGCAAGCTGCTCTACTTCGACAAGCGGCTCTCCAAGGACAATACGGTGGCGTGCGCCTCATGCCACCATCCGAAGTTCGCCTACACTGACGGCGCGGCGGTTTCGACCGGGATTCGGGGACAGAAGGGCGGGGTGAGCGCCCCCACGGTGATCAACCGCGCCTATGGCGCCATTCAGTTCTGGGATGGCCGCGCGCCGTCGCTTGAAGAGCAGGCCAAGGGCCCGATTCAGAACCCGATCGAGATGGGCAACACGCATGCGAACGTGGTGGCCACGCTGAAGGGGATTGCCGGGTACCGCCCGCTGTTCGAGAAAGCGTTCGGCACCGGCGAGATCAACATCGACCTGGTGGCGAAGGCCATTGCGACCTTCGAGCGCACTGTGTTGAGCGGCAGTTCGGCCTACGACAAGTACACGGCGGGCAACAAAGCGGCCATGAGCGCCTCCGCCATTCGCGGCCGCGACGTCTATGTCAACAAGGCGAAGTGCGATGCCTGCCACGAGGGTGTGAATTTCACGTCGAATGCTTTCCACAACATCGGCGTGGGGATGGACAAGCCGAATCCGAACCCGGGACGTCTTGCGGTGACCAAGGATGCCAAGGACATGGGCGCGTTTAAGACGCCGACCCTGCGGGACATCTCGAGGACGGCTCCTTACATGCACGACGGCAGCCTGAAGACGCTGGAAGAAGTGGTGGACTTCTACGACAAGGGCGGTGTGCCCAACAAGAACCTGGCCATCGAGATGAAGAAGCTGAACTTGACGGCGCAGGAAAAGAAGGACCTGGTGGAGTTCATGAAGGCGCTGGACGGAACCTCCTGGCAAAGCATCAAGGAGCCCACTCAGTTCCCGCAATGACGTTCCCGGTCAACACAGGCCAGAACGCTTCGGCGGGCCGCCCGCTTTCACGCAACCGCTTTCTGCTGGCCGGCCTTGGCGCGCTGGCCGGCGCCACGGCCTGCAGCCGGAACAAGAAGCGCGTGATCGCCGTGATTCCGAAGGGGCAGGCACATCTTTTCTGGCAATCGGTGCATGCCGGTGCGAACGCCGCCGCGCGTGAGTTGGACGTCGAGATCATCTGGAACGGGCCGCCCGTCGAGACGGATTTCAACGTGCAACTGCAGATTGCCGATGCGATGATCAACCGCCGCGTGGATGCGATCGCGCTGGCTCCCATTGACAAGAAGGCGATGGTGAGTGTGGTGGACCGTGCCTGGCGCGAGAAGATCCCGATGGTGATTTTCGATTCCGGCGTTGACACGGAGAATTTCGTGTCCCAGGTTGCCACCGACAACTATCAGGCCGGCCAGATGGCGGCTGAGCGGATGGGAAAGATCCTCGACGGCAAGGGCAAGGTGGTGATTGTGGCGGTGCAGCCGGGGGCTGCGTCCACGATGGCCCGCGAGGCGGGGTTTGAGGACACGATCAAGAAGAACTTCCCCGGAATCACGATTGCCGACAAGCGGTATGGCTGGGCTGATTACGCCAAGTCCCTGGCGGTGGCGGAGAACATGCTGACCGCGGTGCCTGGGCTGGATGCGATGTTCGCTTCGAACGAGTCATCCACGGCCGGCGCGGTGCAGGCGCTGAAGGGTCGCAAGTCGCGGGTGCGTCTGGTGGGTTTTGACTGGAGCCCGACGCTGCTTGAGGACCTGCGCGCCGGCGTGGTGGATTCGCTGGTGGTTCAACACCCGTTCAAGATGGGTTACGAGAGCGTGGTGGCGGCGGTGAAGAAGTTGAATGGCGAAACGCCGGTGAAGATCAACAACCTGGCGCCGCGCCTGATTCTGAAAGAAGACCTGGACAAGCCCGATGTTCAGGCGCAAGTCAATCCCGACCTGAAGAAGTACCTCTAATGCGTCCGTGGGGTTCCGCCTTGCTGGTGGTGACGGCCTGGGGCCAGGATTTCTCCCAAGTGCGGCTGGAGAAGGCGACCGGCGGATACCGGTTCACCGAAGGACCCGTCTGGTCGCGGGACGGGAACTTCCTGCTGTTCAGCGACGTGCCTTCCAATCGAATCCTGCAAATCGGCGTGGATGGGACGGGAGTGGCGCGCGACAAGTCAAACGGGGCGAGCGGGAATGCGTTTGACGCGCAGGGGCGTCTGTACACTTGCGAAACCAGCGGACGGCGCGTGATCCGGATGGACAAGAAGGGCACGGTGGAAGTGCTGGCGTCCGCGTATCAGGGAAAGAAACTGAACGCGCCAAACGACATTGTGGTGCGCAAGGACGGCCACGTGTATTTCACCGACCCCGCGTTTGGATCGCAGACAGCCTCGCGGGAACTGGACTTTCATGGCGTGTTCCACATTCCGCCCAAAGGCGAGATGGAAGTGATTGCGAGGCCGAACGGGCGGCCAAACGGAATCGCTCTGTCGCCGAACGGCCGCGTGCTATATGTGAGCAACTCCGATGAGCGCAACGTGCGGGCGTATGATCTGGACAACAAGGGCTCCGCCAGCGGCGAACGCGAGGTGGTGACCGGAATTGAGGGTGTGCCGGGCGGGATCAAGACGGACGAGAAGGGCAACCTGTACGTGACGGCCAAGGAGTTGTACGTCTATTCGCCGCAGGGCAAGCTGATCCACACGATTGAGATGCCGGAGACGCCGTCGAACCTGGCATTTGGCGGTGGCGACTGGATGACGGCGTTCATCACGGCGCGGACCTCTGTCTACCGCACGGTGCTACCGGTGAAGGGGGCCGTCCAGCATTAGCGTGGCGATTCGGCGCGAGTATCCGGCCCACCCGACCCTTGGAGCGGCGGGCATTGTGATTCGGGGCCAGAGCGTGGTGCTGGTGGAGCGGGGACGGGAACCACTGAAGGGCCAGTGGTCGATTCCGGGCGGTGCGGTGGAGACGGGTGAGGCTTTGGACACCGCGCTGCGCCGGGAGATGCTGGAAGAGACCGGCCTGACCGTGGAACCGTTGGAACTGGTGACGGTTTTCGAACGCATCACGTCCGGGCCCGATGGCGGCACGCGGTACCACTACGTGATTCTCGACTACCTGTGCCGCCACGTGGCGGGCGAGTTGCGGGCGGGTGACGACGCCCCGGCGGCACGGTGGATCCGGCGCGATGAACTGGGCGGGCTGCCGCTGACCGAGGGTGCGCTGACGGTGCTGGAGAAGGCTTTCCGGATGGCGGCGGCGCACGGGCTGTGACCGCGTGGCACTCTAGAAGTTAGATGTCCCGCTGGAGTGACGATCTTCTGGAGTTCGACGCGCTGAAGGCCGTGGTGGGCCGGTATGTGGACAGCCCGCCGGGCCGCGCGCTGCTGGCCGCCCTGGGTCCGCGCACCAACGCCTTCGCCCTGAACCAGACGCATGCCGAATGCCGCGAGGCGATGACGTATCTGCGCGATGCCGCGGGGCCACGCCAGACGGGCGGGGACGGCGCGGTGCGATTCCATTTCGCCGGTCTGCCCGAGGTGACCCAGCCCTTGGCCAAGCTGCGCATTGAGGGAGCGGTGCTGGATGCCGCCGAGATTCTTGACCTGGAACGCTGGCTGGACCGGGCCGCGTCGATCAGGCAGGGTCTGCTGGCCGCCGCGGCCCGCTACCCGGCTGTGTGCCGGTACGCACACCGCATTGCTGACCTGCGGCCGGTGATTGGCGCGATCAGCGGGAAGATCCTGCCGGATGGCACAGTGGCCGATCACGCCAGCCCGGCTCTGGCGAAGATCAGGCGTGAAATGCAGCGGCAGCGCGCGGCCATTGAGGAGTCCCTGGAGCGGTTCCTGCGCGCGCATCGCGACGACGGGCTGCTGCAGGAGGACTTTGTCACCGTTCGCAACGAGCGGTTCGTGGTGCCCATTGTGGCCGGGCAGCGGCGCAAAGTGAACGGCGTGATTCACGGCGCCAGCGGCACCGGGCAGACGCTGTTCGTGGAACCGTTTGAAACCATCGAACTGAACAACGATCTGGTGCGTCTTGCGGGCGAGGAACTTGCCGAGGTGCATCGCATTCTGCGTGAACTGACGGGACGGCTTCGGGAGCATGCGGCTGATATCGCGGCGGCGCTGGACACGGTGGCCGTGCTTGACCTGCTGTTCGGCAAGGCACGGTTCGGCGTGGACTTTGACGCCGTGGCGCCGGTGATGTCCGAGGGGCCGGTGCGGCGGTTGTCGATTGCGGGCGCGCGGCACCCGCTGCTTGAGGACGTGCTGCGGCGCCAGCGCAAGGCAGTGGTTCCGGTGACGCTGGAACTGGATGAGGCGAACCGTACGCTGCTGATCAGCGGTCCGAATACGGGCGGGAAGACGGTGGCCATGAAGACGGCCGGGCTGCTGGTGCTGATGGCGCAGTCCGGGCTGCCGGTGCCTTGCGACCGGGCCGAGATTCCGGTGTTCGAACAGGTGCTTGCGGATATCGGCGACAACCAGTCGATTGAGGCGAGCCTGAGCAGTTTCTCGTCGCACATGACGCATGTCGGCGATCTGCTGGAGGCGGTGACGCGCGATTCACTGGTCCTGCTGGATGAATTGGGGCGGGCCACGGATCCCGAGGAGGGGGGCGCGCTGGCGGTGGCGCTGATTGACCGGTTCCGTGGTTGCGGCGCGTTCACCATTGCTTCCACGCATCTGGTTGCGCCCAAGATCTACGGTGCGACGACGGCCGGTGTGGTGAATGGCTCCATGGGGTTCGATGAGGCGACGCTGCTGCCAACGTTCGTGCTGCGGCTGGGTGCGCCCGGGAAGTCCGCCGGGTTGGATATCGCATCGCGGCTTGGGTTGCCGGCCGCGGTTCTGACGCATGCCCGGAGTGTGCTCAAGGACGGTGAACGGGATCTGGGACAGTTGCTGGGCGAGCTTCACCAGCGGCTGGAGCGGCTGGCGGCCCGGGAGCGTGAGTTGGAGGAGCAGAAGACGGCCGTGGCGCGTAGCGCGCGGGAGCAGGAGCAGGCGGCGTCCGCGCGCGAGGCCGCGAAGCTGAAGGAACTGGAGCGGCGGGTGGATGAAGCGGTCCGCGGGTTCGATTCCGCGGCGCGCGCGGCGATTGGAGACATTGAGCAGAACGCCACGTCGCGCAAGGCGGCGGAGAATGCCAGGGTGCGGGCGTCGAAGACGTCGCGTGAGTTCCAGCAGGCGGCGGCGCGGGTGTTGCGGCCGGAAAGCGCGGCGGCGGCGGTGGCGGTGAGCGAAGGCGTGCGGGTGCGGCTGCGCGACGTGAGGGAGCCGGCCCGGGTGCGGCGCGTGCTCTCGAACGGCATGATCGAGGTGGAGGCGGGGTTTCTCAAGCTGCAGGTGGCGGCGGATGACGTGCTGGAGGTGCTGCCGGAGGCGGCTCCCACGGCGGGGTCGAAGTTGCCGCGCAATGTGACGTTCGCGTCCGGGCCGGCGTGGGCGGTGACGACGCGGGAAGTGAACGTGATTGGCAAGAGGGCGGAGGAGGCTTGTGACGAAGTGGATAAATTTCTGGACAATGCTGTGCTCGCGTCGGTGGAGAGGATCCGGATTGTTCACGGGCATGGCATGGGCATTCTGAAAAAAGCGATTGGGGAACTGCTGGCCGCCAGTCCGCATGTGACGAGCTACTATCCGGCGACGGCGGCGGAAGGCGGGGCGGGGGCCACGATTGCGGAGTTGCGGGCAGGGTGAGGGGTAATGATGCAAGCATCCGGATTTCAAGACCATGGGACGATGACCCGGCGACTTTTTCTCTCAGCTCTCCCAGCCCTGGCGCAGGATTCCCATCCACCGCTTGACGATTTCTACCTTCTGCTCATTCCCGACAACACGAAGTTCAAGGAAACCGCGCGGCGGATCACGGCGGTGTGGCGTGATTCCTATGCCGTGATGCTGGTGGAGTTGTTGCGGATCTACGGGGCGTTGAATCCGAACCCGGTGATTCAACGGCGGCTTCTGGATTTTCTGTCGGACCGGACGCGGCAGCACTTTGGCACCGATCTTCGCGCGTGGACGCGATGGGTTTGGACCGTCCCGTATGATCCACACCCGGACTACGCCACGTTCAAGAGCCAGTTCTATTCGAACATCGACCCGCGCATGACGGAGTTCTTTCCGCCCAAAGCCGAATCGCGCATCCGGCTTGATCAGATCGAGTGGGGCGGTGTGGTTGTGAATGGGATTCCGCCGCTTGTCGATCCGAAGACCATGCCGGCGGCCGAGGCAGGGTATCTCAAGGACTCCCATGTTGTGTTCGGAATCGCGTTGAACGGCGAAGCGCGGGCGTATCCCAAGCGGATTCTGGCCTGGCATGAGATGGCTCGCGACCGGGTGGGCGGCGCGAATCTTGCCACCTAAACTATGCACGCCGCCGAGTTGAGCGGGTCGATAGATCGGGTCTGACACCACTTGGGACCCCTGAGAATCCTGCGGTAAAACAGAAGAGGCCGCCGAGTAGGCGCTCTGCGGACCCGACTCT
>Ga0194132_10000556_pt1 | contig 76581 bp, 76 predicted proteins | sample TA2KigOf80mmetaG_FD_148612 | JGI IMG/M metagenome (GOLD analysis project Ga0194132, IMG submission 148612) | Freshwater microbial communities from Lake Tanganyika, Tanzania - TA2015054 Kigoma Offshore 80m | ecosystem: Environmental > Aquatic > Freshwater > Lake | place: Tanzania: Lake... | reverse complement strand
CTCGGATCGACCCCGCCGCCGCCAATACCCGTTCCCGCAGATCCTGTCCGTATTCCTCGCCCCGTTTCCGGCTCATCGGCTCTCCCTCTCGTTGCCGATCCGCCATGAATCACATTTTTCAGCCCGTAGGAATCCCCCGCCGATTCCACTCCGCCTGAATTTGCTCTAGTTATCCACACTTTCACGACGGCCCTTGCGGGCTCGCCCGGGAAATCGCTTGACCCTGGCGGGCCCGGTGCCTAATTAGCTCGGTTTTCCGGATTCTTGCGAGCTGTCGTCGCACCGCGGCGAGCCGGTCGCGTGGGGAGGTTTGGCGTGGCGCCTCGGAATTACTTATTTACGAGCGAGTCCGTGTCCGAAGGACATCCGGACAAGGTGTGCGACCGCATCTCGGATTCGGTCGTCGATCTTTATCTCGGTGCCGATCCCCTGGCGCGGGTCGCGGTCGAAACGCTCGCCACCACAAACCGCATCGTCATGGCGGGCGAAGTCCGCGGGCCGGCGTCGATCACGCCCGACCGGCTTGAACAGGCCGCGCGCCATGCGGTCCGCGACATCGGCTACGAGCAAGACGGCTTTCACTGGAAAAAGGCGACCGTCGAGATCTACGTCCATGCCCAGTCGGCCGATATCGCTCAAGGCGTCGATGCCGCCGGCAACAAGGACGAGGGCGCCGGCGATCAAGGCATCATGTTCGGCTACGCTTGCCGCGAAACCGACGTGTTGATGCCGGCGCCGATCTATTTCGCCCACAGCATTCTGCGTGCGATGTCGGTCGCCCGGCGGGCCGGCAAAGAGCCCAAGCTCGGCCCCGACGCCAAGAGCCAAGTCACGCTGCAGTACGAGAACGGCAAGCCGGTGCGGGTGACCTCGGTGGTGGTCTCGACTCAGCATAGCGCCGACGTCGACCAGGACGATGTGCGCGAGATCGTGCGCCCCTACGTCATGAAGGTGCTGCCCAACGGTTGGATGTGCCCGGAGCCCGAGTTTTACGTCAATCCGACCGGCCGGTTCGTGATCGGCGGGCCCGACGGCGACGCCGGCCTGACCGGCCGCAAGATCATCGTCGACACCTACGGCGGCGCGGCGCCCCATGGCGGCGGCGCTTTTTCGGGCAAGGACCCGAGCAAAGTCGATCGCTCGGCCGCGTACGCCGCGCGCTACCTCGCCAAGAACGTGGTCGCGGCCGACCTCGCCGACCGTTGCACGATTCAGCTTTCCTACGCCATCGGCGTCTCCAAGCCGCTCTCGGTCTACGTCGATTTTCAGAACACCGGGCGCGCCGACGAAGACAAGGTGAGCCGCAAGCTCCAGGATCTCGTCGATTTGAGCCCGCGCGGCATCCGCCAGCATCTCGCGCTCAACCGGCCGATCTACGCGCGGACGGCCGCTTACGGCCACTTCGGCCGGGCCCCCGAAGCCGACGGCGGGTTCTCGTGGGAGCGCACCGACCTCGTTGCCGAACTTCGCGGCCTCGCCGCCTGAGCGGGCGCCCGGCGCCGCCCGGGCGCGTCCGCACCGCCAGTTTTGGGGCCGTCACCGCGGCCATCGCTTAAGTCCCAGCCAACAACGCCTGATCGACGACCTTCTGCCGCGCGTCGCCGTGACGCTCGACGCCGACCGCCCGCTCGATCCCACGCCGTTGTTCGTTCCGGCCCCGTCCGCGGTCTGGCTCGAGATCGGCTTCGGCGGCGGCGAGCATTTGGCGGCGCAGGCAACGCGCAACCCTGGGGTCGGGCTCATCGGCTGCGAGCCTTACGTCAACGGCATCGCCCAGCTCCTCGTCCGGATCCGCGACCAGAAGCTCGGCAACGTTCGGGTCTTCGCCGACGACGCCCACCGGTTGCTCGCGGCGCTGCCAAACCGTTCGCTCGCCCGGGTTTTTCTGCTGTTTCCCGATCCGTGGCCCAAGCGCCGCCACCACAAGCGCCGTTTCATCCGGCCCGAGACGGTGGCGATATTCGCGCGTCTCCTCGCTCCCGGCGGCGAGCTTCGGGTCGCGACCGACCATCCCGCGCTCGGCCGCTGGGCGCTGTTTCACGTCCTCGGCCACGGTGATTTCGCGTGGCCGGCCCAGTCGGCGGCCGATTGGCGTAAGCCGCCGGCCGACTGGGTCGAGACCCGGTACGAAGCCAAAGCGAAAGCTGACGGGTCCGTTGTCTATTATTTACGGTTTTTTCGCCGCTGATCGGCGATTTCCCGGCAAAAGGACTTTGACCGAGCGCCGCGCGCCCTACTATTATTGCGCGACAAACAAAATAAGGCGGCTTTGGGACGTTCCCGAGGTCGCAGAAGAAGAGTGGGCGGGCCGCCCACTTTTTTTTGGCGGAACCGTTCCGGCTGCGGATCGGGCGGGCGATGGCGGCAGCCGTCGGCCGGAAGGACGAAGTATTGGTGCAGGACAAAACGATCGAGACGTTGCTCGAACCGACGATCGCGGCATTGGGTTACCGCCTGGTGCGCGCGCGCATGCTGGGCGGCCGTCGCCCGGTGCTGCAAGTCATGGCCGAGCGGACCGACGAGCGGGGCATGACGGTCGACGATTGCGCGACCATCAGCCGGACGATCTCGGCTTTGCTCGACGTCGAAGATCCGATCGCCGGCGGCTACGTGCTCGAAGTGAGCTCGCCGGGGATCGACCGGCCGCTGGTTCGCCCCGACGACTTTGCGCGCTTCGCCGGGCACCTAGCCAAGGTCGAAGTCGCCACCGCGATCGACGGCCGCCGGCGGTTCAAAGGCACCATCCTCGGGATCGACGGGTCGCGGGTCAAACTCGCGGTCGAGCAGGGGACGATCGAAATGGATATCGCCGACATCGCTGCCGCCAAGCTCGTTCTCACCGACGCGCTCCTGGCGGCGAATACGGCGGCGGGTCGCCACTAACGGCGGCCGGCAGCGGATAACAACGAGGGCACCATGGCGGAAAGACTGGCGACACAAGAATCGGATACGGCGACCGGGTTCAATCGCGTCGAATTGCTGCACGTCGCCGACGCCGTGGCGCGCGAGAAGGGAATCGATCGCGAAACGGTGATCCACGCGATGGAGGAGGCGATCCAGAAAGCGGCGCGCACGCGCTACGGGCTCGAGAACGACATCCGATCCGAGATCGATCCCAAGTCGGGCGAAATCCGCCTGTTCCGCTGCATGCTGGTGGCCGAGCCGGTGACCAACGACGCGATCGAGATCTCGCTCAAAGCCGCGCGCGAGCGCAACCCCGATGCGCAGATCGGCGACATCATCGCCGAGAACCTGCCGCCGATCGACTTCGGCCGTATCGCGGCGCAGACCGCGAAACAGGTCATCGTGCAGAAAGTGCGCGAAGCCGAACGCGAGCGCCAGTACGAGGAATACAAAAACCGGATCAGCGAGATCGTGAGCGGGCTCGTCAAGCGGGTCGAGTATGGCAGCGTGGTCGTCGACCTCGGCCGGGCCGAGGCGGTGATCCGGCGCGACGAACTGCTGCCGCGCGAATCGTTTCGCGTCGGCGACCGGTTGCGCGCCTACGTCTACGATGTCCGCCGCGAGCCGCGCGGACCCCAGATCTTTCTGTCGCGCACCCACCCGCAGTTCATGGCCAAGCTGTTCGCCCAGGAAGTGCCGGAGGTCTACGACTCGATCATCGAGATCAAGGCGGTCGCCCGCGACCCCGGCAGCCGCGCCAAGATCGGCGTGATGTCGAACGACAATTCGCTCGACCCGGTCGGCGCTTGCGTTGGCATGCGCGGCAGCCGCGTCCAGGCGGTGGTGAACGAGCTGCAGGGCGAGAAGATCGACATCATCCAGTGGTCGCCCGACGCGGCGACCTTCATCGTCAATGCCTTGGCCCCGGCCGAAGTGACCAAGGTCGTGCTCGACGAGGATGCGCAGCGGATCGAGGTCGTGGTGCCCGACGATCAGTTGAGCCTGGCGATCGGCCGCCGCGGTCAAAACGTCCGCTTGGCCTCGCAGTTGACCGGCTGGGACATCGACATCCTGACCGAGGCCGAGGAGTCCGAACGCCGCCAGGAGGAGTTTCGGCAGCGCACCCAGATGTTCGTCGACACGCTGCAGGTCGACGAGGTGATCGGGCAACTCCTGGTGACCGAAGGCTTCACCGCGGTCGAGGAAGTCGCGTTCGTGCCGATCAACGAGCTGTCCTCGATCGAAGGCTTCGACGAAAACCTCGCCAACGAACTGAAGTCGCGCGCCGAAAAGTATCTCGCCGACCGCGACGCGCAGCTTACCGAGCAGCGCAAGACGCTCGGTGTTGCCGACGAGGTCGCGGCGATCGCCGGGCTGACGCCGGCGATGCTGGTGAGCCTGGGCGAAGGCGGCATCAAGACGCTCGATGATTTCGCCGGCCTCGCATCCGACGAGCTAATCGAAATCGTCGGCAAGCATGGCATCGGCGAGGACGAGGCCAACACCATGATCATGGCGGCGCGGGCGCACTGGTTCGCCGACGAGGATGCGGCTGCCGCCGCGGAGGATGCATCGACCACGTGACGGCCATGCCCGCGAGCGAGGAAGCGAAAGCCTCGGGTCCGACGGTCGCGGCGCGCCGTTGCCTCGTTACCGGCGAGGTGTGCGAACGCGAACGCCTGGTCCGCTTCGTCGTCGATCTGGCCGGCTGCATCGTTCCCGACCTCGATGAGAAGCTGCCGGGTCGCGGGCTTTGGGTCCGCGCCTCGGCGCCGCTGATCGCCAAAGCGGCAACGAGCGGCGCCTTCGCCCGCGCGGCCGAACGCAGCATCGCGGTCGACGCCGAGTTCCTCGTGCGGCAGGTCGAGTTCTTGATCGTCCGTCGCTGCCAGTCCCTGCTCGGGCTCGCCAAGCGCGCTGCCGAAGCGGTCAATGGTTACGAAAAAGTGGCGGCCTGGATCGGTGCCGGCCGCGCCGCGGTTTGGGTGGTGGCGAGCGACGCCGCCGCCGGCAGTCGCGCCAAGATCGCGCCGCCGGCCGCCGTCGCGACCGTCGCCTGGCTGACCCGCGACGAATTGAGTTTGGCTATGGGTGCCGAAAATGTGGTACATGCTGCGCTGTCTGCAGGGGGCCTTGCCCGCCGTTTCCTCAAGGAAGCGGCGCGCCTCGCCGGTATGAGGGACACGGGGTCGGCGTCAGGCGCATCTACCGCCGCTGCGGTCAACACGAATTTGGGATACTGCCTCGTCGATGTCTGAATCACACGAGTCCGATGGCGGCAAGCTGAGCATCTCCAAGCCGAAGAAGCTGGAGATGAAGAAGACCGTCGACGCCGGGCAGGTCCGCCAGAGTTTCTCGCACGGCCGCTCCAAGGCGGTCGCGGTCGAGATCAAGAAGAAGCGCTCGATCGGCGGGCGCGACGCCGCGGCGTCGACGCTGGCCGCACCGCCGGCTCCGCCACCCGCGCCCGAACGTCCGATCCTCGAAAGGCCGCCGGTACCGGCTGCCCCGGCCGTCGTACGCCCGACCCCGGTTGTCGCGCGCCCGCCCGCGCCGGCGATCGAACCGCCGCCCGCGCCGCCGCCGGCCCCGGTCGCGAAAGCGGTCGAAACGCCGCCGCCGGTTGCCAAGGCGCCGGTTGCCGCTCCGGCCGCACCGACAGCCAAGGCACCGAGCGCCCGCGACGATCACGGTCGCGCCGGCATCGTCTTGCGCACGCTCACGACCGACGAGAAGGAAGCGCGCGCGCGCGCGCTCGAGGGTGCGCGCCAGGCCGACATCGAGGCCCGCAAGCGCGCCGAAGTCGAGGCGAAGCGGCGCAACGAAGAGCAAGTCCGGCTCCAGATCGAACGCGAAGCCGCCGCCAAGCGTGCCGCCGAGGAAGAAGAACGCAAGAAGAACGAAGAAGCCGCGCGGCGCAAGGCCGAGGAACAGGCGGCCAAGCGTCTGGTTGTTCCCGAAGAGGGCGAAGAGGAAGCCGAAAGCGACGAAAAGGCCAAGGCGCGTAAAGCGGCACGGCCGGAGAAGAAGCCTGCACTCCGCGGTCGCGACGCCCCGCGCCGCCGGGCCGGCAAGCTCACGGTCACGCGCGCGCTCGATGAAAACGAGCGCGTCCGCAGTCTGGCCTCGGTCCGGCGCGCGCGCGAGCGCGAGAAACGGGCGGCCGAAAGCGACGAGACCGCGACCAAGATCGTTCGCGACGTCACCATCCCGGAGACCATCACCGTCCAGGAGCTCGCCAACCGCATGGCCGAGCGCTCGAGCGAGGTGATCAAGGTCCTGATGAACATGGGCGTGATGGCGACGATCAATCAACCGATCGACGCCGATACCGCCGAGCTGGTGGTCAGCGAGTTCGGCCATCGCATGAAGCGGGTGTCGGCGGCCGACGTCGAGATCGGTCTGCGCGGCGAAGCCGACCTGGAAGGGGCGCTGTCGTTTCGTGCGCCGGTCGTCACCATCATGGGTCACGTCGACCACGGCAAGACCTCGTTGCTCGATGCCATTCGCGAAGCCGACGTCGCCGCTCACGAAGCCGGCGGCATCACCCAGCATATCGGCGCCTATCAGATCGTCACCGCCGGCGGTAAGAAGATCACGTTCATCGACACCCCCGGCCACGAGGCCTTCACCGCGATGCGCGCGCGCGGCGCCAAAGTCACCGATGTCGTGGTGCTGGTCGTCGCCGCCGACGACGGCGTGATGCCGCAAACGGTCGAAGCGATCGACCACGCCAAGGCCGCCAAGGTGCCGATCGTCGTCGCCATCAACAAAATGGATAAGCCGGGCGCCAACCCCAACCGCGTGCGCCAGGACTTGCTCAAACACGGGCTGGTCGACGAATCGATGGGCGGCGATATCCTCTCGGTCGAGGTGTCTGCCAAGGAAAAGAAGAACCTCGAAAAACTCGAGGAAGCGCTCCTGCTCCAGGCCGAATTGCTCGATCTCAAGGCCAATCCCAACCGGGCCGGCGAAGGCATCGTCGTCGAGGCCAAGCTCGACCGTGGCCGCGGCCCGGTCGCGACCGTGCTGGTCCAGCGCGGCAGCCTCAAGGTCGGCGACATCGTCGTCGCCGGGACCGAGTGGGGCCGGGTGCGTGCGCTACAAGACGAGCGCGACCGCCGGCTCGAACTGGCCCCGCCGTCGACGCCGGTTGCGGTGCTGGGCCTCGGCGGCGTGCCGGTCGCGGGCGACGAATTCGTGGTCGTCGATTCCGAAATGCGCGCGCGGCAAGTGACGCAGTTCCGCGTCGAGCAGGGCCGTCGCGCCCGCGCGGTCGCGGTCGGCAAGTCGAGCCTCGAGCAGATGTTCTCCGAGATCAAGGAAGGGGTGCGCAAGGAACTGGCGGTGGTCGTCAAAGCCGACGTCCACGGCTCGCTCGAAGCGATCCTGGGCGCGCTCGAGAAGCTTCGCTCCGAGGAAGTCGCAGTCCGCGTGTTGCACGGCGCCGTCGGCGGCATCACCGAGTCGGACGTCGTGCTGGCCAAAGCGTCGAACGCGGTGATCCTCGGCTTCAACGTTCGCGCCGACGCCGTCGCTCGAGAGCTCGCGCGCCAGCAAGGCACCGACATCCGCTACTATTCGATCATCTACGAGTTGACCGACGATTTGCGCGGGCTCCTGAGCGGGATGCTGGCGCCCGAAGTGCGCGAGCGCACCATCGGCACGGCCGACGTGCTCAAAGTGTTCTCGATCGGAAAGATCGGCCGCATTGCCGGCTGCCGCGTTTCTAACGGTGTCGTGCGGCGCAACGCTCGCGCCCGGTTGCTGCGCGACAATGTCGTCGTGTTCACCGGCAAGCTGTCCTCGCTCAAGCACCTCAAGGACGATGTCCGTGAAGTGACCAACGGTAACGAGTGCGGCATTGGCCTCGAGAACTATCAGGACATCCAAGAGCGCGACGTCATCGAGTTCTTCGAAGTCGAAGAAAAAGCCCGCACGTTCTGACGCCGCCGATCGGCGCCGGTCGCGACCCGCGCCGCTGTGAGACCGACACGGAATCGACGATGGCCCGACGCACGAATCGCAGCAATGCTTTCGGGCGCCATCTGCGCGTCGGCGAAGCGATGCGTCACGAGCTCGCTGCCATTTTTGCGCGCGGCGAGGTGCACGACCCGGCGCTCGACGGCGTTTCGATCACGGTGACCGAGGTCCGGGTCACGCCCGACCTCCACCACGCGACCGCCTACATGCTTCCGCTCGGCGAGAATGAGGCCGAGCCGGTGCTGGCAGGCCTCAAGCGATCGGCCGGTTTCTTGCGCTCGCAGCTCGCGCATGGCTTGCGGCTTCGCTACATGCCGACGCTCGCCTTCGCGATCGACCAATCGTTCGCTTACGCCGAGAAGATCGATGCGCTGCTCAAACGACCCGAGGTTGCCCGCGACCTCAGGACTCCGCCCACCGGCCCGGTGCCCGATGACGACGAGCGTTGAGCCGGTGGCGACGCTGAATGGCTGGCTCATCGTCGACAAACCGCTCGGGCTGACCTCGGCCGCCGTCGTCGGTCGCGTCCGCCGCGCCTGCGGCGGCGTCAAGGTCGGGCACGCCGGAACCCTCGACCCGTTGGCGACCGGCGTGCTGCCGCTCGCAATCGGCGAGGCGACCAAGGCGATGGCGTTCGTGATGGACGGCCGCAAGGCTTACCGGTTCGCCGTTCGCTGGGGCGAAGCGCGCTCGACCGACGATGCCGAGGGATCGGTCACCGAAACCTCGGTCGAGCGACCGACCCGAAGCGCGATCGAGGCGGCGCTGCCCGCTTTCGTCGGCGACATCGCGCAGATGCCGCCCGCCTACTCGGCCATCAAGATCGACGGCGAGCGCGCTTATGCACGGGCGCGCGCCGGCGAGAGGGTCATCCTTGCCGCGCGCGCCGTCCGGATCGAAACCCTCGTCCTAATCGACCGGCCCGACGACGCGACCGCCGTTTTCGAGGTCGCGTGCGGCAAGGGCACGTATATACGGGCACTGGCCCGCGATCTGGCGCACCGCTTGGGAACGGTCGGATTCGTCGCCGCGCTGCGCCGGCTGCGGGCGGGGCCGTTCGTCGAGGCCGACTCGATTTCCCTGGATAATTTTCTTGCGCTGGGGCATATTCCGCGCGCCGAGCGCCTGCTCCCGGTTAAGGTTGCGCTGGCCGACATCCCGGCAATCGCCTTGACCGAACCCGAAGCGGAGCGAATCCGCTGCGGGCAACACATCAGGCTTCGGCATCCCACGCCAGGGACTGTGTGCCTTACCGCCGGCGACAAGCTGGTGGCATTGGCCGAAGTCGAAGGCGAAACCGCTCGTCCGATGAGGGTATTCAACCTTTAGGCGGGCCGAAGACCGAGAAGGAGCCGGACGATGTCGGTTACGACCGAACGCAAGCAGACGATTATCAAAGAGTACGCGACCACGACGAACGATACGGGGTCGCCCGAGGTCCAGATCGCGATCCTCACCGAACGCATCAACAACCTCACCGAGCACTTCAAAGCCCATCAGAACGACATGCATTCCCGTCGCGGGTTGCTGATGATGGTGAGCCGGCGCCGCCGTTTGCTCGATTACCTGCGGCGTAAGGACGACACCAAGTACCAGGGTATCCTGCAGCAGCTCGGCATTCGCAAGTGACGGCAGACGCTGGGGCGACGGTTGCCGTCGTTCGCGCTGCTGCGGTGCGATGCTGTCCGCAAGCCTTCAGCATTGGTTTTGCGGCTTTACCGCCGCGGTCGACCGCGACCGTGGCGTACGACACACGGCCTGCCCGATAGGCGGGTGAGGCCGCCCACGAAAGGATGGAAGCGATAATGTTTTCGATGCATCGAAAGGAAATGACCTGGGGCGGGCGCAAGCTCGTCCTCGAGGCGGGCCGCGTCGCCCGCCAAGCCGATGGCGCGGTGCTCGCGACCTACGGCGAAACGGTGGTGCTATGCACGGTGGTTGGCCGCAAGGAAGCGAAGCCCGACACCGATTTTCTTCCGCTCACCGTCAACTACGTCGAAAAGACCTACGCCGCCGGCAAGATCCCGGGCGGCTTCTTCAAGCGCGAGGGTCGCCCGAGCGAAAAAGAAGTGCTGACCTCGCGACTGATCGATCGGCCGATCCGGCCGCTGTTTGCCAAGGGCTATCGCCACGACACCCAGGTGATCGCGACGGTGCTCTCGCACGACCTCGAGAACGCCCCCGATATCGTCGCCCTGATCGGCGCCTCGGCGGCGCTGACGATCTCGGGCATTCCGTTCCTGGGGCCGGTCGGCGGCGCCCGCGTCGGCTATATCGCCGGCGAGTACGTCCTCAATCCGCAGATCGACAAACAGTCGTCTTCGGCGCTCGATCTCGTGATCGCCGGCACCGCCGATGGCGTGCTGATGGTCGAATCGGAAGCCAACGAGCTCTCCGAAGACGTGATGCTGGGCGCCGTGATGTTCGGCCACAAATCGTTCCAGCCCGTGATCGAGCTCATCATCGCCCTGGCTGAGGCATGCGCCAAGGAACCGTGGGCGCTCCCCGACTTGGGCGACGTCGAGGCGCTCGAGAAGAAAGTGAGCCAACTCGCCGAGGCCGACCTTCGCAGCGCCTATCGCGAGCAGCAAAAGCAGGCCCGAACCGACAAGATCGCCGAAGCCAAGGCGCGCGTCGTGACCGCGCTCGAGCCCGAAGGCGTTAGCTCGGTCCAGGTCGCCGATCTGTTGAAAGAGGTCGAACGGACGATCGTGCGCAGCGCCATCCTCGAGGGCAATCCGCGCATCGACGGCCGCGACACCAAGTCGATCCGGCCGATCGCGGTCGAGATCGGCGTGCTGCCCCGCGCCCACGGCGCCGCGCTGTTCACGCGCGGCGAGACCCAGGCGCTGGTGGTGGCCACCCTCGGCACCGGCGAGGACGAGCAGATCATCGACGCGCTCGAGGGCGAATACCGCGAGCACTTCATGCTGCACTACAACTTCCCACCGTTCGCGACCGGCGAGACCAAGTTCCAGCTCGCGCCGGGTCGGCGCGAGATCGGTCACGGCAAGCTCGCCTGGCGCGCGATCCGCCCGTTGCTGCCCAAGCCCGAGGAGTTCCCCTATACGCTCCGCGTCGTTTCGGAGATCACCGAATCGAACGGCTCGTCCTCGATGGCGACGGTGTGCGGCACCTCGCTCGCGCTGATGGATGCAGCGGTGCCGGTCAAGCGGCCGTGCGCGGGCATCGCCATGGGCCTGATCTTCGACAGCGGCAAGTACGCGGTGTTGTCCGACATTCTTGGCGACGAGGATCACCTGGGCGACATGGACTTCAAAGTCGCCGGCACCGAAGAAGGCATTACCGCGCTGCAGATGGACATCAAGATCGCCTCGGTCACCGAGGAGATCATGCGGGTCGCGCTCGCTCAGGCGCGCGACGGCCGGCTGCACATCCTGCGCGAAATGGCGAAAGCGATCACGCGCTCGCGTGAGTCGATCCACAAGTACGCGCCGCGCATCACCACGCTGACGATCCCGAAGGACAAGATTCGCGAGGTCATCGGGACCGGCGGCAAGGTGATCCGCGAAATCTGCGAGAAGACCGGCGCCAAGATCGACATCGAGGACGACGGCACTGTCAAGGTCGCGGCGACCGACAACGAAGCCGGTCAGGCGGCGGTCAACTGGATCAAGAGCATCGTCGCTGAGCCCGAGATCGGGACGATCTACACCGGCAAGGTGGTGAAGGTCGTCGATTTCGGCGCGTTCGTGAACTTCATTGGCAACCGCGACGGCCTCGTCCACATCAGCGAACTCGCGCCCAAGCGCGTCGCCAAGGTGGGCGACGTCGTCAAAGAGGGCGACGAGGTCAAGGTCAAGGTGCTGGCGGTCGACGACCGCGGCAAGGTGCGGCTGTCGATGAAGGTCGTCGACCAGGCGACCGGCGCGGACTTGAGCGACGCCAAGGCGCAGGCCGAGGGGTGAGGCCGGTTCCGGCCCGATCCGGTTCGCGCGGCGCGGTCCCCTTGGGCCGCGCCGCATTTTGTTTTATATTAGTTCTAGAAATGACGACGGGACGCGCCGCCATCGCCCTGGAGTCCAAGGCGTCCGTCGCGCCCGCGACGGGCGATCGTCGCCACGCTCTCGTAACGTTCGGTTGAAGGATGAAGGCTCTCAATCCCGTCCTTATTTCCGGCCGCGAAGTCTATCCGCTGATCGAAGGCGGTAAGGGGATTTCCATCTCCAACGGCGAGAGTGCCGGGGCGTGGGCGGCGAGCGGCGGGATCGGGACTTTCTCGGGCGTCAACGCCGATTCCCGCAATGCCGAGGGGCGGGTGATCCCGCAAATCTACTACGGCCGGACGCGGCGGGACCGGCATGAAGAGCTGATTAAGTACTCGGTGGCGGGCGGTATTTATCAGGCCAAGGTCGCCTACGAGACGGCGGGCGGTCAGGGCGGCCTGCACATGAACGTGCTCTGGGAAATGGGTGCGTGCGAGCGGGTGCTGACCGGAATCCTCGAGGGCGCGCGCGGGCTGTTCCACGGCATCACCTGCGGCGCCGGCATGCCTTATCGCCTCGGCGAGATCGCGGCGCGGTTCGGCGTTTATTACTACCCGATCATCTCTTCGGCGCGCGCCTTCCGCGCTTTGTGGAAGCGCGCCTACCACAAGTTCGGCAATTGGATGGGCGCGGTAGTCTACGAGGACCCCTGGCTCGCCGGCGGCCACAACGGTATTTCCAACAACGAAGACCCGATGCGGCCCGAGCCGCCGCTGCCGCGCGCGATCGAACTGCGCCGCCAAATGAACGAGTTTGGCCTCGACCGTACGCCGATCATCATGGCGGGTGGGGTTTGGTTCTTGCGCGAGTGGGACGATTGGCTCGACAACAAAGAAGTCGGGCCGATCGCGTTTCAATTCGGCACGCGGCCGTTGCTGACCAAGGAAAGCCCGATCTCGGACGCGTGGAAGCAGCGCCTGCTCACGTTGCGCAAGGGCGACGTCCTGCTCAACCGCTTCAGCCCGACCGGGTTCTGGTCGTCGGCCGTCAAGAACGCGTTCATTCAAGAGCTCAAGGAGCGCAACGAGCGCCAGATCCCGTTCACCGAAGAAGCGGTCGGCGAGCACACGACCGCGTTCGAGTACGGCATCCGCAAGCGCACTGTCTATGTCACCCCGGCCGATGCCGCGCGCGGCAGCTCGTGGCAAGCGCAAGGTTATACCGATGCGATGAAGACGCCCGACTCGACGCTGATCTTCGTCACCTCCGACCAGGCCAACCAGATCCGCAAGGATCAGATCGATTGCATGGGCTGCCTGTCGCAGTGTCGTTTCTCGAACTGGGCCCAGACCGAGAGCGGCAACACCGGCCACAAGGCCGATCCGCGCAGCTACTGCATCCAGAAGACGCTCCAGGAAATTTCCCATGACGGCGGGCTCGACTCGAACTTGATGTTCGCCGGGAATGCCGCCTATCGTTTCGCGTCGGATCCGTTCTACAGCAACGGCTTCATTCCGACCGTCAAAGAGCTCGTCAACCGCATATTGACCGGCGACTGAGTAAGGAGCGTAACCGCCGTATGGACAACATTCGCGACGACGCGAGCCCGCCGCCGAGCGGGCCGACCCGCCGCTTCGGCGGCTTGGTCCAGAAATTGCGCCACGCCGGGCTGCGTCCGACGCGCCAGCGGCTCGCGCTCGCCAGCCTCCTGTTCGAGCGCGGCAATCAGCACGTCTGCGCCGAGGCGCTCTACGACGAAGCACAAGCCGCCAACATCCGCGTCTCTCTCGCCACGGTATACAACACGCTCCATCAGTTCACCGAGGCCGGCCTGCTGCGCGAAGTTGCGGTCGCGCCCGGGCGCTTCTATTTCGACACCAATTTGAGCGATCACCACCATTTCTATTTCGAGGCCAGCGGCGTGCTCGAAGACATCGCTGGCGGGCATGTGGTTCTTGCGCGTCTGCCGACCCCGCCGGAGGGGACCGCGATCGCGCGGGTCGACGTCGTCGTCCGGGTCGCCGGCACGGCGCGCGTCTGATAACCACTCGTATTATCTAGAAATTTTCTAATATTTGACGTAGCGCATTTATGTGCTTATATTCTTTTGGTCAATCGGCAACCGCCCGTGCGACAACAAGCCCCTGCTATCGATGAGGAGGATCCCATGGCGAAAAAGATCAAGGGCACGAAAACCGAAGGCAATCTGAAGGCGGCGTTCGCTGGCGAATCGCAGGCGAACCGGCGCTACCTCTACTTCGCGCAGAAAGCCGACGTTGAAGGTTTCAACGACGTCGCGACCGTGTTCCGCTCGACCGCGGAAGGCGAAACCGGCCACGCGCATGGCCACCTCGAGTACCTGGCCGAAAGCGGTGACCCGGCGACCGGCAAGCCGATCGGCCCAACCGCCGACAACCTCAAGGCGGCGATCGCCGGCGAGACCCACGAGTACACCGACATGTATCCTGGCATGGCGCGTACCGCCCGCGATGAGGGCTTCGACGAAATCGCGGACTGGTTCGAGACTCTCGCGAAAGCCGAGAAGTCCCACGCCGGCCGCTTCCAAAAAGCCTTGGGCTCGCTCGAATAGGGCGACGTCGCCGTACGCTCGAGCGGGAAGGGGCGGACGCTCCTTCCCGCTCCGCGTTTCCTCCGTCCGCGATAGACCCCCAACCGATCCGACGAGTCGAACCATGAGGGAAGGCAGCCTCGACGCTCCCACCCGCCATCCGGTGGCATGGCAGGACCCGGATTTCTACGACGTCGACAAGCTCGACGCCGAAATCCGGCGCGTGTTCGACATCTGCCACGGCTGCCGCCGCTGCTTCAATCTCTGCGACTCGTTTCCGCGCCTGTTCGATCTGGTCGACAATTCGGCGACCGGTGAACTCGATGCGGTCAAGAGCGAGGCGTTCAAGCCGGTCATCGATGCCTGCACGCTTTGCGACATGTGCTTCATGACCAAGTGCCCGTACGTGCCGCCGCACGCGTTCAACCTCGATTTCCCGCACCTGATCCTGCGTGCGCGCGCGGTCGAGCACCACGCCGGCAAGGCTAACAAGCTTCAGGCCGAGCTCGGCAAGACCGACCGTAACGGCGCGTTGGCCGGCGCGGTCGCGCCGCTCGCCAACTGGGCGACGCGAACCGACAACAAGCTGACGCGGCCAATCCTCGAAGGCATCGCCGGCGTCCACCGCGACGCGCACCTGCCGAAGTTTCACGCCAAGACCTTCGCTCGCCGCGCCCACGACGCGCCGCCGGCGGTCAACCGCGACGCGCCGGCGTTCGGCCGCAAGGCGATTCTCTACGCGACTTGTTTCGTCAACTACAACAACCCCGACATCGGCGCCGCCGCCCAGGCGATTTTGGCGAAGAACGGGGTTGCCACCGAGGTCGTCTATCCGACCTGCTGCGGCATGCCGCAGTTCGAGCAGGGCAATCTGCCCGACGTAGCCGCCAAGGCGCGCAAGACCGCGGCCGCGCTCGCGTCATGGATCGACCAGGGCTACGACGTGGTCTCGCCGATACCGAGCTGCGCGCTGATGCTCAAGTTCGAGTGGCCGCTGCTGGTTCCCGACGATCCGCTGGTGAAAAAGCTGGCGGAGGCGACCTACGACGTCACCGAGTACGTGGTCGACATTGCCAAGAACGAGGGGCTGGCGTTGGGCTTGAAGCCGCTGCCGGGTAAGGTCGCGGTCCACCTCGCCTGCCACGCCCGCGCCCAGAACATGGGCGCCAAGGCCGCCGACATGTTGAAGCTGGTCCCGAGCGCCGACCTCCACGTCATCGAGCGCTGCTCCGGACATGGCGGCTCGTGGGGCGTGATGAAGGAGAACTTCGACGTCGCGCTCAAAGTCGGAAAGCCGGTGGCGCGCGATGCCGCGCAAAGCGAGGCGCACTTCGTTGCCTCCGAATGCCCGCTCGCTGGCGAGCACATCGTCCAGGGCATCGCGCGCGTGGGCGACGGGCGCAAGCCCGATCGGGCCTACCACCCGATCGAGCTGTTTGCCAAGGCCTACGGCCTGATGCCGTGACCGGAGCCGTGGGCATGGCTTCGCCGCGGATATTGACGCCGGCCGACATTCTACCGGTCCGCGAGTACGAAAAAGTCCGCGCCGACTGGTGCGGGCGAATCCTCGCCGCCAAACGCGACCGCCGCGTCGCGGTCGGCCCGTTCGCGACCTTCTTCTTCGAGAACTGGGACACGATGCGCTATCAGATCCACGAGATGCTCCGGATCGAGCGTGGCGGTGAAGCCCAAATCGCCGACGAAATCGCCGCCTATGCGCCGCTCATCCCCAATGGCCGCGAGCTGGTCGCGACCCTGATGTTCGAGATCGACGACCCGGCGCGGCGCGAGCGCACGCTGGCGGCACTCGGCGGCGTCGAGGCCACGGTCTACCTCAAGATCGGGGAGGGGCACATCGCGGGCGTGCTTGAGAGCGAGGTCGAGCGCACAAACGAAGTGGGCAAGGCCTCGGCCATCCACTTTTTTCATTTTCCGTTGACGCCGGCTCAGATCGCGACGTTCAAGACAGGCACCGCCGAGATCGTTCTCGGTATCGGCCATCCCAATTACGCCCACATGGCGATCGTTCCCGAGCCCGTTCGCCGCGCGCTCGCCGGCGATCTCGACTAGCCGGCGTCAGTCGAACTTCTGTTCGCTCGGATAGACGCCCCAGAGATGGGCGCGTTCGATCCAGCCGCGATGGCTCGCCGCTTTGACCCGGCACCACTGGGCGGTGCACGCCAACAGCCGCGCCACCACACCGGCCTCGACCTGGGCAACCGGCGCCGACGCCGCGTCGGGGTCGCGATAGAGAACGTGCGTGTCGCCGGTTACGATCACCGCGCGCGTTCCGGCGAGCAAGCTTCGGTGCACCCAGCCTTCGACCCCCTCGCGGTCGCGGATCTTCCGCCATAGGTCGAACTCGGCGACGACTTCGACCGGCAGCCCGCGACGCACGAACACCCAGACGATCGGATACTGAACGCCAGGCCCGGCGCGCACGTTGACCTTGTCGGCGCGGAGCGACACGAACCGGGGCACCGCCCGCTCGGCAGCGCCGGAGTCGGCCGGGAGGGCAATCAGCCCGCCAAGCCCGACGAGAGCGGCGAGGGCGCCGACCCAAGCCGCGCGTCCCGACTTAGGCGTGTGCATGCAGAGCGAGGTCGCGGATCGTGGGCGCGGTTCCGCACAACGGGCATCCGGGGTCGCGCGGGACCTTGATTTTGCGGAAAGTCGCGCTCAACGCGTCGTAAACGATCAGCGCGCCCGACAGGCTATCGCCGATGCCGAGGATTTCCTTGACGACTTCGGTCGCCTGCAGCGAGCCGATCGCGCCGGCGAGCGCGCCCAAGACGCCGCCCTCCGAGCAGCTCGGGATCAAGCCCGGCGGCGGAAGCTCGCGAAAGATGCAGCGATAGCAAGGGTGGCCGGCGCCTAAATACGCCTTGTAGGTCGCGAGCTGGCCGTCGAAGCGCACGATCGCCGCCGACACCAGCGGCCGCTTGGCGAAATAGCAGGCGTCGTTGACGAGAAAGCGGGTCGGGAAGTTATCGCTGCCGTCGGCGACGATGTCGTAGTCCGCGATCAGCGCGAGGGCGTTGGCAGCGGTAATCTTGATTGGATGCGCGACCAGCCTGACGTCGGGGTTGAGCGCGCCGACGGCCGCTTGCGCGCTTTCGGTCTTGGGCCGGCCGACGCGGTCGGTGGTATGCGCGATCTGGCGTTGCAGATTGGAGAGGCTGACGGTATCGAAATCGACGACGCCGATGGTACCGATCCCGGCGGCGGCAAGGTACATGAGGAGCGGCGAACCCAAGCCGCCGGCACCGATCACCAGGACTTTGGCGCCGAGCAACTTGGCCTGGCCGGTGCCGCCGACTTCGGCGAGCACGATGTGGCGGGCGTAGCGTTCGATCTGGGCGTCGGTGAAATCCACCTGGAACTCCTTAGCGCCGCTCGATCCCGGTCGAGCCGAATCCGCCGGCGCCGCGCGTGGTTTCCGGCAATTCGGCGACCGCGTCGAGCGCGATCCGTTCGACCGCGACCACCACCATCTGCGCGATGCGGTCGCCGCGCCGAACGGTGAACGGTTCGCGGCCATGATTGACGAGGATGACCGCAACCTCGCCGCGATAGTCGGCGTCGATCGTGCCTGGGCTATTCAAGACCGTGACGCCGTGCTGGAGGGCGAGGCCCGAACGCGGTCGGATTTGCGCTTCGTAACCGGGCGGCAGCGCCAGCGCGAACCCTGCCGGGATGGCGACCCAACCACCGGGTGCCAGCGAGACATCGGCGCTGATCGCGGCGGCCACGTCGAGCCCAGCGCTGCCCCCCGTTGCATAGGTCGGAAGCGCCAACCCCGCCGCGTGCGGTAGCGGCCGGATCGCGACCCGGAGCTGGCTCATTCGGCCGCGTGCGGGCCAGCGAAATGGGTGGCGATCCGCACGGCCAGGCGCTCCGCCACCTCGCGCTTGGTGAGCTCGGGCCAGGACTCGGTGCCGGCCGGCGTCACGATGTGGACGCGATTGCGCTCGGCGCCAAATACCGCGCCGCCCGAGACGTCGTTGGCGACGATCCAGTCGCAGCCCTTGCGGACAAGTTTGTCGCGTCCTTGCTCGGGCGCGGCGCCGGTTTCGGCGGCGAATCCGACCACCAGCGTCGGTCGACAGTCGCTTCGCCTCGCGATCGTCGCCAGGATGTCGGGGTTTTCGATCAGGGCGAGCGTCGGCGTCTCGCCGGCCTTCTTGATCTTGACTTCGTTGCGTCGGGCAACCCGCCAATCGGCGACAGCGGCGGCGAATACCGCGACGTCGGCGGGCAGCGCCGCTTCGCACGCGGCGAGCATGTCGGCCGCGGTCTCGACGGCGACGATCGTGACCCCCGGCGGGTTCGGGAGCGCGGTCGGACCGGCGATCAAGGTGGTACGCGCGCCGCGGGCAGCGAGCGCCCCGGCGATGGCGAAGCCTTGTTTGCCCGATGAATAGTTCGAAAGGAAGCGAACCGGATCGAGCGGTTCGCGCGTCGGCCCGGCGGTGACGAGAGCGTGGCGGCCGTCGAGGCGGAGCCCGCCGCCGGCCGCGTCGGCGAGCAGCCGTTCGGCGGCGGCGACGATGTCGGCGACTTCGGCCATGCGGCCTTGACCGACTTCGCCGCACGCGAGGTCGCCCGCGGCCGGGCCGACGAAGGCGATGCCGTCGGCCGCGAGGCGCTCGACGTTGCGTCGGGTCGCGGCATGTTCCCACATTTCGACGTTCATCCCGGGTGCCGCGAGAATCGGCGTGTTCGCCGCGAGCAGGACGGTCGAGGCGAGGTCGTCGGCCAACCCCGCAGCCATCTTCGCCAGGAGGTCGGCGGTCGCCGGCGCGATGACGATAAGGTCGCTCTCGCGGGAGAGGCGGATGTGGCCCATGGCGCTCTCGTCGGTGAGCGAAAAGAGGTCGGTATAGGCTTTTTCACCGGCGAGGGCACCGACCGCGAGCGGCGTCACGAACGCGGCCCCGGCGCGGGTCAGGATCGCGCGCACCGCCGCGCCGCGCTCGCGCAGCCGCCGGATGAGATCGAGTGACTTATAGGCCGCAATCCCGCCGGCGATCACAAGAAGAATGCGTTTTCCGTTGAGCGACAAGGGCTTGGCACCTTGGGTGGCCGATCCCGATCCGACCATCAACGTAACGCGCGCTACCCCGCGGTTCAAGCCGAGCGGCTAGAAGGCGAGCAACGCGATCACCGCGAGCACGGCAACGACCAACGCAATCTGCCACGGCCGCCGCCGGCGCTCCTGCTCGGCGACGATAGCGCGGGCGGTGTCGGGGTGGAGCTTGATCCCGTCGTGCGAGAGGAGCTGGGCCGCGATCTCGGCTTTTTCGACCAAGCGCGGCAGCCGGCGCGCGAAAGCGCTGGCCTCGGCGAGCCCGTCGCGAAGCGCCGCCTCGGGGCCAAGCGCGGCGCCGACATGGGCGGCGAGCACGGGCTTGGCGATCGCCCAAAGATTGGCGTTGGGGTCGAGCGTGCGGGCGACGCCTTCGATCACGACCAAGGTCTTCTGCAGCAACAGCAATTGCGGCTGCGTCTCCATGGCGAAGGTCTCGGTAATCTGGAACAACTGGGCGAGTAGGCGCCCGATCGAGACTTCGTGGGCCGGGCGGCCGAAGATCGGCTCGCCGATCGACCGGCACGCCTGCATGAAGGCATCGCGCGATTGCGACGCGGGGACATAGCCGGCTTCGAAGTGGACGTCGGCGGCGCGCCGATAGTCGCCGGTCAGGAACGCGAGCAGGAGCTCGGCGACGAAGCGGCGATTGGCGCGGTCGAGCCGGCCCATGATGCCGAAATCGACGGCGACGATGTGGTTGTCGGGGGCGACGAACAGGTTGCCGTGATGGAGATCGGCGTGAAAAAAACCGTCGCGAAAGACCTGGTGGAGGAAGGCGCGGAACAGGTTGGCGACGACCTGCGCGAGATCGTTGCCGGCCGCGATCAGGGCGGCGCGGTCGCCGATCGGCACGCCCCCGACATAGGACGCGGTGAAGACGCGGCGCTCGGTTCGCGGCCAGTCGACCACCGGCACCTCGAAGGTCGGATCGCCGGCGAAGTTCTCGGCCAGTTCTGAAGCCGCCGCTGCCTCGAGCCGGAGGTCCATCTCGAGCGCGACCGAGGCGGCAAAGGTTTCGACCACCGCCCGCGGCCGCAGGCGCCGGAGCGCCGGCATCACGCGCTCGACGGTCGCCGCGAGCCACGCGAAGAAAGCGAGGTCACGTTGAAAGTGACTTTCGATCCCCGGACGCAGCACCTTGAAGGCGACGGCACGACCGTCGCTGGTCGCGGCGCGGTGGACCTGGGCGATCGAGGCGGCGGCGAGCGGCTTCGGGTCGAAACGCGCGAACAACGCCTCTGGCTCTTGTGCGAACGCGCGGCGGATTTCCGCTTTGACCGCGCTCAGCCCGAACGGCGGCAGTCGGTCGCGAAGCTCGGCGAGGTCTTGGGCGACGGCCGGCCCGATCAGATCGGGCCGGGTCGAGAGCGACTGCCCCAACTTGATGAACGAGGGACCCATCTCCTGGAGCGCCGCCGCGAGCCGCTGCCCGGGTCGGCCGGGAACGCCCGGCCGCGACAGGCGGCGCACCAAACCTTGGACCCACGGCGGCGGATCGAAGGCGGCGAGCGGAAACAGCGCATCGTGCCGCGCCAGGATGCGGGCGAGCGCGATCAGGCGGCTAGCGTTCGCGATCGCGCCGAACACCGGGCCCCCTCAGAGCCGCCAACCGTGGTGGATGGCGGCGATCCCCCCCGACAGGTTGCGGAAACGAACCCGCTCGAAACCGGCGGTACCGAGCATGGCGGCGAATGCCGCCTGATCGGGGAAGCGGCGGATGCTCTCGACCAAATAGGCGTAAGCCGCGCGATCGCCGGCTACCGCGGCGCCGAGGCGGGGAAGAACGGCGAACGAATAGGCGTCGTAAAGCCGATGGATCAGCGGAACCGTGACGCGACTGAATTCGAGGCACAGGAACCGCCCGCCCGGCGCGAGCACGCGGTAAATCTCGGCGAGCGCCGCCGGAATGTCGGTGACGTTGCGAATGCCGAACGCGATCGTCGTTGCGGCAAAGGCGCCATCCGCGAACGGAAGCGCCTGCGCGTCGCCGACCGTCCAGTCGATGCCGGCGAGCGCCCCGTTGTCGACCATGCGGTCGCGGCCGCGTTCGACCATCTGGCGGTTGATGTCGGCGACCGTGACGCGCGCGCTAACCCGCGCGCGAATGCGGAGCGCGATGTCGCCGGTGCCGCCGGCGAGGTCGAGGATCGCTTCGCCGGCGCGCGGCGCCAGCCAGTCGACCAGCGTGTCCTTCCACAACCGATGAACGCCGAGCGACATCAAATCGTTCATGACGTCGTAGCGCTCGGCGACGCGGTCGAAAACCGCGCGCACCAGTCCCTGCTTGGCCTCGCGCGGAACCTCGCGAAAGCCGAAGGAAACCGTGTCTCTTCCTTCTTTTTCAACCATTTACGGCAACATAGCCCAGGCCGAAGCCGATACGCTACTTTAGCGCGAATGCCGGAACTTCCTGAGGTCGAAACGGTGTGCCGGGGCTTACGTGCGGCTATCGGCGGACGCGTCATCGCGCGCGTCCATCAACGCCGGTCCGGTCTACGCCAGCCGTTCCCGCGCGGCTTCGCGAAGCGCCTAACCGGACGCCGGGTCGAGGCGATCGACCGCCGCGGCAAGTACCTGTTGATCCGGCTCGACGACGGCGTCGTCTTGATCGTCCACCTCGGTATGTCCGGGCGGATGGTGGTGGGTGCACGGCGCAACCGCTTCGACACCCACGACCACGTCGTGTTCGAGACCGCCGATGGGCCCGACGTCGTCTTCAACGACCCGCGCCGCTTCGGGCTCATGGATCTAGTTGCCGCCGATCGCCTAGATCGCCACAAGCTGTTGCGCGGGATGGGGCCTGAGCCACTCGATACCGCGTTCACGCCGGCCGTCCTCGGCGCCGCACTCGCCGGGCGCAAGACCGCGATCAAGGCCGCGTTGCTCGATCAACGGATCGTCGCCGGCCTCGGCAACATCTATGTGTGCGAAGCGCTGTTTCGCGCCGGCATCTCCCCCCGCCGTCGCGCCGGAACGGTCGGGCCCGCGCAAGCGGCGCGCCTCGTGCCGGCTATCAAGGGCGTGCTCGCCGATGCGATCGCCGCCGGCGGGTCGAGCCTCAAGGACTATGTCCAAGCCGACGGCGAGCTCGGCTATTTTCAGCATCATTTTGCCGTCTACGATCGCGAGGGCAAGCCGTGCCCCGGCTGTCGTTGCGGCGGCGGCGTCAAACGGATCGTCCAGGGCGGGCGTTCGACCTTTTTCTGCCCCAATCGCCAACGATGATGCACGCCACCCGCGCGGATCGCAAAACCGTGGCAAGGCTCAGGCGAACGATCGTAACGATGTGGCTGGCCGCGGCGTTGCTGTGGCCGGCCGTGCTCGTCGCGCAGCCGCTCGTCTTCTTGAGCGTCATCGACGACGTGCCGCTGATGGCCGGTCTCAGGGAAGTCCCAGACTCAGCGGTGGTGTTCGATAAGCCCGAGGGCCGGATCGTCGAAGTTCAGGCGGTCGGACCGCTCGAGGTGGCTGCGGTGGCGTCGTTCTACCGCCAGGCGCTGCCGCAGTTCGGGTGGAACCCCGATCCGACGGCGAAAGAATCGTCGACCCGCCGCCTCATTCGACTTACGTTCGTGCGTGACAACGAACGTCTGACCCTCGAAGTCGAGCGCACCGAGGGAAAAACCGCTGCCTCGTTCGCGCTGGCGCCGCGATAATGCCGGAATCGCTCTCTTGAGGGGAACATGAGCTACGAAACGATCATCGTCGAGACCAAAGGCGCGGTCGGACTCATCCGGCTCAATCGCCCCGAGGCGCTCAATGCCTTGAACGCCAAGCTGATCGGCGAGCTCGGCCAGGCGCTCGCGGCATTCGAAGCCGACGCGGCGATCGGCGCCATCGTCTTGACTGGAAACGATAAAGCGTTCGCCGCCGGCGCCGACATCAAAGAGATGCAGGCGAAGGAATTCGTCGACGCCTTCCTCGACGATTTCATCACCAAGGGGTGGGAGGACCTCTCGCGTTGCCGCAAACCCGTCGTCGCGGCGGTGGCGGGGTTCGCGCTCGGCGGCGGATGCGAGATCGCGATGATGTGCGACGTCGTCCTCGCCGCCGATAACGCCAAGTTCGGTCAGCCAGAAATCAAGATCGGAGTCATTCCGGGCTCGGGCGGCACGCAGCGCCTGACCCGCGTCGTCGGCAAGGCCAAGGCGATGGAGATGTGCCTGACCGGCCGCATGATGGATGCGGCCGAAGCCGAGCGCGCGGGTCTCGTCAGCCGCATTGTGCCGAGTGCGCAATTGCTCGACGAGGCGCTCAAGGTCGCCGGCGACATCGCGGCGCTGTCTCGACCGGCCGTGCTGATGGCAAAGGAAGCGGTCAGCAGGGCTTACGAGACGACGCTCGCCGAAGGCATCAAGTTCGAGCGGCGCCTGTTTCATGCCGCGTTCGCCACGGCCGACCAAAAGGAAGGCATGGCGGCTTTCGTGCAGAAGCGTAAGCCACAGTTCAAGAACCGTTAGAAAGCCGTGGCTCTGGCGTCGGGTTGACGGCGGGGCGGCGCTTGGTTATAAGCCGCGGCTCAGCCCAAGAACGGAACCAATGCATGCCGACGCATAAGTCAGCCGAGAAACGCGTGCGCCAGACCGCGCGGCGCACCGAAGTCAATCGCACGCGCCGAACCAAGATTCGTAGCTTTGTGAAGAAGGTAGAGAGCGCGATTGCGGCGGGAGATAAGAAAGCGGCCGCTAGCGCCTTGCGCGCAGCGCAACCGATCATCATGCGCGGTGTCAATCAGGGTGTGATGAAGATGAACGCGGCGGCACGCAAAGTTTCGCGGCTGTCAGCGCGCGTCAAGGCGATGACGGCGTGAAATTCTTCTCTGCAGAGATCGATCGAGGCCGCCGCGAGGCGGCCTTCGTTTTTTGTAGCGGTCGCGTCGGCGGAACGATCAATATCTAGGGCGAATTTTTTTCTCGGCGTGTTTTTAGGTGTGACGCGCGCTCAACGCGCCGCAAAAAAAGTCGTGTTCTCTTTTCGGTCCGGTTGCGCGCGTCCACCCATCTCATTACTGTCTTACGCGTCGCGCGCGAATTGCAGTATTCGAAAATAAGAAATAGCGGACGCGCCGTATCCGAAAGTAAAGAAACTTAGTCGTCGTGTCAGTGCGAGTTCGGTTCAAGTAACACCTCTTTATCGCGCCGAAACCGAAAAAATAGAGACGTACGCTACGGGTTCCGCTGCCGTCGATGCGCTGTTGGCGAGATGCGTCTGGGGAGGATGTACACATGCTCTGGCTGAATCACTTGACCCGACGCCGTCCGACCCCAGCGAATATTTCATCGTCGACCCACCGTTAGGCCTGCGCTCGTGTCGTACGCTGGCGATGTCGCGCCCGACGCGGCGTGGCGAATGCTCCGCGAGGATCCGCGCAGCGTCCTGATCGACGTCCGCACCGACGCCGAATGGACCTATGTCGGCCTGCCGTCGCTCCAGGACGTTGGTAAAGAGGTATTGCGAATCTCGTGGCAGTTGTTTCCGAGCGGTCAGCTCAACCCCAACTTCGTCGCTGAAGTTCGGGGCAAGGTCGCCGACACCGAACGGCCACTTCTTTTCTTGTGCCGCTCCGGCGGCCGGTCGAAGGCGGCGGCGATCTCCATGACCGCGGCCGGTTTCAAGGCTTGTTACAACGTAGCCGAGGGATTCGAGGGCGACCGCGACGGGACGGGGCATCGCGGTACCGTCGGCGGCTGGAAAGCGCGCAAGTTGCCATGGGGACAAAGTTAACGATGACCGATTCGCGCTCCTCTCCCGACTTCAAGGGCGCCTGGGAACGGGTACGCGAGCGCCTCAAGGGCGACCTCGGCGACGCTACCTTCGCCAGTTGGGTGCGCCTGTTAACGATTGCGACGACGAGCCCGGATCGGGTCGTGATCAGCGCGCCGTCGCGGTTCGTACGCGATTGGGTGACGTCGCACTATTCGACCCGGATTGGCGAGCTGTGGCGCGGCGAAGGCGTCCGCACGGTCGAGTTTGCAATCCGTGAGGCAGCGGCGGTCGATCCGGGCGATCGCGGCCGCGACCAGCGGCGCGAAGCGCTGCACGACACCGGCAACGACTTGAGCGCGCCGCTCGACCCGCGCTTCCGCTTCGAAAGCTTCGTCGTCGGCAAGCCCAACGAGCTCGCCTACGCCGCCGCGCGCCGCGTCGCCGAATCGCCGACCGTCCCGTTCAACCCGCTGTTCCTCTATGGCGGGGTCGGGCTCGGCAAGACCCATCTCATGCACGCCATCGCCTGGCACATCCGCGAGGCCAACCCGACCCGCAAGGTCGTATACCTCTCGGCCGAAAAGTTTATGTACCAGTTCATCCGCGCGCTCCGCTTCAAGGACGTGATGGCGTTCAAGCAGCAGTTCCGCTCGGTCGACGTGCTGATGATCGACGACGTCCAGTTCATCAGCGGCAAGGACTCGACGCAGGAAGAGTTCTTCCACACCTTCAACGCCTTGGTCGACCAGAACCGGCAGATCGTGATCTCCGGCGACCGCTCGCCTTCCGACCTCGACGGTATGGAAGAGCGGATGCGCTCGCGGCTGGGGTGGGGCCTGGTCGCCGATATCCACGCGACCGACTACGAGCTCCGGGTCGGCATTCTTCAAGCCAAGGTCGAGCAGTCCGGCGCCCGCGACGTGCCGGGCCGCGTGCTCGAATTCCTCGCCCACCGCATCACCTCGAACGTGCGCGAACTCGAGGGCGCTCTCAATCGCGTGCTCGCCTATTCGAACTTGGTCGGGCGTTCGATCTCGCTCGAGATGACGCAGGAGGTATTGAAAGACCTCCTGCGCGCCAACGACCGCCGCATCTCGATCGAAGACATCCAAAAGCGGGTGGCCGAGCACTACAATATCCGGCTGGCCGACATGCATTCGCCGCGGCGCGCGCGCGCGGTGGCGCGCCCGCGGCAGGTCGCGATGTACCTCGCCAAGCAGCTCACCACCCGGTCGCTGCCGGAGATCGGCCGCAAGTTCGGCGGTCGCGACCACACGACGGTGATGCACGCGGTTCGTAAAATCGAGGAATTACGTGCGACCGATTCGGGTCTGGCCGAGGATATCGACCTCCTGAAACGGATGCTCGAAGGCTAAAGCGCGAGCATCCGGCGCGGGCGTGCCGCGCGGCTCCGGTCGGGCCCGCGACTCGTTATTAACCTGCTGGTTTTCAAGGTGTTTTCGCGGTCGACCCGGGCCGGCGAAGCGCTTCGCCGAACCCGCTCCATTTGCTATAGTGGCGCCGGTGTTCGCACGGTTTTTCCGAGCCTCGGAGAACCCACCCAATTGGCGGAATCCCCAGCCGCCGTGTCGCCGAAGGTGTCCGTACCAAGATGAAGCTGACGATTGAACGCGGCGCTCTGTTGACCGCGCTTGGCCACGTCCAAAGCGTCGTCGAACGGCGTAATACGATCCCGATTCTCGCCAACGTCCAGCTTGCCGCCGAAAAAGGCGCGCTCAGCCTGACCGCGACCGACCTCGATCTCGCGGTCGTCGCCAAGGTCGAAGCGAAAGTCGACAAGTCCGGCGCCACCACCACCCCGGCCCACGTCCTCTACGACATCGTCCGCAAGCTGCCGGAGGGCGCGGAGGTCGAGTTTAGGCTCGGCGCGGGCGACGGCCGCCTCACCGTCCAGGCCGGGCGCTCCGAGTTCACGCTACCATGCCTACCGCGCGAAGACTTCCCCGTCATCGCCGAGGGCGATCTGCCGGTGCAGTTCGCGATCGGCGCGGCCGAACTGCGCCGGTTGATCGACAAGACCCGGTTCGCGATCTCGAGCGAAGAGACGCGCTATTACCTGAACGGTATCTACCTGCACGCGGCCGAGCGTAACGGCGTCGCCATGCTGCGCGCGGTTGCGACCGATGGCCACCGCCTGGCGCGAATCGACACCCCGCTTCCCGACGGCGCCAAGGACATGCCGGGCGTGATCGTGCCGCGCAAGGCGGTCGGCGAGTTGCGTAAGCTCTTGGACGATACCGACGACAGCGTCGCGGTCGCGCTCTCCGATACCAAGATCCGCTTTGCCTTCAACGCGACCGTGCTCACGACCAAGTTGATCGACGGTACCTTCCCCGATTACGGCCGCGTTATCCCCGAGGGCAACGAAAAGGTCCTCGAGGCCGACAACAAGGCGCTCGCCGAGGCGGTCGACCGGGTCTCGACGATTTCGACCGAAAAATCGCGGGCCGTGAAACTGGCCGTCGCCAAGGGCAAGCTCGTCCTTTCCGCGACCAGCCCCGATTCCGGCAGCGCCAGCGAAGAGCTGGCGGCCGACTATCGGGGTGATCCCCTGGAGATCGGCTTCAACTCGCGCTACCTGCTCGATGTCGCCAGTCAGATCGAAGGCGAAACGACCCGGTTTGCGATGTCGGATGCGGTGTCGCCGACCTTGGTCGAGGATACCGGCGATCAAGCGGCGCTGTTCGTGTTGATGCCGATGCGCGTGTGAGCGTGGCCTTGAGCCAACGTCACGCCGTCGCGGCCGCCGCCGACTTTTCCGCGCCGGCCCCGCGCGCGCTTGCGTTGACGCGCCTGACCCTCGCCGATTTCCGCTCCTACGCGCGCCTCAAGATAACCCTGACGGCGCAGCCGGTGGTGCTGACCGGCGACAACGGCGCCGGCAAGACCAATATCCTCGAAGCGATTTCGTTCTTGAGCCCGGGGCGGGGTCTGCGCCAAGCCGCGCTCGCCGACGTCACCCGCCGCGGCGGCGCCGGCTGGGCGGTCGCCGCCACCGTCCACGGCTATGACGGCGCGGTCGATGTCGGCACCGGCCTCGTCGCCGGCGATGGCGTTGCTGCCGCGCGACGCACCGTTCGGATCGGCGGTACCGCGATCGGCCAGCAGTCGCGCCTGGCGAGCGTTGCCCAGGTGACCTGGCTCACGCCGGCGATGGACCGGCTGTTCATCGAGACCGCCCCGTCGCGGCGGCGCTTCCTCGACCGGCTCACCTACGGCTTCGACAACGGCCACGCCCGCCGCGTCGCCGCCTACGAACGGGTGATGCGCCAGCGCTCGAAGCTCCTGCGCACCGGGGTCGACGATCCGCGCTGGCTCGGCGCCCTCGAAGAGACGATGGCCGAGCACGCGGTCGCGATCGCCGCCGCGCGACGCGACGCGGTGTTCCGGCTGGAAGGCGGGCTTCGCGCGTCGACCGGCGCGTTCCCGGCGGCGCTGCTGGCGGTCGAGGGCTGGGTCGAGGCGGCGCTCGACCGCGATTCGGCGCTCGGCGTCGAGCACGCGCTCCGCGACAAGCTCGCTCAGGCGCGTCCGATCGACGCCGAGACCGGCGGTGCCGCCCACGGCGTCCATCGCAGCGATTTTGCGGTCCGGCACGCCGACAAGGACATGCAAGCCGCCGCGTGCTCGACCGGCGAGCAAAAAGCGCTGCTGATCGCAATTGTGCTGGCGCAGGCCCGGATCATGGCCGGCGCGGTCGGTGCGGTGCCGATGCTGCTGCTCGACGAAGTCGTCGCCCATCTCGATCGCCGCCGCCGCCGCGCGCTTTGCGCCGAACTCCGTGCGCTCGGCGCCCAGGCTTGGCTCACCGGTACCGACCGCGCGCTGTTCGCCGATCTCGACGGCTGGGCGCAGTTTTTCAACGTCAGCGGCGGCACCGTCGCCGTCGAAACCAACGGGCTAGCGTCATGAGCGAGCGACCCGAGCTGCCGATCGGCGACGATTACGGCGCCGAATCGATCAAGGTCTTGCGCGGGCTGGATGCGGTCCGCAAGCGCCCCGGCATGTACATCGGCGACACCGAGGACGGCTCCGGCCTACACCACATGGTTTACGAAGTGGTCGACAACTCGATCGACGAAGCCTTGGCCGGCTATTGCGATCGCGTCGACGTGACGCTCAACCCCGACGGTTCGGTGACGGTGCGCGACAACGGTCGCGGCATCCCAACCGAGGTCCACAAGGAGGAGGGGGTGTCGGCGGCCGAGGTCATCATGACGCGGCTCCATGCCGGGGGAAAATTTGACCAGAATTCCTATAAGGTCTCGGGCGGCTTGCACGGCGTCGGCGTCTCGGTCGTCAACGCGCTTTCGACCTGGCTCGATCTCCGGATCTGGCGCGACGGCAAGGAGCACTACATTCGCTTCGAGAGCGGCGATGCGGTGGCGCCGTTGAAGTTGGTCGGTCCGAGCGACGGTCCGACCGGGACCGAGGTCACGTTTCTGCCCTCGCCCAACACCTTCAAGACCACCGACTACGATTTCTCGATCCTCGAGCACCGCCTGCGCGAGCTCGCGTTCTTGAATTCGGGCGTACGCATCGCCCTGACCGACGCCCGCGGCGTCGAAACGCGCACCGAGGAGTTTTTCTACGAGGGCGGCATCGAAGCCTTCGTCAAATACCTCGACCGCGCCAATACGCCGGTCCACCCGACGATCTCGATCGACGGCCACCGCGACGGCGTCAGGGTCGAGGCCGCGCTCGAATGGAACAACAGCTACCACGAGAACGTGCTGTGTTTTACCAACAACATTCCGCAGCGCGACGGCGGCACCCACTTGGCGGCGTTCCGCGCCGCGATCACCCGCACCGTCAACAACTACGTGGTGGCATCGGGGTTCGCGAAAAAAGAAAAGGTCGTGCTGTCGGGCGACGACGTCCGCGAGGGCTTGACCTGCGTTCTTTCGGTCAAGCTGCCCGATCCCAAGTTTTCATCGCAGACCAAGGAAAAACTGGTCTCGTCCGAAGTCCGCCCGGCGGTCGAAGGCGAGATTTCCGACAAGCTCGGCGCCTGGCTCGAGCTGCATCCGGGCGAGGCGCGGCTCATCATCGGCAAGGCGATCGAGGCCGCGGCTGCGCGCGAGGCGGCGCGGCGGGCGCGCGATTTGACCCGCCGCAAGGGTGCGCTCGATATTTCGAACCTGCCCGGTAAGTTGGCCGATTGTCAGGAACGCGATCCCGCCAAGTCCGAGCTTTTCATCGTCGAGGGCGATTCGGCCGGCGGATCGGCCAAGCAGGGGCGGGATCGCAAGATCCAGGCCGTGCTGCCGCTGCGTGGCAAGATCCTGAACGTCGAACGGGCGCGGATCGACAAGGTCCTGTCGTCGCAAGAGATCGGTACGCTCATCACCGCGCTCGGCGCCGGCGTCGGCCACGAGGATTTCGATCGCACCAAGCTCCGCTACCACCGCATCATCATCATGACCGACGCCGACGTCGACGGCGCTCATATCCGGACGCTGCTGCTGACGTTCTTCTATCGCCAGATGCGGCCCCTGATCGAAGCCGGCTACCTCTATATCGCGCAGCCGCCGCTCTATAAGATCAAGCGCGGCAGTTCGGAGGTTTACCTCAAGGACGATCCCGAGTTCGAGCGCTACCTGATCGATGCCGGCATCGACGACGCGGTGCTGCTGCTGGGCGACGCCAAAGCGTCGCAGCGCGCCGGCCGCGACCTTCGCGTTCTGGTCGAGAACGCGCTACGGGTACGGCTTCTACTGGCCTCGGTCGGACGCAAGTACAAGAAGGAGATCGTCGAGCAAGCCGCGATCTTGGGTGCGCTCAATCCCGAGATCGTCTCGTCGGCCGAACGGGCCGATGAGGTCGCGCGCTATCTCGCGCGCCGGCTCGACGGCCTGGCGCCGCCGCACGAGCGCGGCTGGCGCGGCCGCGCCACCCCCGACGGCGGCATCGAAGTCACGCGCGAACTGCGCGGCTATCCCGAACGCCACGCCATCGACGGTCAGCTCATCCGATCAGCCGAGGCGCGCCGGCTGGACGAGATGGCGTCCGAGCTGCAATCGGTCTACGCCCGCAAGGCGATCTTGAAGCGCAAGGACGGCGAGCGCGAGATCAAGTCGCCGAGCGAACTCTTGGAAGCGGTGTTCGAGTTCGGCCGCAAAGGCCTCACCATGCAGCGCTACAAGGGCCTGGGCGAGATGAACCCGGGCCAGCTGTGGGAGACGACGCTCGATCCCGACGCCCGGACGTTGCTCCAAGTTCGGATCGGGCAGGCCGACGAAGCCAACAGTCTGTTCGAGCGGCTGATGGGCGACGAGGTGCAGCCGCGGCGCGAGTTCATTGCCGATAACGCGCTCAAAGTAGCGAACCTCGACGTTTAGCGGCCCGCGGCCGGCGGCCATCTTTTCGCCGCATCTGCTCCCTAAAGGGGGCGCGCCGCGATCCCGCGGCGATGAGTACGTTTCGCCGCCATGACGCGGAAAAAACGCCGCGACCCGCCGACCGGCCCGCGCGCGCAACGGGCGCGCCGGCATCGCCCGTCGCGGCTCCGCTATCGGCTCGCGGTCGCGGCGGTTTGGGCGGTCGTCGCCTTCGGCATCCTGGCAGCCTGGGTCGCGGCCGAGCTTCCCGATCCGCGCGCGATCGCCGCGTTCGATAAACCGACCACCGTTCATCTCGCCTACGCCGACGGCACGCCGTTCATCACCCTCGCCGCGAGCGGCGAGACCGCGGTCGCCCTCGCCGATCTGCCGCGGTGGCTGCCGCAAGCCGTGATCGCGACCGAGGACCGCCGCTATTACCAGCACAGCGGCCTCGACCTTCGCGGTATTGCCCGCGCGCTCGTCGTCAATCTACGCGCTGGCGCCGTGCGCGAAGGCGCCAGCACCATCACCCAGCAGCTCGCCAGGAACCTGTTTTTGGGGCCGGAGCGGCACTTGAAGCGCAAGGCGCAGGAGGCGATGCTGGCGCTCTGGCTCGAGCGCCGCCTGACCAAGGACGAAATCCTCGAGCTCTATCTCAACCGCGTCTATTTCGGTGCCGGCGCTTACGGCGTCGATGCCGCGGCCCGGCGCTATTTCGGCAAGCCGGCGCACCGGGTCGATGTCGCCGAAGCGGCGATGCTGGCCGGACTTCTGAAGGCGCCGTCCCGATACGCGCCGACCGTCAATCTGGCTGGTGCCCAAGCGCGCGCCGCGGTCGTCCTCGAGCGCATGGTCGCGGCCGAATTCCTCGCCCCCGCCGCAGCCGCCGCGGTCGACGTGCGGGCGGTCACGGTCCGCGACGTGCCGATGAGCGGGCATTCCTTCGTCGGGTGGGTGATGGACCAGATCCCCGATTTCATCGGCGCCGCGCGCGGTGAGTTTCGGGTCGTCACTACCCTCGACCGCACCGTTCAGGAAAGCGCCGAACGGGCGGTCACGAGCGCGATCCGGCGCGACGGCGCCGCGCGCGACTTCGACCAGGCGGCGTTGGTGGCGCTCAGCCACGACGGCGCGGTGCGTGCGATGATCGGCGGCGCCGACGGGCGCGGCTCGTTCAACCGCGCCGTCGATGCCCGTCGCCAGCCGGGCTCGGCATTCAAGCCGATCGTTTACTTGGCCGGGCTCGAGGCCGGCCTCGAACCATCGACCAAGCTCATCGACGGCCCGATTGCGATCGGTGGCTGGCGGCCGGCGAATATCGACGGCACGTTCGTGGGCGAGGTCACGCTGACCGACGCGTTCGCGCGCTCGATCAATACGGTGGCCGTCCAGGTCGCGGAACGGGCCGGTCGCAGCCGGGTCGCGGCGGCGGGACGCCGGCTCGGCATCGGCTCGCCGCTCCCGGCGATCCCGAGCCTCGCGCTCGGCACCGCCGAAGTGACCCCGCTCGAGTTGACCGCCGCCTATGTCGCCATCGCCAACGGTGGCACCGGCGTCTGGCCCTACGCGATCGTCGAGGTCGTGGACGAACGCGGGGCGACGCTCTTCCGGCGCGAGGGCTCGGGCCCCGGTCCGGCGATGGCAACCGCAACCGCGGCCAAGCTCGCCCGCATGATGAGAGCGACGATCCAGCACGGCACCGGCCGCGCCGCCCAGCTCGATCGCCCGGCCGCCGGTAAGACCGGCACCAGCCAGGACTTCCGCGATGCGTGGTTCTTGGGCTTTACCGCCGACCTCACCGCCGGGGTGTGGGTCGGGAACGACGACAACAGCCCGATGAATCGGGTGACGGGCGGCGACGTACCGGCGCGAGTGTGGCGCGACTTCATGCTGGCGGCGCACCGCGGGCGCCCGGCGCGCGAGTTGATGCCGTTCGGGCTCGGTCCGCCGCGGCCCGCCGTTGCCCGCGCGCCCGATCCGCCGCCGGCGCCGTCAGCGCCGCCACCGCCACCGGCGCGTACACCGACCGCGCCTAAGCCGGAACCCGACGGGTTCTCCGCGCGAGGACGTGAATGACGAGGGCGCCGACGCCAGCGCCGGCGACGCAGGCCGCGGTCGGCAATGAGGTGCCGTCGTGGAGCGCGCCGACGAAGACGCTGGTCGCGGCCGAGGTCGCCATTTGCGCCGCGCCGAGCAGGGCCGAGGTTTTACCGGCGATATCGGGAAACGGCGCCAGCATCGATGCGATTCCGGACGGGTTCACCAGTCCGACCGCGATCGCGTAGGCCAACATCGGGACGACGACCGTTCCGGCGTTGACGAAGCCCGCCGCCATCAAGACCAGAAAGACGAGACCGGACCCGGCCGCGAGCGCGACGCCGACGCTGAAAATCATCTCGACCGCGAAGCGCGCGCTCAAGCGTCCAGCCACGAACGCACCGGTCGGGAAACCGACGATTACGGCGCCGAAATAAAAGGCGAACGCTTCGGTCGAAATGCCGAGCACTTTGATGATCACCCACGACGAGCCGGTGAAAAACGCGAACATGCCGCTGTAGACGAAGCAGAACGGGATGCCGAAGGTGCGGCTATCGGGGTGGCGGAGAACGCGCGCGAAGGCGGCCAGGATCAGGCGAAGGTCGAGTGCATCGCGCGCCAAGGTCGGGGCGGTCTCCTGGATCATGACGTACACCAGGACGAAGGCGAGCGCGCTATAGACGCCCATGAACCAGAAATTCGCCGTCCACCCGAACCAAACCACGAAATAGCCGCCGAGGAAGGGCGACAGCACGGGCGCCACCCCCATGATGGCGCCGACATAGCCGAGCATCCGCGTGGCGTCGGCCCGCTCGTGGAGGTCGCGGACCACGGCCCGGCTCAGGACCTGCGGTCCGCACGCGCCGAACGCCTGGACGAAGCGGTAGACGATCAGCTCTTCGATCGAGCCGGCAAGGGCGCAGCCGACGCTCGCCGCCGTGTAGAGCAGGAGCCCGCCCAACATCACCGGGCGCCGGCCGAAACGATCGCCGAGCGCACCGCCGAACAGCTGGGCGAGGGCGATGCCGACGAGGAAAGCGGCGAGCGTGAGCTGGGCATCGCCGATCGGGCGATCGAACGCGGCCGCGATCGCCGGCAGTGAAGGCAGATAGAGATCGGTCGAGATCGGCCCGAACGCCACCAGCGGCGACAGCACCATGACCAGCGTCGCGCTGTTGGGGCGGATCATGGGTCGGCCGGCGCGCCGCGCTCAGGCCGCGGCGAGATCGAACTGCGCGGCGTCGAGCTTGGCTGAAAGTTCCGCCGTTTCCTTCTCGCTCAAGGCGACGAACGGCGGTCTGACGGCGAGCCAGCGGCGGTCTTGGGTATGGCGCGCCATGATCGCTTTGAGCGCCGGCGTCAACGGGTAGCCCTGGATCGCGGCGCGGATCTTGCTCAGACGATCCTGGACCGCGCCGGCGTCGCGTCCGGCCCGCCAGCGCGCGACGACGTCGGCGGCCAACGGCGCGGTCACGTTGCACGAAGCCGATATCGTCCCGCTCGCGCCGATCTTCAAACCGTCGAGCAGGAACGACTCGCTGCCCGGATAGACGCGAAACCCGGGAAAGCGGCGCACCAGGTTTTCGGTATAGGCGAAGTCGCCGCCCGAATCCTTGAGCCCGACCACGACGCCCGGGAAATCGGCGATCAACCGCCCGACCAAGTCGACCGAGAGCGGTACCGCCGACTGCTGCGGGAAGTGATAGAGGTAGACACGCAGCCGCGCATCGCCGATCCGCTCGATCGATTCGGCGAAGGCGCGGTAGATGCCTTCGTCCTTCGGGTTCTTGTAGTAGAACGGCGGCAGCCACAGGACCCCGGCCGCGCCGATCGCGAGCGCCGCTTTGCTGAGCTCGACCGTCTCGGGAATGGCGCAGCAGCCGGTGCCGGCAATGACGTGGTTTCCGGCGATGCCGCCGTTGGCGAGCGCTGCGAGGAGCTGGACGCGTTCCTTGACCGAGAACGAATTGGCTTCGCCGGTGGTGCCGAGGACGCCCAAGCCGTCGGCGCCGGTCGCGAGCAGCCAGCGGCAATGGCGGACAAAGAGGTCGAGGTCCGGTGCCAAATCCAGAGTCTGTGGCGTCAACACCGCGGGGATCACGCGCAGCACGTCGTCGGTAAGCGGTTGAGGATTCATCGGGGTCCTCGAGGGTTGGGGCTCAGCGCGGCCAGTCGGCGATATGCGAGAGCGGGTCGCCGACATCGTTCTCGGGCAATACGCGGCCGCGAACCGAGATGCCGGCCGCATGAACGGTCGAGCGGCTGCCGGAGATCAGCGGGTGCCACCAATAGAGCTCGCGGCCCTCGGCGAGCAGCCGGTAGGCGCAGGTGCTCGGTAGCCAGCCCAAGCTCGTTACTTTTTCGGGCGTGAGCTTGACGCAATCGTGGACGTGGCGGGCGCGGCGCTTGTAGTCGGTGCAGCGGCAGGTATCGAGATCGAGCAGCTTGCAAGCGACCTCGGTGTAGACGATTTCGCCGCTGTCCTCGTCTTCGGCCTTGAGCAGGCAACACCGCGCACAGCCGTCGCAGAGCGATTCCCACTCGGCGGGGCTCATCGCGTGCAAAGTCTTGCGCTTCCAGAATGGCTCGCGGTCGGTCATGGCTTCGAGGGGCCGCACTATAACCGGAATCGCGGCGTCCGCACCCTCCCGATCGCTGCGAAGGATACTAGCGCAGCGCCACATAAGCGGCACCGACGAGCGTCGCCGGCCACGCGAACCGCGGGTCGGCGACGAATGCAATGACCCGGTTGCCCGAGTTCCAGCCGAGGGCATGGACCGCGGCGCCGATCGTGCCGATCACCAAGGCCGCTTCGAGGCCGCGGTCGAGATAGGCCGAAGGGTCGCCGCCGGGGGCGAGCGCGACCGCGGCGACGGTTGCCGCCGCTGCCGCCAACACGAGCGATAGGACGCGCGGTCGAGGGAGCATGGGATCGCCGCTCGCTTAGCACGATTGGCGATGGTCGGTCCAAGCCCGGTCGGGCACACTGGGGCCGGCAACCGGGGTTAGCGGCATCGTGGCGATCGATCCGAGCCTCGCCGGCAGCGCGCCGGCGCCGCTCCTTCTCCTCGCGCTCGCCCTGACGGTCGAAGCGCTGACGGCCCGGCTCGGCCGCGGGCCGTGGTGGCTCTCGCCAGTCCGCGGCGCAACGCGGGCGATGACTTGGATCGAGCCCAGGCTCAATCGTCCGCGGCGGAGCGCGCCGACCCGGATCGTCCGCGGCTTGGCGGCAACCGCGATCGTGGGCGCTGTATTCGCGGCCGCCGCGCTCGGCGCCGACTGGCTGGCGGCGACGTTTTCCTACGGTTGGGTGGCGGCGTTCGCCTTGATGGTCGCGCTGCTCGACGGCGGCGGCCCCCTCGATGAGGCCGCGCGGGTCGCCCGCGCACTGCGCGCCGGCGACTTGCTCGCCGCGCGCGCGACCGCCCAAGGGACGCTCGGGCCCGCGGCCCGTCGCATGGACCGGCTCGAGCTCACGGCGGCGCTGACGTGTCGGCTCGGTTGGCGAGTGTGCGTCGGGGCGATCGCGCCGGTCATTTGGTTTGCCGTGCTCGGGCTGCCGGGGCTCGCGGTCTATCGCGCGCTCGCGGCGGTGGCGGCGGCTTGGGCGATCCTCGATTCGCCGCGCAAGGCGTTCGCTTTTCTCCCGCTTCGGCTCCACGAGTTGGCGGCGTTAGGGCCGGCGGTCGCGACCGGGCTCTTGATCGTCGCCGCTTGTTTGTTCGCGCCCGGCGGCCGGGCCATCAAGGCGGCAACCGCGTGGCTGCGCGGCCCGGCCGGCCCCGCTTTTTCGCAAGGTTGGGTCGAAGCGGTGACGGCGTCCGCGTTCGGCCCGCCCCCGCCCACTCGACTCCCGAGCGTCACCGCGTCCGTCAACGCGCTGCGCGCCGTCGTCTATCTCGGCGCGCTCGTGCTCGCCTTCGCCATCGCGCTGGTCGCGCTCGCCGGTTCTTACGACGTCCCGCTGCCCTAGCGGAGCGCCGCGGTGAGCGCTACCTTGAGGGCGTCGGCTTTGGTGGTGGTGGCGATACGGCGCACGAGGATATCGCGGGTGCTGGCCGGCCGTCCGTAATAGGTGCGGTTCCAGTCCGGGCGCGGCCGGATCGCGGCGCCTTCGAGGACGTGCCCGGCGTAGACGCCCTTGGCGAGTTCGAACACCAAGACATCGGCATCGGGATCGGGCGGCGCCGCTTGTTCGCGGTTCGAAGCGCCGATCGCGAAACTGAGGTCGGCGCCGAGCGTGGCATCGGTCGCCATGATGACGTCGATCGCCCGCTCGGTCATCAGCACCAGGATCATCTCCGACACTTCGCCGCCGAGCTGAAAGCCGAGATTGAGACCGCCCAGCTGATAGAACGCGGGGTCGCTCCAGGTCCGGCCGCGAAACGAGACGACGCCGCTGCCGCCGGCGGCGCCGAGGAATACGCCGCCCTTGATGAGTTCGGGCACGACGAACGCCGCGCGCCCTTTGCGGAGCGCCGGCTTGAGCGGCGCCATCGCCGGATCCTTGGCGAAGCGCTCGACCGTCGCCCGGGCGCGATCGACCAGGGCCTGATGCGGGTCGTCCTGCGCCGCCACCGGGGCCGCGCCGACCAGCGCCGACACCAGCGCGAGCGGGGCGAGCCAGCGCGCGGCCATCACGGCCGCTCGTTCACGAACGCGACCCGCCAATTGCCGCCGGCGCCGGGGCCGTCGACATGATCGATCCGCGTGGTCGACAAATTCTCGGTCGCGAAGCCTAACGCGACGTCGGGGTCGAGACCCAACGCGTTCGCGAGCGCGGCGCGAATGGTGCCGCCGTGCGCGACCACCACTATGTCGCGGCCGCGATGCAGGTCGGTCAGGCGTCCGATCACCCGCTCGACACGGGCGACGACGGCGACGAAGCTCTCGCCGCCGGGCGGCGCATGATCCGCGGGCGCGGTCCAGAATTTGTGCTCGCCGGCGCCTTTTTCCTTGGCGACGATGTCGTCCCACGTGCGGCCCTGCCAGTGGCCAAAATTCTGCTCAGCCAGATCCGGCTCGACCTGCGGATCGGGCAGGTCGAGCCCGGCGCTCCGGATCGCGTGCGCGGTCTGCAACGCGCGCGACAAGTGACTGGTGACGAGCACGGCAGGCGAGGGTAGCCGCTGCGCCAGCCGCTCGAACGCGATCCGGTTCGAGGTGTCGGCCGGCACGTCGTTCATGCCGTAGATCTTGCCGCCGTGGTCGACGACCGGCGCGTGCCGGACCCACCACCACCGCGTCACCGCCCGCGACATGCCGCCTCCCGATCCGCCGCCGATCGTCGCGAGCATAGCAGCCGCCGCCTGCCGGCCGGAACCGCTACTCGCCGACATGGACGAGCTGGCCGCGGATGCGGGCGTTTCGGAAGAAGGCGACGAAGGCGCCGATGCCGAGGACGAGATAAACGAGATTGAGCGCCGCCGCCTGCACCATCAGATCGAAGCGCACCGTTTTGTCGACCAGCACTGCCCGCATTCCCTCGAACACATAGCTCGCCGGCAAGCCCGCCGACACCGCCTGCAGCCACTCCGGCAGCACGCTGATCGGATAGTAAATGCCGCAAATCGGCGCCAGCGCGAACATCAGCGCCCAGGCGAGGTTTTCCGCTCCGAGGCCGTAGCGCAGGACGAGCCCACACACCACCATCGCGATCGCCCACCCCATGACGATCAGGTTGAAGAAAAAGACGATCAGCGAGAGCCCGAGCTCGGCGACATTGAAGCCGAAAAACGCGGACGCCAGCGCCGCCGCCGGCGCCAGGCCGAGCAACGTCCGCACCAGGCTCAACGCCATCAGGCTGGCGATGTACTCGGCCGGCCGGAGCGGGCTCGTGAACAGCTGCGCCAAGTTGCGCGACCAGATCTCCTCGAGGAACGAGACCGCGACCCCGAGCTGGCCGCGGAACAGGATGTCCCACAAGAGCGCGCCGGCCAGCAACACGCCGAACGCGCGCGCGACGAAGCTCGAGTTGGTGTAGAGGAACTCGGTGATGAAGCCCCAGATCACGACCTGGACCGTCGGCCAGTAGATCATCTCGACCAGCCGCGTCCACGACCCCGCGCTCACGTAGTAGTGGCGGAGAAAGAGCCCCCACATGCGGCGCAGCGGGTGGCCGGCGGAGCGGGGACGGATTGCGCTCATTGCGCGGCGACGCTCGCGCGCCGGTCGCGGGCGATATCGAGAAAAACTTCTTCCAGAGTTCCCCGGCCGTAGCGGTCGATCAACGCCCCGGGCGCGCCCTGGGCCACGATCTTGCCGGCCTTGAGGATCACGACCTCGCGGCACAGGCGCTCGACCTCGCTCATGTTGTGCGAGGCGAGTAGGATGGTGGCACCGGTGCGGCGCTGATAATCGAGCAGGTAACCGCGCACCCAGTCGGCGGTATCCGGGTCGAGTGACGCGGTCGGTTCGTCGAGCAGCAGAATCTCGGGGTCGTTCAGGAGCGCCTTGGCGAGCGCGACGCGGGTGCGCTGGCCCGACGACAGGGTGCCGTACGTGCGCTTCAAATAGTCGGTGAATTCGAGCGCCTGCGCGACCGCCTCGATCTTGGCGGCGACGCTAGCGACGCCGTAGAGGTGGGCGTAAGTGACGAGGTTTTGGCGCACTGTCAGGCGTTTGGGCATGTCGACGTAGGGCGAGGAAAAATTAATCCGCGGTAGCACCCGATAGCGGTGCTCGAGCATGTCCTCGCCCAACACCGTGATCGTGCCCGCAGTCGGGACGATCAGCCCCAGGATCATGGCGATGGTGGTGGTTTTGCCGGCGCCGTTGGCCCCCAACAGCGCGGTGAATCCCCCGGCGGCGACGGCGAAATCGATGCCGTCGACCGCGGTGACCTTGTCGAACCGCTTGACCAGTCCGGCGACTGCGATGGCGGGAGAATTCACGGCTTTACCGGCGCCTCATGCGCGGCCCTCTTAGAGCCTCTATGCTAAGGTCGCAAGCATGAAAGCGGCGCTTCCATCGGGCCAGCGGCTTTACGCGATCGGCGATATCCACGGCCGGATCGACCTCCTTGAAAGCTTGCACCGGCGTATCCAGAGCGACGCCGCCGGCGCCGGTGCGCGCGATAAGACCGTCGTTTATCTCGGCGATTACGTTGACCGCGGGCCGGGATCGGCCGCGGTGGTCGAGCTCCTGAGCGGCGATCCGCTGCCCGGCTTTCGCACCGTGTGCCTCAAGGGCAATCACGAGGATCTGATGCTCGGTGCCCTCGCCGGCACCGCCGCGGCGGCGCACTGGTTCATGAACGGCGGCCTTGCCACGCTCGAGGCCTATGGCATCGACCTGCCCGGACCGGCGTGGGGCTGGACGCTGGCCGGCGCCGAGGTTCCCGCCGACTGGCGCTTGACGTTCGATCGCGCCCTCCCTGAGCGCCACCGCGATTTCTACGCCCGGCTCGCGCTCACTTTCGCCGCCGGCAACTATTTCTTCGTGCACGCCGGCGTCCGGCCCGGGGTCGCACTCGATCGCCAAAGCGAGGAAGACTTGATGTGGATTCGCGAGGAGTTCCTCCACTCGACCGCCGATCACGGCGCCGTGGTCGTCCACGGACATTCGATCGTGCCCGCGGTCGAGATTCGTTCCAACCGGATCGGGGTCGACACCGGTGCCTGGCGTTCGGGGCAGCTCTCGTGCGTCGTGCTCGACGGCGCCGATGTCGCCGTTCTTCACACTTGAGCGGAATGCTGGCGATGCCGGGACCGATCGCTTAGGGTAGCGCCGCGGTTCTGCAATGGACATCGATCGCTACTTCGAACGCGAGTTTGCCGAGCACCAGGCGGTCGCGCGCGCGACCGCCGAAGGTTTGCGCGCGCCGTTTGCCGCCCTGGTGCGCTGCGCGGTCGAAGCGATCCGGCGCGGCAACAAGCTGCTCCTCTTCGGCAACGGCGGCAGCGCCGCCGATGCCCAGCACCTCGCGACCGAACTCGTGGTCCGCTACAAGCGCAATCGCGCGCCGCTGCCGGCAATCGCGCTTACCACCGACACCTCGGCCTTGACCGCGATTGGCAACGATCTCGGCTTCGATCAACTATTCGCGCGCCAGGTCGAGGCGCTCGGCGTCCGCGGCGACCTCGCGATCGCAATCTCGACCTCGGGCCGGAGCACGAACGTACTGCGCGCGCTCGAGCAAGCGCGCGCAATCGGCGCGATCCCGGCCGCGCTCAGCGGCGGCGATGCCGGCGCGCTCAAAGGGCTCGCCGATCCGCTCCTGATCGTGCCATCGGCTACGACGGCGAGGATTCAGGAGATGCACATCGCGCTCGGCCAGATGCTGTGCGGGGCGCTCGAACTCGAGCTCGGGCTGGTGACCGAATGACCGCGCCGGACGCGTTCGAGGCGCGGCTCGCCCGAATCCGGGCGGCGCGGGTGGCGGTCGTCGGCGACGTCATGCTCGACCGCTTCGTGCACGGGACGGTCGAACGGATTTCGCCTGAAGCGCCGATCCCGGTGGTGCAGATCGAGACCGAGAGCGCGGTGCTGGGCGGCGCCGGCAACGTCGTGCGCAACATCGCCGCGCTCGACGCCGCGGTCGCTTTCTTTTCGGTGGTCGGAGCCGATGCCGCCTCGGATCGGATCGCCGCGTTGCTCGACGCCGAGCGGAACGTGACGGCGCGGTTGGTGCGCGAGCGCGGGCGTCAGGCCACCGTCAAGACCCGCTACTTCGCCGGCAGCCAACAGCTCCTGCGCGCCGATCAGGAAACGGTCGCGCCGATCGCGGCGGCGTCGGCGGACGAAATTCTCGCCGCCGCGACCGCGGCACTCGCCGCCTGCGAGGTACTGGTGCTTTCGGACTACGCCAAAGGCGTGCTGACCGAGGGGTTGGTGGGGCGGTTGATCGATGCCGCGAAAAAAGCCGGGCGGCGCGTGATCGTCGATCCCAAGGCACGCGACTTCGCGCGCTATCGCGGTGCCGACATCGTCACGCCCAACGATCGCGAACTCGCGCTGGCGGCGGGATTGCCGGCTCGCACCGACGCCGAGGTCGAGGCCGCGGCGCGCGCGGTCATCGCCCGCGCCGGCATCCCCACCGTGCTCGCGACCCGCGGCAGCCGCGGCATGTCGATCGTGACCCGCGACCGGGTCGAGCATCTGCCGGTCAAGGCGCGCGCCGTCTTCGATGTCAGCGGTGCCGGCGATACCGTAGTCGCGACGCTCGCGGCCGCCCTTGCCGCCGGTGCATCGGTCGACGAAGCGTCAGCACTCGCCAACTACGCCGCCGGCATCGTCGTCGGCAAGGTCGGCACCGCGGTCGCGCGCCCGCACGAGATCGTCGATGCGCTCAACAACCGCGACCTGACGGCGGCCGAAACCAAGCTCGTCACGCTCGACGAAGCGCGGACTCGGGTCGCAGGCTGGCGCCGGTCCGGTCTCGCGGTCGGGTTCACCAACGGCTGCTTCGATCTGCTCCATCCCGGCCACGTGTCGCTCCTAGAGCAGGCCCGCGCCGCCTGCGATCGTTTGATCGTCGGCGTGAACAGCGACGCTTCGGTCAAGCGCTTGAAAGGTCCCGATCGCCCGATCAACGGCGAGCGCGAGCGCGGCCTGATGCTGGGCTCGCACGCGGTCGTCGACCTCGTGGTCGTGTTCGGCGAGGACACGCCGATCGCGCTGATCGAAGCGCTCCGCCCCGACGTGCTGGTCAAGGGCGCCGACTATGCGCTCGACCAAGTGGTAGGCGGCGATATCGTTCAGGCCTATGGCGGTCGCGTCGTATTGGCCGAGCTCAAGGCCGGCTACAGCACCACCAACGCCATCGCCCGCCTCAAACAGACCGCGTCATGATCGTCGTGACCGGCGGCGCCGGTTTCATCGGCTCGAACGTCGTCGCCGCGCTCGCCGCGCACGGGCGCGAAGTCGTAGTCTGCGACCTGCTCGGGAGCGACGAGAAGTGGCGTAACCTCGCCAAGCACGAGATCGCCGATGTGGTCGCGCCGGACCGCTTGATCGGCTATCTCGACGATCGCGCTGCGCAAGGTGCCGTCGCAGCGATCGAAGCGATCGTGCATCTCGGCGCCAACTCCTCGACCGTCGAGCGCGACAGCGACCGCATCCTCGACCAGAATTTTCGCTTTACCCTGGCGCTGTGGCGCTGGTGCACGACTCACCGCGTCCGCCTGATCTATGCGTCCTCGGCCGCGACCTATGGCGACGGCGCGCAAGGTTTCGACGATGACGGCTCGGTCGCCGGGCTGGCGCGGTTGCGCCCGCTCAACCTCTACGGCTGGAGCAAGCATGTCTTCGACCGCCGCGTCGCGCGGATCGTCGCCGCCGGCGGCGCGACCCCGCCGCAGTGGGCCGGGCTCAAGTTCTTCAACGTCTACGGCCCCAACGAGTACCACAAGGGCGCGATGCGGAGCGTCGTCGTCCAGGTGTTCGAGCGCGCGATCGCGGGCGAGCCGGCGCGGCTGTTCAAATCGCACCGGCCCGACTATGCCGACGGCGGGCAGCTTCGCGATTTCGTCGCCGTCGCCGACAGCGTCGAGGTCGTGCTCTGGCTCCTCGATCATCCCGACGTGAGCGGGCTCTTCAACCTCGGCACCGGCCGGGCGCGGAGCTTCGCCGACCTCGCCGCCGCGGTCTTCCGCGCGCTCGGGCGTGAGCCCCGGATCGAGTACGTCGATACGCCGCTCGCGATCCGCGACCGCTACCAGTACCGAACCGAGGCGCGCATGGCTCGGCTGGCGGCAGCCGGCTACCGGCGCCCGTTCGCCTCGCTCGAAGACGGCGTTGCCGATTACGTGAAGCGCTTTCTCGCCGCCGCCGACCCCTATCGTTGACGGCCCACCTCACGTAATGAATTCAGAAACGGGAAATGTTACGCCGTCGCCTGCTATTTGGCCGGTTACGCGGTGGAGTGTGCTCTGAAAGCGTGCATCACAAAACGTTTTCGCGCCCACGATTTATCGCGCCACTTAGTGATATGGCACTCCACAGGACCGATTAGCTGAGATCGGGATCGAGGGTACGCCGCAAGCGCCCGGCGGCGTAGAGCGCGAAGCGGTGGGTTTCGCGGTGGCGCAGGCGCGTCGCCATCGGGCGCTCCGGCGCATCGCGAAGCACGGCGGCGCCGTAGCGATCACCGATCATCAACCCGACCTCGGCCGGCACCAGCTCGCGCGGAAACGCGGCCGGTACGCCGAAGTAAAACCGATCGCAATGGGCTAGGTACTCGGGCCATTTGTCGTCGCCCTTGAAGTCGGCGACCGAAACCTTGATCTCGACGATGACAATCTCGCCTTTACGTCCGACCGCGAACAGATCGGCGCGCCGGCCGTTGGCGAGGTTGAATTCCCCGAGCGCCGCATAGCCCATGTGGTGGAGCAGCCGGGCGATGCCGCGGGCGAGATCGGCCGCTTCGCCGACCAGCGGCGCGGCCGGAATGTCCTTTTCCGCGATCATCGGCGGACCGTAGCGGGTGCCCGGCGGCGCCGGCAAGGGGCGCCCGTTTGACCTTGACAGAGCGCGGTCAACCGCGAGAAGTGTGGCCGCGCCAACGACCGCCCGCGTCGGTCGACAATAACCGCCGGCAATGGCGGTAAACGGGGGAGGCATGGCCGAGGCCGACGTCGTTCTCGAACTCGATCGCGTGACCAAGCGCTTCGGCGAGGTGGTCGCGGTCGACGCCGCGTCGTTCAAGGTGGCGCGCGGCGAGTTCGTCACCCTGCTCGGCCCGAGCGGCTGCGGCAAGACCTCGACGCTGCGCATTATCGCCGGCTTTCTCACGCCGGACGCCGGCGTGCTCTCTCTGCGCGGTCGCGTCGTCAACGATGTCCCGCCCTACGAGCGCGACATCGGCGTCGTGTTCCAGAGCTACGCGCTGTTCCCGCACATGACGGTGGCGCAAAACGTAGGCTTCGGCCTGCGCATGCGGCGGGCCGCCAAGGATGAGGCCGCGCGCCAGGTTCGCGAGGCGTTGGCGCTGGTGCAACTGACCGGGCTCGAGGACCGCTTTCCCAACCAGTTGTCGGGCGGCCAGCAGCAGCGGGTCGCGATCGCCCGCGCGCTCGCGATCGCGCCCTCGATCCTCCTGATGGACGAGCCGATGTCCAACTTGGACGCGCTGCTTCGCGCCGAGATGCAGCTCGAGCTTCGCCAGATCGTCGAACGCGCCGGCGTCACCACCATCAACGTCACCCACAACCAGGAGGAAGCGATGGCGATGTCGGACCGCGTGATCGTGATGTCGCGCGGCCGCATCGAGCAGATGGGAGCGCCGATCGAGGTCTACCATCGCCCGCGCAACGAGTTCGTCGCCAACTTCTTGGGCCGCTCCAACCTGATGTCGTGCCGCATCGCCGCGCGTGACGGGCAACGCGCGTCGGCGACCACGGCAGCGGGCCAAAGTTTGTCGCTGGTCGGGATCGACGCCGCGGTCGGCGAAACGGTGACGATCCAGGTGCGGCCCGAGACCATCGAGCTCACCGGGCCCGGCGGCGATGGCACCAACGCCTTCGCCGGCCGCGTGCTGCAGCGAGCGTTCATGGGTGCGTCGTTCGAGTACATCGTCGATGTCGCCGGCCAACGCTTCTTGGTTCGCGTACCCGGCGCCGGCGGCAACCCGGCGTTTGCGGCCGGCGACGCCGTCACCGTACGCTGGCGCCCCGAACATGCGGTCGGGGTCGGCAGCCCCGCTGCGGCGGATCGTTCCGGGCAATGACGTCCGCCGCCGATCGCGCCATGCTGGCCCGGCCGGGCGCGCGCGCCGCGACCGGCCACTTCCTGCTCGCGCCGGCGCTCTTGGTCCTCTTCTTTTATCTGGCGGCGCTCGTCTATTTGCTGCAAGCGAGCTTCTATACGTTCATCCGCCCCGATCAGTTAGGCGAGGCGAGCCTCGTCCATTACGTCAAGGCGCTCACCGACTCGCTTTATCTCGGCAGCCTGTTGTCGACGTTCCGCCTGTCGCTGGTGGCGACCGTGATCGCGCTGCTGATCGGCTATCCGATCGCCTACCGGATCGTCCGTACCCAGTCGGCCACGGTCCGCGCCGCGTTGATCATCGCGGTCGCGATCCCGTTTCTCACCAACGTCATCGTCCGGCTCTACTCGCTGAGCCTAGCACTCGGCAACACCGGGCTCGTCAACGAGACCTTGCGCGGAATCGGTTACCTCGAGGGCAACGACGTCATCCGCATGATGCGGACCGAGTTCGGGGTCGGCATCGGCCTGGTCTATTTCGTCCTGCCATTCGTCGTCTTCACCTTGACCAGTGCCCTCCGCCGCCTCGATCGCGACTTCGAGGAGGCAGCCGAGAGCCTGGGCGCCAGCAAGACCGAGACCTTCGTGCTGGTGACGCTCCCGCTCTCGCTGCCCGGTATCGTCGGCGCCGCAGCGCTGTCGTTCATCCTCTGCATTCCTGCGTTCTCGACGCCCCTGATCCTGGGCGAGGGTGCGGTGCGCATGATCGCCAATCACATCTACGATCAAATCCTGTTCGTCGAGAACACGCCGTTCGGGGCCGCGCTCGCGGTGATCACGCTGGTCATCACCATCGTCTTCTTGTTCGCGCAGACCGCGCTGACGCGGAAACGCTACCGTGTCTGAGCGCAGCCGCACCTGGCGGCGGCTGCTGGATCGCGGCGGCGCTGCGGTCGCCGGGATCGGCGAGGGCGCGGCGCTCCTTTTGCTGATGGGGCCGATCGTCCTGGTGATCTGGCTCTCGTTCGGCGCCGACCGCTACACCACGATCCCGCCGACCGGCTACGGCTTCAAGTGGTACGCCAACATCCTGGCGCGCGGCGAGTTCATTCCGGCGTTCTGGGTCAGTCTCAAGATCGCTCTGATCGTGACCCCGTTCGCCCTGATCGCCGGCACGCTCGGTGCGTTCGCCTTGAACCGCTTCCCCTCGCGCGGCTCGAACTTCATCCAGTCGATGCTCTATTCGCCGATCATCATTCCCCAGGTGGTGACCGGCATCGCGCTGCTCTATTTCTTCCAGATCGTCGCCGTGCGCGACGCGTTCTGGAACATCGTCATCGGTCACATCATCATCACGTTTCCTTACGTGGTGCGGACGGTGTCGGTGGCGCTCGCCCGCTACGACTTGGCGCTCGACGATGCCGCCGCGAGCCTCGGCGCCAAGCCGGCGCAGGTCTTCTGGCTGGTGACGCTGCCGCTGATCCGACCCGGGCTCTTTGCCGGTGCGCTGTTCGCGTTCGTGATGTCGTTCGACGACTTCACGGTCACGATCTTCCTCACCGGCACCAAGACCCACACGCTGCCGATCGCGATCTACCACTATCTCGAGTGGAACGTCGACGCGACCGTCTCGGCGGTATCGGCGGTGCTGGTGTTCCTGGCGGTCGGCGTCATGCTGCTGGTCGAGCGCCTGATCGGGCTCGACCGTTTCGTCGGCGTGCGCGGATAATCGCCGGTTATCGGGGCGTCGCTTTTTTACGCTGCCTGTTATAGGCTTTCATCGAATAGACTAAACGCGCCGCAGTCGAACCGGCGGCGAATTTCAGGGAGGTACAACGATGCGTAAGGCCCATCGCGGCTTGCTGACGGCGTTGCTGTCGGCGTCCGTTTTCGGTTTCGCTCACACGGCCACGGCCGCCGAGATCACCATGGCGACATGGGGCGGCAAGTTCGGCGAAACCTTCCAGAAGAACATGATCGAACCGTTCGAAAAGCAGAGCGGCCACAAGGTCAAGATGATCTTCGGCGGCTCGCTCTCGAACAAGCAGCAGGTCGCGGCCCAGAAGGACAAGCCGCAGATCGACGTCCTCATGATGGCTCGGGCGGATGCGTTGGACGCATTCCGGCGCGACCTGACCGAGGCGCTCGATCCCAAAGAAATCCCGATGCTCAATGACCTGACCGCCATGGGCAAGCTCATGATCGGCGACAAGATCGTCGGCGGCGGCCTGTGGGCGTACGGCTGGGGCATTCTCTATCGCACTGACAAGGTCAAGTTCGACATCACCTCGTGGGCCGACCTGTGGGACCCGCGGCTCAAGAACAGCGTCGCGCTGCCCTCGCCCAAGTACGGCGAGTCGATGTTCCTGGTCGCCGTCAACCGCATCGCCGGCGGCAAAGAGCCCAACATGGACGCCGGCTTCGGCCGCATCCAGGCGATGAAGGACAACGCGATCCTCGAGTTCGACGGCTCGGTCGCGGTGGTGAAGCAGTTCACCCAGGGCGAAGCGCCGGTGGTGCCGATTATCTCGATCACCGCGTCGATCCCGATCGGCGAAGGCGTGCCGGCCAAGTTCGTGGTTCCGAAGGAAGGGGCGCCCGGCATGATCGACGTGATCTCGCTGGTCAAGGGCGCGCCCAACGCCAAGGCGGCCAAGGAGTTCTTGAACTTCGCCATCAGCGCGCCGGCGATCGGCCCGACCTGCATCACCCTCAAGGTCAACTGCGTCAACAGCAAGGTCCCGGAGGACAAGTCGGTCCTGATCTCGAATGCGACGCTGCAGGCCCTCTATGCCGTCGATGACGTCATCATCAACGACAACAAGGGTGCCTGGCTCGAGCGCTGGGCTAAAGACATCTCGCCGATCCTGAAGAAGTAACGGACCGGCCAGAACGACCAAGCGCGGGCCTGTTCGACGCTGTCGGCAGGCCCGCTTTTTTCGGGAGCCACGCATGGCGCGCGCCTATTCGTGCCTGGTCTCGGCCGACTCGCACGTGGTCGAGCCGCCCGACATGTGGTCGACCGTGCTGGGGACGCGCTTCGGCGAGCGCACGCCGCGGGTGCTCGATTCCTATCGCGGCCGCCGCGGCCCATTCTTCTTCGACGGCACGATGGTGGTGAATGCCCACAACATCATCGGCGCGATGGAGGAGTCCGATGGGGTCGACGCCCGCGTCGGGCATGTGCCCGAGGCGCGGGTCGCGTTCCAGCAGGCCGCCGGCATCACCGCCGAGGTCATCAATGCGACTTTCATGTCGCACGTGATGTTCGCCGCCAACGATCCGGCCAACCGACCGATGGTCCGGGCTGCAGCCCAGGTGTTCAACGATTGGTTCGCCGAGTACGCCTCGCACGACCGTAACCGGCTGGTCGCTAACGCCGAGGTGCCGACCGACGACGTCGACTTCGCTGCCGCCGAGTTCGAACGGGTTCGCAACAAAGGCTTGCGCGGCGTCATCATCAACGCTGCGCCGCCCGAAGGCTGCCCGCCCTACCGCGACCGCGGGTACGATCGCCTGTGGGCGGCGGCGCAGGCGCTCGATCTGCCGGTCACGCTCCATATCGTGACCGGGCGCGTGCCCGACGCGATCCACCTACATACGCCCGAGGAGATCGCCAAGGCCCCCGGGTATTGGTGCGAAATCTTCAATGAAGTTCAGGCGATTCTCGCCAACGATTTCATCTTCGGTGGCATTCTCGACCGCTTTCCCGGGTTGAAGCTCGTGTGCGCCGAGTACGAGATCAACTGGATTCCCAACTTCGTTTGGCGGCTCGAGCAGTTGCAGGGCGCGTTCGGTAAGTTCGTCGGGTTGCCGCCGACCAAGCTCAAGCCCGGCGAATACATGCAGACCCGCATTTGGCACGGGCTGGTCGACGATCCGTTCGGGGCTGAAGCGATCCGGCGCGTCGGCGCGAGCCAGATCATGTGGGGATCGGATTTTCCGCATCCGCGCGCGATCGGGATCGACGCCCAGGCGCGCCTCGCCAAAGCCTTCGCCGATCTGCCGCGCGCCGACCAGGAGAAGATCGTCGGCAGTACGGCTGCCGGCGTCTACGGCATCGCGTAAGGGCTGGCATGAGCACGGCACGGCGCTGGTTGATCTCGGGCGACTCGCACGTCATGGAGCCGCTCGACATGTGGCAGACAGCGCTGGCGGCGCGGTGGGGCGAAGCGGTGCCGCGCATCGTCGCCTCGAACGGCGCCGAACAGGGCCGCTTTTTCTTCACCGGCCGCGAGCATATCCGGATGGGCGAAGTCGTCGCCGAGCGCACCACCGACCGCATGGCGATGGCGAGCCGCGACCCCGCGGTGCGGCTCTCCTGCCTCGATGAGGACGGCGTCTACGCCGAAGTCATCAGCCCGACCTGGCTGTTGTTCACGCTGCGCGCGGCGGAAGCAAACCTCGTCCGCGATTGCTGCGCCGTCTACAACGATTGGATCGCCGAGTTCTGCAGCCACGCGCCTAAACGCTTAGGCGGCACCGCGCTTATCTACATGGCCGACGTCGACCGCGCCGTCGCCGAGCTCGAACGCGTCGCCAAGAAGGGGACGATCCGCTGCGTCATCATCAACAACGACGCGCACCCCGGCTGGGCGCCCTACCGCGACGCCCGCTACGACCGCTTCTGGGCGTGCGCAGCCGAAATCGGGATGCCCGTGCAGCTCCACATCATCACCGGCAACGCGCGCGACCCGTTCACGCTGCACCGCCACGAGTTCGCCGACATGCCGCGCGTTTTCCTCGGCCTGTTCGCCGATGCCGGCGGCCCGTTCCTCAACGAGTTCATCTATGGCGGTATCATGGACCGTCACCCGGCGCTCAAGCTGATGTTCGCCGAGTAAGAGGTCTCGTGGCTCACCTACTGGTTGATGATCGCCGAGCGGATCGAGCGCGACATCGCGCCGATATTCAAGCTGACGCCGCCCCGGCAGCCGGTGCGCGCGTATCTGGCGCGCGTCCACCACGGCTTGGTCGACGAGCTCTATATCGACAAGGTCCTTGACGTGGTCGATACGCGGACGCTGATATGGGGTTCGGACTTCCCGCATATCCGCTCGACCTACCCGCACTCGCACGCGGTCGTCGAAAGAGTATTCGGTCATCTCGGTCAAGCCGCGCTCGATGCCATCACCGTCGAGAACGCGGCCCGGCTGTTCAAGTTCGAGTTGCCGCCGGCCGCGTCCGCCAAGGCGGCGGAGTAGACGCCACGCAACTGGTTGCAGAGGAGAGAATCATGGCCGCCCAGAAAGCCCGCATCATTTCCGCCGACTCCCACGTCATGGAGCCGCCGGAAATCTACGAGAAGGGGCTCGACAAGCGGTTCGGCAACCGTGCGCCGCGCATGATGCGCGAGTATCTCGGCAAGAAGGGAACGTTCTTCTTCTCGGGCGACCAGGTGCTCAAGATACGGCAGGTCGACGAGCAACAGCGCGCCCGCGGTACCGACCCGGCCTATGGCTACGACCCGGTCAAGCGGCTCGAATTCCTCGACCAGGCCGGGGTCGAAGCCGAGGTCATCTACGCGACGTTGCTGTCGATGGTAATGCACGCGGCCAATATCCCCGAAAACCGCGAGATGTGCCGCGCCGCCTGCCAGGTTTTCAACGACTGGATGGCCGAGTTCTGTTCCGCCAACCCCAAGCGCCTGCTCGGCGTCGGCGCCGTCACCATGGACGATCCGCAGTGGGCCGCCGGCGAGATCGAGCGCATGCGCAAGAAAGGTCTGCGCGGCGTCGTCATCAATACCGTGCCGCCCGACGGCTGTCCGGCCTACCGCCACGACAGCTACACCCGCGTGTGGTCGGCGGCCGAATCGCTCGACATGCCCGTCACGCTCCACATCGTGACCGGTAAGGTGCGCGACTTCGCCCACGTCCACACCAAGGAAGAGAACGAGGCCGCACCCGGCTGGATGTTCGACCTCTTTTCCGAGGTCAAAGCGCCGCTCGCCAACGACTTCATCTTCGGCGGCATCCTCGATCGCCACGAGAAATTGAAGCTCGTGTGCAGCGAGTTCGAGGTCAACTGGGTGCCGGCCTTCATGTGGGGCCTCGACCAGATCGAAGGCCCGTTCGCCTCGCGCGTCGCGCTGCCGCACCTCAAGATGAAGGCGTCCGACTACATGCGGACGCGGGTCTGGCACGGCATCATCGACGACCCGTTCGGCGATCAGGCGATCCCCTACATTGGCTCGAGCCAGGTGTGCTGGGGCTCGGATTTCCCGCACGTGCGTTCGATCGGCACCAACGCGCAAGCGTTCGTGGCCGATCTGTTCAAGAATCTGACGCCGGCCGACTGCGACAAGGTCGTGGGCGGCAACACCGCCAAGGTCTACGGGGTCTGAGAGCGTCGGCGCTCGGGCCGTCCTAGCGCTTCGACAGGACGGCGTCGGCAAGGATCGCGCCGTCGATATTGGCGTCGGCCAAGGTCGCGTCGGTCAGGTCGGCGCCGGCGAGATTGGCGCCGGCCAGCGACGACGGCCACATCCGGCCGGTCACCTTGCCCTAACGGTCCTTGAGCGCGATCGAGGTCAGATTGGCGCGCCGCATCTTGCAGCCGTCGAGATTGGCGTCGTGCATGTTGGCGCCGCCCAGGTCAGCAAGCGAAAGATCGGCCCCGGTCATCACCGCGTTCGAAAGATCGGAGAGCGCATCGCGCAGCGCTGAAGGAACGCGCCGTTCAGGATGGTGCCGCTCAAGTCGGCGCCGCTCAAGACCAAGCCGGTCAGATCGACGCTCGACATATCGCGCTTCGAGAGGTCGGCACGCCGCCCGCAGACGCCGTCGGTCGAAATCCACAGCGCGTGCTCGCGGATGATCTCCTGCAGCTCGCGCACCAAGCCCTCGAGCCGGGTCGCGACCTGGGCGCCCCGGGTGTCGGCCGAGGACAGGTCGACGTTCTGGAGGCTTACGCCCTTCAGATTGCTGCCGTGCAGATCGGTGAATTTGAGGATCGCGTTCTGCAGGTTGGCGCCCGACAGATTGGCGTCCTTGAGCACGGCGCCTTCGAGGTTGGCGCCGCCGAGATCGACGCCGGAAAGGTCGGTCGAAACCAGATCTGCCTGCGCCAGACTCGCGTTCTTCATCGATGCGCCGGCGAAATAGACGTTCGAAAGCTTCGACTTGGCCAGGTTCGAGCGATCGAGATTGGCGTCCGACAAATCAGCAGCGCGCGCGCGATTTCTCGGGATCGAGCGCGCCCGGCCGTAAATCGGCCCCGCTCAAATTGGCGCCGCGCAGATTGGCGCAAAAGAGATCGGCGAAACTCAGATCGGCGGCGGTGAGCGAGGTGTTGGAGAAGTTGAAGCCGGTCAACAAAGCCGCTTGCAGATTGAGGCCGGGCAGCCGCAGATTCGCGAGATTGGAGAAATTGAGATCGGCGCGCTTGCCCCCGGTCAGGCCGCGGACGAATTTTTCGTCCCGCTTGATGATCGCGACGAATTCTGCTGGGGTGAGATCGATCGTGGTCATAGACACAGTTGGCACCGCGCGGTTCGCGGGACTAAATAAAATCCCATTAGCGTTTTCTCGCCGTGGAAGCAGAAGGTGCATTGACCATCGACGCGACCCGTTCAATTGAGAAACGCGCCGGCGACGAGTAGCGGCCGACGCCAAGGCCGGTGCCCCTAATGGGGCGCCGCGATGCGCGTTAGGATATCGGCTAACAATTGGCGACGCGTAGCCTCTTCCGCGCCGATAGAGGCATGCATCGTGCCCGTCGCCCAGTCCATTGTCTGCCGGCGCAGGGGGCCGAGAAACATGCCATGCGCGCCACCCTCGTAGAACCAGGTCTCGATATCGGCGCCACGGGTGCGCTGCTCTTCCGCCCAGTCGCCTGGGCTCTGAGTACGCCCGCTCGACCCGCGTTCCCGGTTGCAGGTTGCGGCGTTGCCGGGCGGCGTATCAGGCCATAGGATGTTCAGGCGACAGGGTACAGTGCGTTTCCAGCGCCAATCCTCGACGTGCTGCCCTGCGTAGTTGTCCAACAGCCCAAATATCACGCGTACTGGCACCGCGAGTCGATCAGGCAAGCCGAGCCCGGCACCGGCGGGCGCCTCGGCGAAGACAGTTCGCACGTGCGCCGGCTCGACGATCGCGGCCATATTGAGCGCTACATCAGCGCCATTCGAGACGCCGTAGAGATGGATGCGCCGCGCATCGATACCAGGCTGATTTATAACCCAGAGATAGGCGGCGCGTGCGGTAGTAAAAATCATCCGTTGTCGCGCCTCGTAAGTGACATTGCGGACCCAGAACGCCGACGGGCGCTCGAGACTATTCATGCGATAGGCGTCGAAGGCGAGGACACCAATTCCCGCAGCCCGGATTGCCGCGATGACATTCGCGTTGTCGCCCATACCACCGGCACCATGGATGAGTAGAACCAGAGGGCCAGGTGGTCCTGGGGGTAGAGCAAAGATCACCGACGTATTGGCCGGATCAAAGCCAGCTAACCGGCCATTCACGCTATGCATGCCTGAACCGATCTCGACGATGCGCGCGCCTTCCTCAGCAGCCGTTCTCGCTACGCCTACCGGGTCAGGCTCAACCTGCTGCGCGCAGCCCGCAAGTAACAACAGCCCTACGATGTTTACGATCTGCTGCTGTCCTGTCCCGTTCATCTCTCGGTATTTCCTTTGTCCAAATGGATGCTTGATGACCATGCCGCCGAAATCGGAGGCGAGCAACCCTGCTTGATTTGTCGGACGGCATTAAAACGTGCTGATGGAATCGGAGCATCTTCAAGCTGAACAGAGTCGCCTGTTGTCCGGAAAATGCCACCGAACAAAGATGTAGTGCATGTCCGAGAGCGGATGCGAAGCGGACATGCGCTAACGAGCACTTAGCCCCTGCACGAAGCTCTTGATGCGCGCACGCATTGTAGCTGTGGTGGCATCGCTGCGGCAGATAGGAAAACGATTATAGACATTCATGGCTTGGCTGCATTCGCCATCCACCGCCGGAGTATTGGCGGCGCGATTGGCAACGTCTCAGCCATGGGTCGCGTCTGGAAAATGTATCCAATCAGTGGCTGCGGTCAGGGTTGCAGGGGCGCATTGGGTGATGGGGGTCGCGGAATCCCGCCCGCCGGTAAAAATGAGCACTGGCCCGGCATAAGGGCCAAGGCGCGGGTAATGCGCCGTGCCATCGGCGCGGCAATTCGGATAAAGCGCGACACCGGCCCGCAACAGGCCAGATAATTCGCGCTGAAAAAACGCCTCGGTGGTGAAGCTGCGGAGTACGGTCCAGCCGCCTTGGCTGTCGCCAACAAGAAAGCTTTGCTGAGGATCGGCGCCAGCACTATCGCGTAGCCAACGCCCTGCGGCGATTACATCCAGAACACGCATATTCACGCCATAACGTGTGCCTGTGGCCCAATTTTCTTCCCGGCCACGGCTCCAGTAGCTGTCCAGCAATAAAACATTTGCGCCAAATGTATCGCGCAGCCAAAGCGCGGTAGCGAAATTGGTGGGAACCAACCCATGGCCACCATGAATGACGATGAAGCTTGGGCGACCAGAAGCGCCACCTGAATATGGATTCCAGGATGCCAGCAAGGCACCCTGGCCGTTAAAGGCAGGAATCATCGGGCGCATTTCAGAAAGTCCCACCCGGCGCGTATTGTTGTGCAGCGACCAGCTTTCTCGCAGCGGCCGAGTAGGCGCGCTGGTGGCGGTGATGGGCGGCTGAAAATATGCGGTATCCGCGGCAGTGAAATCCGTGCTGCAGCCGGTGAGAAACCCCAAACCGCCAAGCGCACAGATTCCAAGAAAAGAAAATCTGGAAGATCGCCCCATGAACCTAACCCGACCTATTCATCAGGATAATCCGGGCTATCAGCGATAGTCCTAGGTGGAGCATTTATTGGGAAACTTTGAGTTATCCACAACTCACGCTTCGGAGTGATGGTGATTCGTACGGGATTATAGGCCGACTCCAGCGTGCTATTGGGGCCTCCATCCCGTAAACACGATTCGCAACTTTGACGCGATCATTACCCCGTTCGTGTCAGCGGTTTCCCTCCAAGTTGAAATCGTCGGCCGTCAGCAAAGCGACGAGATCGAGACCCTGCGCTTTCATAGTCTTGGCTGCCCCTTCGAGCCGATCGACCAGGGTAATCACCCTGGTAACGGTGGCCCCGGCGTCGCGCAGCGCCGCAATCGCCTTGAGCGCCGAGCCGCCGGTCGTGGTCACATCCTCGAGGACGAGCACCTTCATGCCGGCGCCGATGTCACCTTCGATCAGTTTTTTGGCGCCGTGGTCCTTGGCCTGCTTGCGGACGAAAAACGCCGGGATCGGCCGACCGCGTTGGCCGCTTCGCATTGCGACGCAGGCCGCGACCGGAACGGCACCGATTTCCATGCCGCCGACATAGTCGTAGGGCGGATCGTCCGCGATCGCGTCCAGGATCAGATCGGCTATCAGGGCTGCGCCTTCCGGATCGAACATGGTCGGCTTCATGTTGAAGTAGAACCGGCTCTTGGCGCCGGACGCGAGCGTGACCTCGGGCCCGATCGAGAGCGACTTGCGCGCGACGATGTCGCGAAGCCGGCGTCTGCGATCGTCGGCGCCGGCGGAAGCGGCGGCGGGGCGGGAAGCGGTCATGGGCGAAACGGGCGGGTCGTAGTAGTCGCGGCAATGGTGCGCCCGGCGAGATTCGAACTCACGACCTCTGGCTTCGGAGGCCAGCGCTCTATCCAGCTGAGCTACGGGCGCAACGGCGCCACTCTACTGAAAGCGCTACCGCTCCGCCAGCGCTCTGCCGTGGCCGGCTCGCGCTACGCCGCGCGCCCGTCCTTGCGCGTGAGTTCGATGAAAATGTCTTCGAGATCGGCTTCCTCGGTGGTGAGGTCGTGGATCGAGATGCCGGCTGCTTGGACTGCAGCCAGTATCGCGCCGATCGGGGTCTGGCTCGGGCGGTAGCGGACGATCACGCGCCGGAACGGCTTGATCTCGACCTCGAAGCGGGCGAGCGCCGGCGGCACGGCGGCGATGTCTTCGCCCGCCGTGATGGTGAGGGTCTTGTGATCCAGCCGTTTCACCAGCGCCGCGGTCGTATCGCAGGCGACCACCCGGCCGCGATCGATGATGGCGATGCGGTCGCAAAGCTGCTCGGCTTCTTCGAGATAGTGGGTGGTGAGCAGGACGGTAGTGCCGCCGGCGTTGAGCGCGCGCACGTAGGTCCAAAGCTGGTGGCGCAGTTCGACATCGACTCCGGCGGTCGGCTCGTCGAGCACGAGGATCGGCGGCGCGTGGACCAGCGCCTTGGCGACCATCAGCCGCCGGCGCATGCCGCCCGAGAGCTGGCGCGCATAGGCGTCGGCGACCTCGGTCAAACCGACCGCGGCGAAGATCTCGTCGGTGCGCCGCTCGGCTGCGGGCACGCCGAAATAGCCGGCGTGGATTTCGAGTGCCTCGCGCGGCGTGAAGAACGGGTCGATCATCAGCTCCTGCGGCACCACCCCGATCGCGGCCCGCGCCTGGCGCGGATCGCTGTCGATGTCGTAGCCCCACACCACTGCCTGGCCGGCGGTCTTGGTGGCGAGGCCGGCCAGGATGTTGATCAAGGTCGACTTGCCGGCGCCGTTAGGGCCCAGGAGTCCGAAGAACGAACCGCGCGGCACCGCGAGGCTCACCGCGTCGAGCGCCGTTTTCGCCCCCTGGCGGCCGGAGCGGTAGACCTTGGTGAGGTCGCGGAGCGCGACGGCGATGGCGGGATCGAGCGGCGGCGGCACGGCGGCCATCGGATGAACTATGGAGCGTCCCTGCGGGCAGCGCCGATTGAACAAATGCCAGCAATGGGTATCATTCGCGCCATCCGAGGGTCAATCGGCCGGGCGCAAACCGGCCGCCAAAGCAGGGCAAGGGACGATGGCAATGATGGAACCGCCGGAGACGATCACGGTCGAAGCGGCGGTCGTCGGCTGCGATGGCGGCGGCGGCGCCCTCGGCCATCCGCTCGTCTATCTGAACCTCGGCGCCGACGGGTGCGTCGATTGCCCCTATTGCGGCCGTCGCTACGTCCTCAAGGAAGGGGTCAAACCGGGGTCGCACTGACCGGGCGCGCCGCGTTTCCACGCCCGATTTGCGTGTGGCATAGTCGGGCCCGCCATGCCCGAAGTCCGCGCCTCGGCGCGCTCCGCCCACCCGCCGCGCGGCCGTCTCTATCTGGTCGACGGGTCCGGCTACATTTTCCGCGCCTACCACGGATTGCCGCCGCTCACCAAGAAGGACGGCACCCCGACCGGTGCGGTCTACGGCTTCTGCTCGATGCTGGCCAAGCTGATCGACGACGTCGCGGCCGAGGGCGGCGCCGGCGGGATTGCCGTCATCTTCGATGCCGCGCGCAAGAACTTCCGCACCGACATCTATAAGGACTACAAGGCGCACCGGCCGCCGCCGCCCGACGACTTGATCCCGCAGTTCGGGCTCATTCGCGAGGCGACCCGGGCGTTCGATCTGCCTTGCATCGAGCAGGAAGGCTACGAAGCCGACGACCTGATTGCGACCTATGCCCGGCTCGCGCGCGACGCCGGGATCGAGGTGACGATCGTCTCGGGCGACAAGGACCTGATGCAGTTGGTGCGCCCGGGCGTCGCCATGTTCGATCCGATGAAGGCGCGCCGCATCGGCGAAGCCGAAGTGGTCGAACGCTTCGGCGTCGGTCCCGACAAGGTGGTCGACGTTCAGGCCCTGACCGGCGACTCGGTCGACAACGTGCCGGGCGTTCCCGGGATCGGCGTCAAGACCGCGGCCGAACTCATCAGGGAATACGGGGATCTCGACGCGCTGCTCGCGCGCGCCGGCGAGATCAAGCAGCCGAAGCGGCGCGAGACCCTGGTCGCCAACGCCGAGAAAGCCCAGCTCTCGCGCGAGCTGGTGCGGCTCAAAGACGATGTGCCGGTCGAGACCGCGGTCGAGGAGCTCGGGTTCCGGCCGCCCAAGCCCGACCAGTTGTTCGCGTTTCTGACCGAACTCGAGTTCACCAAGTTGGTCGACCGGCTGAAGGGCAAATTGGGCGCAGGAACCGGCGTCGCGCCGGCGCCCGCGGCGCGTGCGCCGGCTCGCGCCAAAGGCCCGGCCGCCGAGGCCTACGAACTCGTGACCGAGCCCGACGCGCTCACGGCTTGGGTCGCGCGCGCCCGCCACGAGGGCCGCGTTGCGCTGAGCGTCTTGCGCACGCCCGAGCCGGCAATGCGGTCCGAGCTCGTCGGCGTGGCGCTCGCGGTCCGACCGGGCGAAGCCTGCTACATCCCGTTGGTCCATGCCGGTGCCGGGGCGCTCGCGCTCGACGCGCGGTCGGCGGCGCCGGGGCTGATCGCACGCGACCGGGCGCTGGCGCTCTTGAAGCCGCTGTGCGCCGACGTGGGCGTGCTCAAGATCGGCCGCGACATCAAGGAGGACGCGGTGTTGCTCGGCCGTGCCGGCCTCGAGCTGAGCCCGGTCGACGATGTCGGCCTGATCGCGCACGTGCTCGAAAGCGGTCTCGGCGGTCGCGAGCGCGAGGCACTCTTCGCCCGCCACCTCGAGCGCACCGTCAAGCCGTGGAAGGACGTGATCGGCTCCGGCAAGGGACAGCTCGGGCCGGCCCAAGTGCCGCTCGATCGCGCGCTCGCCTACATGGCCGAGGGTGCCGACTGCATGCTTCGGCTCCATGACGCGCTCAAGCCCAAGCTCGTGGTCGAACGCCTGGTCGCGGTTTACGAGACGCTCGAGAGGCCGCTCATTCCGGTGTTGGCGGCAATGGAAACCGCCGGCATCCAGGTGGATCCGGAAACGCTCAAGGACCTGTCGCACGACTTCGCCCGCCGCGCCGCCGAGCTCGAAACCGAGATCCACCGTTTGGCCAAGCATGCCTTCAACATCGGCTCGCCCAAACAATTGGGCGAAGTCCTGTTCGACGAGTTGAAGCTACCCGGCGGTAAGAAGGGCAAGACCGGTGCCTACGGCACCGGCGCCGACATCCTCGAGGAACTGGCGGCCGATGGCCACAAGCTGCCGGCGCGCGTGCTCGACTGGCGCCAGCTCACCAAGCTCAAGAGCACCTATACCGATGCGCTGCAGGCCGAGATCAATCCGACCACCGGCCGCGTCCACACCACCTACGACCAGGCCGGGGCCGCGACCGGCCGCTTGGCGTCGAACGATCCCAACCTCCAGAACATCCCGATCCGAACCGAGGAAGGCCGCAAGATTCGCCGCGCGTTCGTGCCCGAGCGCGGCCACGTCCTGGTCTCGGCCGACTACTCGCAGATCGAACTCCGCCTGCTCGCCCACATCGCCGACATCGGCGCGCTCAAGTCCGCCTTCGCCGAGGGCGTCGATATCCACGCGCTGACCGCGAGCCAGGTGTTCGGCGTGCCGCTCAAAGGCATGGACCCGGCCGTTCGCCGCAACGCCAAGGCGATCAACTTCGGCATCATCTACGGCATGAGCGCGTTCGGGCTCGCACGCCAACTCGGCATCCCGCGCGAGGAGGCCAACGCTTACATCAAGGCCTATTTCGCGCGTTATCCCGGCATCCACGCCTACATGGATGCGACCAAGACGTTCTGCCGCGAGCGCGGCTACGTCGAAACCATTTTCGGCCGGCGCTGCTATATCGCCGGCATCAAGGACAAGAACGCCATGGTGCGCAACTTCTCCGAGCGCGCCGCGATCAACGCGCCGATCCAGGGCTCGGCCGCCGACATCATCAAGCGGGCGATGATCCGAATCCCCGACGCGCTCGCGGGCGCCAAGCTCAAGGCGCGCATGCTGCTCACCGTCCACGACGAATTGCTGTTCGAGGCGCCGGCGGCCGAGGTCGAGACGCTGAAACCGCTGGTCAAGAAGACGATGGAAGCGGTCGCGCACCTCTCGGTGCCGCTCACCGCCGACGTTGGCGCCGGCGCCAACTGGGACGAGGCGCACTGAGCGACGAATTCCGGTCAGTGCGAGCGCGACTCCGGCGCGGGCGTGAGCAGGATCGGACCGTAACGGGCGAGGAACAGGAAAAACGCGGCGCACCAGGCGAGCGCCGCCGTCCATAGCAGCGTGTCGGCGGCGGCTCCGACGATCGGGGCCGCAACCCGGCTCGCCGCCGCCAACGCCGCGAGCCCGCAGGCGCCGGCGGTCCAGCGGTCTGCGGTCAGCGTGCGGCCGCTGTGGCCCAAGGTCGCCCGTGTCATCACCGCGAGCGTCATGTCCGCCATTGCACCCGCCGTCAGCGCGTGCAGACCGGCGACCGCAGGGAGGCCCGGCACGAACGCCGCCGCGCCGAGAACGGCAAGACCGAGCGGCACCCAGGCGAAGCCCAGATGAAGGCTCCAGAGCAGTGTCTCGCTCCGCGTCTGCCCGCCTTGCCAGCGGCCAAGGCGGAGCGCGCAACCGACCGCGGCGACGATCATCAGGGCGCCGGCGAGCACGGATTCCGGCGCGGCGATCCAGGCCAGCAGGGCGGCGGTCACGGCGGCGAGGCTCCCCCGGTCGAACCAGTCGAATCCCGCGGGCAGGCGGGTTGCGCCGCGCTTCACCAGCCAGTTGCGGGTGAAGCTCGGAATGATTCGGCCGCCGATCAGATTGATGAGAAGAACGACGGTGGCAATGCCGAGGCGTTGGCCGATTCCGCCGGTCGCCGCAACTCCGATCGCGTCCACGTGCATGAGGACGTTGGCGGCGAGAAAGGCCGCCAATGCCGCCGTCACCGGCAGGTTGCGCCAGTTGCCGCCGGCGACGATCTCGCGGGCGACGATCGCCAACAGCAATGTGGGAAAAACAAGGTCGATGACGGCCGCGGCAATAGCGCCGAGCGGGCCGAAACGGCGACCGCGATGCGCCCGGCCGCCCAGGCGAGAACGAGCCCGGCGAGCGGCGCGCCCGCGAGCGGAAGGCGGCCGGTCCAGTTGGGGATCGCGGTCAGGAGAAATCCGGCGATGGCCGCGGCGACGAATCCGAACAGCAGCTCGTGGACGTGCCAAGCGACCGTGTCGAACGCGGTCGGGAGCACGAACGCACCGGCGACGATTGCCGCCCACAGCGCCATGGCCAGCGCGGCCCACACGCCGGCGGCTAGAAAGAACGGTCTAAAACCCAGACGTAACACTGAAAGAGCCGGTCGCCGCCGAGACCTCAATCGTGCTCGGCGGTGGGCGCGATCCGGTCCATCAGCGCGAGCAGCACGCCCGAGACCACGAACATGACGTGGATGCCGACCAGCCAGGCGAGATCGCGATCGGAAACGCGGGCGACGTTCATGAACGCCTTGAGCACTTCGATCGCCGAGATCGCGACAATCGACCCGATCAGCCGGAGCTTGAGCTTGCTCATGTCGAGCCGGCCCATCCACGACGGCCGGTCGGGATGGTCGCCGACGTCGATCTTGGAGACGAAATTCTCGTAGCCGCTGAAAATCACCATCAGCAGCAGATTGGCGACCAAAACGATGTCGATCAGCGTGAGCACGATCAAGATCGCTTCGCTCTCGGATGCGCCGAGCGCGTGCGGTACCGTCTCGATGAACTGCTGAACGAACTTGACGGCGAGGAACAACAGCGCGGCGACCAGACCGACATACAGCGGCGCCAACAGCCAGCGGCTGAGGAAGATCAGCTTTTCGAGGGTTTTTTCCAGCATGAAACGGACGCCGATGCGGACGCGGCCCGGTCCTAGCGCTCGACGCGGATGACGATACGGCGGTTCTCGGCCTGGTTTTGCGGGATCGGCTTCCCGGCCGTATCGCGATTGGGCGCTTTGGGCTTGGTGTCGGCGTAGCCAATCGCGCGCAAGCGTTGCGGATCGACGCCGCGGCTGATCAGGAATTTTACGACGTTGGTGGCGCGGGCCGCCGAGAGCTCCCAGTTGGTCGCATAGGTGCCGCTTCCTGAGGGCGGCGAATCGTCGGTGTGGCCTTCGACGTCGATCGAGTAGGTGCCGATCCCCATGAAGCTCACGAGTTGGGCGACGCGGTCGAGCGAGGGAATGCCCTCGGGCACGATCTCGGCCGAGCCGACCTTGAGAATCGAGGCGGCCTTGAAATCGAAGGTGACGCCGCGCTGGGTCGTCGCGGTCTTGCCCTTCTCGCCGCCTTCGTTGGGATTGGTCTGCTGCGCCTGCTGGATCAAATTGAGGAACGGCTGGTTCTGCGGCACCAGCTTGCCCGAGAACCCTTCGGTCAGGCCGCCCGCCACTTCCTCGAACTTCTCCTGGCTCGGCTCCGAAATCGAGTACATCAGAACGAAGAAGCACATCAGGAGCGTGATGGCGTCGGCGTAGGTCGTCAGCCACTCTTCTTGCAGGTCTTCTTCGCGCTTGATGGCGGGCGGGCTGGCCATGGCCGCGCTCCGTTATCCGCTACTCGGCCGCCGCCGCGTCGGCGTCGCGCTGCTGCCGGCCGCCGCCGCCCTGGCGATCGATCTTGTAGTGGATCGACGGGTCGAGGTAGCTGTTCATCTTGTCCTGGATGTAGCGCGGGCTCTTGTGGTCGGCGAGCATCGCGAAGCCTTCGGTGATCAGGAAGTTGCGGAACCGGAGGATGCCTTCCTTCTGCGCGAGCTTGCTCGATGCCGGGAGGAAGATCATGCGCGAGAGCAAGACGCCGTAGAGCGTGGTCAAGAGGGCGATCGCGAGCGCCGGGCCCAGTCCCTTGGGATCGCCGCCCAGCGTTTCGAGCATGATGACGAGGCCGACCAGCGTGCCGATCATGCCGAAGGCCGGCGCGGTGCCGGCCATGTTCTTCAAGATGTCGGCCAGCACCATGGAGCGTTGGAACTGCCCTTCGGCCGCGGCCGACAGCATGGTCCGCACCTCATCGCCCGAATAGCCGGTGATGACGAGCTCGATCCCGTAGTTGAGGAAGTGATCCTGCTTTTTGGCGCCTTTGATCTCGCGTTCGAGCGCGAGGATGCCCGATTTCTTGACCAAGTAACCCCAGCGGATGATCTTGCCGGTCTCGACCGTCAGCATCTTGCGGTCGACCTTGCCCTTGAGGAACAAGCCGCCGACTTCTTTGAGCGCCAACAGCACGTAGCGCGCCTGATACGCGATGAAAGCCGCGGCCAGGGTGCCGCCGAGCACCATGACGATCGAAGCGAGATCGAGAAACGACCCGTAATTGTCGGTCGCGATGATGATCGGCCGACAAAAGAGGCCAATGCCTGCCAAGACGCCGAGCAAAGTGCCAAGCGACGTCGCGTAAGCCCCGTTCGCTAGGTTTCTATGTTACCAATCGCCGTCAGTCCGATCCCTTATATACCAGAAATCGCTAGGTTCTTCTAAACATGCGGCCGCGCCCTGCCGGCGCGGGATCGGCCCCGGACATCAAGATCTTGTAGTAACGTCGGCAAGCCTAGGCAGCCCTGGGTGCCGCTCCCCTTACTTCTTTGCCGACGTAGGGCTCGAATTGGGTGAAGTTGGCGTGGAAACGGCCGACCAGATCGCGCGCGGTCGAGTCGTAGGCCGACTTGTCACGCCAGGTCTCGCGCGGCGTCAGGATCTCGCGCGGCACGTTCGGGCAGGCTTCCGGCACCTTGAGGCCGAACGCCTTGTCCTCGCGCATCGGCAAGCCGGCGAGCGTGCCGTCGATGGCGGCGCGAAGCAGCGCGCGGGTATGGTTGATCGGCATGCGGTGGCCGATCCCGTAGGAACCGCTGGTCCAGCCGGTGTTGACGAGCCAGCACTTGGCGCCGTGGCGCGCGATCCGCTCGCCCAGCATCTTGGCGTAGACGGTCGGGTGCCGCGGCATGAACGGTGCGCCGAAGCAGGTCGAGAACGTCGCCTGCGGCTCTTTGGCCAAACCTTTCTCGGTACCGGCGACCTTGGCCGTATAGCCGGACAGGAAATGGTACATCGCCTGATCGGCGCTCAATTGGGCGATCGGCGGCAGCACGCCGAACGCATCGGCGGTCAGCATGACGATGTGGTCGGGGTGGCCCGCAACCGAGGGGATCACGGTCCGCGGAATGAACGAGAGCGGGTAGGAAGCACGGGTGTTCTCGGTCAGGCGCCCGTCGGCCAGGTTGAGCTTGCGCGTCACCGGGTCGACCACGACATTCTCGAGCACGGTCCCGAACATGTGGGTGGCGGCGAATATCTCGGGCTCCTGCTCGGGGCTCAGGTTGATGACCTTAGCGTAGCAGCCGCCCTCGAAATTGAAGAGGCCGCGGTCGCTCCAACCGTGCTCGTCGTCGCCGACCAGCCGTCGGGTCGGATCGGCCGAGAGCGTGGTCTTGCCGGTGCCGGAGAGGCCGAAGAAGAGCGCGGCGTCGCCTTTGTCGCCGAGATTGACCGAGCAATGCATCGGCAGGACGTTCGCCGCCGGCAAGAGGTAATTGAGGAGCGAGAACACCGACTTCTTGATTTCGCCGGCGTAGGACGTTCCGCCGATCAACACCAGGCGCTCGGCGAAATTCATCAGGATGAAGACGTCGGTACGGGTCCCGTCCTGCTTGGGGTCGGCCTTGAACCCGGGCGCATGCAGGATCGTGAACTTGGGCTCGAAATCGGCGTACTCGCCGGCGAGCGGCCGGATGAACATGTTGCGCGAGAACAAGCAGTGCCACGCGCTTTCGGTGATGAGGCGCACCGGCAGTCGGTGCCCCGGATCGGCGCCGGCCCAGGAGTCGAGCACGAACACTTCGCGGCCCTGGAGATAGGCGCGCATGCGGCGGTGCAGCGAGTCGAACTTGTCGGCGGGGAACGGCTGGTTGACCTTGCCCCACCAGATCTCGCCCTCGCTGCCGGGCTCCTTGACGATGAACTTGTCGTTGACTGCGCGTCCGGTGTGCTCGCCGGTCTCGACCGAGATCGCGCCGCCGTCGCCGACGATTCCTTCGCCGTGGCGGATCGCCTGCTCGTAGAGCTGCGGAACCGTCAGGTTCCAGTGCTCGCGCGCCAGATTGTAAAGGCCGTGCTGATCGAGGCCGAATTTGCTGCGATTGGGTTGAACCGGTTCCACTTAGCTCCTCCAGCGGGGTGGGGACGATCGCGCCGAGTTTCCCTGGCGTCGGTACGCGGATCGAGGTGAAGAAAGCGCTCGAAACGTTATTTTTATCAGTTAGTTAGCGCAATTCGCCGTAGCTGTCGTTGCCCCGAACCGGCGAACATTAAGCCCGAGAAACCAGGGGCGCAACAGCTAAAGGTACGCGGCGTCTATGGCGAGCGGGCGCTGCCGCGTGCGGCGCGCGCGAGACCGGCCAGGGCGGCGCGAAGCTCGCCGCGGTCGGCGACCGGCGTCGGAAAATCGAGGCGGGCGCAGAGGCCCTCGCTCGTCAGGTCGCAGCCCTCCGGGTCGCAGCCCGAAATCTGCCATGATCCGGCGCTAAGTCCCAACAGCCGCTCGGCGAACAGGGCGATCGCGTCGGCGTGGTCCCGGTTCATATGCTCGACGACGTCGCTGTCGTCGGCGAGAAACGCCGCCGCCGCCACTGGCAACAACAGATCGGACGCATCGACCCAATGGATCCGGCCGAAACCTCCGACCAAATGGGCGCGCTCGACCGCCACGCGATAGAACGCGAAATCGCCGAAATCGGCGTAGCGCGCCGCCCCCGGATGCCGCGCGAGATAGCGCTGGCGCTCGGCGGGATCGGTGCTCGCCTCGGCGCGGCCGAGCACGGTGACGCGTGGGCCGGCGAGCCGACCCGAGCCGGGGCCGGTGCCGTCGAACAGGAGCGAAACGCGCGGGTCGCGCAGCAGGTTCTGGGTATGCTGGGCGAGCCGCGAAATCAGCATAAGCGGGGTCCCGTCGACCCGGGTCGCGACCTCGACCAGCGACGCGTACGGCCATGGCGGATCGGCCAGGGCGGTCGCCAACGTAGCGCTCATCGCGCGGCGCATTAGTCCGCGCGCCAGGGTCGCCGGGGCCGAATCCGCCATCGCCAGTCCTCAGTCTCCGCGCCCGACCGGGGCGACAATTTCGTTCGTTCGCGCCCACGACGGGCGTTTTTGGTCTAATTTTACCGCTAGCCGCTGCATCACTATCTGCCGGGAGTAGCTATGGCCGCAACGATCGCCCTCGTCGACGACGATCGCAACATCCTCGCTTCGGTGACGATGGCTCTGGAAGCCGAGGGCTTCAAGGTCGCTGCTTATTCGAGCGGCGCTGATGCTTTGCGCGCGCTCGCCGCCCAGCCGGCGGACCTTGCCATCATCGACATCAAGATGCCGAACATGGATGGCATGGAGCTGTTGAGCCGGCTCCGGCGCACCAGCGACATGCCGGCGATTTTTCTCACCTCGAAGGATGACGAGCTCGACGAAGTGCTCGGCCTCAAGATGGGCGCCGACGACTATATTCGCAAGCCGTTTTCGCAGCGGTTGCTGATCGAGCGCGTCCGCGCCGTGCTGCGCCGCGCCGATACTTCGCCCACCGACGACCGCGACGCCGCCAAGTCGATCGTGCGCGGCAGCCTGGTGCTCGATCCGGCCCGCCATGCCTGCACCTGGAAGGGCACAGCGGTCAGTCTCACCGTGACCGAATTCCTGATTCTGCAGTCGCTCGCCAGCCGGCCGGGTCTGGTCAAGACCCGCGACCAGCTCATGGATTCGGCCTACGACGACGACGTCTACGTCGATGACCGCACCATCGACAGCCACATCAAGCGCCTGCGCAAGAAATTCAAGGCGATCGACGACAGCTTTACCAGCATCGAAACGCTTTACGGCCTTGGCTACCGCTATAGCGAAGCTTGAGCATCCTTCGGCACGGGCCGCGCCCGGTCGTCCTGCACGCGCCGGCGCGCCGGCGCCGGCGCTGCGCTTTCGCGTCCGCCCGTTCGCGTCCCTCACCGCCCGCATTCTGGCCGTCAACGTTCTGGCGCTGGCGATCCTCGTGGCCGGCCTCCTTTATCTCGACGCGTTCCGGCGCGGCTTGGTCGAAGCCAAGACCGAATCGCTCTTCACCCAGGCCGAGATGATCGCCGGGGCGTTGGGCGAAGGCGCGGCGCGGATCGAGGCCGAAGACCGCATCGAACTCGACCTCGATGCCGTTACTCAACTCTTGCCGCGTCTCATCGCGCCGACCGACGCGCGCGCGCGCCTGTTCGATCCGAGTGGCGCGCTCGTCGCCGACAGCGAACGTCTTGCCGCCGCGGCGCGCGGGGTCGGCAGCCGGATTCTGCCGCCGCCAGCGGACGATGCGTGGTACGCGACGTTGTGGCTGCGGCTGCAGCACGGGCTGGCGACGCTGTCGTCGCCGACCGCCGATCTGCCGCGCTACCGGGAACGGATCGGCCAAACCGCGGCCGACTATGGCGAAGTGGTCGATGCCCTGGTCGGCGAGCGCGGCTACGCACACCGCATCGACGACGACGGGCTCTTGATCCTGACCGTCGCGGTGCCGGTGCAACGTTTCAAACAAGTGGTTGCTGCGTTGCTGCTTTCGGCGACCGGGGTTGAAATCGCCGCCAGCGTGCGCGAGGTGCAGATCGCGATCCTCCGCATCTTCGGCGCGAGCCTGGTCGTCACCATCCTGCTCTCGCTCTACCTCGCCGGCACCATCGCGCGGCCGATCCGCGCGCTCGCCGCCGCCGCCGACCGGGTCCGGCGCGGTTTCGGTGAGCGGGTCACGATCCCGGATTTCTCCGGGCGCGGCGATGAGATTGGGACGCTGTCGCGTTCGCTCGGTGCGATGACGCGTGCGCTCTACCAGCGGCTCGATGCGATCGAGGCGTTCGCCGCCGACGTCGCGCACGAACTCAGGAATCCGCTGACCTCGGTCAAGAGCGCGACCGAGACGCTCGCCCGCACCGCCGACCCGGAGCGTCAGCGCCACCTGATCGCGCTGATCCAGTCCGACTTGAAGCGGCTCGACCGCTTGATCAGCGACATCTCCGACGCCTCGCGCCTCGATGCTGAACTCGCCCGCGCTGCCTTCGGCCCGGTCGATTTGGGCCGGATCGCGACCGTGATGGCCGAGATCCACGCCGCCACCGCCGGCCCCGGCGCCCCGACGGTGACCGTCGTGCGCGCGGCCAGATCGCCGCTCATCGTCGACGGCATCGAGGACCGCTTGGGTCAAGTCGTGCGCAACCTGGTCGGCAATGCGGTATCGTTCAGCCCGCCGGGCGGCGTCATCACGCTCGCCGTCGCGGCCGCGGAGGACGCGGTGGAACTCGCCGTCGAGGACCAGGGGCCGGGCATTCCCGACGACCGGCTCGAACGCATTTTCGATCGCTTCTATTCGGCCCGGCCGAGCGGCGAAGCGTTCGGCCAGCATTCGGGCCTGGGCTTGAGCATCTCGCGTCAGATCGTCGCTGCGCACGGCGGCGTCATCCGCGCGGAGAATCGGCGCGACGCCGAGGGTCGCATCGTCGGCGCCCGGTTCGTGGTTCGCCTGCCGACGCGCCGAGCGGGATCATGACCGCGGCCAAGACCCGGATCGTATTGATCACCGGCATGTCCGGCGCCGGTCGCTCGAGCGGGCTGCGCATTCTCGAGGATCTCGGCTACGAGGCGATCGACAATTTACCGGTCGCGCTGCTCGGGCGCCTGCTCGCGGCCGATGCACTCGCGCCCGAGCGCGATGCCAAGCCGTTCGCGATCGACCTCGACATCCGCAGCCGCGGCTTCCACGCCGCGACGTTCGCCGCCGAGATCGCGCCGCTCCGCCGGCGCGACGACCTCGAGGTCAGCCTGGTGTTCTTCGACTGCGACGATCACATCCTGCGGCGGCGCTTCACCGAAACCCGCCGCCGCCATCCGCTCGCGGCCGATCGCCCGCTAATGGACGGTATCCGCCACGAGCGCGAGTTGATGTCGGGCTTGCGCGATGCCGCCGATCTGACGGTCGATACCTCGAACCTCAGCTTGACCGCGCTCCGTGATTTCATGACCGGCCATTTCCGGCGTGACCGCGGACCGACGCTGGCGCTCGCCGTGACCTCGTTCGCCTACCGCCGCGGTTTGCCGCGCGAAGCCGATCTCGTGTTCGACGTGCGCTTTCTCGCCAATCCGCACTATGTCGACGGTTTGCGGCCGCTCTCCGGCCTCGACGCCGGCGTCAAGGACTATGTCGCCGCCGATCCTGTGTTCGCCGCGTTCTACGCCCGGCTCGCCGATCTGCTCGAGCTCCTGCTTCCCAACTACATCCGCGAAGGCAAGACCTACCTCACCATCGCCGTCGGCTGCACCGGCGGTCGGCACCGGTCGGTATTCGTCGCCGAGCGCGTCGCCGCCGATCTCGGCGCCGCCGGCTATGCGGTCCTGGTCCGCCACCGTGACCTCGACGCCAGCGGCGCCAATCGCCGTGCGACCGACGACGCCGACCCGTGAGCGCCGTCGCCCCGGTGAGCGCGGATGCGGATTTCGAGTTGTGGACCCCGAATGGGCGCTGCTATACCTCGCCCGCGCCAACCCCCCATATCCAGGATCGCCATGCCCGCAGTCAGCGACTACAAGGTGAAAGACATTGGCCTCGCCGACTGGGGCCGCCGCGAGATCGCGATCGCCGAGACCGAAATGCCGGGCTTGATGGCGCTCCGCAAGGAGTTCGGCACCCGCAAGCCGCTCAAGGGCGCGCGCATCGCCGGCTGCCTGCACATGACGATTCAGACCGCGGTCTTGATCGAGACCCTGATCGAACTCGGCGCCTCGGTGCGGTGGTCGAGCTGCAACATCTTCTCGACCCAGGATCACGCCGCGGCGGCGATCGCCGCGCGCGGCGTGCCGGTGTTCGCCTGGAAGGGCATGAACGAGGAAGAATTCTGGTGGTGCATCGATCAGACCATCGAAGGTCCGGGCGGCTGGCGCCTCAACATGATCCTCGACGATGGCGGCGACCTCACCCAGGTCATGCACGCCAAGTACCCGAGGATATTGGCCGAGGTGAAAGGCATCTCCGAGGAAACCACTACCGGCGTCCATCGCCTTTACGAAATGGCCAAGGAAGGCCGGCTCAAGGTCCCGGCGATCAACGTCAACGACTCGGTCACCAAGTCGAAGTTCGACAATCTCTACGGCTGCCGCGAAAGCCTGGTCGACGGCATCAAGCGCGCGACCTCGGTGATGATGGCGGGCAAGATCGCGGTTGTCGCCGGTTTCGGCGACGTCGGCAAGGGCTCGGCCGAGTCCTTGCGCGGCCAGGGCGCGCGCGTGCTCGTCACCGAGATCGACCCGATCTGTGCACTGCAGGCAGCGATGGAGGGCTATCAGGTCACGACCATGGACGAGGCTGCGGCGGTAGGCGACATTTTCGTCACGGCCACTGGCAACGTCGACGTCATTACCCTCGACCACATGCGGCGGATGAAGGACCGCGCCATCGTCTGCAACATCGGCCACTTCGATTCGGAGATCGAGATCGCGGCGCTGCGCAACTACCGCTGGCACCGGGTCAAGGATCAGGTCGACGAGGTCGAGTTCCCCGATGGCAAGCGCCTGATCGTCCTGGCCGAGGGCCGGCTCGTTAACCTGGGCTGCGCCACCGGGCACCCGAGCTTCGTCATGAGCGCTTCGTTCACCAACCAGGTGCTGGCCCAGATCGAGCTTTGGAACAACGCCGCAAAGTACGAGCGCAAGGTCTACGTCCTGCCCAAGCATCTGGACGAGAAGGTCGCGGCCCTGCACTTGGACAAGCTCGGCGTCAAACTCACCAAGCTCAGCGAGAAGCAGGCGACCTATATCGGCGTCAAGCAGAGCGGGCCTTATAAGCCCGACTACTACCGCTACTAGCCGCAGCCGGCGCGTCCCGATTTCAAGGCAGGCCGATCACGCCGCGGAGCGTCGAATACTCGACGTGGAGCGCTTGACCCGGCCGCGCCAGCGCGTAGGCCGCGTGCATCGCCATCGCCGCTTCGGCGAAGCTGGTCACGATCAGCTTGAGCTTGCCCGGGTAGTGGGCGATGTCGCCGATCGCGTAGAGCCCGGCGCGGCCGGTCGCGCCCGTCGCCGGGTCGACGACGATGCGGTTGCGGTCGAGATTGAGCCCCCAGGCGGCGATCGGGCCCAAGTTCATCGTCAGCCCGAAGAACGCGAGCAGCGCGTCGGCCGGAACGAGGCGCTCCTCGCCATCGAGGGTGGCGATGCGGACGGCGCTGAGGCGCCCGTCCTGCCCATCGAGCCCGGCGAGCTGATAGGGGATCGCGAGCTCGATCGCGCCGGCGGCCACCAGCTCCGTAAGGCGCCGCTCGCTCGCCGGCGCGGCGCGGAACTTGGCGCGGCGGTGGACGACGGTGACGCTGGCGGCGACGTCGCTGAGGGCGATCGCCCAGTCGACCGCCGAATCGCCGCCGCCGGCGATGACGACTCGGCGGCCGCGCAGGTCCTCGCGCCGCTTGACGAAATAGAACACCGACTTGCCTTCGTAGGCCTCGATCCCGGGAATTAGCGGTCGATGGGGCCCGAACGCACCGACCCCCGCGGCGATGACGATCGCGGCCGCCTCGATGTCAAGGCCGCGGTCGGCGGTCGCGCGCCAGCCGCCGCCCGGGCGCGGGGCGAGGGCCGTGACCTGGCGGCCCAGGTGGTAGACGGGGTTGAAGGGCGCTGCTTGCCGCGCGAGCTTGTCGATCAGGTCGCCGGCCAAGATCTCGGGGTAGCCGGGAATGTCGTAGATCGGCTTTTCCGGGTAGAGCGCCGTGCATTGCCCGCCCACCTCGTCGAGCACGTCGACGACGTGGCATTTCATTCCGAGCATGCCGGCCTCGAACACCGCGAACAGCCCGACCGGGCCGGCGCCGATGACGAGGATGTCGGTTCGAAGGGTTCCGGGGGTCATGGCGGCGATAATGAGGCGGCGTCGTCGGTCGACCTTAAGATGCGTGCGGGACCGCGTCGCGGCAAGGCGCGGCCGTCGGCAAAGCCGGTTGCGAGCGCGAAATCGCCCCGCTACAACAAGCCATGCTCCCGCCCTCGGAGCCGGCGCGGCGCGAGATCGTGCTTCCGGATATTCACGTAACCGAACGATTGGCGTCCGCGGTCGCCGGCCTCGTCCGACCGGGCGACGTGATCGCCTTGCGCGGCGACCTCGGTGCCGGCAAGACCACGTTCGCGCGCTTTTTCCTGGCCGCGCGAGGCGTGCACGGCGATGTGCCCAGCCCGACCTTCACCTTGGTCCAGGTCTACGCCCAGCCAGCGTGCGAGATCTGGCACTTCGACCTCTACCGGCTCAACGCACCGGCCGAGGCGATCGAGCTCGGAATCGAGGAAGCGTTCGCGACTGCGATCAGCCTGATCGAGTGGCCCGACCGGCTCGGGCCGCTCCTGCCGCCGGATCGTCTGACGATCGCGTTCGGGTTCGGCGCCACCGCCGACGCCCGCCGAGTGACGCTCGAAGGTTTCGGTGCCTGGCGCGAGCGGGTGGCGGCGGTGGCGGCGCCGTGACGGCCGCGCTCGAACCGACTCGTCGCGCCGCGATCGAAGCGCGGCTTGCCGCCTGGGGCTGGGGCGGGGCCGGCATCGCACCGCTGGCGGCCGACGCGTCGTTCCGGCGCTATTGGCGGGTCGAGCGGAACGGTGCCGGGGCTGTGCTGATGGACGCACCTTCCGACAAAGAGGACCTCCGTCCGTTCGTCGCGATTGCGCGCCATTTATCGGCGCATCGTTTCAGCGCGCCCGCCATTCTCGCCTGCGCGGAATCGGCCGGGCTCGTCCTGCTCGAGGATCTGGGCGATCGCAAGTTCACGTCGCTCCTGGCCGCTGGTCACGACCCGCTCGAACTCTACGGTGCGGCGGTCGATCTCCTGGTCGCGCTGCGCCACGCACCGCTCCCGGAGAAACTCTTGCCTTACGATGAAAATCGGTTGCTCGCCGAAGTGCGCCTTCTGATCGACTGGTATCTACCAGCAGTGACCGGGCGCCCGACCGCGGAAACGACGGCGGCCGCCTTTATCGAGGCGTGGCGGCGGACGCTCGCGCCGGTCGCCCTGGTCCACGATACGCTCGTCCTTCGCGACTACCACGCCGATAATTTGATGTGGCTGGCCGAGCGCGCCGGGTCGGCCCGGGTCGGACTGCTCGACTTTCAGGACGCGGTCGCCGGCCACCCGGCCTACGATCTGGTTTCTCTGCTGGAAGACGCGCGGCGCGACGTCGCGCCGGCCCTGGCCGAGCGCATGATCGCGCGCTACCTCGGCGCGAGCGGCGACGATCCGGTGGGCTTCCGCGACGCTTACGCCATTCTCGGCGCGCAGCGCAACACCAAGATCGTCGGGATCTTCACCCGCCTTTTTCGCCGCGACCACAAGCCCGCTTACCTCGATTTAATTCCGCGGGTGTTCGCCTATCTCGAACGCGATCTCGCTCACCCGGCGCTGGCGCCGGTCGCGGTCTGGTATGAGGGCGCGGTGCCGCCGGCGCTACGGCGGCAGCGGCCCGACGGGCGCGGCGCCTATAACGCCGCCGGAGCGACCCCATGATTCCGCTTCCGACGATCGCGATGGTCTTGGCGGCGGGCATCGGTTTACGCATGCGGCCGCTGGCCCACGATCGACCCAAGGCGATGATCGCGATCGGCGGTCGCACGTTGATTGATCGTGCCCTCGATCGGCTCGTGGACGCGGGGATCGAAACGGCGGTCGTCAACGTCCACTACAAGGCCGAGCTGCTGCGCCGACATTTGGCGGCGCGCGTGCGCCCGCGGATCGTCGTGAGCGACGAGACCGACGCCCTGCTCGACACCGGCGGCGGCATCGCCAAGGCGCTGCCGCTCCTGGGCGGCGGACCGTTCTTCGCGGTCAATTCCGATATGATCTGGTTCAACGGCGCACGCGATCTATTCGAGCGTATGGCCGAGCGTTTCGACCCGGCCGTGATGGACGCGCTCCTCCTCGTGCACCCGACCCCGTCCGCGGTCGGCTACGACGGCCCGGGCGACTTCACGATGGCGCCGGACGGGCAGATCGAGCGTCGCGTCGAGGCCCGGGTCGCACCGTTCGTCTTTACCGGCATTCAACTCCTCCACCCGCGCCTGTTCGACGCTGCGCCGGCGGGCGCGTTCTCGCTCAACCGGCTCTACGACCGTGCCCTCGGCGCCGGTCGTCTGTTCGGCCTCCGCCACGACGGCCTGTGGATCGAGGTCGGGACGCCGGGCAACGCCCTCATGGCCGAACGCGTGGTGGCGACGTTGTGACCGCAACCGCCGCGCCCAAGGTCTATTCGATCGCGGCGGGGCTCCCGTTTCTCGACGTCCTCGCCGACGGCATCTTGGCGCGGTGCGGAGCTTCGCAACTTGCGCTCAGCGAAGCGATCGTCTTGCTGCCGACCCGGCGCGCCTGCCGCGCGCTCCGCGACGCGTTCTTGCGCCGCGCCGAGGGTGCCGCGCTGCTGTTGCCGCGCATTCAGCCGCTGGGCGACGTCGATGACGACGAAGCGATCGCCGATGCCGCGCTCGCCACCGCCGCCGACGCGCAGCCGTGGTTGGAAACGCCGCCGTCGGTCGACCCGATCCGGCGCCAGCTGACGTTGGCGCGGTTGATCCGAGAACGCGCGCCGCCGGACCAAGCCGTGCCGCCGGCACAGGCGCTCGCGCTCGCCGACGCGCTGGGTCGTTTGCTCGACCAAGTCGCGACCGAGCAGGCGAATCTGGCTGCGTTGACGACGTTGGTGCCCGAAGATTTCGCCCAACATTGGCAAGTGACGCTCGACTTCCTGGCGGTGCTGACCAAGGACTGGCCGCGCGAACTCGAGCGCCTGGGCGCGATCGATCGCGCCGAGCGTCGCAATCGGTTGTTGGCGGCGCGGACCGCGCGCTGGGGTGCCGCACCGCCGACGACGCCGGTCATCGCCGCCGGGTCGACCGGCTCGATTCCGGCTACCGCCGCGCTCCTGGCGGCGGTCAGCCGCCTTCCTGCCGGCGCCGTCGTGCTCCCGGGGCTCGACCGCGGCCTCGACGACGATGCATGGGAGGCGCTGGCACCCAGCCATCCGCAGCACGCCCTCAAACAGCTCCTCGATCGCATCGGGATCGCGCGAACGGCGGTCCCCATGTGGAACGAGGCGCCCCCGGCGGTCGACCGCACGCTGCTCCTGCGCGAAGCGCTACGGCCCGCCCACGCTATCGCCGCGCCGGTCGTCCCCGACCGTGGCGCGTTCGCCGATTTGCGCTGGATCGAAAGCGCGAGCCCGCAGGAAGAGGCGGTGACGATCGCAGTGGTGCTGCGCGAAGCGTTGGAAACGCCGGGCCGCACCGCCGCCCTGGTCACCCCCGATCGCGCGCTCGCGCGACGGGTCGCAGCCGAGCTCAAACGTTGGAACGTCGCGGTCGACGATTCCGGCGGCACGCCGCTCGCGGCCACGCGCCCCGGCGTTTTTCTCCGCTTGATCGCCGAGGTCGCGGTGAGCGCGGTCGCGCCGATCCCGCTGCTCGCGCTGCTCAAGCATCCGCTCGCCGCCGGCGGCATGGCGAGCGGGACCTTCCGCGCCCGCGCCCGCGCGCTCG
>Ga0194132_10000555_pt1 | contig 76583 bp, 72 predicted proteins | sample TA2KigOf80mmetaG_FD_148612 | JGI IMG/M metagenome (GOLD analysis project Ga0194132, IMG submission 148612) | Freshwater microbial communities from Lake Tanganyika, Tanzania - TA2015054 Kigoma Offshore 80m | ecosystem: Environmental > Aquatic > Freshwater > Lake | place: Tanzania: Lake... | reverse complement strand
GGCTGCGACCACCAGACTGACCGCATCAATCAGGAGGACACCGGCCTCGCTGCCGGAGTGGAGAGCGATATTGAGCCGCTTCAGCGTTCTGGGGCCTTGCCATCGCAGCAGGACGATGCCCGAAAGCGTGGTGGTCAGAAGGCCGCTCAATGCCGGCCAGAATCCGGCCGCACTGGCGATCACGGTAAATACCGAGATCTCCAGGAACGGGAGGGCGAGAAGCAGCGCAATGGCCAATAGCCGCATGCTTGCTCTTTCCGGTGCAACGCCGTAAGGAATCCGCTAGGATCGGCAGATCGGGCAGCCCAGGGCCACGCGCATGGGGGAAGAGCGTTGCCATCCCTCCCTTAGCCCAGGCACGTGGCCGGGTCCAGCGCTGCCGTGGGTCGGCCAGGTCCGGCATTGGCTAGGAATTCGATGAGCGAAGGTTTTCCGGTGTTGGACATCATCATTTTCGCGCTGCTTGCGGGTTTCCTGATCCTGCGGCTGCGCAGCGTGCTGGGCCGGCGGACGGGTCACGAGAAGCAACGGCCGTTCAAGCCGATGACGCCGGCTCCGGGCGCCGCGGCACGCGATGACAATGTCGTCGCATTGCCGCCGCGCGGGCCCGATGCTCGCTCCCCCTCTGCTCAGTCCGGCGGCCAGGCTGACGCTGGCGCCGGCGCCGAGGCACGGGATGCCGAGCCGTCCCTGGCCGATGGCCTGTCGCAGATCAAGGCGGCGGATTCGGGTTTCCGCGCCGACGACTTCCTGGCCGGGGCGCGCGTCGCGTTCGAGATGATCCTCGAGTCCTTCGCGCGCGGCGACAGCGCAGCCCTGCGGCCTCTGCTGGCCGATGATGTCTATCGCAAGTTCGCTGCTGCGATCGACACGCGCGAGCGCGCTGGCGAAGTATTGGAGACGACGCTGGTCGGCATCCGCTCCGCCGAGCTCGTCGAGGCTCGTCTCCAGGGGCGGGATGCAATCATTACCGTCAAGTTCGTGTCCGAACAGGTCAACGTCACCAAGAAGCGTGACGGCACGGTCGTCGATGGAGACCCCAGCGAGGTGGTTGTGGTCACCGACGTCTGGACCTTCCAGCGCAGCACGCGCGCACGCGACCCGAACTGGACCCTGGTCGCCACCCACGTTCCGAGCTGAATCGCGGTACCGCTCAGGCGTCGGCCGTTACATGGCGCCGGCCAGTTTGCGGACATGGCGCTGCGCGGGCGCTGCCGGCATCGCACTTGCATTCGCCGGGTGCGCGCCGGTGCCGCCGCCACCCGATCGGCTCGTGATCCAGCATGTCGAGTTTTCAGACCTGCCGGGTTGGCATGAGGACGCCCAAGACGAGGCGCTGCCGGCGCTGCGCAAATCCTGCGCGCGGCTGAACCAGGGCCCTGCGCGCACGGAGAACGATCTGGGCCGCCTCGTCGGCTCCACCGAGCAGTGGCGCGAGCTGTGTGCGGCAGCCGGGGCACTGCCTGCCGGCGACAAGCACGCCGCGCGCGCGTTCTTCGAGACGCGCTTTGTGCCGGTCCGGCTGCTCAACAACGATCGGGATACCGGATTGTTTACCGGCTACTACGAAGCCGAACTGCAGGGTGCGCGCCGGCGTTCGCCGCGCTACAGCGTTCCGCTCCATCGCCGACCGTCGGACCTCGTCAGCGTCGAGCTCGGGCAATTCCGCCCGAGCTTGCGTGGCCAGCGCATTGCCGGACGGGTCGAGGGCGGCAATCTCAGACCTTACGCATCGCGTTCTCAGATCGAGTCGGGAGCGCTCGACAACCGCGAGCTCGAACTGGTCTGGGTCGACAGCGCGGTCGACGCTTTCTTTCTGCACATTCAGGGCTCGGGCCGCGTCATCCTCGATGACGGCGGCGTCATGCGCGTCGGGTTCGACGGTCAGAACGGTCATGAATACGTGACGATCGGGCGCGAGCTCGTTGCGCGTGGCGAAATCGCGCGCGAGAACGTCACCATGCAATCGATTCGTGACTGGTTTGCGGCGAATCCGGGGCGCGCGAACGAGATCATGGCGCTCAATCCGTCATACATTTTCTTCCGCGAGTTGCCGGGCGACGCCAATGACGGGCCGATCGGCGCCATGGGCGTGCCCCTTACGCCTGGACGCAGCGTCGCGGTCGACCGGCTCCAAGTTCCTTTGGGGCTGCCCATCTGGCTCGACCTGGTCCACGCGGAGCCACAGGATGGGCGCGTGCGCCGCCTTGTCGTCGCCCAGGACACCGGCGGCGCCATCCGCGGACCGGTCCGCGGCGATCTGTTCTGGGGTTTCGGCGCAGCGGCCGCGGACATCGCCGGCCGCATGAAGGCGCAGGGTAGTTACTACGCGCTGGTCCCGCGCGCGCCGGGGTCCTAGACGGTTCCTAGAACGGGGTCCTTCCAGATTGAAGCATCGCTTCACTCTGGAGCGTGAATCCCGCTGTCGAATTCAAAGCAAGACCGCGGCCTAGTTGGCCGCCGGTTCCGGAGCGCGCGCCAGGCCGCCGCCGAACGCGTCCTCCGGACGGACCCCAGCGGGAAGATTGGCGATCTCCTTGATCAGCTTGGTCAACACCGCCTGGGTGAAGGTGTCGAAGCCGATCGCGACGGTCATGAATGCGCCGGGACCACCGATCACATTCTGCTCGTAATACTTGTCGAGATCCTTCTCCGCAGCGAAGCCGAACGGGCTCGGCCGGTCGTTCACGATCGGCAGGCCGTTGATCGTGATGCCTCTTGCGATTGCGTCGTCGCGCGCCGAACGGATCGGTCGGCCGCGGTTGTTGCTGCCATCACCCGAAACATCGATCACGCGGCGCGTGCCCTCGTACGCGTTGTTGAACATCGGCACGCAGAAATCGAGCGCCGCGCTGATCGAGGTCCAGCTTTCGGCAATGCGCGGCGAGCGCTCGATGGCGTCCGCGAATGCTTGGGCGCCCGCGGCGTCCTTGATCAGCGTCCAATTCACGATGATCTGCTGGTACTGGGTCCCGGCCCACTCGACATAGGCGACCGCGATGCGGCCGAGCGGTCCGTTCTGAATGGCACGCGCGATGCGCGGATCGCGCCAGGCGCGGACATAGCCTTCGCGCTGCAGCCGCGCCTCGTCCTCGTCGATGCTGCGTGAGACGTCGACTGCGAGAATCAACTCCAGATCGACTTCGAGCAGGGTCGCCCAGGGCTGTCTTGCGAACAGCGCCGAGGACAGCAGGACGAGACAGGCCAATTTGCGAATGGCCACTTGACGCAGGTGCAGCATGCGCACGGCTCCGCCTGAGTGCCGAGACCAGTGAATCACGAAGCCCTGCTATGCTCAAGGCCGAGGATACTGGGCGCGCTTTCCGAAGCCCTGTATCATGCTCTTCCCATCCTCCAGGCGCATTCATGTCCGAAGCCGCCGCGTCGCTCCGCTCCGCTCGTATTCAGATGCCGGTTGTCCTGGTCAGCCTCGGCCATGGCGCAACCCATTGGATTGCGGCCACCTTCTACCTCGTCCTGCCGTTCATCGTGCGCGAGCTCGGCCTCAGTTATCTGGAGGCGGGTGCGCTGGTCACGTGTTTTCACGTCGGGTCGTCGGTCGCCAACCTGCCGAGCGGCACGCTGGTCGATCTGACCGGCCGCCGGGTCCTGATCCAGGCGGCGGCACTGGTCGGCGGCAGCCTCGCCCTCTTCGGCATGGGCTTGGTCAAGGCCTACATCGCGCTCTGTGCGCTGGTCGTGCTGCTCGGTGCGTCCAACATGCTCTGGCATCCGGCCGCGATCTCGTATTTGTCGAGCCACTTGCCCAACAATCGCGGCTATGCGCTGTCGATCCATGCGCTCGGCGCCAATCTCGGCGACGCGATGGCGCCGTTGGCGGTCGGTTGGCTCCTGGCCGTGACACATTGGAGCGCGACGGCGGAGATCAATTCGCTGACCGGCCTCGCCGCTGCCGGCGTGCTGCTGATGGTGCTTCTACGCACTGATACGGCCTCGACCGCCGCCGCCAAGGCGATGGACTGGCGGGGGTATGCGCGCAGCCTGGTGGCAACACTCAAGGCGCGCGCGGTCTGGAGCCTGTGCCTCATGGCCGGATTCCGGACGATGACCCAGAGCGGGCTGATGGTGTTTCTGCCTCTCTATCTGCTCAACGAAATGAAGGTCGACGCCATCTGGATGGGCTTCACGCTGATGATGCTCCAGATCGGCGGCATGGTCGCGACGCCGATCGCCGGCGTACTGAGCGACCGCATCGGGCGCCGGCCGATCGTGCTCGGCGGCATCTTCGCGACCACGCTGCTGGTGTTCGGCCTCTGTTTCGTGCGCGATCCGGTCGTCTTCGTGTTCTGTGTATCGGTCCTGGGCTTCTTCATGTATGCCGTGCGTCCCGTCATCCACAGTTGGTTAATGGACGTCTCGCCGCCAAGTCTGGCGGCGTCGATGACCAGCACCATGTTCGGGACGCAGGCTCTGCTCTCGATGATTGCGCCGGTGTTCGGCGGCTGGCTCGCCGATCACTACGGTCTCGGATCGGTGTTCTATTTCCTGGCCGCCATGGTGCTGGTGGCCAACGCGCTCGCGCTCGCCGTTCCCGAAGCCGAGGGCAAGCGTTAGGCCGCTGCATCGCCTGAAATGACGACCAACCGCGGGTCCGACATCACCGCCAACGACGCAACGTCCGCCACTTGTCGAAGCCAGCCGCGCGAGCCTTACGACCATGTCGTTCTTGCGCTCCGCGGTGCGGGCACGACCGTGTGGGATTGGGATCTGGCGACCAATCGCGTGTTCTTCTCGCCGAACTTCCGCGAGATGCTCGGCTACACCGATGTCGAATGGGATCGCATCATCTCGGTCTCGCTCAAGCTGATTGTCCATCCCGACGACCTCGCCGGCCATCTGGCAAGCATCGATGCGGCCAAGGCCGGGCAGTCGATCGACATCGAGCAGCGGTTCCGTCGCGCCGACGGCGGATACCAGTGGTTCCGGACGACGGCCCACGCGTTTCGCAATGCCGAAGGCCGCGTCGTGCGCTTGGCGGGCTGCGCCGTCGACATCGAGCGGCTGAAGCAAGCCGAGTTGCGGGTCGCCGAGCAGGAGCTGCGCGTTCGCGACATCGCCGAGCGCGCGCCCGTCGGCTTCTTCCATTTCGACATCAAGGGGCGTTTCACTCTGGTCAATCGACGCGTGTCCGAGATTACCGGCCTGAGCCACGAGGAGATCGTCGACCGCCCGTGGGTCGCGATCCTGCCCGCCGAGCAGCGTGAGCGCATTCTCCGCGATTGGGAAACGCGCGACGCCGCGGAGCTGACCTACCGCGAGGAGTATCAGATTGCGCACGCTTCGGGCGCGCGCCTATGGGTTGTCTGCCACGTTCAGCCCGTGATCGACGCGACCGGCAGGGCCACGGGCTGCGTCGGTTCGTTGACCGACATTTCGGACATCAAGCAGGCCCAGGAGCAGCTGCGTCGCGCCAAGGAGGAGGCCGAAGCGGCGAGCCGCGCGAAGTCGGATTTTTTGGCCACGATGAGCCACGAGATTCGCACACCGATGAACGGCATCATCGGCATGACCGGGCTGCTGCTCGACACCGACTTGTCCGCCGATCAGCGCGACAGTGCCCAGACCATTCGCGAATCCGCGGAGTCGCTGCTCGCCATCATCAACGACATTCTCGATCTCTCGAAGATGGAGGCCGGACGTCTCGACCTCGAAATCGCGGATTTCGCGCTCGACGACCTGGCGCGCAGCGTCACGGACATCGTCATGCCGTCGGCGCGCGCGAAGGGTCTGTCGCTGCGGGTCGACATCGATCCGTCGGTGCCGGCTCGGCTTCATGGCGACGCCGGCCGTATCCGCCAGGTCATGCTCAATCTGGCGAGCAATGCGGTAAAATTCACCGATCGCGGTTCGGTCACACTGCGGCTGGTCAAGGACGCATTCCAGCCGGCCGATTCGGCGGGGCCGATCGCTCTGCGCTGCGCCGTCGTCGACACGGGCATCGGTATCGCCGCCAATGACCGGGCCCGGTTGTTCGAGAAATTCACGCAGGTGGATTCCTCGATTGCGCGCCGCTTCGGCGGTACGGGCTTGGGCCTCAGCATCGCGCGTGAGCTGGTGTCCTTGATGGGCGGGACCATCGGCGTCGACAGCACGCCAGGCCTGGGCTCGACCTTCTGGTTCGTCTTGCCATTGCAGCATGCGCGCACCGTGGAGTTGCCGGCGACGCGGGACCAACGGCTTGACACCCGCGACCACGACAGGCAGCCGGCGCCGCTCCGGCCGCTCCGTGTCCTGGTCGCCGAGGACAACCCCACCAACCAGAAGGTCGCCGTCCGTATCTTGGAGCGGCTGGGCCACCGAGTCGATATGGCGGCCAGCGGCATCGAAGCGGTGGAGGCGGTGAAAATGCTGCCTTACGACATCGTTCTGATGGACGTGCAGATGCCCGACATGGACGGGCTGCAAGCGACACGCGCTATCCGCCAGCTCGACGGCGGCCGGGCCAAGGTTCCGATCGTCGCCATGACGGCGAATGTCCTGGGCGACATCGTTGCGCGCTGTCGCGACGCCGGCATGAACGGCTACGTCGCGAAGCCATTCAATGTACGCGAGCTTGTCGCAGCCATGGCTGCGGCACTGCCGGGCGCGGGCGCAGCCGCGCAGCCGGCGTCGGTGCGCAAGCCGGAAGCCGTGCCGGTTCTCGATCGGGGCATGGTCGACGAATTGGTCGAGCACATCGGCTTTGACGACTCGGTCAACGTCATGCGCGACGCCGAGCGGGCGATCCCGGGCCGCGCTTCGCGCGTGGCAGCCTCGCGCGACGATCCCGGTCAGCTGGCTCGCGCGGGTCATGACCTCGCCAGCACGGCGGCCACTGCCGGATTGCTCGAGCTCTCAGCTCTCGGGCAGTCCATCGAGCAAATGTGCATGGCAGGCGACGCGGCCGCTGCGCGCAATGCCGCAGATCAGGTGGATGCGGCAGTGGCGCGCGCGCTCGCCGCATTGCGCGGCTTCATAGCCGGCGGCGCGGCCCAGGGCGATCGTTTCAGCGAGGGTGAAATCGTTTCGCATTGAAGCTGCGCTTCAATCCGAAGCGACCACAGTCTAGGACTTCGTGCACCCGGGCTTGATCGCGCGGTAGAACAGCCGCCAACCCGCGACGCCAAGATTGACGGCGGTGGGCTCGGCAACCGGGTTTGCTGAGGTCAGCCGCAGGCCCGCCTCGGCTTCCCAGACCCTGCCGCCATCACGCGATCGGAAGCTGCCGAACCCGCCCGGGACGTCGTGAAGCAGCCGGAGGCTGCCGTCGGCGAGCATCGTCAGTTCCGGCGCGCCTCCGCTCAACACGGCGCCGTTGAGCACGAAACGGCTGCTTTCCTTGCTGATGCCGATCAGGATGCGCCGCGATTTGGGCTGGTTGACGGCGAGAAGGTAGCGGCCGTCCCCGATTGGCACGACGGTCGGGTTCTCCGCCGAGTCGAGGAGAATGGCGCGGCCTTCGCCCGTGAAGTTCACGCCGTCCGACGACACCGCCGTCATTATTCGATGCGGACGTTCGACCATGCCCGGAAAGGGCTTGGGCTGATGCGTGACGAAGTACCCCGCATAGTAGTAGAGCCGCAGTCTTCCGTCGGGCAGTCGCAGAACATCCGGCTGCGCGATATCGCCGCTGACGGCCCCGTCGATCTGAATGGGCTCATATGAGCCGCGACGCCAGCTCGCTCCGTCGTCCTCCAGACGCACGGTCCATATGCCGTGCTTGCCGGGCTCGCCATTGACGACATAGAGGCGGAGACCGTTGCCGTCCGGTACGGCATCGGGCGCCGTGGCGGCGTCGAGCACGGGTTGCGAGTCGGCACGAAAAGTCACGCCGTCGTCGCTGCGCGCCACATGAACCTGATGACAGCGCAGCTGCGATAGATCCGGCAGCGGCCGCAACGAGCTCCGCAGGCTTTCGCCAAATCCGACGGCTGTGCCCGGCTGGGCGAATGCCAGCGCCACAGCGAGAATGGCAATACGCAATCTCATGTCAAACCATCACTCCGCTCGGGCGAGCGTCCCTTATCACACGCCTTGCCGGGGGCACAACGCTGCCCCGGACACCTGCGACATCGCGGCCGATCGACCGGCGCTAGCTGCTGCCGGGCACGCCCTTGGTCGTCGAATATTCAAAATGCAGAACCTCGCCCGGATGCACGAGCGGATGGATCGCGTGCGCCGCCATCGCCGCCTCCGAGAAGCCGCATAGGATGAGCTTGAGCTTGCCGGCATAGGTAGCAATGTCGCCGATTGCGAAGATGCCGGGTGCATTGGTGGCACAGGACGCGGGATCGACCTTGATGTGATTGCGCTCCAGGTTGAGGCCCCAGTCGGCGATCGGCCCGAGATTCATGGCGAGCCCGAAGAAGGCGAGGAGCGTGTCGGCCACGAGGCGGCGGGTCCCGCCATCGAGATCCGCGACGACAACTGCGTCGAGTTTGCCGTCGGCGCCTTCGAGCGCGCTCAGCTGATAGGGGACAACGAGGTCGAGCCGGCCCTGCTTGGCGAGTGCATCGAGCCTGGCGGAGCTTTCCGGCGCCGCCCGGAACTTCGCACGCCGATGAACCACCATGACGCGCTCGGCAACGTCGACAAGCGACAAGGCCCAGTCGACCGCCGAATCGCCGCCGCCCGCGATCACCACCCGCCTGCCGCGCAAGTCCTCGCGCCGCTTGACCAGGTAGAGCACGCTCTTGCCCTCGTACCGGGCGAGGTCGGCCAGCGGTGGCCGGTTCGGACCGAAAGCGCCGACGCCGGCGGCAACGATGATCGCCTTTGCCTCGATCTGGTTTCCCGTCGAGGTCGTGAGACGCCAGACGCCGTCGTGCCGGGTCAGCGCATCGACGCGCTGACCCAGATGATAGACGGGATGGAATGGCGCGGCCTGCTCGACGAGACGGTCGATCAGCGCGGCGGCATCGATGCGCGGATAGCCGGGAATGTCGTAGATCGGCTTTTCCGGATAAAGCGCCGCGCACTGCCCGCCAGTCGCATCGAGCGCATCGATCACGTGCGCGCGCATGCGCAGCATGCCGCATTCGAAAACGGCAAACAGACCGACCGGGCCCGCGCCAATGATGGCGACATCGGTGACATGTGTCTGGCTCGACATGCGGCCGGTGCTTTCGACTACCTTCCCCAGCGGCGCTAACATGGAGGCATCGCCACGGCAAGGCAAGCGCGGCACGGGTGATCCGAAGGTGCCCCACAGGCGCTTTTCATCGACCGCGTCCGGCGCTATCTTGGTGAAGCTCAACGGGGTGCCCGCGAAGGGCTGAGAGACGCTGTGAGCCGCCGGCCAGCCCGCGCGGTTGCGCGCGTCAACCCGACGAACCTGATCCGGTTAGCACCGGCGGAGGGACTTGGGATCGGCCGACCGAAGCCGCCTCCTTCGCCAGATCGCGCAGGAGGTCTGCTCATGAAACTCGGGAAATTGTTGTTGGCGACGATCGTCGCACTGGGGACCCACGCCGCCTGGGCGGCGGACCCGGCGGCGCTCAGCGTATACACCTACAACGCGTTCACCTCGAAATGGGGGCCGGGCCCCGCCATCAAGAAGGCGTTCGAGGCTGAATGCACCTGCCGCCTCGACTTCGTCGCTGTCGACGACGCGGTCGCACTGCTCAACCGGCTCAAGCTCGAGGGTGCCGCGACGCGGGCCGACATCGTGCTCGGCCTCGACATGAACCTGATCGCCGAGGCGCGCGCCACGGGCCTGTTCGCCCCGCACGGGCGCGACCTGTCGAAGCTGAGCCTGCCTGTCGCCTGGTCGGATCAGCATTTCGTGCCCTTTGACTATGGATATTTTGCCGTCGTCTACGACCGCGACGGGCTGGCCGTGCCTCCGGCCAGCCTGAAGGAGCTGATCGAGGGCGACGCCGCGCAGAAGCTGATTATCCAGGACCCGCGCACGAGCACGCCCGGACTCGGCTTTTTGCTGTGGGTGAAGTCGGTCTATGGCGACCAGGCCGAGACCGCATGGAAGCGATTGCGCGGTCGCATCCTGACCGTAACCAAGGGCTGGAGCGAAAGCTATGGGCTTTTCACCAAAGGCGAAGCGCCGATGGTGCTGAGCTACACGACCTCGCCCGCTTACCATATGATCTCCGAAAAGAAGGAGCGTTATCAGGCGGCCGCCTTCGCCGAGGGCCACTATCTTCAGATCGAGGTCGCCGGGCGCATCGCTGCATCGAAACAGGCCGCGCTTGCCGAGCATTTCATGGCATTCGTGCTTGCGCCGGGCTTCCAGGACGTCATTCCCACGGGCAACTGGATGTTCCCGGTGGCGACCCCGTCGCAGGGCCTTCCCGCCGAGTTCGATCGCCTGGTCAAACCCGTGCGAACCCTGCTCGTGCCGCCCGAACAGGTGCTCGCCAATCGGCGGGGCTGGACCGAGGAGTGGCTGCGCGCAATGGCACCGTAGCAATGCGCCACGTCCCGAGTTGAGCTCTTGATCAGGCGTTTCGACTGGGCGCTTGTCGCCGGCACTCTGGCGCTCGGCCTCATCGCGGCCTCGGTCGGGGGCGCTCTCGGCGCGCTGCTGAAAACGGCGACGGGCGAGACTGAAGGACTGGCAGCCGCGCTGCACGCGGTGCTGTCCGATGCCTATCTGGCACGCGTCGTCCGTTTCACTCTTTGGCAGGCCCTCTTGTCGACCGTGCTCGCCGTCGGGCTCGCCGTCCCGGTCGCGCGTGCGCTGGCGCGGCGGCAGGAATTTCCGGGACGAGCGCTGCTGCTCAATCTCTTCGGGCTGCCGCTGGTCGTGCCCGGTATCGTCGCCGTGCTCGGCATCGTCGCGGTGTGTGGGCGAAACGGGCTGGTGAACGATGCGCTCGCGATCTTGGGCCTCCCGCGCGCCCTGGAAATCTATGGGCTCACCGGCATCCTGATTGCGCATGTGTTCTTCAATCTGCCGTTGGCGACACGGCTTCTGCTCAACGCATGGAACAACGTGCCAGCCGAAACCTGGCGCCTCGCCAGCCAGCTCGGCATGGATTCCGGGGCGATCTTCCGCGTGATCGAGTGGCCCTTGCTGCGCCAGGCGCTGCCCGGCGTGGCCGGACTCGTGTTCATGCTGTGCGTGGTCAGCTTCACAGTCGTGTTGACGCTCGGTGGCGGACCCGCCGCCACGACGATCGAGCTCGCGATCTATCACGCGCTCCGCTTCGATTTCGAGCCGGTTCGTGCCGCTGGCCTGGCGCTCGTTCAATTCGCGCTGTGCGGCGCGCTGCTCGCCGCCTGTCATCGACTGGTCCGGCCGATGGCCATGTCCGCGACCACCGGCCGGTGGGTAGGACGTCCCGACCTCGTCAGCGCGGCGGGTCGCATCTTCGATTTCGCGGTGATCGCGGCCGCCATGCTGGTCGTCGCACTCCCGCTTGGCGCCGTGGTGGCGGGCGGCCTCGCCGGTCCGGTCGCAGCTCTGCTCGACGATCGGGTCCTTTGGCGCGCTCTGGCCCTGAGCCTCGGTATCGGCATCGCCGCGGCCGCACTGGCGCTCATGCTCGGCGCCGGGCTGCTGGGGGCGGCGCGCCACCTACGCCGGCGCATGGGCCTTGCCAGCGTTGCCGGCGGCATCGAGTGGTCGGGCGCGATCATTCTCGTCGTTCCCCCTTTCGTCATCGGTACCGGCTGGTTCGTGCTGCTGCATCGCCAGATCGACGTGTTTGCCGTCGGTCCGTTCATCGTGATTGCGATCAACGCACTGATGGCGCTGCCCTATGTCATGCACGGACTCGCGCCGGCACTGGCGCGTGCGGATGAATTGCACGACCGGCTGTGTCAGAGCTTGGGCATCCTGGGGTGGACGCGGCTGCGCCTGATCGATTGGCCGCTGCTGCGCCGGCCGGTCGGTCTGGCGCTTGCGCTCGCCACCGCGCTGTCCTTCGGCGACCTTGGCGCCATCGCTTTGTTCGGCAACCAGGACACCACCACCCTGCCGCTGCTGCTCTACCAGCGGCTTGGCAGCTATCGCACCGACGAGGCGGCCGTGATCGCCCTCATTCTCGCGGCGCTGTCGCTCGGTCTCTTCGCGCTGGTCGAACGAGGCATCGGCGGCGCCGGACCCTCCGGCCGTGGGCGAGGCGCGCATGCTTCAGCCTGATGCGCCGCCCGCGGCTGCGCCAACGGGCGCTGCCGTCGAGCTCCGCGCCGTGACCTTCTACTACGAGGACATGGTCATGTCGTTCGATCTCGCCGTCATGGCCGGCGAATTCATGGCGATCATCGGGCCAAGCGGCGCGGGCAAGACGACGTTGTTCGCCCTCATCGCCGGATTCGAGCGGCCCGACAATGGCCGCATCATGATCGCCGGCACGGACGTGACCGAGCTTGTCCCGTCGGCAAGGCCGGTCACGACGCTGTTCCAGGAGCACAACCTGTTTGCGCACCTCGACCTGGCGGCCAATGTCGGTCTTGGCATCGACCCACGGCTTCGGCTTGGCGCGGAGGACCGCCGGCGCGTGTCGGCTGCGCTCGGCCGGGTCGGGCTCGGCGGATTCGAAAAGCGCTTGCCTGGCCAGATCTCGGGCGGCGAGCGCCAGCGCGCCGCGCTGGCGCGCAGCCTGGTGCGTAACCGTCCGGTGCTGCTGCTCGATGAACCATTCGCCGCGCTCGGTCCGGCCCTCCGGCGCGACATGCTCGACCTCGTGCGGGACATCAGGCGCGAGCGTGGACTGACCGTCCTGATGGTCAGCCATTTGCCCGAGGACGCCAGCCATGCGGCGGATCGCACGGCCTTCGTCCACCGCGGCCGCGTCATCAAGCTGGCGCCGACGGCCGAGCTTTTCGCTGCCCGCGGCATCCCGGAGCTCGACGCGTATCTCGGGACCTGATCGCGGAGTTTTCTGACATCCGTCCGCTTGTCCCGTTGCCTGCGGGCGTAGAGCCCGGTACAACGCGATGCAATGCCGCCGGTGCTCGATTTGGCCGTTTTGCTCTCCCTAGCCGATGAAGCCGCGACGCGGCGACTGGCTGCCAAGCTCGCAGCGGTCGCCCGGCCGGGCGACGTCATCGCGCTGTCGGGCGACCTTGGCGCCGGCAAGACGAGCTTCGCGCGCGGCTTCATCCACGCCCTCGCAGGCCGGGCCGTCGATGTCCCAAGCCCAACCTTCACGCTGGTGCAGACTTACGAAGCCGCCGGCCTGACGATCTGGCACGTCGACCTCTATCGCATCGAACGCGCCGAGGAAGCGCGCGAGCTCGGCCTCGAGGAAGCCTTCGCCGACGCAATCGCGCTGATCGAGTGGCCGGAACGCCTGGGACGGTATCTGCCGGCCGATCGGCTGGATCTGCGGCTCGGTTTTGGACCCACGCCCGATGCGCGCGAAGCCTGTCTCGAGGGGCACGGAGCCTGGGTTCGCAGGCTTGCCGATCTGCAATTGGCATGAGCGCGCCGCGAGAAATGGACGCCAAGGAGCGGGGACAGCGCCGCGCCCAGTTGCTCGATCGGGCCGGCTGGGGCGACGCGCGCTGCAGCAAGCTCGCCGGCGACGCGTCGTTTCGCAGCTATGACCGCGTTCATCTCCAGGGTCGCGTCGCCGTTCTGATGGATGCTCCACCGCCGATGGAGGACGTCCGGCCCTTCGTCGCGGTGGCGGAGCGCCTGGTCTCGCTCGGGCTCAGCGCGCCGCGCGTGCTGGCGGCCGATGTCGAGGCCGGCTATCTGCTGCTCGAGGATCTCGGCGACAACACCTACACGCGTATGCTCGCCAGCGGCGGCGACGAGCGGATGCTCTATGCCTTGGCGGTCGATCTCTTGGCCGATCTCCACCGGCAGCCCCCCGATGTGGCAGCGCGCGGCATGCCCGACTACAGCGACGACTTGCTGCTGCGCGAGGCCGCGCTGCTGGTCGACTGGTATCTGCCGGCCGTGACGGGCGAGCCGGCGCCGGAGAGTGTGCGGCGCGCCTATCTCGATGTCTGGCGTGCGGTCCTGCCGGCGGCGCGCGACGTGCCGACCACGCTGGTGCTGCGCGACTATCACGTCGACAACCTGGTCTGGCTCGACGACCGTCCCGGCGTCGCCGCGTGCGGCTTGCTCGATTTCCAGGATGCAGTTGCCGGGCCGATCTCCTACGACGTCGTCTCGCTTCTGGAAGACGCGCGGCGCGACATCGAGGCGCGGCTGGTTGCGGACATGCGTGCGCGGTACCTCGAGGCAAGCGGCCGCGTGGGCTCGGCTGATCGCATCGCCTTCGACCGCAGCTACGCGGTCCTCGGAGCACAGCGCAACTGCAAGATCGTCGGCATCTTCACGCGGCTCTGCGTGCGCGACGGCAAGCCTGGCTACCTCAAGCACATTCCCCGGGTGTGGCGCCTGATCGAGGGCGATCTGGCGCATCCCGTGCTCGAACCGCTGCGCGCCTGGCTCGAGCGGCACATCCCCGGAGATATGCGCGGCATACCCGAGATCGCGCGCGAGATGGCGCGATGAGCATCGCGGTTCCCAAGCGCGCCATGGTGCTGGCCGCCGGGCTCGGCCTTCGTCTCCGCCCGATCACCACGCTCAAGCCCAAGCCGCTGGTCGAGGTCGGCGGCCAGACCTTGCTCGATCGCGCGCTCGACCGCCTGGATGAGGCCGGCGTGGAGACCGCCGTCGTCAACACCCACTACTACGCCGAAATGGTGGCGAAGCGCCTGGCGCAGCGTCGCCGGCCGCGGATCATCCTGTCGCCCGAGACGGATCTGCTCGAAACCGGCGGCGGCATCGCCCATGCCCTGGACAAGCTCAATCCTCCGGACGAAGGCGACCGGCCCTTCTATGCGATCAATGGCGATAGCTTCTGGTTGAACGGACCGAGCGACGTGCTGAAGCGCCTGGCGGCCGGCTGGGACGACGCCCGCATGGATGCCCTGCTCGCGGTCTATGCCACGCCCCACGCTCTCGGCTATGACGGCATGGGCGACTTCATGATGGACGAGCTCGGCCGGCTCAGGCGGCGCCGCGAGGACGAGGTCGTGCCCTTCGCGTTCATCGGGCTGCAGATCCTTCATCCGCGCCTGTTCCGAAATTCGCAGACGGGCGAGATCGAGGCGGGCGCTTTCTCGCTCAACCGCCTCTATGATCGCGCGGCTGGAACCGAGCGCCTCTGGGGCATCGCCCATGACGGCGAGTGGTTCCATATCAGCACACCCGAGGATCTGCGCGATGCCGAGGCGCAGCTCGGCACCAGATACTCGTTCTATCCGCGGATCTGACCCAGGAACCGAGCGGGGGTGGACGGGCCGGAGCCGGCATCCGATACTGCACCTGCCACAGCGCCGGCCTGTCCGGTTGATGAGAGAGCGCAGTGAAGTTCGCCATCGCCGTCAATCTCGAACGCTTCGATTCCGCCGACGACGTGCGGAACGTGACCGCCCGCGCCCTCGAACTCGTCCAGATGGCCGACGAGGGCGGCTTCGAGATGGTGCTCGCCCAGGAGCACCACACGATCGAGTTCGTGATCGGCCCGAACCCGTTCACGGCCATGTCGTTCTGGGCGGCCAACACCAAGCGGATCCGGCTTGGTACTGCCGTCGTCGTGCCGCCCTTCTGGCACCCGATCCGTCTCGCCGGAGAGGCGGCGCTGTTCGACGTGATGAGCGGCGGCCGCCTCGATCTCGGCTTCGGCCGCGGCGCCTATCAGCACGAGTTCGACCGCATGGCGGGCGGCATGCCCCATGTCGAGGGCGGCGACTTCATGCGCGAGATGCTGCCGCTGGTCAAATCCTTGTGGCAGGGCGATGTCGAATACAAGGGCAAGCACTGGGCCTTCCCGCGCGCGACGTCGGTACCGAAGCCCTTGCAGAAGCCGCACCCGCCGATCTGGGTCGCCGCGCGCGATCCCGGCACCTTCGACTGGGCGATCAAGCAGGGCGCGCACATCATGGCGACGCCGCTATCGCGTCCCCATGCCGAGGTCGAGGCGCTGGTCAAACGCTTCAATGACACGCTGGCCGCCAATCCCGGGGTGCCTGCCACCCGGCCCGGCCGGCCGCGCCTGCTCATGCTGCGCCGCGGCTGCGTCTACGAGGACAAGGCCGGCGAGCAGAAGGCGATCGATGCCTACATCACCTACGGAAGGCGCTTCGAGAACCTGTTCAAGAACATCGGCACGGTGACGAACGGCTTTCCGGAGGCGGTCGGGCTCGACCACATCGCCAACCGCGCCGAGTTCGACCCGGGCTTCATCCTCGAACACATGGTGTTCGGCCGGCCGGACGAGGTGGTCCGGAAGCTGCGCGCTTACGAGGCTTTGGGCATCGACCTGTTCGCCTTCAGCGCAACTTTCGGCCTGCCCCACGAGATGACCAAGCGGTCGGTCGAGCTGTTCATCGCCGAGGTCATGCCGCATTTCCGCGGCTCGCAGCAGCCGGCGCGCGCCGCCGAATAGCTCCGGCGAACATTTCTGACTGCCGAAGAGAACTTTGGTCACGGCCGGCGCACGGGGCTATGCTTCCCTGCCAGGCCCGATGGACAAGTTCGAACTCCCCGCCGATGCCGCGTTCTGGCATCCGAAGATCGCGATGCTTTATCGCTACTGGCGCTCGATACATCCGGAAGGCGGCGGCCTGCCGGGACGCCAGCACTTCGATCCGACCGACGTGCCGCGCCTGCTGGCCAACATATGGCTGCTCGATGTCGAGCGCGACCCTCTGCGCTTCCGCTATCGCCTTGTCGGCACGGCGCTTGAACGTTTCTACGGCGAGCACGCAACCGGCCGCTACCTCGGCGAGGTGAACAGCAAGTATTTCGATCCCGCGTACTTCCAGCACTACGCGCTGGTCGTCAACGAGCATGCCCACCACTACCGCCGCGGCGCGCCGACCTTCGAACCCGATCGCCGGATCGCGTCGCGCGCCCATGTCGAGCGGCTGCTCTTGCCGCTGGCGCGCGATGGCAGCACCGTGGATACGATCCTGGCGCTGACCGTCGTCCTCGACCAGGCCGGTGCGGAGATCTGAGCGGCAAGCTCGGCTACGCGTCGCGCCGCCAGACCACGGCAAAGCTCACCGGCCAATGCAGATAGGGCCGCCATTTCGGCTTGGTCTTAAGCCACTCCTCGTCGATCACGCATTCGTTGAATTCGACGAGCGACAGTGCGGCCATCAGGCCGGCGCGGAAATGCTCGCTGTGCAGATGGACGTAGCTGCTGATCGAAACCGCGCTGCCATCGGCACGATGGTAGTGCGTATGCAGCCCGTTCATCAGGAAGAACGGATGGTAGCCGAGCAGGACGAAGCATCCACCCGGCATGAGAAGGCGCGCCGCCTCGCGATAGACCGGCGCCACCTCGGCCAGATGCTCGTCGGCCAGCGACATGATGCACAAATCGTAGCTGCCGGATGGCAGGTCGGTGGCCGCGATGTCGCCGACGCGGAGCGAGCGATAGAGCTTCTTGGCCTCGGCGCGAGCCAGCATTTCCTTCGCGATGTCGACGCCGTCGATGGCGCCGACGCCCTTGGCTGCAAGACGCGCGCCGACTCGGCCGGTCCCGCAGGCGAGGTCGACGACATGATGCATGGCGCGCCAGTCGACCGAGGTAATGCCGTCGAGCAGCGGTTCGTCGAGACCGGTGGCCACCGTCGCCTCGTAGGTCGCCGCCCACTCGTCGTAGCCGGTTGCCGCATCGACGACGGGATAGCCCCGCTTGTCGAATCGTGCCGCATCCATTGCCTGTCTCCGTGGTGCCGAGCAGCGGATCGACGTGAGACCCGGCGTCGGGTGACCAGCTCCCTCACGGCCTCTTGCCGTTCGCGGCGAGCGAGGCATTCGTTCGCTCGGAGCCGCGGGCGGCCACCGCGTCGGACCGGCGCCGCCGCTCGATCAAGGTGCCGAGAATGCCACGCGGCATATAGATGATGAACAGGACCAGAAGCAAGCCATAGATTGCCGTGTCGAGCGCGAAGGCCGCCGAGCCAAACCAGGCCTTGAGCGTCGCAGATCCTTGGATCGTTACCCGCAGGCCTTCCGACAGCACCTGCGTGAACACCGCGCCGACCGTCGGTCCGAGCAGCACCCACATGCCGCCGGCGATGACCGCGAACACGATGTTGAGCGACACGCCGAGGCCGGCGATCGTGTCCGGCCCGATATACATCTGGTACTGCGCGAAGACGGCACCGCCCAACGCACACATGGCGGCACTCAGCGCTGTCACCTTCAAGCGCTCGCGCGTGACGTGAATGCCGACCGAGGCGGCCGCGTCCTCGTCCTGGCTGGCGGCATCGAGCGCGTAGCGGTCCATGCTGCGGTCGACCCGTACCCAGACGTAAAGGCCGAACAGCCAGAGGGCCAGCGCGATGTAGTAGGACAGCACGCGGTCGGGCTCGAACTGCATTGCGTAGAGCGAGATCCCGTCGCCATAGCGCTTTGGTTGGGTGCCGAGCGAGCCGCCGGTGTAGTCGCGCCAGCCGACGATGCAGAGCCGGACGAACTCGGTGAGGGCGAGGGTAAGCAGCGCGAAATAGTGACCCGTGATGCGCAGGCGGAAGCACGGATATCCGACCAGCAGCGCGACGATGGCCGCCACCGCCACACCGATGGGAATGCCGAGCCATGGCGTCAGCCCGGCGAAGTTCCACAGCAGCACGGTCGCATAGGCGCCGATGCCGGTGAACGCGCCGTGCCCGAGCGAGGTCAGGCCGAAGCGGCCCATCAGCGACCAGCCCGTGTAGATGAACGACCACAGCAGGATCTGGATCAGCAGGTGCAGATAGTATTTCTCCGAACCGCTGAACAGCAGGCGGATCACGAAGGGCAGCACCCCGAGCAATGCCAGACCGACCAATGCAGGACGCGAGATGCGGATCATGACTTGGCCGCGAACAGGCCCTGGGGCCTGATGAAGATGGCGACCATGAAGAAGAGGAAAGCCGTCGCGTAGCCCCACTCGGTCGCCATGCACGATCCGCCGATCGCAATGAACTGGCCGATGATGAAGGCGGCAATGAAGCCGCCGAGCATGTTGCCGAGACCGCCCAGCACGCAGATCATGAAGATGAGCGGCCCGAACTGAAGGCCGATCTGCGGATAGATGTCGTATTGCAGCACCATCAGCGCTGCCGCCAGTCCGGCGAGGCCGCCGCCGATCGCGGACGTGATCAAATAGACCCGGCGACTGTCGACCCCCATCAGCGGCATGATCTGGCGGTCCTGGGCGATGGCGCGGATCGCCGTGCCGATGTAGGTCCGGCTGAGGAAAAGCCACAGCGCCAGCATGCTGGCCAGCGCCACCACGAAGGTGATGACGCGCGACCAGGAGAACGACATGCCGGCGAAGCCAAGCGAGCCGAGGCGAATGCCCAGATTCTTGAAGTCGATGCCGAAGGCCATGGTGGCGGCGGCCTGCAGCAGGAAGAGCACGCCGCCCGTGACGAGCAGCTGGTTGATCGGCGCCGAATCGAGCACGGGCCGGATGACCAGATGATGCAGGGCCGCGCCGGCGAGCGCGATCAGCACGATGCCGATCAGTGCCGCGACCGGGAAGGGCACGCCTGCCTTGTAGGCGTGATGGATGCCGTACATGCCGACCATGACCAGCTCGGCGTAGCAGATCCACACCACGTCGATGACGCCGAAGATGAGGTTGAGGCCGAGCGCCAGCAGCGCCAGAAGCCCGGCGAGCAGGATGCCGTTGAGCACGGCCTCGAGGAAGAAGATGTCGAGGTGGCAATCCATTCAAAGCCCCATATAGGCCTTGCGAATCTCGTCGCTCGCCAGAAGCTCGGCGGCGGGACCGCTGGTCTTGATCCGTCCAACCTCGAGCAGGTAGGCGCGGTCGACGATCTTGAGCACCTGGCTGACATTCTGCTCGACGACGAGGACGGTATAGCCTTCGGCGCGCATGCGCCGCACCAGGTCGAAGACCTGATGCACGATCACCGGCGCCAGTCCCATCGACGGCTCGTCGAGCAGAACGAGTTTCGGACCGCTCATCAGAGCGCGCGCAATCGCACACATCTGCTGCTCGCCGCCCGACATGGTGCCGGCAAGCTGCGCGCGCCTTTCCTTGAGACGCGGAAAGAGGCTGTAGACATAGTCGAGCCGTTCGGCGAAGCGCGCACGTGCCGCCGGCGCGAAGGCCCCCATCTTGAGATTGCTCTCGACAGAGAGGCGCGGGAACAGGCGCCGCCCCTCCGGCACGTGGGCAATACCTGCCTCGACGATGCGATGGGGCGCAATCGCGCGCAGGGACACGCTCTCCATGTTCATCTCGCCGGCGCTCGCCGGCAGGAGCCCGGAGATCACGCGCAGCAACGTCGTCTTGCCGGCGCCATTGGCGCCGATCACGGCGACCGCCTCGCCGGCCGCAACCTGCATGGATACACCGAACAGGGCCTGGAAGCCGTCATAGCCCGCATCGATGTCGCGCAGCTCGAGCATGGTCGCGTCAGGCCGCTCCCGCGGGCTGCTCGCTCGTGCCGAGATAGACCTCGACGACACGGGCGTCGGTCTGGGCCGCGCTCGGGCCGCCGACGAAAATGATCTCGCCATGATCGAGCACGACGACGCGGTCGACCACGCGCATCAGCACGCCCATGATGTGCTCGACCCAGACGATGGTGATGCCCATGTCGCGGCGGATGCGCTGGAGCATGTCGGCCGCCTGCTCCATCTCGTGGTGATCGAGGCCGTTGAGGCTTTCGTCGGCGAGCAGCAGGCGCGGCTGCGTGGCGATCGCACGGGCAAGCTCGAGCTTCTTGAGCGCCGCGGCGCCGAGGCCGGCGGTCGTGCTGTGCGCATCGGACGGCAGTCCGACCAGCTCCAGCGCCTGTTCGGCCGCGCGCCAACAATTGCTGCGGCTGGCGCTACGGTCCTGGCCGAAATAGGCGGACAGTGCCACGTTCTCGAGCAGGCTCAGATTGCGAAAGGGCCGGGGTATCTGAAAGGTGCGGCCGATGCCCTTGTGGCAGACCCGGTCGGCGGTCAGCCCGGCGATCTCGTCGCCTTGGAAGCGGATGCTGCCGGCCGACGGCGCGTACATGCCGGCGATGCAGTTGAAGATCGTGCTCTTGCCCGACCCGTTGGGGCCGATCAGGCCGAGAATTTCGCCTTGCTCGACCTCGAATGACACGTTGTTGACCGCGACCAGAGCGCCGAATGTCTTGGTCAGGCCGGTGGCACTCAGCATGGCCATGCTGCGGTCGATTCCCGGGAGGTTTCCCGATGCTTGCCCGCCCCGGGGCGGTCAACTGGCCCCCGGGGCGGCAAGTCAGTCAGGCGCGGCGCTGTGCGTCAGCGTGCGTAGGCGTGGCCCTTGGGCAGGGGCAGCACGGCATCAATCGTCTTGAGCGAGGCCGGCCAGGCGATCTTGGTCTCGCCTTTGACGTATTGCATCACCACGGGCGAAGAGCGTTCGTTCTGGCCCGCCATCTTGCTGCCGGCGGGGAAGAATTTCACGCCATAGCCCTGGATCGTGCCGCCCTCGGGAATGTCGGTCTCGAGTGCGGCCTTGCGCAGCGCCTCGGGATCGAAGCCGCCATGCTTCTTGATCGCACGCGGCAGCACGTCGGTCAGGAACACCCAGGCTTGGTTGAAGCCCATCGAGGTGTGCGGCGGCACTTCCTGTGCGCCGCTTTCGGCCTTGTAGCGCTTGACCATTTCGGCGGTGAGATCGCCGAGGCCGGGCTTCAGCGTCTTGGCGTCGAGCAGCTGCGCGGCGACGGGGTCGACGTTGTAGAACAGGTTGACGTCGTCCTTGAAGGTCTCGATCAGCTTGTCGATCTGGCCGTAGCCGGCGCCATGGCCGATCAGCGCGTCGAAACGCAGGCCGGCCTCCTTCGACTGGCGCAGGAAAAGCGTGATGTCGGGGTTGTAGCCGGTGTGCAGGATGATGTCGGGCTGGGCACGGCGCAGCTTCGTCACCAGGGCGGTGAGGTCGGTAGCGGTCGCCGCATACCCCTCCTTGTGGGCGATCTGCATGCCCAGTTCCTTGCATTTGGCCTCGTTGCCCATGGCGACGCCGACGCCATAGGGACCGTCCTCGTGGATGATCGCGACCTTGACGTCCTTGACCTCCTTCTTGAGCTTCGACTTGGCGTTCTCGGCGATGAAGGTGCAGGACGCCTCGCCGAACTGATCGGAATGGACCTGCGGACGGAACACGTATTGCAGGTTCTTGTCCTTGAGCACGGCAGACGCGACGCAGACATTGGCCCACATGAACTTCTTGGCCGCATCGACCTTGGCCGCCATGGGCACGCAATGCGCGCTGGAATAGACGCCCATGATCAAATCGACCTTGGCGTCGTTGAGCAGGCGCTCGGCCTCGTTGATGGCGACGTCAGTCTTGGACTGAGCGTCAGCGTAGATTGGCACGATCTTGTGCCCTTCGACGCCGCCCTTCTCGTTGATCATGTCGATCGCGATCTTGTTGCCGATGCCGGCCGCCTTCGATCCGCCGGCGGCGAACGGGCCGGTGTAGTCGTAGATCACGCCGATCTTCACGTCGGCCGAAACAGGTGCGACGGCGAGAGTGACCGCGCAGGCAACCGCACCTGCGCACAGCTTCGCGTGCGAGAAGTTCATGGCATCCTCCCTGGATGTGACGGGCCGTTCGAGGCCCTTCTCGGTTCGTTCGAGTGTGCGGATCAGGCCGGAAGCTTGTCAATGGCCGGCTTTGCCTAACGCCGCGCTTATGGGCAAGCTGATGGGAAGCGTGTGGGTCAAGAGGGAGGTTTGCCAAGCCATGACGACCAAGGTGTTTGCCCCCGGCGGCTATCGCTTCATTCCGGCCGTGTTCCAGTACTCGGGTGGCGTCGCCGCCGAGCCCGGCTTCGCCATCCGCCGGGTCCGATTTCGCGCGCCGATCCCCTTGGCCCAGGGTTTCACCGCGGTCGAGCGCCTGATTGCCGCCGCCGGCCGGCCGATGACATCCTTCTGCGCCTGCGAGCTGCGTTCACCGGCGCCATTCACCGATCAGGGTTTCCGCGGCTTCAACGAGCAATACGTGGTGACGCTGGGCAAATGGGGCATCTACGACGGCAAGACCAACCCGGTCGCGCGCAGCAATGTCTGCCCGGAGATCGATCCGCCGGCCGAGCCGTCGTTCCACGCCTTCGCTTTCACCGTCGCGGCACCGGCGGCGCCGAGCTTCGTGGTCGCTGGCAGTGGCGAGGCGCGCGAGGGTGGCCAGACCTACGGCGAGAATATCGTCCGACGCGGCGAGACGAGCCCCGATGCCATGCGCGCGAAGGCCGCCTTCGTGCATGGCGAGATGGAGCGTCGTCTCGGCCTGCTCGGCTTCGGCTGGAAGGATACGACGGCGACCCAGGTCTACACGGTCCACGACCTGTTTCCCTTCCTCGCCGACGACATCATCAGGCGCGGCGCCGCGCACGCGGGCCTGACCTGGCATTTCTGCCGGCCGCCCGTGCGCGAGCTCGAATACGAGATGGACTGCCGCGGCGTGGCGCTGGAGGAGGTGGTGTGAATCGGATCGATGGGATGTGGACACGCAGCCCCGTCAATCGCGGCGACGGTCAATCTTTTGGCTTCCTACCACCCCTTCCGATGTCCTTGTCGAAAATGGCGTCGGAAATGCCGCTGTTGATGATCTCGACGATGATGACCCGCTTGCCTTATGTCGCGGGGGAAACCATGTATGGGACGCCCGCCTTTTGGCGAACGGTCTCTTTCATCAAAAGCTTGAAGTTGCGATCGTAAACGCGCCTGGTCAGCAAGGACTTGAACGCGGCGCAGCGCCCAGCATCGGCTGCGCACTGGTCTTCGACTTGAATCCTGCCGCTCCCCGACCGGGGCGCCGACATGCCGATACGCATCGTGAAAGCCCGGCCGAAAATCCGGGCTTGGAACCGCAGGCGCGTGGTTGGACGCCGGCAGCACACCTTTTCTATCCAGTGCCTAGGGACGCCTTGCCGGTCGGCATGAAAAACGCCAATCTGATCACCATCACGCACGTGCTGAATGATATCGCGATCGGGGGCATCACCTACGAGATTGAGGACGGGGGAGCCGTATCAGCGGACGGGTAGGGGCCGCTTATAGCGTGGAGGGGGTGAATGTCAGCCCAAACGTCGGACAAGCTGCAGCTGTTCGCCGAGCATTCCTTGTTCCGACATCTGTCGCGCGACGAAATGACCAAACTGTTGATCCATGCGCGAGTGGAGCGCCATCCGGCAGACCGCAGGATCTTCGAAAAGGGATCGCCTGGACAGAGCATGATGGCCGTCGTGAGCGGGCACGTGAAAGTTTGCGCTCTGTCCGACGAAGGCAAGGAGATCGTCTTCAACATCATCAATCCCGGGCAAGTCTTCGGAGAGATAGCATTGCTCGATGGCCGAGAGCGGACGGCCGACGCGGTGGCCATGACCGATTGCGAGCTGCTGGTCGTCGACCGGCGCCATTTCTTGCCTTTTCTGCGTGAAAATCCCGACATTGCCACGCGCCTGCTCGGCGTGCTGTGCGAACGCCTTCGCCGAACCACGGAGCAGGTCGAAGACGTGTTGTTCCTCGACCTGCCGGCTCGGCTGGCCAAGACTCTTTTGCAGCTTGCCGAATCCCATGGTCGCCCCACTTCGGGCGGTCGGCGCATTGATCTCAAGCTGTCGCAGCGTGAACTCGGCACCCTGATCGGAATCTCGCGAGAGAGCATCAACAAGCAGCTCCGCGATTGGGAGAAGCTTGGCTATCTGCAGGTTCGAAGAGGGACCATCGTCCTCGCAGACGAGTCCGCGCTGAACAAGGTCAGCCTGCGCGAGTGATCGCGTGTCTGCGACTCTGCGAGCCCTCACAGACCTAATGCAGACCAGGCCGTCCCTCCATCCGAACCAGCTTTGTTCCCTCCAAAACAAGATTTTTCCGGCCTGTGAACCGGTTCACAGGTGTTCATCCGCTCTTGGTCCAGATTTGCCCCGCTGATCCCGTCGTTGATGGCCGCAGCCGCACTGGCAGGCAATGTCAACGGCAACAGCGACAACGAATGGGGGGCGATCGTGGAATCGAGGCTTCTGTCAGTCCATGTCCGGCCGGGATCGATGCCGGCGCTGTCGACCGTCGAAAGTGTCCGGTACCATCTGTCATGCGACACAGCTGTTGCAGCTCGCGCGTGCGCGCAGACAATGGCGCATTTTCAGCGCATACCTTTCACTGCGCTTCTGGATGCGCTGGCGCCGCATGTGACAGGAGTGCTCCTGCTCGATTCCCAGCTCCAACTGCGCTTCGCCGACCGTTTCGCCAGCGCATTGATCGATCGTCGCGATCCGTTCGTCATCGACGGCCAGGGGCGTTTGCGCTGCCGGGACCGCGGCGCGCAGCAAAGACTGGAGGCATTTGTCGGACGGCTCTCCGGTTCTACCAGCGAACCGTCGACCTCGCCGAAGCTTGCGAGCCTGGTTCCTCGTGTCGATGAAGGCCCGCTCTCGGTGCTGGTCAGTCGTCACCAATTGGTGCCCGGCCAGGTGTCGTTCCTTTTCGTTTTGAGAGATCCCGAGCGAGCGCCCGGGCTCGACATCGCGCTGCTCGCGGATATCTTCGACCTCACCCACGCCGAGGCAGCGGTTGTTGCCGGCGTGGTCGCCGGGTACAAGCCGTCGCAGATCGCAGAACAGCGCGGCGTCGTGATCGCAACGGTGCGTTGTCAGCTCAAGGCGGCGCGCGCGAAAATCGGGGTCAACGGCCAGGCCGAGCTGGTGTCGCGGGTGCTGAGGACGATGCTGATCTGATCGTGCGCCGCCCTTGGCCCGAGACGGCGACATCGGACAGGATCGAGACGGCTCTCCAGGAGGGAGGCAGGCTCAGCCGCGCAGCGCCCCGATCGCCTGGTCCGTGCTCAGCGCGTCGCCGAAAATCTGCAGGAACAGGCCGAAGGTCCGCCAGTCCGCCTCCTCGGTGCGCCCGGCATTGCCGTCGGTGATCATCACCGTCTTGAAATCGAGCATCGAGGCCTCGCGCGCCGTGGTTTCGCAGCACACATTGGTCACCGTGCCGGTGATGAGCACGCTGTCGACGCCCTTGGTGCGCAGCTCGCGCTCGAGCCGGCCGCCGCTGCCGCTGAAGCCGCCGAAGCGGTTCTTTTCGATCACTGCCTCGCCAGCTTGCCGGCGCAGCTCGGGCCAGATGCCATGGCTGTCCGCACCCCGGGTCAGCCCGGCGCGAAATGCCGCGCCGTGCTCGGGCGAGAAGACGTGGTCGAACAGCACGGACCAGCGGTCCTTCGGGTCGGGACCATAGGTCGAGATCACCCAGACGACATGGCCGCCTGCCGCGCGCAGCGCATCGGCGAGCCGGTTGATGTTGGGCACGATCTGGCGCGCCTTCGACACGTTGCTCTCGGGTGACAGGAAGAAATTCTGCATGTCGACGACGAGCAGCGCGGTGCGCTTGGGCTCGAGGCGCTCGAAGGGATGCGTGCGGCCGCGCCAGCGGCCGACGCGCTCGAGCACGTCCTGGGGAAACCGCGGATCGGCCATGACGCACCTCCTCTGTGCCGGCCAGTGTAGCGCCACCGCGGCGGCCGATGTAACGTTTGCGGTCGCGACACGCAGGGGAGGACAAGATGGCAGCGCCGCAGCGCGACTATCCGCGCGACCTCGTCGGTTACGGCCGCAACATGCCGAATGCGCAATGGCCGGGCGGCGCGCGCGTCGCCGTCAATCTCAACCTCAACTACGAAGCGGGTAGCGAGCTCTCGCTGCTGCACGGCGACGATCGTTCAGAGGCGATGTTGGGCGATACCGGCTTTCCTGGCGTACCGAATGCGCGCAGCGTGCTCGTCGAATCGGCCTTCGAATACGGCACGCGGCGCGGCGTGTGGCGGGTGCTGCGCATGTTCGAGGAACGCAAGATCCGCTGCAGCGTGCTCGCCTGCGTGTTCGGCTTCTACCGCACGCCAGAGGTGGTCGCTGCCATGCTCGAGGCCGGTCATGAGATCGTCAGCCATGGCTGGCGGTGGATCGACTACCAGCATATGCCGGAGGCAGAGGAGCGCGCGCACATCGCCAAGGCGATGAAGGGCCTGCGCGACATCACCGGCAAGGCGCCGGTCGGCTGGATGACCGGCCGGCCGAGCCCGAACACGCGGAGGCTGCTCGTCGAGCATGGAGGGTTGCTCTACGACCGCGACGCGCTCAACGACGAGCTGCCCTATTGGGTCGAGGTCGGCGGCAAACCGCACCTGGTGATCCCGTATTCTTACGAGACCAACGACAACCGCTGCGACCTGCACTGGGGTCTCGCGACATCCGACGATATCTTCAGCTATTGGCGCGACGCCTTCGATCTGCTGCACGAGGAAGGTGCCGACGAGCCCAAGATGATGTCGATCGGCCTGCACGACCGCGTGATCGGCCGGCCCGGCCGCGCGGTCGGCCTGGCACGTTTCCTCGACCATGTGCAGAACAAGGGCGCGTGGATCTGCACCGGCGAAGAGATCGCGCGCCATTGGATGGCTAAGCACCCGCACAAATCGAAGACTTGAGACTTCGCCGTTAGGATGTGAATTCGTGGTGGTGCGCCTGCCACCACTGCGCGATGTCAATGCGGCGTGCGAACCAGACTTTGCCCTTGGCCTGCGCGTAATCGATGAATTCGCGCAACGCCGAGGCGCGCCCGGGCTGGCCGATGTGGCGCGCGTGCAGGCCAACCGACATCATCTTGGGATGCGTCGCGCCTTCGTCCCACAGCAGATCGAGGCCGCGCTTGGCCAGCGTCAGGAACGAATCCGCATCCGGATGGCCCTGCGGAATGACGAAGCGGGCGTCGTTGTGGACGAGCGAGTAGGGCACGACCAGAAACGGCGTGCCGGCAACCGGGGTGTAGTAGGGCAGATCATCGTTGAAGGCGTCGGAATCGTAGAGGAAGCCGCCAACCTCCCGCAGCAGCTCGCGCGTGTGGATCGAGGGATTGTACCGGCTGGCCCAGCCCTTGGGCCGCTCGCCGACGGTCGATGCGATCGAATCGACGGCCGCCTGGATGCGCCTCTTTTCCTCGTCGCGGGTCAGCCGCCAGACCTGCTCCCAGCGCCAGCCATGGGCGCAGGCCTCGTGGCTTGCCTCGCGGATCCAGGCCGCGACCTCGCGGTTGCGCTCGAGCGCCACCGCCGACGCATAGACCGTGATCGGCGTCTTGGCCGCATCGACGATGCGCTGGATGCGCCACACGCCGGCACGCGAGCCGTACTCGTAAACGGACTCGGCGGCGAGATCGCGGATTTCGCGCGGCAATGACCAGGCGAGCTCGGCCATGCCCCCCTCGCTGTAGCCATCGCCGGCGGGGATCGAGGCCTCGGAGCCCTCCTCGTAGTTGAGCACCAGGCTGAGTGCCACGCGCGCGCCGTCCGGCCAGCGCACGCGCGGCGCTTGCCGTCCGTAGCCGACATAGTCGCGGCGCGGACCGGGAACGTCCTGGTCGATCAGCTCCATGGGTCAGCCATAGAGCAGCTTGGGCAGCCAGGTGGCGAGCGCGGGAAAGGCCGCGACGATGCCGAGCGCCACGAGCTGAAGACAGACGAAGGGCACGATACCCCTGTAGATCTGCATGGTCGTGACCGAGGCCGGCGCCACCGCGCGGATGTAGAACAGCGCGAAGCCGAAGGGCGGCGTCAAGAACTCGGTCTGCAGGTTCACCGCCATCATGATCGCGAGCCAGATCGGATCGACTCCCATGGCGAGCAGGGGCGGCGCCACCAGCGGCACCACGATGAACGTGATCTCCAGGAAATCGAGCGCGAAACCGAGGATGAACATGACGAACATGACGAGCGCGAGGGCGGCCCACTTGCCGCCCGGCAGTTCGCGCAGGAACTCGTGCACCATGTCGTCGCCGCCGAGGCCGCGGAACACGAGCGAGAAGATCTGCGCACCGATGACGATGCTGAACGCCATGGCGCTGATCTTGCTCGTCGTGCGCATGACCGAGGCGAGCATGCCCTGACGATGGAGGAGAACGAGCGACACCAGCAGGCCCCAGGCGAAGCCGGCGCAGCACCCCATCGCGAGCCAGATGCCGATCGTCTGGCCCGTGGTCGTCAGATCCCGTCCAAGCCGCAGGTCGACGGTTGCGGTGAGGATGATCAGCAGCAGGGCGCAGGCCGCGCCGAGCAGCACATGGACCCGGCGCTCGCCTGCGGCGCGCAACCCACCCAGCATGGTGGCGCCGACCGCGCCGACCGCCGCGCCTTCGGTCGGCGTCGCGACGCCGCCCAGGATCGAGCCCAACACAGCCAGAATGAGCGTGACCGGAGCGACGAGCGCTTGCACGACACGCCAGGCCAGCGCCCAGCCGGTTTCGATGCCGAATTCGCCGCGCGGCACGGCGGGCGCGCTGTTGGGCCGCCACCAGGCGAGGAACAACTGCCAAATGATGTAGAGGAGGACCAGGATGATACCCGGGATGAGCGCCCCGGCGAAGAGATCGCCGACCGAGACCGGATCGACCGAGAACTTGCCGGCCGCGCGCTGGGCCTGGATGTTGGCATTGGAGATCTGGTCGCCCAGCACGACCAGCACGATGGAGGGCGGGATGATCTGGCCGAGGGTGCCGCAGGCCGCGATCAGGCCGCAGGCATGGGCGGGATCGTAGCCGCGCCTGAGCATCACCGGCAACGAGATCAGGCCCATCGCCATCACAGTGGCGCCGACGATGCCGGTCGAGGCCGCGAGCAGGCCGCCGACCACGCAGACCGATACGCCGAGACCGCCGCGGATCGGGCCGAAGGCCTGCCCCATGGTTTCGAGCAGGCTCTCGGCGACCTTTGAGCGTTCGAGCATGATGCCCATGAAGACGAAGAGCGGCACGGCGATCAGGATTTCGTTGCTCATCACGCCGTAGATGCGGTTGGCGGTCAGGCCAAAGAAGATCGTGCTGAAGTCGCCGAAGACGTAGCCGATCAGGCCGAAGAACAACGCTGAGCCGGCCAGCGCGAAGGCAACGGGGAAGCCGGTCGCCAGGAAGAAAAAGACGACCACCATCATGCAGACGGCAAGGATCTCGTTGCCGGTCATGTCACACCCGAGCTTTTCTCGCCGGTGGCCTGGTCCGGCAGCGCCCTCGGCGGTGCGGTGCCCGTCATCGTCAGCACGGCGCGCGCCGCCATCGACACGCCTTGCAACGCGAGCAGGACCACGTAGACGAGGATGAAGGTCTTGAGCAGGAAAACGCCGGGCAGCCCCTTGACCTCGAGCGAACCCTCATAGGTGCGCCACGACGCCAGCACGTAGGGCCAGGCGGTGATCCAGACGAGATAGCAGAACGGCAGCAGGAAGATCAGCACGCCGGCCAGGTCCATCATCGCCCTCTGTTGCGGCGAGAACCGGCCGTAGAAGATGTCGATGCGGACATGCTCGTCGTCTTTCAGCGCGTAGCCGGCCGCGACCAGGAAGATGATCGCGTGCATGAAGACGACCGAGTGCTGCATGTAGAGCGAGCCCAGGCCAAACACGTAGCGCATCACCACGACGGCGAACTGGACGAGCACCATGGCAAGCGATACCCAAGCGATGGTACGGCCGATCGCGTCGTTGACGGCATCGATGCCGCCGGCCAGGGCTTTCAGCATGTCGAATTCCCGGAATGCATGAACGATCACCCCGCGCCGAGTTGTCGGCGCGGGGCTAGAAGGCGAGAGACTTTTCGATCAGCTCAGCCGAAGTTCATGTATTCGGCGCGGGCGTTCATGAAGCCCTGGACGCCGATCTTGGCCCAACCGACCGCCTTCTTGGCGAAGGCGCGGTAGCTGTCCCAGACCTTCCTTGCATCGGGATCGGCAGCCGCTTGCTCGTTGACCACTTCCGCCGAGCGCTTGGCAATCTCGCGCACGATCTCGCCGGAGAATTGACGAAGCTGCACCTTGTGCTGGTTCAGCAACGTGTCGAGCGCGTCCGGGTTGCCGGCGTCGTATTCGGAGCTCTGGATGTGCGCTTCGGACTCGAAGGCCATCTTGAGCAGCTCTTTCTGGTCGTTCGGCAGGCTCTGCCAGACCTTGAGGTTGACACCGTAGCTGGTCACCGAGCTCGGCTCGTGGAAGCCTGGCCAGTAGTAGAACTTGGCGATCTTGTAGAAACCGAAGGCGAGATCGTGCCACGGGCCGATCCACTCGGTGGCGTCGATCGCGCCGGACTGCAGCGCCTGGTAGATTTCCGGCGGCGGCAACGTCACGACCGCGGCCCCCATGCGGCGCAGCACCTCGCCGCCCAGGCCCGGCATGCGGAACTTCAGCCCCTTGAAGTCGTCGAGGCTCTTGATCTCCTTGTTGAACCAGCCGCCCATCTGCACGCCCGTGTTGGACGAGACGAAGGGCTTGAGATTGAAGCGTGCCGACAACTCGTCCCACAGCTGCTGTCCGCCGCCGTAGTAGAGCCAGGCATAGTACTCGTCCATGGTGAGCCCGAACGGCACGGCGCCGAAGAAGCCGAAGGCCTTGGACTTGCCGAGGTAGTAGTACTCGGAGGAGAAATAGATTTCGGCATCGCCTTTGGAGACGACGTCGAACACCTCGAGCGGCCCGACCAGCTCGTTGGCGTTTTAGAGACGGATGCGCAGCTTGCCGTCGCTCGCGCGCTGGATACGTTCGACCAGCCGATTGGCCGAGGTGCCAAGCCCGGGAAAATTCTTGACGAAAGTCGAGACCATCTTGAGCTCGCGGATGCCCTGCGCGATCGCCGGCGCCGGAAACGCCGCACCCATCGCGAGTGCCGCGCCCGCGCCACCCGTGGCTTTGATGAAATTACGCCGCCGCATTGGAACCTCCCAGCATTTGGCGAGGCGCCACGCCCCCGATGTTTGCCTCGCAGGATAAATCGAACAAGTGCAGCCGGGGGCCCGGCGCCGACTCTAGCCGGCGCGCACGGGTTGCGGAAGTGGCGGTCGGCGACCCGCCCGGCCCGGGATTTTGTGCTATTGCATCATCGCATCAGGTCCAGGTCGCCGCTCATGACCGTCGTTAATGGATTGGCGATATTGATCTAAACTGATGGCCGGATCGCCGACGGATGGCGCATGACCGCGGACACGAAACCAGTTGAGGCAGGCAAGCCTGCTGCGGCGGACGCCGCCGCGCCGCGGGCTTGGACAGACGGACTCTCGCGCGCACATCTGGCACAGCTGACGATCGCTGCGGTGTTCGTCGTCGCCTATGTTGCGCTGGAGCGGATCAGCTTCATCCACGAGTACCGCGGCCTGCCGGTGACGCCGTGGAATCCAGGCCTCGGCGTCGCTCTGGCACTCATGATCGTCGGCGGCGCACGCTACGGCCTGGCGCTCTTCGCGGGCATCACGGCGGCCGAGATCGTTCTTCTCCAGACCCACCTCGATTGGCCGGTGATCCTCGGCATCGGCGCCATCATATCGTCCGGCTATGCGCTCGCTGCGCGCATGGCCCATCAGACGTTGCGGCTGAACGTCGCCTTGCCGCACCTGCGCGACATTCTCGTGCTGCTTGCCGTCGGCATCGGCGGAGCCGCCTTGGTCTCGCTGCTGCTCGGCGCCATCCTTCTGGCGATCGGCCATCTGCAGATTGCCGACTTCCTGCTCGCATCGGGCACGCTCTTCCTGGGCGACGTGATCGGCATCGCCGTGATCACGCCGCCGCTCCTGCGCTTCTGGGCGCGCTGGCGCGAGCGCACGGTTCGCCAGCTCCTGCCACCTGCGGTCGAGCTGATGGTGCTGGGGGCAATGATCGCGGCGGCGCTCTGGGCGATCGGTGGCCAGGCCGACTCGGACGGCTTCAAGCTGTTCTACGTGCTGTTCTTGCCCGTCGTCGTCGCGGCAGTCCGCCACGGGCTCGATGGGGCCTGCATCAGCCTCGCCGCCACCCAGCTCGGTCTCGTCGGACTGCTGCACCTTCATGAGTATGACGCGCGCATCTTCGCCGAATTCCAGATCCTCATGTTCGTTCTCACGGCAACCGGCCTGATCGTCGGCGTCATCGTCACTGAACGGCGCGCTTCGGAGCAGGCCGCGCGAGAGGCCGAGGCGCAGCTCAAGGAAAAGCAGGCTGAGGCCGCCCATACGGCACGGTTTTCTCTGGTCAGCAGCATGACGTCTGCGCTTGCCCATGAAATCAACCAGCCGATGACCGCGGCGCGCGCGCTCGCGCGATCCGTGCAGCACATACTGCGCGGACCTGTCGCAGATCTTGAGCGCGCTGATCGCAATGTCACGACCCTGATCGCACACATCGACCGCGTCGGCGGTATTGTCAGCCATATGCGCGACTTCCTGCGCCGCGGACGGCCGCATTTCAGCACCATCCTGATCCCGCAGATGCTCGGCGAGACCATCAGCCTTGCGAGCACCGATGCAGCCAGCCACGGCGTGCGGCTCGAGCTCGACGTCCCCTCCAACCTCCCTCCAATCCACGGCGATCGCATCCAATTGGAGCAGGTGCTGCTCAATCTGGTGCGCAATGCGATCGAGGCGATCGCCACCCAGCGTCGCACCGATGGCGTCGTGCGCATCGTAGCGCGCCAGCACGACGCACCCGCGCGGGTCGAGTTCGCAGTCATCGACAACGGTCCCGGCATTGCGAGCGAGCTTGCGGGGCGGCTTTTCGAACCCTTTACGACGTCCAAACGCGAGGGACTCGGCCTCGGTCTGTCGATCTGCGCATCGATCGTCGAATCGCATGGCGGCCGCATCTGGCTGCAAGGTTCAATTGCCAGCGCCACGGAATTCCGGTTCTCTCTGCCGCTCGACTACAATCCCTCCGCCTGATCCATGCACGAGACGACGATCTTCATCATCGATGACCAGGAATCGGTCCGTCACGGGCTTGGCGAAATGCTGAGCGTGTTCGGGTTCGCAGTGGAGACCTATGCCTCTGCCGACAGCTTTCTCGAGAGCTTCAACAACAGCCGACTGGGCTGCGTCGTGGCCGATGTCCGGATGCCGGGAACCGACGGCATCGAGCTCGTCCGCGAGCTGGTCCGGCGCAAGATCGCTTTGCCGGTCGTGTTGATCTCGGGCCATGCCGACGTTCCAATGGCGGTCGCGGCGATCAAGGCGGGGGCGGAAGACTTCATCGAGAAGCCAGTCGACGACACCCAGCTCGTCGCCGCGATCAATCGAGGCCTGGCGCGCAGCGTCGCCCAACTGGATGCCCATCGCACGCAGGAGTCGCTCGCGGCGAACTTCGCTCGTCTCACGCCGCGGCAGGTCGGAATCTTCGATCTGGTCGTCGCTGGATTCACCAGCCAGGGCATAGCCACCAAACTGGAGATCAGCACGCGCACGGTCGAGAGCTATCGCGCCGACATCATGCAGAAGATGCAGGCCGAGAGCGTCGCTGTTCTGGTCCGCCAGGCGATCCGGCTCGGGCGCATACTGCCGTAGAATTACACCCCGTATAATTACGGCCCAACCGGTGCGGATAGCGGCTGCTCGGCGCCATTGATAGCGTGCCGGCCCGATGCACGGGTTGCCGCACGGCTGGACGCAGCAGGCGCCGGATCCACCCTCGTTCCGGTGGAAGCTGGCGCGCGGCCATGCGCGCCCTGACGTCGGACCGTCCGACGGGACCAGCTCAACGTTCAGCCTGAGCCTTGTGGCCGGGTTGACCCTGCTCATCGCGATCACATCCTTCGTCTCAAACGGGATGCTGCTCGCCGCCATGAGCTTCATCTCGCTTGCCGCCGCCGGCCTTCTTGGCGTGGTGGCCTATCGCAAGCGCATCCGACGGGAGTCGAAGCACATCACCATGTGGGACGTCGCCGGGGGCCTGGCGCTCTTCGGCTTCGTAGCCGGCACGCTCTGCGGGCCGGAACATGTGCTTCAGATTTTCGAACTTGCCCAGACGTCTCGATAGCCCAACCGACCAGGCCGGGCCCCGCTGGCAGCTCCGTTCGCGGAGTTGCGATGTCGGACTGGATAGCCAGTGGAGCTGCCTGATTGCGCCCCTCGGATCCTGGTGCGCCACGCTCTGAGCGTGCGCTAACCCGCCTGGCTTGCTGGCGCGCGCCGATCGGCGCGGCGCAGACAATGCCGCCAACCCGCACCGCACGACGGTCCAACGGACTGACGACGTCCGCGTGGCCGTCCCTGCGCGCCCATTCGCCACCGACCTTTCGAACAGTGAGGACAGCGTTGTGAACGAACATACCGGCTTCTTGCCCGAGAACCAGACGGTCCATCCTTCTGCCGCTCCAAGTGCAGTCGCGCCCTATCGCGAGCCGGCAGCGATGGTCGTAGGCGCACTCAATTCCAATGCCGTGGACGGTCTCGCCGAGGCCGAAGCGAAGCGGAGGCTCGATATCCATGGGCCGAACCGCCTCAAGAGCGCGCCGGAAACGCCGTGGTGGCGACGGCTGCTCGAGCAGTTCGAGAATCTGCTGGTGATCATCCTGCTGGCCGCCACGGTCATCTCGGTCGTCGAATGGCTGCTGCAGGATCCGCGCGAGACGGCGCTGCCCTATGAGGCCATCGTCATTCTCGCCATCGTTGTTCTGAATGCGCTGCTCGGCTTCTTCCAAGAATCGCGCGCCGAAAAATCGGTGCGTGCGCTGATGGCGCTCGCCGCGCCCGAATCTACGGTCATTCGTGACGGCGAACGCCGGCGCGTTCCCTCGCACGACATCGTCCCCGGCGACATCGTCCTGGTCGAGGCGGGCGACAAGATCCCGGCCGACGCGCGTCTCATCGAGGTCGCCAACCTGCAGACCGACGAGGCGCCGCTCACCGGCGAGAGCCTGCCGGTGACCAAGGAGATCCGGCCGATCGACGCGGAGGTCGTGCTGGGCGACCGCCGCAACATGCTCTATGCCGGAACGGTTGCCACCTACGGCCGCGGTCGGGCGGTCGTGGTCAGTACCGGCATGGAAACAGAGGTCGGCCGGATCGCCGGGCTGCTGGAGGCGGCCGAGAAGGAACCGACGCCGCTACAGCAAGAGCTCGACCGCACCGGACGCCGACTCACCGTGATCATGCTCGGAATCTGCGCGGTCGTCTTCGCGACCGGACTGCTGAGCAGCCCGGTCACCAATCTCAATGCCGTGCTCAGCCTGTTCCTCTTCGCGGTTGCGCTGGCGGTCGCCGCCATCCCGGAGGCGCTCCCGGCCATCGTCACGGTCGGCCTGAGCCTCGGCGTGCGCCGCATGGCCGCGGCGAACGCCATCGTGCGCAAGCTGCAGGCGGTCGAGACGCTCGGTGCCGCGACCGTCATCTGCTCGGACAAGACCGGCACGCTCACGCGCAACGAAATGACCTTGCGCGCGATCGTCACCGCCGACGCTTCGGTCGAGATCGGCGGCAGCGGCTACATGCCTGAGGGCGCGTTCACCCTGAAGGGAGCGCCGCTCGACAAGGCCTCACCGACGGGCGAATCCGTGGCGCACACCTTGCGCGCCGCGGCACTGGCCAACGATGCGGCACTGGTGCAAAACGACGGACATTGGCGGGTGCAGGGCGACCCGACCGAAGGCGCGCTGATCGTCGCTGCGCGAAAGTTCGGAATCACGGAAGCCGACCTGGCGTCGTTTCCGCGCATCGCCGAGATTCCGTTCACCTCCGAACGCAAACGCCACGCAACCGTCCATATCGATCGCGACAATCCCAGCGAACTTCGCGTCTACGTCAAAGGCGCACCGGAAGTTCTGCTGACGCGCAGCCGCTATGTCTGGGACGGCGGCAAGATCGTTCCGCTGACCGAGGACAAGCGGGCAGAAATCGTCCGGCGCGGCGAATCGCTGGCGAGCCAGGCATTGCGCACGCTCGCGATCGCCACGCGCACGGTGATGGCGTCCTCTCTTGGTGTCGATACGGCCGGGGCCAGATCCGGCCTCGAGATCAATCTGCCGGAGAGCGTCGAGGATGACCTCGTGCTGCTCGGCCTGGTCGGAATGATCGATCCACCGCGCGCCGAGGCGAAGGCGGCGGTCGCCACCGCCAAGCGGGCGCATATCCGCTCGGTGATGATCACCGGCGACCACCCCGTTACGGCGCAAGCGATCGCGCGCGAACTCGACATCTTCGAGCCGGGCACGCGGCTGGTGACCGGCATGGAATTGCGCACCATGGACGACGCCGCCCTCGATGCGATCGTCGAGGACGTGCGTGTGTTCGCCCGGGTCGATCCCGAGCACAAGCTGCGCATCGTCGAGTCGCTGCAGCGCAAGGGCCACGTCGTCGCCATGACGGGCGACGGCATCAACGATGCACCGGCGCTCAAGACCGCCAACATCGGCGTCGCGATGGGCATCACCGGCACCGATGTCTCCAAGGAAGCCGCCGACATGGTGCTGACCGACGACAATTTCGCCAGCATCGTGAAGGCGATCGAGGAGGGTCGCGCGGTTTACGACAACATCCAGAAATACCTGATCTATCTTCTGTCGACGAACTCGGGCGAGCTGCTCACCATGTTCGCGGGCGTGATGTTCGCGAGCGCGCTCGGGCTCATCTCGGGTGATCTCGGCCTGTTCCTGCCGTTGCTCGCCGTGCAGATCCTGTGGATCAACTTGATCACCGACGGGCCGCCGGCGCTGGCGCTTGGTGTCGATCCGAAGGATCGCGAGGTCATGAACCGGCGGCCGCGGCCGCGCGGCGCAGGGCTACTGCTGACCGAGGACTGGATCCGCCTGGCATGCGTCGGCCTGCTCATGATGGTCGGCACGGCCGGCGTGCTCGACGCCTACTATCCCGGCGGCTTCATCACCCTGTTCGCCAGCGGGACCGGACCGAACGCGGTTGATGAGAGCTATGCGCGAACCATGGCGTTCACCACGCTGATGATGTTCCAGCTGTTCGACGTCTACAACTGCCGCTCGCGACGGCGCAGCGCGTTCCGTGGCTTCTTCGAGAACAAGTGGCTGATCGTCGCGGTATTCATATCGCTTTCCACGCATGTTGCGGTCGTCTATGTGCCGGCGATGCAGTCCGCGTTCCACACCGTGCCGCTGTCGCTGGGCGACTGGCTGGTGGCGACCGGCGTGGCCTCGAGCCTGCTGCTGGGCATGGAGGTGTTCAAGCTGATCATGCGCTCGAAGCAGCGCACGGCGGCCAGGCGCGAGCTGGCGCACGCGTAGACCGCGATCGCTCCCGATCAAGGCGATCCGGAGCGATCACGGTCGTTCGATCTGGACTCGACCGCGCCCCGCCGTCGGCGCTCCCGCATCCGGACGTGCGGGACCGCGGCTCCCGGATGGCGGCGGCGCGGTTCTTCTATGGCTGCGTCCGGCGCCGCGTGGGCGGTCGGGCGCGCATCAGGGCAGGAGCGCATCCTCGAGGGGCGCGCGCGAGAAGGGCACCGCGCCCTTGGCCGTGATCAGCACCTGCTGCTCGAGCTTGATGCCCTCGCGTCCGCCGCGCGCGCCGATATAGCTCTCGACGGAGACGACCATGTTCTCCTCGAAGCGTCCGTCATAGCCCCAGGCGGGAAAGTCCTCCACATAGGCGAGGCTTGGATACTCGTCGACCAACCCGACGCCATGCACCATCATCATGTAGCGGTTCGGCACGTATTCCTCGGGCACCGGCCAGCAGCGCTCGGAGAATTCGCGGAAGCCCAGGCCGGGCTTGAGCAGCGCCATGTTGTGCAGCACCTGAGATTGGGCAAGGCCGTAGAGCCGGCGCTGCTCGTCGCTCGGCGGCCGGCCCGGACAGACATAGCTGCGCGAGACATCCGCCAGGTAGCCGCACGGGCCGACCATATCGGTGTCGAAGGACACGAGCTCGCCGGCCTTGATCACGCGGTTGCCGCATTCCTGGAACCAGGGATTGGTGCGCGGCCCCGATGACAGCAGGCGGCATTCGACCCATTCGCCATCGTGGGCGATGTTGGTGTCGTGCAGCACGGCCCAGAGCTGGTTCTCGGTCAGGCCGGGCCGAATCTCCTGGCGGATGCGATCGATCGCGATGTCGCACACATCCATCGAAAGCTGCAGCGCGGCGATCTCCTCGGTCGACTTGATGGCGCCGGCGAGCTCGATCGCCTCCTGGGCGTCGAACAGCTCGATGCCGCGCGCGACGAGGCGCGCGGAGCCCATGGGCTCGCACCGGTCGATCGCGAGGCGGCGGTTGCCGCCGCCATGGCGCTCGACCAGGCTCGCGACCTCCTCGGCCCAGAGCCCGGCCTTCTCGGCCGAGCGTGGGCCGGCAAGAAAATAGAACCACGGCGTGCTCGGCCTGATGTCCGTGAGCGTCTCGAGGCCGTCGCTCAGATGGCGGCTGCTGGTGAACTCGAACAGGACGACCGGCCCGTCGGTTGCGACGAAGGCGTAGCGGCCCGGCGCGTGCAGCGTCCAGACCGCCATGTTGCGCGAGCCGGTGGCGTAGCGGATGTTGATCGGGTCCGACAGCAGTGCGCCGGCATAGTCGCGCCGCGCGAGCTCGGCGCGCAACCGGCCGAGCCGATAGGCGCGCAAGGCGTGCTGATCGATTGCCTCGAGACGAGTGGCGATGTCGAGGCCGAGCGGCCTGATGGAAGAGGCGCCGGAACGCGCTTCGGTTGCTGCCATGGTCTGCTACACCGGGATCGGGGCCGCGCAGGCGGGCCCTGCGGCGACAATTCTAGCAGCAGATGGGACCGGCCGCGGAGGTTGCCCGATGATCCGAAGCCAAACCATTGATGCTCCTCGACTATGAATAGGACGCGTCGGCGAATTGGACGACGGTCCTGGGCCAATGCAGAATCCAGCGCCCCACTGGATTCTTGACGCTGTGAGACGCCATGAACCGTCCGCGATTGATCGACCCTGTCAGCCTCGAAGTGGTCCGCGGAAGAACGCAGACCATCTCCGACGAGATGCTGAACGGCCTCGTTCGCAGCAGCTTTTCCGCGGTCATCAAAGAGAACGCCGATGCCTCGACCGCGATCTTCGATGCACGCGGTCAGTGCATCGTGCAGTCCGGCATTCCCATCCTGCTCGGCACGCTCTTCGCGGCGGTCAACGAAGTCCTGGCGGATTTTCCGGTCGCCAAGATGGTCGCCGGCGACATCTACGCGACCAATGATCCCTATCGCGGCGGCACGCACATTCCGGACTTGATTCTCTTCTCGCCGATCTTCGTCAAAGATCGGGTTGTCGCGCTCAGCGTCACGATTGCCCATCATCGCGATGTGGGTGGGCGTGTGCCCGGCAGCGCACCGGTGGATTCGACGGAGATTTTCCAGGAAGGCGTGCGCATTCCACCCATCCGCCTCTTCGAGGCCGGGCGGCCGAACGACGCGATTCTGACGGTGATGCGGGCCAACAGCCGGCTGCCCGACATGATCTCGGGCGACGTCGACGCTCAGATCGGCGCTTGCCTGATCGGAGAGCGGCGGATCCGCGAAATGGTCGAGGAGTTCGGGGTCGACGAGACGCTGGACATGTTCGACGAGCTGCTCGACCGGTCGGAACGCTTGACGCGGGGCCGACTGTCGGCGCTTCCGCCCGGGCGCTACGAATTCGAGGATTACCTCGACAATGATGGCGTCGATCTCGACCGGATGATCCCCATCAAGGTGGCAGTCACGATCGGAGATGGCGAGGTCGTCGTGGATTTCACCGGGTCGAGCCCTCAGGTTCGCGGGCCGGTCAACGCGCCGTCATCGGTATCCCTCGCGGCAGCATTCTTTGTCGTGCGCTGTGTCACCGATTCGTCCATTTCGAGCAATTCCGGCTGCCTGCGCCCGATCAAGGTCATCACGCCGCCGGGCTCGGTCGTCAATCCGCAGTTTCCCGCACCGGTCAACGCCCGCTCCATCATGTTCTGCTTGCTCGTCGACGCGATCTTCGGCGCCTTCGCGAAGGCGGCGCCGGGGAAGGTTCCCGCATGCGGCTACGACTTTCCATTGGTTCATTTCGGCGGGCTGGATCGTCATAAGAAGCCGTTCGTCTTTTCCGAGATCGGCACCGGCGGTTACGGTGCGCGGTCTCATCGCGATGGCATCGACGTCTACCGATCGAAGAATGGCAATGCCCTCTCGATGCCGACCGAGACCACCGAGATGGACTTCCCGGTCAGGATCTCCACGGTCTGCATACGCAAGGATTCCGGCGGCGCCGGGCGTTTCCGCGGCGGGCTCGGCTACACCAAGATCTATCAGGCCCTGACCGATGGGGTGACGGTTTCGATGCGCGGCGACCGTCACCGGACGGGGCCGTGGGGGTTGGACGACGGAAAGCCTGGCGAGCCCAGCTTGACCGAGGTCATCCGCCGGGACGGGACGCGATTCAACATACCGTCCAAACAGGTGTTCAGGATGAACACCGGGGATTCTCTCGTCATTCATTCCGCGGGCGGCGGTGGCTATGGCTCTCCCCTCGAGCGGCCCGTGACGGCTGTCGTTGCCGACGTGCTCGATCACAAGATCTCGCGCGAGAGCGCCGCGACGAAATACGGCGTGATCATCGACGAGGGCAATCACGTCGTGAACGAAGCAGACTCATCAAGGGATCGCGCGCGGTGCGCACAGGAAATGTCGGCGGAAGGCAAACGATGATCTCGGTTGGCGTTGATGTTGGTGGCACCTTTACGGACTGCATCGCGGTGGCCGAGGGTCGTGTGGCGACGGCAAAGGTCGTGTCGACGCCGGCCAATCCGACTCTTGCGGTGCTCGATGGTCTTCGAATCCTGCTCGAGTCCCTCAACCGCCCCGCGGCGGGCCTCGCGCGGTTTCTGCATGGCACGACCGTTGCCACCAATGCGGCGCTGCAGCGCAAGGGTGCGCGCATCGGCTTCATCACCACCAAGGGGTTCGAGGACGCGCTGGAAATCGGCCGCATGAGCCGGTCCGATGCGTTTGACGTCAACGGGGGCGCTGAAACGCCCGTGTTTCTGGCGCCGCGACGCATGCGAATCGGCGTGGATGAGCGCTTGGATTCGCAAGGCTCGGTCGTCACGGCACTGGACGAAGACCAGGTTCGCGCCGCGGCCAAGCTGCTCGTCGAGACGCACAAGGCCGAAATCATCGCGATCGGGTTCCTGTTCTCGTTCTTGAACCCCGCTCACGAGAAACGCGCGCGCGAGGTCATCGGTCAGATGTATCCGAAGCTTGAGGTCGTCATCTCCGCCGATGTCGATCCGGGCTTCCGGGAGTACGAACGATTCACGACGACCCTCTTCGACGCCTACCTGCGCTCGGTCGTGTCGCACTACGTGACCGACCTTGCCGGCCGCGTGACCGCGGCAAGCAGCGCGTGCAAGGTCATGATCATGAAATCGAGCGGCGGTCTCTGCGCGCCGGCGCGCGCGACCGAGCAACCGCTGCACCTCTTGAAATCGGGACTGGCGGGTGGCGTGAAAGGCGCCTGCGCCGTGTCGACGCGCGCCGGGTTCCAGGACATCATTTCGATCGACATCGGCGGCACGAGCTGCGACGTGGCATTAGTCCGCGGCGGTGCGCCCGTGGTCAACGCGGAATGTCGCCTCGATACCTATCCGATCCGCGTGCCCATGGTGGACGTCAACACGATTGGCGCTGGCGGCGGCAGCATCGCCTGGATCGATGACGCGGGAAGCCTTCACGTGGGTCCCCAAAGTGCAGGCTCGGAGCCGGGGCCTGCCTGTTATGGCCGCGGCGGCGTCGACGCGACGATCACGGACGCCAGCGCCGTCCTCGGTTTTCTGAGCCCGGAGAATTTCGCTGGCGGACTCAGGCTCGATGTCGCGCGGAGCGTCGCAGCCGTGCAGCGCATCGCAAATCGGCTGGGGATCGGCCTCGTTTCATTGGCATCGGGCATTCACCGCATCCTCAACGAAACCATGGCCAATGAAATTCGCAAGGTCTCGATCAACCGCGGCCTCGATGTGCGCAAATTCGCACTCGTGGCGTTGGGTGGCGGCGGTCCCGTGCACGCCTGCGAACTGGCGCGCATCACCAAGATGAATACGATCATCGTGCCGGAATATCCGGGCCTCTTGTGTGCCTACGGATTGCTGATCTCCGATGTCACGCACGAAGAAGTGGCACCCGTCCATTGCCTGGTCGAGCCCGGCTGCGCCGGTCAGGTCGCCGAACGTTGCGCAACGCTCACCGAACGGTGCCTCGAGAAGCTGGAGCACGACGGCGCGCGGCGCGACGAGGTGCAGACGGAATACACCGCTCAACTGCGCTATCTGGGCCAATCTTTCCAGGTCAGCACGCCGTTGTCCCTCGACGCTCAGGACTGGACCGACCGAATGGTCGACCTGTTTCACAATGAGCACAAGCGGCTCTACGGTGTCGAAAACAGGAGTCGCAAAGTCGAGCTGGTGCAAATCCGGGCCACGTCAACTTGGCCGCAAACGAAAGCAGAGATGATCTCGACGGCAGCGCCGAAGCAGCGCGCCGAGGCGCCGCGCACACGCAAGGTGTACGACAGCGGCCGACGCGAGTTTCAGAAGGCCCAGATTCTGAGACGCGAAATGCTCCCGGTCGGAACGAAGATCCAGGGACCGGCGATCATCGAGCAGTTCGATACGACCACGGTTCTGCCCTCCGATGCGCGCGCCGAGGTGGGTCCCACGGGCGACCTCATCATCAGGATGTAGCTTGGCAGATCCGGCCGCGCCAGTCGCGCGCAGCCCAGATTGCGACCGGCAGGGCTCCGGCCTCGTGCATGCAAGCACTTCGAGCCGGGCTCAGGCCTTTGCCTTGACCTGCGCGGAGTCCTGCCTGGCCAGTGTGTAGCGGTTGGGCGGCACCTTGAGACCCAATGTCTCGCGCAGCGTACGCCCAGGGTATTCCGACCGGAACAGCCCGCGCCGGCGCAGCTCGGGCAGCAGCAGGTCGATCGTGTCGTCGAAGGCCTCGGGGAAGTGCGCCGGCATGAGCATGAAGCCGTCGCACGCATCCTCCGTGACCCAGGCCCCCATGTCGTTGGCGACACTCTCGATGCTGCCGCACGAGACGAAATAGCCGCGCGCGACCGCCATGTTGTTGTAGAGATCGCGCAGCGTGTAGTTCTTGCGCTTCGCCTCGGCGACCAGGACCTTGACGTAGCTCTGGATGCGGCCGGTCATCGTCAGCTCCGGCACCGGCCCGTCGAGCGGAAACTGCGACATGTCGGTACCGAAGCGCTCGGTCATGGTCTTCAGGGCGCTCGTCGAGTCGACATACTTCATCAGTTGGGCGAGCTTCTGCCGCGCCTCCTCGTCCGTGCGGCCGACGATCGGGTTGAATCCGACCAGGATCTTGCATTCATCGGGGCCGCGGCCGATCTCGGCCATCTGACGCTTCATGCCGCGGTAGAACTCCTTTGACTCCTCCTTGTCGTGCTGCACCGTGAACATGACCTCGGCGAAGCGCGCGGCGAATTGCTGCCCGTCCTTAGACGACCCGGCCTGGACGATCACGGGCCGACCCTGCGGCGTGCGCGAATGGCTGATCGGGCCGCGCACCGAGAAGAATTTTCCCTTGTGATCAAGAACATGGACCTTGCTCTTGTCGATATATTGCCCGGTCTCGCGGTTGGCGATGCGCGCGCCCTCTTCCCAGCCGTCCCACAAGCCGTGGACGATCTCGAGATACTCGGTCGCCATCTCGTAGCGCAGCCCGTGCGCCGGCAGGGCCTTGCCGAAATTCGCCGCCGCCTCCTCGGCCGAGGAGGTCACGACGTTCCAGCCGGCGCGGCCGCCGCTGATGTGGTCGAGCGAGGCGAACTGCCGGGCGATGTTGTAGGGCTCCGTGAAGGTCGAGGACCCGGTGCCGATCAGGCCCAGATGGGTCGTCACCTGCGACAAGGCCGAATGCAGCGTGATCGGCTCGAGTCGCGCGACGGATCCCGGATGGTCGTCGACATTGCACATGACGCCATCGCCGACGAAGATGAAATCGAGCTTGCCGCGCTCGGCCTGCCGGGCAATGAGCTTGAAGGTTTCGATATCCTCGGCGTTGGTCGTGGCGCCGGGGTGACGCCAGCCGGCGATGTGGTTGCCGGTGCCCATGGCATAGACGCCGAGATGCATCTGCTTCTTCGCTGTCATGGGGTCAACTATAGCGGCGCGCTTCGGGTCGGCGGAAGCCTGCAAACGCATATCGCACTCCGACATGATCTCGCTTGCCATTTAATGCGACGATGGCGGCGAGCGGATTTCCGCGGACTGACCTTGTGCAACGCCGAGGATCGAGCGATGGTTGCCAGCCCCGACTTCGCCGAGTTTCTGCGCGAGCAGCTGGCTCCGCTCGGTCCTCTCACCATGCGGCGCATGTTCGGCAAGACCGGCGTGTTCTGCGACGGCGTGATGCTGGGAATTGTCGCGGAGAACACGCTCTACGTCCGCGTCGACGACCAGAACCGCGCGACCTTCAAGGAAGCCGAGGCCGACCCGCCGCTCAACTACGAGAAGCGGGGCAGTACGATCGACCTCGCCTTCTGGCGCGTGCCGGAGCGGCTGATGGATGAGCCCGACGAGCTCGTCGCCTGGGCGCGTGCCGCGCTGGGTGCGGCCTACCGGGCTGCGGCGAAGCGGAAGCGCGTGGCGCCAGACCGACGAACGACGGCCCGCTCGACGTGAAGGCACTCGCGCCACGGCCGCCCCGGCCCGATCCCTCGACCTTGCTTGAGCCGCGTGCGCCGCGGCAACGCTCGCCGTTGCCCAAGCCGGACCCTCGGATGGGGGCGGCAGAGGCAGGTCGGCCGGCTTGACCGCCGACCTGTCGCCTTGCAGGTCGACGCACCAGGACTTCGGGTCGAAGCGCTTTGCCCCGGCGTGGCCGTAGGCCCGCGCGGACAATGTCGGGATAGCCGCAACGGCAGGCCATGCGGCCGCTCTGCCCTGTGGAAATGCTCGAGCGCGCGAGATTGACCGATCTCCGGCTTCCGGCTCGAGCGACAGCGGCGAATGCAATGGGCCAAAGCTATCGGAACGATAGCTAAACGGTATTTCAGTTCGCGGCGGTCATTTTCCAATAATCGGCGCCAACGCCACAGTCATTCCGACCGTGGCAAATACATGACCTGAGGAGACCAAAACCATGTTCAGCAACCGTACGCGCGGCCTGCCGGTCGCGGGTCTGTTCGCGGGCGCAATGATCGTTGCCTCCGCGGCAGCCTTCGCTGGCTCGTGCCCGGCCGACAAGATGGGCGTGGACGTCACCAAGCCCTCCACGATGGCCGCCAAGGACGTGACCGACAATGTGCTTGGCATGATCGACCTGTCGAAGGAGAAGATCGGCGTCGACCGCAAGTTCCGCCTGCGCAAGCTGGTGGTGCAGCCGGGCGGCGTGGTGCCCTGGCACAGCCACGGCGACCGTCCCGCGCTGATCTACATCGTCTCGGGCGAGATCATCGAATATGCCAGCAACTGCGCGGTGCCGATCGTGCACAAGGCCGGCGACGTGGCCCCGGAGACCAAGGCGACGTCGCATTGGTGGAAGAACACCGGCAAAGAGCCGGTGGTGCTGCTGTCGGCCGATCTGCTGATGGATGACAAGGACCACATGATGTAAATCGCCGTCCCCCGGCGATTGCCCGCGGACGCGGCGCCCTCTCCCCCGGGGGCGCCGCGCCCGTTCCTCCCGACACCAAGGAGCGACAGCCATGACCTCGGCTGGTTCCAGTCACGCGGCGGGTATCCCGCGCGCGGCGGCGTCGAGCGCCGGCGCGGCCCTGGTGCGCACTTTGGTGATCGGCCTCACCGCGTTCCTGACGGTCGTGGATCTGTTCGCCACTCAGTCGATCCTGCCGTCCCTGACTGTAGCCTATGGCGTAACCCCGGCGGAGATGGGTACGGCGGTCAACGCCAGCACCATGGGCATGGCGGTGGCGGGCCTGGCGGTCGCCTTCTTCAGCCGCCGAATCGACCGACGAACAGGGATACTGTTCAGCCTGATGGCATTGTCGGTTCCGACCGCTCTGCTGGCCGTGGCGCCAGGCTTGCTCAGCTTCACGATCCTGCGCGTGACGCAGGGACTTTTCATGGCTTCGGCCTTTGCGCTGACCCTGGCCTATCTGGGTGAACAATGCAGCGCCAAGGATGCGGCCGGCGCCTTCGCGGCATACATAACCGGGAACGTCGCCAGCAATCTGGTCGGCCGGCTGGTGTCGGCAGCGCTGGCCGATCAATTCGGGCTGGCATGGAACTTCTACGCATTCGCGGCGCTGAACCTGGCGGGCGCTGTGCTGGTCTATTTTACGATTGCCCGCAGCGCGCCCATGCAGCCCGGCGCGGCGAGCGTCCGTGGGCCGCTGCAGATTTGGGCGCAGCATCTGGCCAACAAGCCGCTACGCGCGGCTTTCGCGATCGGCTTCTGCATCCTGTTCGCGTTCATCGGCACCTTCACCTATGTAAATTTCGTGCTGGTGAGGCCGCCCGTGTCCGTTGGCATGATGCAGTTGGGTTTCGTCTACTTCGTATTTCTACCCTCGGTCCTGACCACGCCGCTGGCCGGCCGCGCCGCAAACCGGTTCGGCACCCGCAGGACGCTCTGGGCATCCCTGGCGGTGGCGGGCATCGGTTTGCCGCTGATGCTTGCTCCCGACCTGTACGCGATCATGGCCGGTTTGACGTTGGTGGGCGTGGGCACGTTCTTCGCCCAGGCGACTGCGACAGGGTTCGTCGGCCGCGCGGCCACGGCCGACCGCGGCTCGGCCAGCGGCATATACCTTGCCTGCTACTTCTTTGGTGGGCTCGTCGGGAGCGCGGTGCTGGGCCAGCTGTTTGACGGGCTGGGCTGGGCGGCCTGCGTTGCGGGCATTGGTGCGTCGCTCGCGGCGGCCGCATTGCTCGCAATCCTTCTCAAGAAGCATCCGCTCCAGACCGCGCAGGCGGGCTAGGGCGATGGCGCATTCCAAGGCGAGCAATCGCTGCCCTCGGCCATCCTTCCTCGAATTCAGTCGAAGAAAAATTCCTCTGGGCACGCGTCGGGAAATCCAACACGGCGACGGGCGGCGACGAGAACATCGGTTCGCCAGCGCCCTATCGCCCTGGCGCGATACGGCGATAACTGAGCGCCTCGGCGACGTGCAGGCGCTGGACGCGCTCCGCGCCGGCGAGGTCGGCCAGCGTGCGCGCGACGCGCAGCACGCGGTGATAGCCGCGCGCGCTGAGCTTCAGGCGCTCGGCGGCATCGGTCAGCAGCGCGCGGCCGGCCGTGTCGGGTGCGGCATGCGCCTCGAGCGCTTCGCCGTCGAGCTCGGCATTGCTGCGCGGCCGGCGCCCGGGCGGCATGGCGGCGAAGCGCCGGGTCTGCACTTCGCGCGCGGCGGCGACGCGCGCAGCGACCTCTGCCGAGCCCTCGGCCGGCGGCGGCAGCGACAGATCGGCGGGCCTCACCGCGGGCACATCGACGTGGAGATCGATGCGGTCGAACAGCGGGCCCGAGATCTTGGCCTGATATTCCTGCGCGCATTTCGGCGCGCGGCCGCAGCCCTGGGCCGGGTCGTCGAGATAGCCGCAGCGGCAGGGGTTCATCGCGGCAACGAGCTGGAAGCGCGACGGATAAGTCACATGCGCATTGGCGCGTGCCACCACGGCGCGGCCGCTCTCGAGCGGCTGCCGCAACGCTTCGAGCGTCGGGCGCTGGCATTCCGGCAGCTCGTCAAGGAACAGCACGCCCATATGCGCGAGCGAGATTTCTCCCGGCTTGGCGCGCTGGCCGCCGCCGACCAGCGCCGGCAGAGAGGCCGAGTGATGCGGATCGCGGAACGGCCGTCGCCGCATCAAGCGGCCGCCGGCGAGCGTGCCCGCGACCGAATGGATCATGCTGACCTCGAGCGCCTCGTCGGGCGCCATGGGCGGCAGCAGGCCGGGCAGGCGCTGCGCCAGCATCGACTTGCCCGCACCCGGCGGGCCGATCATCAGCAGGTTGTGGCTGCCCGCCGCGGCGACTTCGAGCGCGCGCTTGGCCGTCTCCTGGCCCTTGATGTCGCGCAGGTCGAGCGGCGTCGCCTTGTCGTCCTCGGCGAGCTTGGGCTCGGGCGGCGACAGCACCTGGGTCCCTTTGAAGTGGTTGATGAGCTGCAGCAGGCTCGCCGGCGCCAGCACCTCCGGCCCGTTGGCCCAGGCGGCTTCGCCGCCGGTTGCTGCCGGGCAGATGATGCCGCGTCCTTTGGCCGCCGCGCCGAGGGCGGCCGGCAGCACGCCCGCAACCGGCATCAAGGATCCGTCGAGCGCCAGTTCGCCGAGCGCGGCAAACCCGGCGATCGCGTCGGCCGGCAGCACCTCCATGGCGACCAGCATGCCGATCGCGATCGGCAGGTCGAAGTGGCTGCCCTCCTTGACGAGGTCGGCCGGCGCCAGGTTGACCGTGATGCGCCGCGGCGGCAGCGCCAGCCCGAGCGCGCTCAGCGCGGCGCGCACGCGCTCGCGGCTCTCGGCCACCGCCTTGTCGGGCAGACCGACCACGGCGAAGGCCGGCAGACCGCCGGAAATCTGCACCTGCACGTCGACGTCGAGCACGTCGATGCCTTGAAACGCGACGGTATTGACGCGCGCGACCATGATGCTCCGTGGGCTGGACCCGGAACGAGTGTAGAAGAGCGCAGAAGCTCGCGCCACGGGCGCGGTAGGCAGCCCCCAAACGAACCATGCACCCGGCTGCTAGGCGGCCGCTTGCACTTCCGCTGCTACTCTTGCGCCTTGTTCGCGCTCGGCGACGGCCAGGTCACAGCGGGTCTGCAACGCAAGCCAGAACCGAGCGCCATTGGCGAAATAGCGGCCGAGCCGCAAGGCCGTCTCTGCGCTGATTGCACGCTTTCCATTGAGGATATTGATGACGCGCCCGGGCAGTACGCGCAAAGCGCGAGCCAGTGCGTTCGCCGAAAGGTCACGTGCGGCGAGCTCGCGACGCAGCAGGCGATTGGGATGAACGGGGACCATCACGCGACTCCCTCAATGATAGTCGACAATCTCAACCTCGTAGGTATCACCATCCGAAAAGCGAAAGCGGATGCGTCAAGGTCCGTTGACTGTCATGGCCCATTGCCCGTGCCGATTGCCCTTGAGCTTGTGTAGGCCGACGCTCTTGAGCGGGCTCGCTTCGCTGGGCGAGATGGCTTCGTCCAGCGCGCCGAGCAACTCAACGGCCGCTTCATGATCGAGGCCGCCAAAACGCGATCTGCCGGTATCGTAGAGGCGACGGCTCGCACCGTTCGCCCGCGTCTTGATCACGTTCGAAGGACAGTACGTGCAGCATAGCATGTAAAGCAGACTAGGACCGAAACGCCCCGACTGGGTCGTGCGATGGCACTTTCAGTGGCAGCGCATCTGTGTCAGGAATTCTCCGACGATCAAGAAAACTGGGCTCGATGATGAAAAACGCGAATCACACGCCGCCCCCCGATGCCGCCGCGCGCCGCGCGACGCCCGCGGTCGTGGCCTATGCCACTGAGCGGCTGCCGCCCTATGACCGCGCCTTCTACGAGAACGTGCGGCAGGGCATGAGCAAGATCGGCGAGGTGATCGTGCCGCCGCGCGACGGAGGCACCTTCGAGGTGCCGGCTGGGCATCTGTTCCGCATCGTCAGCGTCGAGGGGCCGCAGGTCGGCGATCTCAACCTGTGGAACGCGCACGACCTGACCGAGCGCTTCTTCAGCGGCAAGACCCGCCAGCTCCACGCAACCCATGTCAGCACGGGCGATCGATTGTGGAGCTCGTTGCCGAACATGCGGCCGCTCGCGACCATCACGCACGACACGCTCGACTGGTATGGCTGGGACGCCGACGGCGGCGGCATTCACGACGTCATCGGCACGCGCTGCGATCCCTACACCAATGCCCTGCTGCAGGGCGGCGAGTACCATCACTGCTGCCATTCCAACCTGACGCGCGCGCTCGCCGCGGCGCGCCGCCTTCCGCTCGCCGAAGCCGAGCCGCACGTGCATGACGTGATGAACGTCTTCATGTGCACGGGCTTCACGCATGACACGCACCAGTACTTCATGAAGGCGAGCCCGGTGCGCCCCGGCGACTTCATCGAATTCTTCGCGGAGATCGATCTGCTCGGTGGGCTGTCGGCCTGTCCCGGCGGGGACTGCAGCGAGCGGCACTCAAGCGATGCCGCCAAGTGCTACCCGCTCAAGGTCGAGATCTACAAACCGCGCGACGGCGCGCTCGCCGGCTGGAAATCGCCTTCACGCAGCGGCTATTCGCGCGCGCACGGTCCCTGAGCCGGCGTAGATTCCCGCAGGGACGGAGGCGACAGCCATGGCCTGGCAGAAATCATCGCCTGAGGTGATCGCTCAGTTTGACGGGGCCGTGCCGAGCGACAGCCGTGTCGAGCGTCGCAAGATGTTCGGCTACCCGGCCGCCTTCGTCGGCGGCCGGCTGTTTGCCAGCCTGTATCGAGACGGCATCGTTCTCAAGCTGCCAGCGGCAGACCGCGAAAGCTTGAGCCGCGAACATGGTGCGAAGGCCTTCGAGCCGGTGCCGGGTCGATCCATGGGTGAGTTCCTGGTGCTGCCCAAGGCACTGGTCGACGATCCGGCGGTCCTCCGCAAATGGCTGGTGCGCGCGCTCGACCATGTCGCGTCGTTGGCGGGCGTCAAAGACGGAACGGCCCGGCGGAAAGCGGGCAAGTCGAAGTCGCCGGCGCGGCAGAAGATTCGACGCCGGCCTGCGCGTCCCGGCTGACCAGCCCCCATTCGCCGCGCTTCCTCATGTGCTAGTGTGCCATCGTTTGTTGGTCCAAAGACGCCGCATGCCCGATCTCGACTCTGCATCCCTCGCGCCCTATCTCGACCGCGTCATCGCCGATGCGACGATCCCGGAGCTGCCCAACCACTACCGCGGCAAGGTGCGCGACAATTACGACCTGCCTGATGGGCGGCGCATCCTGGTCGCGACCGACCGCCTCAGCGCCTTCGATCGCATCCTGACCGTCGTGCCGCTCAAGGGCCAGGTGCTGACCCAGACGGCGCGGCACTGGTTCGAGGCGACGCGCGACGTCTGCCGCAATCACGTGCTCGAATATCCCGATCCCAACGTCGTGGTCTGCCGACGGCTCCGCATCATGCCGGTCGAAATCGTCGTGCGGGACTACCTGGCCGGCAGCACCGGCACCTCGATCTGGCCGATGTACAAATCGGGCCGGCGCGACATGTACGGCCACCGCTTCGGCGATGGGATGCGCGAGAACCAGAAGCTGCCGCAGACCATCATCACGCCGACGACCAAGGCGGCCGACGGCCAGCACGATCTGCCGCTGACCGGGAAGGAGATCGTCGAGCAGCGCCTTCTGACCGACGCGCAGTGGCAGGAGGTATCGGCCCTGGCCCTCGCCCTCTTCGCGCGCGGACGCGAGATGGCGCGCGCGCGCGGCTTGATCCTGGTCGACACCAAATACGAGTTCGGCTTCGACGCAGCGGGCGCCATCGTGCTCGCCGACGAGATCCACACGCCCGACAGCAGCCGCTATTGGTACCTCGCCAGCTATCCCCAGCGCTTCGAAGCGGGGCAGAAACCGGAAAGCTTCGACAAGGACTTCGTGCGCAACTGGGTCAACGCGCGCTGCGACCCCTATAAGGACCCGATCCCCGAAATTCCGCGCGACATCGTGCTCGACGCCGCGCGCACCTATCTCAAGGTGTTCGAGACGATCACCGGCAAGGCGCTCGATCTGCCCGATCCGATGATCGCCCCGCTCGACCGCATCCGCGCCAATCTCAAGCGCTATTTTTGAGCGTAGCGCTCACAGGTATTTCGCGCGGATGTCGATGGTCGAGGCTTCGCCGATGCGGTCGAAGTTTTCGGCGAGCCACCGATCGGCCTGGGCGCGGCCCATGTCGCGCAGATGCGTCAGGAACTCCCAATCGGCGTTGAGCTTCCTGGCGACGCCCAGAGATTTCATGAAGTCGTCGGCATCGATACTGTGCATCAGGACACGGCGCAGCCTGCCAGAGCACACCTCGCCATCGTCGATCAGCTTGCTGACGAAGGCGATGGCGCGCATCTCGCGCATCAGGCTCGAGTTGAAGCTGATCTCGTTCAGCCGGTTGAGAATTTCAGTGGCCGTGCGCGGCACCGTGTCGCGCTCGATCGGATTGATGTGCACGACCACGACGTCCCGGCTGTCGCAAGAATAAATCAGCGGGTAAATGGCCGGATTGCCCATATAGCCGCCGTCCCAGTAGGACTCGCCGTCGATTTCGACTGCCTGGAAGAGGAAGGGCAGGCAGCCCGAGGCCAGCACGGCCGATGGCGTCAGCTCGCGGTTCTCGAAGATCTTCACCTTGCCGGTCCGCACATTGGTGGCGCAGATGAAAAGCTTCACCAAGTTGCAGCGACGCAACGCATCGAAATCGACGCTGTCCTCGAGAACGTCGCGCAACGGATTGTGATTGAGCGGATTGAACTGATAGGGCGAGAGCAGCCTGGTCATCAGGTCGAAAAAGACAAAGGCCGGCGACGCCTCCATCGCGTGGTTGTGGGCGATGCGGTCAAAAAAGGAAGGCTGGAGCGGGCTCAGCAGCGCGGCCTGGCTGATGCGCCGCCAGAAATCTTCCAGCGCCTCGCGTGCGCCTAGGCGTCCGCCCAGCGTCAGTCCATGCGCCGTCACCACCGCGTTCATGGCCCCGGCACTGGTGGCGCTGATGCCGTCAAAGACGATGCGCTCGTCCTCGAGCAGCCGGTCCAGCACACCCCAGGCGAAGGCGCCATGTGCGCCCCCCCTGGAGGGCAAGATTGATCGATTTCGCCTGTAGGGTACGGCTGGTACGCGGACGGGATCGAGTTGCCGCAAGGTCATCCATGGTTCGCTCGCGTGGTTTGAGGCCGTCGCCGACCGGATGGCCGGATCCTCGCTGCATTCGCGGTTGAGCGGAAATGCCGGAACAGTATTATTTCGATAGGCGGCGGCTATGGCCGCCGAGGGGACTGCGTATTCCATGGAAATGCATCAGGTTCGATATTTTCTCGCCGTCTGCGAGACGCTGAATTTCACGCGCGCCGCCGACAGATGCAGCGTGTCCCAGCCTGCGATGACGCGGGCGATCAAGAATCTCGAGGACGAACTCGGCGGACCGCTGTTTCACCGCGAGCGGGCGAACACGCATCTAACCGAGCTCGGCCGGATGATGCAGCCCTATCTGTCCGAGGTCCTGGCGCAATCGGAATCCGCCAAGACGCGGGCGCGCGACTTCCAGAAGCTGCGGGAGGCGCCGCTCAGCGTCGGCATCATGTGCACGATCGGTCCGAGCAAGCTGCTCGACCTGATGGGCGGCTTTCATCGCCGCTATCCCGACGTCAACATCAATCTGCGCGACGCCACGGCCCAGGCGCTGCAAGACATGCTCGCCGCCGGCGAGATCGACGTCGCCGTCTTCGGCCTGCCGGACGGCATCGACCAGGAGCGGTTCCATACGCTCAAGCTGTTCAGCGAGCGCGTGCTGATCGCCATCCCGGCGGGCCATCGGCTGGAAAAGCAGCCGGGCATCCAGCTCGACGACATCTCGAACGAGCGCTACCTGTTTCGCGCCAATTGCGAGTTCGCCGATCAGATCCGCGAGCAGTGCCAGGCGCGCGGCTTCCGCCTGAGCGTCGCTTACCGCAGCGAGCGCGATGACTGGATTCAGACCATGGTCAAGGCCGGACTCGGCGTGACCCTGATACCCGAATTCGCCGTCACGGTCTCCGGCCTGACGACCCGGCCGGTAATCAACCCGGGCATCGAGCGAACGGTCCACCTCGTGACCGTTCGCGGCCGGCCGCATTCGCCCGCGGTCGGCGCCTTCGTGCGCGAGGCAATGGCCTTCGACAACTTTCAGGATCGGCTCTTAGCCCTTCTGACCGGTGATGAGCCGCGCGCCACGCTGGAAGGTCAGATAGGCCCAGAGCCAGTTCAACGACACGACGACACGGTTGCGAAAGCCGATCAGAAAATAGATGTGGGCCACGCTCCACAGGAGCCAGGCAGCGAAGCCGCTCAGCCGCAGAGCGCCGAAATCGGCGACCGCGCTCTTGCGTCCGATGGTCGCGAGGTTGCCGTAGTGGCGGTAACGGAAGGGTGCCGTCTCGATCCCTGCGACGCGGTTGCGGATGATGCGGCCGACATAGGTGCCCTGCTGCTTGGCCGCCGGTGCGATACCAGGCACCGGCTTGCCGTTGCCATCGGCGACCATTGCCGTGTCGCCGATGGCGAACACGGCGGGATGGCCGGGGACCGACAGGTCGGGCTCGACCTTGATGCGGCCCGCGCGGTCTTTGTCGGCCATCAGCCATTTCGCAGCCGGCGATGCCGCCACGCCCGCCGCCCACAGGATGGTCCGAGAACCGATGCGTTCGCCGGAAACCGAGACGCCGCCGGCGTCGCAGGTATCGACCGGGTGGCCGGTACGGACCTCGACTCCGAGTCGTTCGAGCGAGCGTCGAGCCTGTTCCGACAGCGAGGGTGGGAAGGCGGCAAGCACGCGCGGTCCGGCCTCGATCAGGATGACGCGCGCCGCGCGGGGATCGATGTGCCGGAAATCGGCGCTCAAGGTCTTGCGCGCCAGCTCGGCAATCGCGCCTGCGAGCTCCACACCGGTCGGCCCGCCGCCGACGATGACGAAGGTCAGCAGGTCGCGCCGGCGGCCCGCGTCCACTTCGAGCTCCGCGCGCTCGAAGGCCATGAGGATGCGCCGACGGATCGCTGTCGCGTCGTCGATCTTCTTCAGCCCCGGCGCGAAGGGCTCCCATTCGTCGCGGCCAAAGTAGGCGTGACGCGCGCCTGTCGCGAGGACGAGGAAGTCGTAGGAGATGCGCGCTTCATCGGTCAGCACCTCGCGCGCTGCCGGGTCGATGCCGGTTACCTTGCCGAGCACGACCGAGACATTGGCTTGCCGGCGGACGATGCCACGGATCGGCGCCGCAATGTCGGCCGGCGACAGGCCTGCGGTCGCCACCTGGTAGAGCAGGGGCTGGAACAGGTGGTAGTTGCGCTTGTCGACGAGCACAACGTCGACCGGCGCTCCGGCGAGGGCTTTGGCGGCACTGAGCCCGCCGAAACCAGCGCCGACGATGACGACGCGCGGGCGCCGTTGCGATGGCGATGGCATGACCGGATCCTCGATTAGCGCCCGAGGTACGACCGGGCGATCCAATGGTCGATCGACAGGGGTCCTGGGCCGCGCGTCAGAACGTGGGCAAGCAGCGACGCCCAGATCAGATGCTCGGCCCAGTTCTCCGGGTAGACGAAGAACTGAATGACGAAGGTCATGCCGAGAAGGGCGGCTGCGCCGAGACGGGCGCCCAGGCCGAGTACGATCAGCAGGGGGCACATCAGCTCGGCGGCCGTGCCGAGATAGGCCGCCAATTCCGGCGGCAGCAGCGGCACCCGGTACTCGTCGCGGAACAGCCCGACCGTGGCGTCCCAGCTGGCGATCTTGACCAGTCCCGACTTGAAGAACACGGCGCCGACGCCGATCCGGAACATGGCGGAAAGCGCCGGCATCGGAAAGCGCTCGAGCATCACGAAAACGCCCGACAAGCGTTCCCGGATGGAGGTCTGCATGGTGAGATTCGCGGTTGTGGCGGTCATGGTGGGAAACTCCGTTGGGGGTTGGCTGTGGCAGGGAGCTTGACGAAGAGCCCGGCGTTCAAGCTCCACGACAGGGTGGAGCCGAGCTCGAAGCTGCCGTGAACGGCGGCTGCTTGGTGCGCCTCGTCGAGGGTCGCGCCGCGATTGAGCATCCGGAAGAATGCATCCTCTCCAAGTGTGAGCGAGCGCCACGCGGCATCCAGTTCGGCGTCCCGGTAGACCACGATCCGGGCGCCGCCCCGGTCGAGGTTGACGGTCGCCGCGGGATCGGCGCCCGGCTGATTGGCGCGCCAGATCAGGTCGATGGGATAGGGTGAGCCGACGAGCTGCACGGATGGATGCAGACCAAGGAGAGCGCCGCTCGAGGAATCCCCGGAGAGCGCGACGAGCTCTGCCAGACCGATGGTTTCGGCGTCGTCAGCGGAGTAGGCGAGGTTGATGGCCCATTCCAGGCGCGCGACATCCGCGAGGTAGGGAAGCCCACCAGAAAGCTCGCTTCTGTCATCGACGAAGTCGGCGAACCGGTCGCCGTACTCGAACAAGACAGGTGCTACCGGCGGATGGCGCTCGATGAAGCGCGCCGCCATCGCGCGAAAGCACGCTTCGCCGACCAATTGCAGGATCACCGGAAAGGTGACGCGGAGCGCTTCAGTCAGCGTCAGGACATAGTGATGGCGATAGATGTCGAGCTGCTCGCGGGGGGACAGACGGGCCGGGACGATGGCGGAGGCGAAGGGCGCAAACGCCGATTCGACGATTGCGGCACGCAGCTCGACCTGGTGCCTATGCAGCGTGCGCATAAGAGAGCTCCGACAAGAGCACCGAGGCGCGAATCCGCGCGGCGGTGCGGGCTTCGCCGGTCAGCGTGTCGAGCGAGGGCAGATTGCTGTCCCACTCGACCAAGGTGACGGCATGTGGAAAGCGCCGGACGGCGTGGGCATAGAGGTCCCAGACCGCGGCGGCGACAGGGGAACCGTGATCGTCGATCCACACGGGCTGGCCGTCTGCATCGTTGATCGCGTGGCCGGCGAGATGGATCTCGCCGACCGCTGACGCCGGCAGAGCCTTCAGGTAGGCGCGCGGATCTCCGCCGTGGTTGCGGCTATTGACGTAGACGTTGTTGACGTCGCACAGGATGCCGCATCCAGTGCGGCGCACGAGTTCGGCCAGGAACTCGGCCTCGGGGATGACGGAGGCGCGCAAGCGCAGATAGGCTGACGGATTCTCGATCAGCAGGCGGCGCTTGAGTCTGTCTTGCACCATCGCGACATGATCGCCGACAACGCCGAGTGCCTCCTCGCTATAGGGAATCGGCAAGAGATCATTGAGATAGACACCGCCGGCGCGGTTCCACGCGAGATGCTCGGAGACGAGCGCCGGCTCGAGGCGCGCGCACAGCGAAGCCAGGCGATTGACGTGGCCGAGGTCGAGGCCCTCGACGCTGGCAAGCGACAAGCCGACGCCGTGCACGCTCAGGGGGTAGTGCCGGCGCAGGGCTTCGAGTGTTGCGATCGGCCGGCCGCCGCCCATGTAGTTCTCGGCATGGACTTCGAGAAAGCCGACGGCCGGACGGCGTTCGGCGACATCTCCGTGATGGGCCGCACGCAACCCAATGCCAGGCTGCGCTGGATTGATTGCGGTCGGACTCGAGGAGATCGCCATGGCAACCGTCCGGCGGGCTTGTGTGCGATCAGGCTTTCTTGGGCATCAGGCTGCCGCCGACGATCTTGGCGCAGGTGCCGGCCGGGACACCGATGAACGCATCGGCCTGCAGATCGCGCTTCGAGCTGCCGGCGCAGGACGAGGTCGCGGTCTGGCAGTCGTTCTTGCCCGCCTTGGCGATGCCGTAGCACTTCTCGGTCTTGACTTCCTGGCTGCTCGCCGTGGTGCCGAGCGAGAGCGCGAGGATGACGGCCGAGGCCGCGAGGATGACTGGGGTCTTCATGGATATCTCCGTTGAGGGTGGGAACTGTCACGAGCAGCCTCTCGGGCTGCCGGGCGCACCATGCGCCAAGGCAGGACCGGACGGAATTCGCGACTTTTTATGGTTTCGATAGCCGACGGCTATGCGCGGCGGTCAGGTCGCCAGAGCAGGTCTGGGTGCGACCAAGCGACGGATTTATCGGCGTCAGCGCGCGCCGCTGGCGAGGCGATCCGCCAGCTTGGCGGTGTCCGGCTTAGGGTTTTCCGGCTTCGCTCTCCCCGGCTTGGCGGTTGGTGCCGTGGCCGCGTCCTGCTTGGCAGCCGGTGCGCCGCCGGGCTGGGTTGCGCTCGCCTCGAGCTGGTAGACCCGGCCCGGCCGGGCGACCATGCGCACGATCGCATCGCCATTGACGAAGTCGAAGCCGGCGCGCACGGCGGCCGATGCAAGACTGACGGTGCGCGCATTGACGAACATGGAGCGTAGCTTGGCCTCGCGCGCGGCGGCCGCGAAGCTGCGCATATGCTCGTACTGCGTTTCGGACGGCGTGATCGTGCCGCCGGCATCGGTCGTGAGCCCGATCAGGCCGCTGCCCGTGAAGCGCTCGATCTCCGGTCGCGCCAATGGCAGACGGCAGACGAAGCCCAGAACCCAGGGGCGGAACTGCGACACGACCTCGACCACGCGCGTCTGCGGCACGCCGGCTGGCAGGTCGAGCACGTGGAAAGCGAGATTGTGCTGCGCCGATTCCGGAAACGCGCGTACGCCCTGCATGTATTTTTCGCGGAAGGCGCGGAAGGCCAGCGTCTCGAAATGCACGGGCAGCAGCAGCACGGCGCGCTTGCCCTGTTGCTCGATGTGGCGCAATCCCTGGTGCGCGGCGTCGAGTGCGATGCCGTCGAGCGTGGCTGCGAGCTCGCCCGTCGGATCGCGCGGATAGGCGTCGTCGCCGACTAGCATGTATCCGGCATCGGCGCGACGCATGATGTTGCAGTCATAGATCGCGATCAGCCGCTTGCGCAGGTTGAGCGTCGGCCAGTAGCCGAACTGGATGCCCTCGGCGATGCGCTTGCCTTCGGCCTTGGCCGTCTCGGCGGCCTTGGACTGGGCGCGCTCGAAGCCGGACCAAACGTCGGTGACCGTCTTGAAGCCGCCCTCCGGCCGGTCGATCTCCAGCGTTACGCTGCGCACGGTGACCATCGGCCCGCCATCGACGTCGCCACACAGGCGGCGCGTGATCTCGGCGGCCATCGACTTCGCCTTGATCTCGGCCGTTTCCTGGCCGAGCTCGCCGAACAGGACGACGTAGGACTCCTCCTGGACGGCCGCGAACAGGTCGAGCGGCGTCAAGTGACTTTTGATGACCTCCTCGGTGACTTTGTGCGCGGCGTCGCGGATGTCCTTCCACAGCGCGCCGAAATTGTTCTTGATCTCCTCCAGCCCGATGAGCTGGACGCTGCCGGCAATGGTCGGCCCGCCGGCGGCCGCGGCCCGTGCGTCGAACGCCCCCATCTGGCGGGCAAAGTTGGCGTCGGTCAGCTCGGTGCTGGGCGGGGGCGCGGCCGGCTCGTCGAGCTCCGGCCCGGTCTGCGAGGGGTCCGGCGCGTCCGATAGCGGCCGCTCAGCAAACGAATCCGACAGGCGCTTGAATAGTCGGGCGAGGAGCTGGCTTTTCATGAAGCGCAGGCGTGGTCTCTGGTCTCGCGAACCGGGTCGGAACTCTCTCTCATTGCCCGGCCGCACCCCACGCAAACGACCGCTCGATCCGAAGACCCGATTCAATTGTTAATATGTTACCAGGAAAGTGTGAATCTGAATAGACCGGGATTGACCTAGTTTGGTCCGGATTGGCCCCTAGAAGCCTAGCGTTGGCGCCTGAGCAGCACGTAAACGGCGCCTGCGCCGCCATGCTCCGGCAGGGCGGGCGCCACGGCCAGAACGCGGTCCCGGTGCGGCGGTTCCGCCAGCCAGCGCGGCAGCTCGGAACGCAACACGCCGGGGTCGCCGCGGTCGCCCGGGCTCGCCAGTCGCCGCGTGCCCTTGCCGGTGATGACCAGGAGGCAGCGCGTCCCCTCGCTGGCGACCGCCGCGAGGGCCCCGATCACGACTCGGTGGGCCTCGGCGCGGGTCATGCCGTGCAGGTCGATGCGGCGGTCGATCGGGATCTGGCCGCGCCGCAGCCTGGTCGCCGTCGCCTTGTCCAGGCCGGGAGTCCTGCGATGATCGCTCGGCGGCGAGTGCGGCGGCGGGACTGCTCGTTCACCAGCCGTGGCGGACTTTGCACGCGACGGCGGCGCGTCGAGCATGTCGCGGAAGCGCTCAGGGGCAGACTGGGCAACCGGTGCGGGCTTCTGCACAAGCTTCGCCGACCGTCGCTTGGGTGGGGCGACATTCGTCGTCGCCTGACGCCACAGGCGCGACTCGTCGTCCGTCGGCTTGCGCTCGGGCATCAGCCGCTTAGGCATCCTCGATCAGCACGATATGGAGCCGGCGCGGTCCATGCGCGCCCATCAGGATCTTCTGCTCGATGTCACCGGTGCGCGACGGTCCTGTGATGAAATTGACCGTGCGCGGCATGTCGATCAGCCCATCGGCCCGGCTTCGCGACTGGCGCAACAGGTCCCACGCGTCTTCATAGCTGCCGACGATCTGGCTCGTGCGCATCACCACGACATGGTCATAGGGCAGCAGATTGAGCGTGGTTGGCGTCTCCGCTCCGGAGGTCAGCATCAGGGTGCCGGTCTCTGCGATGCCGGCGAAGGCCGGCGTGACGCTGACCTGGTCGTCCGGCCGCGCGGCGCCACGGCGAACCTCGAGCGTCGGGCGGCTCGCCCACGGAATCTGTTCGAGCGCGGCCGACGGCGCCATCGCGACCCGCGCCGGCAGATTGTGCTGCGCCAGATAGCGCACGATCGCGTCGGGCACCTCGGCGTCGGAGGCAACAGGCTGCACGGTGACGGCGACCGACTTCGCCTCGTCGATGAAGCGGGCGGCGATTTCCGCGCCGCTGCCGGACCCGCGTTGGGGCACGATGTTGCGTTCGTGGGCGCGGATGCGTCGCTGCAGCGCTGCCTGTGCTTCGTCCGACAGCCGGTCGCGGCGCAGCGACCGGCGCACGCTGCCGAGGATGTCGTCGCGCGCGCTCATGCCGCACGCGTCCGCTCGCGTCGCTTGCGTGCCCAGGCCTGGTGGAAGCCTTCGCCCTCCGGTGCAGGCATGTCGCGGCCGCCGGTCCAGCCGCCGGCAAGGGGCAGATGCCGGAACCCGCCATGCTCGCGACCGAGCAGCCCGAGCACGCGCGCCATCAGCCCGTTGACCAGACGGTAGAGCCGCGGACGCTTGGCAAGGAAGGCCCAGAGTCCGAGTCCGTAGCGTGAAGCCGCCGGCGAGAGATGGCGCTCGAACTCGCGCTCGCGCCAATGCCGCATCATGCGCGGCAGGGGGATGCGCATCGGGCAGACGCTCTCGCACTTGCCACAGAAGGTCGACGCGTTGGGCAGGTGCCCGGCCTCGTCGACGCCGATCAGACTTGGCGTCAGGACGGCGCCCATCGGCCCGGGATAGACCCAGCCATAGGCATGGCCGCCGACGGTCGCGTAGACGGGGCAGTGATTCATGCAGGCGCCACAGCGGATGCAACGGAGCATGTCGTGGAACTCCGTGCCGAGCATGCGGCTGCGCCCGTTGTCGAGCAGCACGACATGATACTCGCCGGGGCCGTCGAGATCCTCGGGCCGGCGCGGTCCGGTCGACACCGTGGTGTAGACTGAATAGTCCTGGCCGGTCGCGGAGCGAGCCAGCACGCGCAGGATGGTCTGCGCGTCCTCGAGCGTTGGCACGACCTTTTCCAGGCTGGTCACGACGATATGCGCCTTGGTCAGCGTCTGAGTGAGATCGCCGTTGCCCTCGTTGGTGACGATGACCGAGGAGCCGGTCTCGGCAATCAGGAAATTGGCGCCCGTGATGCCGACGTCGGCGGCGATGAACTTGTCGCGCAGCAGGCTGCGCGCTTCGTCGAGCAGCTGATGCGGCTCGGACAGCGGCCGGCCGGGGTCGAGCTGGCGGTGCGATGCGCGGAACGATTTCTCGATATCGTCCTGCGTCAGATGGATCGCCGGCGCAATGATGTGGCTGGGCGGCTCGTTGCGGATCTGGATGATGTATTCGCCGAGATCGGTCTCGATCGGCTCGATGCCGTTCGCTTCGAGGAACGGGTTGAGCGCGATCTCCTCGGCGATCATCGACTTGCCCTTGGTGACCGTGCGCGCCTCGAGCCGCCGGCAGATCGCGAGCACCGTCCGGCGCGCCTCTTCGGCGTCGCGGCACCAATGGACGTGGCCGCCGGCGGCCGTCACCTTGGCCTCCCAGGCCTCGAGGTAGAAGTCGAGGTGCTCCAGCACGTGATTCTTGATGTCGCGTGCCCGGTCGCGCAACGCGTCGAACTCCGGCAAGCGCCCGATGGCGGCGAGCCGCTTGTCCGGGAAGCCGCGCCGCATGTTCTCCATGGCGCGCTGCAGCGAGGGATTGGCCATGCCCTCGCGCGCATTCTCCTTGAAGCGATGGCTGGTCGATTCCATTGCTTCTATTCCTGCTTGCGGCGGGCAGGCGCGAACTCGGCCGCCGGCTCGCCAATTGCGGGCGTGTCGAGGTCACCGGCCAGCACCTCTGCGACGTGGCGCACCCGCACCTTGTGGCCGGCGCGCCGCAGCTTCCCCGCCATGTTCAGCAGGCACCCCATGTCGCCCGCGAGCAGGGTGTCGGCGCCGGTGTTGACGATGTCGCGCGCCTTGTCGCTGACCATGCGCTCGGAGATCTCGGGATATTTGATGCAGAACGTGCCGCCGAAGCCGCAGCACACCTCGGCGCCCGGCAACTCGGCGAGTGCCAGTCCCTCGACCGTGCCGAGTAGCTTGCGCGGCTGCGCCTTGACGCCAAGTTCGCGCAAACCCGAGCACGAATCGTGGTAGGTCACCGAGCCGTCGTAGCGGGCCGACACCGCATCGACGCCCATGACGTCGACCAGGAACGAGACGAGTTCGTGGGTCCGTTCCGCCAGCGCGCGGGCGCGCCGGCCGAGCTCGGTGTCGTCGCCCAACAGCGCCGGGTAGTGCTCGTGGATCATGCCGCCGCACGAGCCGGAGGGCACCACCACGTAGTCATAGCCGCCGAACGCATCGACGACGCGGGCCGCGATGTCGCGTGCGTCGCGCCGATCACCGGAATTGAAGGCGGGCTGGCCGCAACAGGTCTGCGCGTCGGGCACCTCGACGCGGCAGCCCGCATCCTTGAGCAGCTTGATCGCAGCCAGGCCGACCGACGGCCGAAACAGATCGACGAGGCAGGTGACGAACAACGCGACGCGCGGACGACGCGCGCCGGTACCGGTTGGCTCAGAGGCGGTCGAGGACGGCATAAGTCATTGCAGCAGTGGCGGAACCGGTTGCCGCCGACTATGGCCGCGGCGCAAAGCGAAGGCAAGAGCCGCCTCGATCACGAGGCGGCGTGACCCTTGGCGGCTTCCCCCTCGCTCGGCGCAGCTATGGCCGGCGCCGGCAGATGGCAGGTTACGGTGGTGCCCACCCCCGGCGCCGAGGTCAGCGCCACCCGTCCGTCGTGCAGTTCGATGTAGCTCTTGACCAGCGACAGGCCGAGGCCGAGACCGGTTGCCGATCCGGGCTGGCTGCCGCGCTGGAACTTCTCGAACACCTGGGCCTGTTCCTCCAGCGGAATGCCGACGCCGGTGTCGCTCACGGCGAGCTCGAGCTCGCCATTGACGTGCTTGGCGGCGATCGTCACGGAACCGCCGGCGGTCGTGTACTTGATGGCATTGGCCACCAGGTTGAACAACGCCTGCTTGATGCGCCGCTCGTCGAGACTGACCCGGCCGAGGGCGGGCCCGCACACGACGTTGAGCTGCACGCCGATGGTGCGTGCGCGCTCGCGCGTGAGCGCCGCGACGCCTTCGACCAGCGCAGCCACGTCGACATTCGAACGCTCGAGCCGCATATAGCCCGCCTCGATGGTCGCAAGATCGAGGATGTTGTTGATGAGCGCAACCAGACGGTTCGACGATTCGAGGATGGCCCGCGCGTATTCGAGCTGGCGCGGGTTCAAGGTTCCGAAGTAGCCATTGGCCAGGATCTCGGAGAAGCCGATGATGGCGTTGAGCGGCGTGCGCAGCTCGTAGGACACGTTGGCGACGAACTCGCTCTTCAGGTGGTCGGCGGCTTCGAGCGCCATGTTGCGTTCGCGCAACGCCTGTTCGACCCGGACGCGGTCAGACACGTCGACATAAATGATCTGAGTCGCGCCGTCGGGCAGCGGCACGTTGGCGAAATCGAGTACGGCGCCGTCCTGACGCACGACGCGGCCGGACTTCGGCGTGCGCTCGAACACATCGGCGATCATGCGCGCCTTGAAATCGACCCAATCGCCGACGGGCAGCAGCAGGGGCCGCATCAGCTCGATGAGCTCGGAAATGTGCCGCTCGCGTACGAGCTCCGCGCCGTCGATGCGCCACAGCGTGGCGAAGGCGGGATTGCTCAGCTTGAGACGTCCGTCGCCGCCGAACACGGCGACCGCCTCCTGCAGATTGTCGAGCGTCTCGCACTGGACCTCGATCAGCGTGTTGTAGGAAGCCTCGAGCGCCAGGCGGTCGGTCACGTCCTCGTAGGTGAACAGCACGCCACCGAACGGGTGGGCAACGGTGGTGCGTCGCAGCGTGGTGCCGTCGGGCAGATGCTCGAGCTCGACCTGCGGCTCGATCACGCTGGCGAGCTGGCGCAGGCGCTCGCGCCGATAGGCCCGGAAATCTGCCACCTCAGGCAACTGCCGCCGCTCGCGCAGCAGGTCGAGGATTTCCGACAGCGTCGGCTCGGCCGCGAGCCAGCGCGGCTCGAGATGCCAAAGACGCGCGCAGGCGGCGTTGAAAAACTTCAGCCGCTGATCCGGGCCGAGGATGGCGATCGCCGTATCGAGCGATTCGAGCACCTCGGCATGGGCCGCGACATGGCGCGCGAGCTCGGCCTGGGTTTGCTCGAGCTGCGTCACGTCGCTGGCGAAGCCGACCGTGTCGCCGCCTGAGGCGGGGATCTCGGTGAATTCGACCAACCGGCGCTGGCCGGCGATGACCACCGCCCGGCTCTCGCTCTGGGCACGGCCGAGGCGCTGGGCACGTTCGGCGAGCGCTACGCCCTCGGAGTGGCTGTCGAGCAGCTCGCCGGCGGCCGGGTTGACGACGTCGATCGTCTGGTCCGCGCGTCGCGCCCAGAGCGCGATCGGCACGCTGCGGATCACCTGGTCGAACCGGTCGCGGGCCGCCTCGGCGGCGCGCTGCGCCGCTTCTGACTGCGCTTCCGTCGAAGTGTCGCCGATCGCCAGCACGTCGACGCCGGCGGCATGCGCGCCCTCGACGAGGTAACGCCGGCTGGGGGCAGCGCCGTCCAGCGCGAAGCGGAACGGCTGACCGTCCGCCCGCAACCGATCGATCGCCTGGCGCAGGCGGGCCGCTCCTGATTGATCGAACAGATCAAGCACGTCGGCGGCGGCGACTCCGCTGCCTGGCGCACGGCCGAGCAGGGATGCCAGCCGATCGGAGGCGCGCACCATGCCGGTCTCGCGCTCGATCGCCAGCAATGCGGTCGGCGCCGCAGCCACCACCGCGGCAAGCTGCGCCTCGCGTGCCGCACTGGCGCGCGCGGCCTGATCGGCAGCCAGGCGGCTGCGCCATTGCCATGCCAGCAATGCGGCGGCGAGAATGGCGACGGCGGCGAGAACGAGAACGCCCGTGGGCGCAACCTCTCCGGCCGCTGCATGAGCGGGCCACGTCCCCGTGAGCGACCCCGCCAAGGCCAAGGCCAAGCTGGGCGCGCGATGTCCCTGCACGGCCATCACAGGACGAATTTTACCGGCGCGAGATTGGCCAAACAAGCTGGGCGCGGCCACGCCCAAAACCGCGCCGGGTGATCGCCGGCCTAGTAGCGGTAGGCGCCCGGCTTGAACGGCCCCTCCTGGGCGATGCCGAGGTACTCCGCCTGTTTCGGCGTGAGCTTGGTCAGCTTGACGCCGATCTTCTCCAGGTGGAGAGCCGCGACCTTCTCGTCGAGGTGCTTGGGCAGCACATAGACCTTCTTCTGATACTTGCCCTGGTTGGCCCACAGCTCGATCTGCGCCAGCACCTGGTTGGAGAAGGACGAGCTCATGACGAAGCTGGGATGACCGGTGGCGCAACCGAGGTTCACCAGCCGACCTTCGGCGAGCAGGATGATGCGCTTGTTGTCGGGGAACTCGATCTCGTCGACCTGCGGCTTGACGTTGTGCCACCTGTAATTGCGCAGGGAGTTGACCTGAATCTCGCTGTCGAAGTGGCCGATGTTGCACACGATGGCACGGTGCTTCATCTGGCGCATATGGTCGATGGTGATGACGTCGACATTGCCGGTCGCGGTCACGAAGATGTCGCCCATCGGCGCCGCATCATCCATGGTCAGGACCTGGTAGCCCTCCATGGCCGCCTGGAGCGCGCAGATCGGATCGATCTCGGTCACCACGACGCGCGCACCTGCATTGCGCAGGCTCGCCGCCGAGCCTTTGCCGACGTCGCCGTAGCCGCACACGACAGCGACCTTGCCGGCCATCATCACGTCGGTCGCGCGGCGGATGCCATCGACCAGGCTCTCGCGACAGCCATAGAGGTTGTCGAACTTCGACTTGGTCACCGAGTCATTGACGTTGATCGCCGGGAACAGCAGCTTGCCTTCCTGTTCCATCTGGTAGAGGCGGTGCACTCCCGTCGTCGTCTCTTCGGTGACGCCGCGGATCGCCGCACCCTGCTTGCTGTACCAGCCGGGCTTGGCCTTGATCCGCTCCTTGATCGCGGCGTAGAGAACCTCCTCCTCCTCGTTGTTCGGCTTGGCGATCACCGAGGCGTCCTTTTCGGCGCGCATGCCGAGATGGACGAGCAGCGTCGCATCGCCGCCATCGTCGAGGATCATGTTGGGTGTGCCGCCATCGGCCCATTCGAAGATCCGGTGCGTGAAGTCCCAGTACTCATTGAGGCTCTCGCCCTTGTAGGCGAAGACCGGCGTGCCGCCGGCCGCGATCGCCGCAGCCGCATGGTCCTGGGTCGAATAGATGTTGCAGGACGCCCAGCGCACGTCGGCGCCGAGATGCTTCAGCGTCTCGATCAGCACCGCGGTCTGGATCGTCATGTGCAGCGAGCCGGCGACGCGCGCGCCCTTGAGCGGCTTCGACTTGCCGTATTCCGCGCGCAACGCCATCAGGCCGGGCATCTCGGTTTCAGCGAGCGAGATCTCCTTGCGGCCCCAGTCGGCAAGCGCGATGTCCTTGACGTGATAATCAGCCATCGATGTCTCCAATGTGCCCGATCCATCCGCCAGTCCGTTGAAGGAAGCCGCAGGGGCCGGCGATCAGCCAAAGTGCTGAGCGTTGGTCGGGCGTGGCAGGGCAGGAGCGTATATCAGGCCCGGCCTGTGCCAGCAAGGCCGGCAGGGCCTCGGCGCATGTCGCGGCCGCATGGCAGGTGGGACGGGAGAATGGGTCGGAAGGCGGCGCTGTGGCCGGATCGGAACGGCCGGCCGAAAACGCGCTAGGAACTGCGACGGTGGAAGCTCTCGTGAAGGTGGTAAGTCAGCATTTTCTCGACTTCGGTCTCGTTCAACGCGGCGAAGGCGTCGCGCATGTTCTTGTGCTCGTCGTAGACGTTGGGCAGATAAGGCCACTCGTTGCCGATCAGGCCGAAGACGATGCGCAGGTGATGGGACAGCGCGTCCCATAGCGTCATGACGATCTGGTTTTGCGAGGTCTCGCAGATCCAACGATGAAACGCGATGTCGGCCGACACCACCGCCGCCTTGTCGCGGCTGAACACGGCGCGCCGCATGTCCTTGAGGATGTCGTCGAGCCGCTCGAGCGGCCGCGGGTCGGAGCGCAGCCGGGCGATGGCGCCGCGACACGCGCGGCGCTCCAGATCGAGGCGCACCTCGAAGAGCTGCTGCACCTTGTCGTCGTTGAGATCCATCACGCGCGCGCCGCGATGGGGCAGGCTGATGACGATGCCCTGCTTCTCGAGCGCTTTGAGGGCCGAGCGCACGGGAATCCGGCTGACCTGCAGCTCGCTGGCGATCTCCGTTTCGATCAGCCGCTCGCCGGGCTGGAAGCGCCCGTTGCAGATGCCCTGCACGATCTTGTCGGCGACCTGCTCGGACAGGTTGCGCACATGGATGCTTTCGAGGTTGTTGCGTCGCGTCGGCTCCGTGACGCTATCCGCGTGCAGCTTTCGTCTGGTCTGTCGCAGGTTCGCCACGCTATCCTCTGGCCACGGCGCGGAGGTCGCCAAGCGGCATCTTACATGGATAATGTATCCTGCGGTATCGATCGGCACGGATTCCGGGGCGCTCCCGCAAAATTGGATAGTGTATACAAAAGAATCGTCGGCCCGGTTTGGCCGTGATTTGATGCGGCTCGTTGCCGGTCCGGCGCTCAGCGCGCCGCCACCCGGCGCCGATGCGATCCCGAGCGCGTGCCGATCCAGCAAGCGCTCGATGCCGGCGCCGATATCGTCACCGTGCCGCAGATCCGCGACGTCGAGCATGCGCGCATGGCGGCTTCCTATGCCCAGCATCCGCCGCTCGGCACGCGTGGCGTCGGGCACAGACGGATCAACCGCAATACCGGCTTCGCGGCGGATTTCTGCGAGCGCGAGAACGAGCGCACCCGGTTCATCGCGATGATCGAGACCGAGGAAGCCTTCGACGACATGGCCAGGATCGCGGCGCTGTCCGGCGTCGACGGACTGTTCATCGGTCCGGGCGATCTGTCGATGACGCGTGGCCGCGGCCTCAACAAGGATACGCCCGAGGACGCCGCCGACCACAAGCGCATCATCGACACGGCGATTGCGGCGGGCAAGCCGTGGAGCATGGCTGCCGGCCATCCCAAGCGCCGCAAGATGGCGATCGAGCGGGGTGCCGCCTTCATCACGATCTCCGACGACGTCTCCGCCATGTATGGCGGCTTGGCGCAGTCATTGGCCGCCGCGCGCGACGACAAGTAGCAGCCCACCCACAGGGGAAGCGCGCGGCGCGCGTGGGCAAGGCCCCCGCGCGGCGAAGCAAATTGACCCGCCGCGGCGGAGAACCTACCGTGATCGCGTGGCAACGCCGCCTCGCCAAGGCGTTCGGCATTGGCGGGGGAACGTCGCGTTGCACCAGAATCCGGGAGGACATCGATGCGCAAGTCTCTGCTTGGCGCGTTTGTGCTGGGATTGGGCGCTGCCGCCCTGCTGGCCACCATGCCGGCCGCGGCGCAGGAACCCATCAAGGTCGGCCTGATCCTGCCCTATTCGGGCCAGTTCGCCGATGCCGGAAACCAAATCGACAACGGCATCAAGCTCTATATGCAGGAAAAGGGCGACCGCGCAGTCGGGCGCAAGATCGAAATCATCCGAAAGGATGTCGGCGGTATCGCGCCCGATGTTGCCAAGCGCCTGGCCCAGGAGCTCATCGTCCGCGACAAGGTCGACATCATCGCCGGTTTCCTGCTGACGCCGAACGCGCTGGCCGCCGCCGACGTGTCGGCCGAGGCCAAGAAGTTCATGGTGGTGATGAACGCCGCGACCGCCATCATCACGACCAAGTCGCCCTACATGGCGCGCGCGTCGCTGACCATCCCGCAGCTCAACGAGGCGCTCGGCGGTTGGGCCTTCAAGAGCGGCATCAAGAAGGCCTACATCATGGTGTCCGATTTCGGACCGGGCCACGACGCCGAAGGCAGCTTCCAGCGCGGCTTCAAGGACGCCGGCGGCGAGATCGTCGGTTCCGTGCGATTCCCCGTCGCCAATCCCGACTTCTCCGCCTTCGTGCAGCGCGCCAAGGACGTGAACCCCGAAGCGATCTATGTCTTCGTGCCGGGCGGCGCGCAGCCGGCGGCGATCGGCAAGGCGCTGGCCGACCGTGGCATCGATCCAGCCAAGACCAAGATCCTGGCCCAGGGCGAGCTCACCTTCGACGAAGCGCTGAAGAGCATGGGCGATGCGTCGCTCGGCATCATCACGGCGCTCCACTACGACTACACGCACGACTCCGCGGCCAACAAGGCCTTCGTCGCCGCCTTCACCAAGGCCTACAGCCGCAATCCCGACTTCTTCTCGATCGGCGGATATGACGGCATGCACCTGATCTACGAATCGCTGACGAAGGCCAGCGGCAAGACCGATGGGGAATCCCTCATCGCCGCTGCGAAAGGCATGTCCTGGGAAAGCCCGCGCGGACCGGTGTCGATCGATCCGGAGACGCGCGACATCATCCAGAACGTCTATATCCGCCGCGTCGAGAAGGTCGGCGGCCAGCTTCGCAACGTCGAATTCGACAAGGTCGAGAAGGTCAAGGACCCGTTCAAGGCGCGCATGAAGTAGCGCATCGGCGCTACGCTACAATGGCCAGTGCTTCACTTCGATCGCCCCTCAGCCCGGGAGGGTGAGGGGACGGTGCTGCGATCTTCACCTTTTGGGCAGTTCGCGCGAGCCCATCCGCAACGCTGCTCCAGACTCTAGAACAAGGCTCTGAGCCAAGGGCAAAGCGATGGCCATCGTCGGCGTCCTCTTCGATGGTTTTGCCTACGGCATGCTCCTGTTTCTGCTGTCCATGGGGCTGTCCGTTACGTTGGGCATGATGAATTTCGTCAACCTGGCGCACTGCGCCTTCGCCATGCTCGGCGGCTATGTCACCGTCACGTTGATGAACCGGCTCGAATGGCCTTTCATCGCGACGCTGCCTGTCGCCTTCGTCGCCGCGGCGCTTGCCAGCGTGCTGTTCGAGCGCACGCTCTATCGCCGCCTCTACCGCGCCAGCGACCTCGACCAGGTGCTGCTCACCATCGGCATCACCTTCATGTCGGTGGCGGCCGCCGCCTATGTCTACGGCACGGTGCAACAACCCGTGCAGTTGCCGTCCTATCTGCGCGGCTATGTGACGATCATCGGCGTCAATTTCTCCGCCTACCGCCTGTTCCTCGTCGGCATATCCCTCGTCATCACCCTCGTGCTCGTGCTCGCGCTCGAGCGTACGCGCTATGGCGCGCAGGTGCGCGCCGCGGTCGACAATCAGCGCATGGCGCGCGGTCTCGGCATTGACGTCGATGGTATTTTCGCTGTCACTTTCGCCCTCGGCAGCGGACTTGCGGGCTTGGGCGGCGCGCTCGCAATCGACATTGTCGGCCTCGATCCTTCCTTCGCCTTCACGTTCCTGATCTATGTGCTGATCGTGGTGTCGGTCGGCGGGCTCGGATCGATTGGCGGCTCCTTCGCCGCCGCCAGCCTGATCGGCATCACGGACGTCGCCGGCAAATACTATGTCCCTGAGCTCGGCGCCTTCCTGATCTACCTGGTCATGCTGGCCGTGCTGATGTGGCGGCCGGCCGGCCTGTTCGGCAGACGTTAGAAGGCGATGTCGACCGACACGATGGCGCTCGATGCGCGGCGCCACATCGCGCGACAAATCCGCTGGCGGCCGGCGGAAGTCATCTTCTGGCTCGCCACGCTGCTGCCCTTCGTCCTGTTTCCCACTCATCTCGTGCTGGCGAGCCAGATCGCCATCACGGCGCTGTTCGCGCTGTCGCTCGATCTCATCCTGGGATACGCCGGCATCGTCTCGCTGGGCCATGCCGCGTTCTTCGGCCTCGGCGCCTACACGGCAGGTCTCTTGTCGAAGCACGGGTGGGGCGAGCCGCTGTCGGGCCTGGTGCTGTCAGCTCTGGTCGCGGGCATCGTCGGATTCGCGGCGAGTCTGGTCATCGCGCGCTTTCGTCATCTGGCGCTCATCATGATCACGCTCGGCATGGGCCTCCTGCTGCACGAGGCCGCCAACAGCGCGAGCTGGCTGACCGGCGGCGTCGATGGCCTTCAGGGCGTGAAGATGTGGCAGGTGCTCGGCCAGTTCCGCTTCGATCTCTACGGCTACACGGCCTATTCCTATGCGCTCGCCGTGCTCTTCCTGTCGTTCCTGCTGGTGCGCCGCATCGTGCATTCGCCCTTCGGTCTGGCGTTGCGCGGCATCCGCGAGAATTCGGTCCGGATGACCGCGATCGGCGCCAGCGCGCGCGCGCATGTCCGCAAGGTCTACACCATCTCGGCGGCACTCGCCGGCGTCGCCGGCGCGCTGCTGACCCAGACGACCTCGACGGTGTCGCTCGAGACGCTGGGCTTCCAGCGCTCGGCGGAAGTGCTGGTCATGCTGGTTCTCGGCGGTGCGGGACGGCTCTATGGCGGGTTGGTCGGCGCGATCATTTTCATGAGTGCGCGCGACCAGTTCTCCGGCATCACGCCGCTCTACTGGTATTTCTGGATCGGCACCCTGCTCGTCGCCGTCGTGCTGTTCCTGCCGAACGGCATCCTGGGCGGGCTCGCGCGCCTGCGCTGGCGGCGCCGATGACGGGCGCTGCACCACCGGTCCTGGCGACCCGGGGGCTGTGCAAGAGCTTCGGCTCGCTGGTGGTGGCCGACGGGGTCGATCTCGAGATCCCGGCAGGTGCGCGCCATGCGCTGATCGGCCCCAATGGCGCCGGCAAGACGACGCTGGTCAATCTCGTGACCGGCATGCTCCGGCCCAATGGCGGGCAGATCTTTCTTGGCGCTGAGGACGTCACGGCGGCCGCTCCGGAGCAGCGCGTCGGACGCGGGCTCGCGCGCACCTTCCAGGTCAACGCGCTGTTTCCCGCGCTGACCGCGCTCGAGGCCGTGACGCTCGCGATCTGCGAACGGAACGGCGTCGCGCGCTGCTGGTGGCGCAGCATTGCCGGCTTCACCGCCGAGATCGACGAGGCGCACGCCATTCTCGCGTCGCTCTCGATCGCTTCGGTCTGCCACCGGCCGACGCGCGAGCTCGCCTATGGCCACCAGCGCCTGCTGGAAATCGCGCTCGCACTTGCTTCGCGACCCAAAGTCCTGCTGCTCGACGAGCCGACCGCCGGTGTGCCGCGCAGCGAGAGCGCCGAGCTGTTCGAGGCGATCGCGGGCCTGTCCCGCGACATTGCGGTGCTGTTCATCGAGCACGACATGAGCATCGTGTTCCGCTTCGCGAGCCGGATCACCGTCATGGTGTCCGGACGCATCCTCGTCGAGGGCACGCCCGACGAGATCGCCCATGACGAGCAGGTGCGCGCCGTCTATCTCGGCTCGCGGCACCATGGCTGAGATGCTGCTGCAACTCGAACAGGTGCGCGCCGGCTATGCCGATGCCGTCGTGCTCGAGGACCTCTCGCTCGACGTTCCCGAGCGGGGCCGGCTGGCGGTGCTCGGCCGCAATGGCGTCGGCAAGTCGACCCTGCTGCTGACGATCCTCGGCCTGACCGACATCCGCCGCGGCCTGATCTGGTGGCGCGGCGCCGACGTGACCGGCCTCGCCGCCCATCGCCGCGCGCGGCGCGGTATCGGCTGGGTCGCCCAGGAGCGTGAGATCTTCGCGTCGCTCAGCGTCACCGAGAACCTGACAGTCGCCGCCCGGCCCGGCCGCTGGGGCGTCGAGCAGGTCTTCGATCTCTTTCCGCGCCTGGCCGAGCGGCGCACCAACATGGGCAACCAGCTTTCCGGAGGCGAGCAGCAGATGCTGGCGATCGCCCGCGCGCTGATGACCAATCCGGCGCTGCTGCTGCTCGACGAGCCGCTCGAGGGGTTGGCGCCGATCATCGTGGACGAGCTGATCAAGGCAATCCGGCGCATGACCGCCGACCTCGGTACCGCCATCGTGCTGGTCGAGCAGCACGCGGAGATCGCGCTCGAGCTGACCGATCAGGCGATCGTTCTGGAGCGCGGCCGGATCGTGCATGCGGCGCCGTCGGCCGAGCTCCTGCGCGACAGAGCGACGCTCGAGCGGCTGGTCGGCCTCAAGATCGCGGTCAACTAGGCGACCCGATAGCGCGCCAGCGCGTCGTGATCGATCTCGACCCCCCATCCTGGCGCATCCGGCGCGGCTTCGCCCCCCGCTCATCACATCGACTTGACCGAAATCCGGTTCCGGCTCGCGCTGCGGCGGTAGGCTTAGTTGCCGGCGACCACGCGCTCGGTCAGGCCGATAGCGCCGGGCACGTCGCCCGACAGGTGCAGCACATGGGTGTCGAGCGCGTGGGACAGTGCGGGCTGCGCGGCGGCGATTTGCAGATAGGCAGCGGTCGCGATGCCGAGCCCTCCGACGCTGTGGAAGTTGAGGTTGATCTGGAACACCTCGCATACCTCCTGCAGCTTCTTCATCACCGTCAGCCCGCCCCATTCGCAGACACCGCCGAGGACGACATCGACCGAGCCGAGCCGAACGCCTGCCGCCAGCGTTTCCAGATCGATCCGCACATGTTGGTGGCGAGCGGGTCGTAGCGCAGCCTGGCGGCCGGGAAAGCACCGCGTAGGTTGCGCAGCATGGCGACCTCTTCCTCGGCCGGGAACAGTCCGCCCTTGAAGCTTGATCGCGGTGAAGCCGTAGCGCCTCTTCACCGCCTCGGCATAGGCGAGCATCTGGTCCTGGCCAACCATGCCATGGCGGCCGGATGCGTCGGGATTACGGTAGTGGAGGTGATTCGCGAAGGGGATCTCGTCGCGCAGCCTTCCGCCCAGCAGCTGGCAGACCGGCCGACCCGTCGCCTTGCCCATCAGGTCCCAGCAGGCGAGCTCCAATCCCGCGATGGCGCATGACCCCTTCTTGCCGTGGTAGAGCGGCACGAAGGTCGCCTTGGCGAGGATGCGATCGAGATCGAACGGGTCCTCGCCCCGGAACGTGTCGGCGATCTCGGGGTCGATTAGCGACTTGGTGACGGCGCCGCCCAGCGTCTCGCCGAGGCTGGCGAGGCCGTGATCGGTGCGCATCTCGATGACCAGCCGCGCCCAGTCCTGATTGGCGCGGCCGCTCCAGCCGGCTGCATGTAGGGGTAGCGCGTGTGGAACTCGCAGCCGGGTCGGCCGCTCGCGCAAGCTCGGGATCTCGCCGCGCAGCTTCACGTCCTGGCGCCGCTTGCCCGGGTCGGGTTGGGGCAAGGCGACCTGACGGCTGGCCGATCGGCCAAAGCGAAACGCCCGGCTTCGGCCGGGCGTTTTGCTGTCAGGTCAGGTGACACCGCTCAGTTCCATTGGCGCGGGTCCAGGCCGAGCTCACGCCCGACTGCGGCCATGTCGTGCCAGGTCTGATCGTCGACCACGATGCCCGATTTGAGCCGCTGCGCCATGGCGCGGCGCTCGGGGTCGCCCGCGACCATCACGGGCTGATCTGGATCAAGCGGGGCGGCGCTGCGAACGTAGTCGATCATGGCGTCGAACTCGCTGACGATGCGGTTGCGATCGGTCAGACGGGTCGGATCGATGACGATCGACAGCATGTTGTTGATGGCGACGCCGTCGCGCGCGTTACCCGGCTGGATCGTGTCGCCGCCGGTCAAGGCGGCGCCGAGCAGGTCGCACATGAGCGCGATGCCCGAGCCCTTGTGCCCGCCGAACACGACCATGGCGCCGAGCGGATCGGGGACCATGACCGACGGATCGCGTGTCGGCTTTCCATTTGGGTCGAGCAGCAGTCCGTCGGCCACCTGTTCCCGCTTGTTGAAGGCGACCTTGAGCTTGCCCCAGGCGACCTGGCTCGTCGCGCAATCGAGGATGACCGCGGGGTTGCGCGCGGCCGCCGGCACGGCGAAGCAGAACGGGTTGGTCGAGAAGCGTGGCTCGCGCGCGGCCGACGGCGCCACATAGGCCGGATGACCGGAGACATTGACAAAATGGAGCGAGGCGAAGCCCGCCTTGGCGCATTGCTCGCCATAGTGGCCGATGCGCCCCATGTGGCACGAGTTGCGCACGCCCGTGATGGCGACGCCGTGGACGCGCGTTTTCTCGATGGCGAGCGCCATGGCCTGACGCGTCACCGATTGGCCGAGGCCCCGCCCGCCATCAATGACCAGGAAGGGACCGTCGTCCTTGACCACCCGCGCCTTCTGGTTGGGCACCGTCTCGCCCTTGATCAGGCGCCGCACGTAGCCCGGCAGATTGGTCAGGCCGTGGCTGTCATGACCTTTGAGATTGGCCTCGACCAGATTGTCCGCGACCAGCTTGGCTTCGTCGGCATCGCATCCGCCGGCACGCAGCAGGGCGGCGCTGATCTTCTGGAGCTTCTCGTGGCTGACCTGCGGCATGGCTTCCCCGCTGTAAACGGCCCCGTCGTGGCGGCCCCGACGGGCAGCCTAACCTGAACTTTGCCCGAATTTTGACCAAGCCACTGATGTGACTCGCGTTTGTCTGCGGGTCCTGACTACAGGCTGGGCTTGACGGCGAGCAGATCGAGTGCGCGGCGCTGGATTTCGGTCGGGGTGGCGAGCACCGGGAAGGA
>Ga0194132_10000554_pt1 | contig 76583 bp, 77 predicted proteins | sample TA2KigOf80mmetaG_FD_148612 | JGI IMG/M metagenome (GOLD analysis project Ga0194132, IMG submission 148612) | Freshwater microbial communities from Lake Tanganyika, Tanzania - TA2015054 Kigoma Offshore 80m | ecosystem: Environmental > Aquatic > Freshwater > Lake | place: Tanzania: Lake... | reverse complement strand
TTACGCTAACATTTGCGCGTGCATATCTTGGTCGCGACCGACGCGCAGTGGGTGCTCGATGAAGTTCGGGCCGCACTCGGGACCCCAGAAACATCGTTCGTCGTTTGTGTAGACGGTCGAGATGTCGCCACGGCGATCAAGCAGCGTACTCCCGATCTGGCCGTATTGGATCTGCAGTGCGGTTCGATGGGGGCAATGGCCGTGACAATGGACTTGCGTCTCGACCATAGCGGCGGCCGCGTGCCGCACGTGCCCGTGCTCATTCTGCTCGATCGGGTCGCCGATGTCCATCTGGCGCGTCGGAGCGGGGCGCAAGGCTGGTTGGTCAAACCGCTCGACTCGTTGCGTTTGCGTCGCGCAGCCGACGCGCTCGTGGCTGGCGAGTCTTGGCACGAAGGCGTGCCACTCGAAGTCTGATAACTATTTTCGATTCGCGACGATAGTTTCGGCGATCTGCAGGGCGTTGAGCGCGGCGCCTTTGCGCAGATTGTCGTTGGAAACGAACAAGATCAGACCTTTGTTGCCGTCCAGCGAATGGTCCTGTCGAATTCGGCCGACGAAACTCGGGTCTTTACCCGCAGCGATCAGCGGATTCGGCACATCCACGACGCTCACGCCCACCGCCGTCGACAAGATTTTGTAGGCCTGCTCGACGGTGATGTCTTTTTCGAACTCGAGCGTGAGTGAGAGCGAGTGCCCGGTGAACACAGGCACGCGCACGCAGGTGCCCGAAACCTTGAGGTTCGGAATATGCAGAATTTTTCGGCTCTCGTTGCGAAGTTTTTTCTCTTCGTCTGTCTCGAGCATTCCGTCGTCGACCAGCGTGCCGGCGAACGGAATCACGTTGTTCGAGATCGTTCGCGGAAACTTCTTGGCGGGCGGGTAATCGATCGCCTCGCCGTCATAGGTCAGTTCGGCGGCGTTTGCGGCGCCAAGTTTTATCTGTTCATGCAACTCGGCGACACCCGAGACCCCCATGCCGCTCACGGCCTGGTAGGTGCTGGCGACCATGCGCACGAGCGAAGCGGCGTCGTGCAGCGGCTTGAGAACCGGCATCGCCGCCATCGTCGTGCAGTTGGGATTCGAAATGATTCCGAGTTTGGCTTGCGCGATATCTTCGGGGTTCACCTCGGAGACGACCAAAGGCACATCGGGGTTCATGCGCCAGGCCGACGAGTTGTCGATGACGATCGTGCCTTTCGCGGCGTATTTTTCGGCGATCGCCCGCGAGGTGGTGGCACCCGCGGAGAAAATCGCGATGTCGAGGCCGCTCGTGTCGGCCGTTGACGCGTCTTCGACGGTGATTTTTTGTCCGTTCCAGTCGATCACCGAACCCGCCGATTTGGCCGAGGCGAAAAACCTGACGCTGCTCGCGGGGAATTTTCTTTCGATCAGAAGTGTGCGCATCACCCTGCCGACCATGCCGGTGGCGCCGACGATGCCGATTGAAACTTTTTTTGTCACGCGATCAGGATACTTGGGCGACCAGCCACCAATGGCTCGGATTAATTCGGTTCGTGGGCAAGACCTCGACCGTGGCTTTTGTCGTCACGCTCAAACTACGTTTCACCGAGTGAAAGATTCGGATCTTGTCGAGTTTGTTTTCGAACTCGGCCAACACGGTGTCGGGCTTGAGCCGGTTCGCCTGCCAGCCAAGTCGCGTCGACCAGCGCCATCGCGACAACGATCCACCGATCAGCGGCAGGCGCCACATTGAGCGAATCAGATATCCGAGCGGAACCAACAGGACATCACCCTTGACCCAGGTGCGAAAATTCAACACGATCAGGCCGCCTTGCCGCGTCACCCGAATCGCCTCGCCGATCAGACCCAGGGCGTCGCGGGTTTGACAGTGTTGAAGCGTGATGTATGAAAAGGCCATGTCGACGGACTTGTCGGCTATCGGCAGCGATTTGCCATCTGCGACATGCGAGGTGGTGAGCCCGTCGACGCGCCCGAACGCAGCCACGGTTTGGCGACAGCGTTCCAAAAACGCCGAATCGACATCGCAGGCGATGACCTTGTTGAATCGTCGGGTGAAGGCCGCCGTCATTCGACCGATGCCGCTGCCGATCTCGATCAAAGTCGAAGTTGCAAACGGAAACTTCTCGAGTTGCAGCAGCCGCAAAAAGAGGCGAACCTCGTTTTCGCCGGTTTTGACGAATTTCTCCAATGTCAACTCATCGCCTGTCTCGTTGTTGAACACCCAACCCGTTTCGCGCACGACATCATCGGCGCTCGATTCGTTGTCTGTCAGGTTTCCTGCGTCGATCCACGGCAGGTGAAATGGGTGATGCGTGCTCCTGCCAAGCCCGCGACGAGGCTTCATACGCGAAAAATCTACTTGCGTTCGGGCAGCGGGGCCGAGTAATCAGAACCGCTGTCTAGACCAAACGCCGTATGCAGCGACCGCACCGCCTTTTCGAGCATCGGTGCCGCAACGACCACGGAGATTCGAATCGTGCTGGTCGAGATCATTTCGATGTTGACTTTGTTGTCGGCCAAGACTCTGAACATCTTTGCGGCGATACCGGGACTCGATTTCATTCCCGCGCCGACGAGCGAGATCTTGGCGATGTTCGTGTCATGGGTGACACCTTTGGCCCCGACTTGTCTGGAAACCTTTTCGACGATCGGTTGGGCCGCGGCGATGTCCGTCTTGGGCAGTGTGAAAGAGATGTCGGTTGTCCCCGCGGTCGAAGTGTTTTGCACGATCATGTCGACGTTCACGTTGGCGGCGGCGAGTGGTTCGAATAGCGCGGCCGAGACACCGGGTTGGTCGGGCACGCCGAGCACCGTAATCTTTGCATCGCTCGCGTCGTGGACCACACCGGAGATGATTGGTTCTTCCATGTTTGTTGCTCCTTTTCGTTCTTCGCTGGTGATCCAGGTACCGGGCTCCCAAGTGAAACTTGATCGAACATGCATCGGGACGTCATGGTTGCGGGCGAACTCGACGCTGCGCAGCGCCAAAACTTTGCTGCCCGCCCCCGCCATTTCGAGCATCTCGTCGTATTCGAGGTGCTCGAGTTTTCGGGCCTGCGGCACGGTGCGGGGATCGGCGGTGAAAACTCCCGGAACATCGGTATAGATCTCGCAAACATCGGCCTTCAGCGCTGCGGCGAGGGCGACAGCGGTCGTGTCACTGCCGCCTCGACCCAGCGTCGTGATTTCTTTTGCCGTGCTGATGCCCTGAAAACCCGCGACCACGGCCACTTTGCCTTCACCGACGGCTTCTCTAACCCGGTCACCCTTGATCTCGAGGATTTTTGCCCGCCCGTGCACCGTGTCGGTGATAATGCCGACCTGGCTTCCGGTGAAACTCATCGCCTCGACCGACAAATCTTGCAACGCCATGCACAACAGAGACATGCTGATGCGCTCGCCGGTTGTCAGCAACATGTCCATCTCTCGTCCCGAGGGTACCGACGAGACCTGGCGAGCGAGATCCAAAAGATTGTCGGTCGCCTTGCCCATCGCCGAGACGACGATCACCAGTTGGTGACCTTCGGCTTTCGTTTTGGCAACGTGCCTGGCGACATTGCGCATTCGTTCAGGATCGGCCACCGATGTCCCGCCATATTTTTGAACGATCAAAGCCACGGTATTCAACGCTAGCGGTGCGGTTGTCGCGGAGCTGTAGCATTTTCCCCTCATGGGCACCGAGAAGCGCAATCGTAAAAAAGAGAATCGTCGTGCCAGACAGGTCGCTCTCGAAAAACAATTCCAACGTCAAAAAGTTCGCCGTCGAGCGACGCGCATCGCGCTCGCCGCATTGGTCGTCGTGGCGATAGTCGGCGCGATCTATTTGACCGGCGACGACTCGATCGACACGACGTCGACGACGATCGCCGCCGAGACCGAGACGAGCACGGTCGCCCCCGCGTCGGCGGGACCATTCACCTATGGCGCGGGCGAGTGCGCACCCGAAGATGGCTCTGGCGAACAGGTGCGCAAGTTCACCGCGGCGCCGAAACTGTGCATCGACCCGTCCAAGATCTACAAGGCGATGATCACCACCAACAAAGGCGACTTGGAAGTTCTGCTGGATGCGGCCAAGGCCCCCGGCACCGTCAACAATTTCGTGAATTTGGCCCGTGCAAAGTACTTCGACGACACGGTTTGTCATCGTGCGATTCCGACGTTTGTCGTGCAGTGCGGTGACCCGACGGCGACTGGTGGCGGCGGGCCCGGATACGCGATCGCCGATGAATTGCCCCAAGTCCAGGACTACAAAATTGGCTCTCTGGCGATGGCCAACTCGGGCCCGAACACCAACGGCAGCCAATTCTTTTTCATAACGGGCGAGCAGGGCGTGTCGCTACCGCCAAACTATTCGTTGTTTGGGCAGATCACGTCGGGCATCGATACGACGCTGGTCGCCCTTGATCAAGCGGGCAATCCCGACCCGGCGTCGAACGGTGTGCCACCGACCGAAGAGTTGCGCATAATCAAAGTCACGATCACCCAGGGGTGACGTCTCGCATCGTGATTCGAGTGGCGCTGTCAAACGAGAAGTGATTCGCGCAACGATGAAATCGATTTTTCGTCCACGCCGATTTCACGCAGATAGTCGGTCACCGAACCATGCCGTGTCTTCAAGTCCGAGATAATCACCGCCATTGCCCGCGGATCTGATGCGGCAAATCGTGGCGGCATGTTGGCATACGCGTCGGCCAGGGCGGGTTGGTTGACTTTGGCCCATTCGATCAGGCGCCTCATACCATCCACCGTCTTGCCGTAGTCGGCGTTGATGATTTCGTCTGGTACCTCGAGAATCGAGAGCACGAAAGCCGCGAGAACACCGGTTCGATCCTTGCCCGCCGCGCAATGAAAAACCGCCGGCAAAACTTCTTGTGTCCCGAGAAGGTTGATCGCATCGGCGAACTTCGGCGCGGCGTTGTCGAGCATTTCCCGATATGCCCAGACCAAAAATTCGACGACATCTTCAATTTCGGGCGTGTCGCCATCGTTCCAGGTGACGTCGATGATCGGCAGGTGGTGGAAGTTCACAGGAAACTCGTTCACTGGAAACGTTCCGCGGGTCTGCAATTCGTTCGTGGTGCGCAAATCGATGACGGTCTGCACGCCGAGATCAACAACTGTTTGGGCGTCGCCTTTGGTGAGTCGATAAAGACCATCGGCGCGAAACAGGGTTCGCCAGCGGGTCGTCTTGCCGCTCGAGGTCGGATATCCGCCGAGGTCCCTGAAGTTGTGAACCGCCTCGAGAGAAATCAAGCGTTGCGGGTCGTCGGTCAGATCCGAAATAGATCGGGAATTCATCGACCAGACGCTACCCGCGCAAGACGAATGACAGGTCATCTGCTGACCACGGTTTGGGAAACCAACTCGACACAACTAAAGTCGCACGGGTGAAACTCGTCGGTGTAATCGGCTCGGGAATCATGGGTGCGGGAATCGCCGAAGTCGTTGCCCGTGCAGGTATCGACGTGGTGGTTCGATCGCGTTCGCAGGCCACCGCCGAAGAGACAAGAAATCAGATTCAGGCCAGCCTGCAAAAACAGGTCGTCAATGGCAAACTAACCCAGGCGCTTCAAGACGCGGCAATGAATCACATCTGCGTAGTGAGCGAACTTTCGGGACTGAAGAATTGCGACCTGATAATCGAATCAGCGGTAGAAGATCTGCCGACGAAAAAAGATTTGTTCGAGAAACTAGATGCGATTCTCGACCCCGACTGCATAATCGCCACCAATACCAGCACCTTGCCGGTAATCGAACTTGCCAGGTCGACCAAGCGACCCGATCGAGTTTGCGGAATCCACTTTTTCAATCCCGCCACCATCATGCGATTGGTCGAGGTCGTCAGACCGATCACGGCCAGTGACGAGACGATCGCGCTTGCCAACGAGTTCGTCAAGAACTGCGGAAAAGAGGCGGTGCAGGTCGTCGACCGCGCGGGCTTCATCGTCAACGCGCTCTTGTTTCCGTATTTGAACAATGCGATCGCGATGTTCGAGGCGGGCACCGCCACGATGCAAGACATCGACACGGCGATGAAGGGTGGTTGCAACTTTCCGATGGGACCATTCGCCCTTCTCGATCTAGTTGGTCTCGACACATCGATGGCCATCCTCGAGGCGCTGCACGCCGAATACGGGCGACCAGACCTCGAGCCCAGACCCATGTTGAAGAAGTTGGTCGGCGAGGGCAAGCTCGGGCGCAAGACAAAACAGGGTTTTTTCAACTACTAGTTTTGTTTGTGATGCAATTCAATGATTCGCCAGCACGACTGGGTGAATCGAAGTGGGAGTTCCCGTCGGCCGAGAAATGGCCGCGCAATGATGTGGTCGGACGTGGCGCCGATCTCGAACCCGAGACTTTGATCGCGGCCTATTCGCGCGGGATGTTTCCGATGGTTTCGAGCGAGGAGTCGACCACCGAATCGAACCTGATCTGGTGGTCACCGATGCGACGCGGGGTAATTCCACTTGACGGCTTGCGGGTGAGTCGATCGATGCGCCGGAGCGCCAAGAAGTTCGTCATTCGTGTCGACACCGACTTCGCTGGCGTAATGCGCAATTGCGCCGCGCCGCACCGCGACAACGCCTGGATCACCGAAGAGTTCATCGAGGCCTATGTTCGCCTGCATCAACTCGGTTGGGCGCACAGCATCGAGGTGATCGACGAGAACGGTTTTCTTGCCGGCGGTCTGTACGGGGTCAAAGTTGGCGGGCTGTTCGCCGGCGAGTCGATGTTCCACTTGGTGCGCGACGCCTCAAAAGTGGCCCTGATGGCTTTGGTCGGGTTGATGGTCGAAAACCGAATGAGCCTCCTGGATGTGCAGTGGGTGACACCACACCTCGAGAGTCTGGGTGCGGTTGCGCTGTCGCGCGATGAATACCTGGGCAAACTCAAGCTGGCGATGACTCAATAGTCGCGCGCCTAGCCTTGATTGGCGGTGGACGAACCAATCAACCCGAAGCGTCGCGACGAACCGTGGGTGATGCGCACCTACTCCGGGCACTCGAGCGCCCGCGCATCCAACGAGTTGTATCGAACGAATCTCGCCAAAGGTCAAACTGGTCTCTCGGTCGCCTTTGATTTGCCGACGCAAACGGGATACGACCCCGACCATGTTCTGGCCCGCGGCGAGGTCGGCAAAGTCGGTGTTCCGGTGGCCCACCTCGGCGACATGCGGGTGCTGCTCGAAGATATTCCGCCGCGCGAGATGAACACTTCGATGACGATCAACGCGACGGCGGCTTGGATGCTCGCGCTTTATGTGGCGAACGCGCAGGAGCAGGGTGTCGCGACGACCGAGTTGCGCGGCACCACCCAGAACGACATTCTCAAGGAATATTTGTCGCGCGGAACCTTCATTTTCCCACCACAGCCCTCGAAGCGTTTGATCGTCGACATGATCGCGTGGTGCGCAAGAAACGCCCCGAAATGGAACCCGGTCAATATTTGTTCGTATCACCTGCAGGAGGTCGGCGCGACACCGGTGCAGGAGATCGCCTTCGCCCTGGCAAACGCGATCGATATTTTGGACGCGGTCAGGAACAGCGGCCAAATTTCGGAGGGCGAATTTCCGCAGGTGTTCGCGTCGATGTCTTTTTTCGTCAATTCGGGCATTCGTTTCGTCGAGGAGATCTGCAAGATGCGCGCCTTCGTCGAACTCTGGGAGCGTATCGGCCGCGAACGTTATTCGATAACCGACGAACGAGCGCTTCGTTTTCGCTACGGGGTTCAGGTCAATTCGCTCGGGTTGACCGAGGCACAACCAGAAAACAACGTGCAACGAATCGTGCTCGAAATGCTGGCTGTGACCCTTTCAAAAAATGCGCGCGCCCGCAGCGTGCAGTTGCCGGCGTGGAACGAGGCCCTGGGCTTGCCGCGACCTTGGGATCAGCAATGGTCGTTGCGCATGCAACAAGTTCTGGCGTTCGAAACCGACCTGCTCGAGTACGAGGACATTTTCGAGGGCTCGCATGTGATCGAGTCGCGAACGAAAGAACTCGTCGATCAGGCCTACGCCGAGATGAACGAGATTCTTGACCTAGGTGGCGCATTCGAATCGGTTGAACTGTTGAAAGGTCGTCTGGTGCAGTCGATGTCGGGTCGTACGAGCCGAATCGAGAAAGGTGACCAGAAAGTGGTCGGGGTCAACGCCTTCACCGAGACGGCAGAATCACCGCTTGGTGGAGACGAGAACATCTTGAAAGTTGATCCAAAGATCGAAAGGCAGATGATCAAAGCAGTTAAGGCCTGGCGCCAAACACGCGACCAAGGCGCGGTAGATCGCGCGATCTCGGCGTTGGGAGCGGCGGCCAGGAGCAAAACAAACTTGATTCCGCCCTCGATCGAACTCGCCAAGGCGGGCGGCACCACTGGTGAGTGGGCCCAGGCGTTGCGCGAAGTGTTCGGCGAGTTTCGCGCACCCACGGGTGTCGGTGCGGCTTCTGGTCGACAGGGTCAATTGCTCGAACAGGTCGTCGAGTTCGTCAAGAAAATACCCGGCGGCCCGCCACGGCTTTTGGTCGCCAAACCCGGGCTCGACGGTCACTCGAGCGGCGCCGAACAGATCGCGGTCGCCGCGCGCGATTCGGGCATGGAAGTCGTCTATAGCGGCATTCGTTTGACGCCCGAACAGATCGCGGCCGCGGCGCGAGACGAAGACCCGGACGTGATCGGTCTGTCGATTCTTTCAGGATCGCATCTCGATTTGGTGCCCGAGGTGGTTGCGCAACTGCGCAAAATGGAAGTTGATGCGCCGGTCGTCGTGGGGGGGATCATTCCCGAAGATGATCGGGCAAAGTTGAGAAAGGCCGGTGTCAGCGCTGTCTACACGCCGAAAGATTTCGACATCGCGCGCATCATGCGCGACATCGCCGAGTTGGCGATCAAGCGCCGAAAAAAGTAACTCAGGGTTTCATCGTCGTCGGCGGGGCGATGGGAACGAATCCGTTCGCCGGTGGAAACACGAGCTCTTGCCCCGCCTCGACGTGATCGGGATCCGTGATTCCGTTCATGACCATCAGGAGACGCATGTCGAGACGGTTGTTCTCGGCGATGCTGAACAACGTGTCACCCCGTTGCACCACATAGCGAATTGGCGGAACATAAATGGTGGTCGTGGTCACGACAGTCGTTTCGACTGCGAGAACCGTCGTCGGTGGTGGATTTTCGACGCCGCGTCGGGCGAAAAAAATTGAAAGCAACCCTGTCACGATGGTGATCGCCAACAAGTATTTTTGCAATCGACCATTCAAAAACATGCGTCATGATTTTAGGCATGCGTCGAACCCGGGGGCGCCAATCGCCAACCCCTAAAGTGAGACTATGAAGGTGCTCGCCGCGGTTGACAAGTTTCGCGGCACCGCCACTGCGGCTCAGGTCGCGACCGCAATCGGGCACGCCTGTTGGCAACTGGGTCACGACTGCATCGAGCGTCCGCTGGCCGACGGGGGAGAAGGAACGCTCGACGCATTGGGCGGACCAAATCGCACCACGATGGTCGAGGGTCCGCTCGGCAAACCAGTTCGAGCACCGTGGCGATTACACAGGGGTACGGCGATCATCGAGATGGCCCTCGCCTCGGGTCTTTTGCTGGCGGGCGGTAGGCAAAAAAACAACCCGGTTGATGCGACGACAACAGGCACGGGCCAACTCATCGACGCCGCATTGAACCTGGGTGCATCACGGATCATCGTCTGCTTGGGCGGTTCGGCGACGACCGACGGGGGCCTTGGGGCCCTAAGGGCGATTCAGTCGCCGGGACGATTGAGAGGTGTCGACTTTGTAGTCGCCTGCGATGTGACGACGTCATTCACCGATGCGGCGAAAGTATTCGCGCCGCAAAAAGGTGCGTCAACCGCGCAGGTATCTCTTCTGACGACTCGGCTGCAGCGCCTGGTGCAGGTCTATGTCGATGAATACGGAGTCGACGTATCGACGATCGCCGGCGCCGGCGCCGCCGGTGGTTTGGCAGGCGGCTTGGCTGCGCTGGGTGCAAGATTGGTGCCCGGCTTCGACCTCGTAGCCGAGGAAGTTCTGTTGGATGAACTACTACTCGAAACAGATTTCATCATCACCGGCGAGGGTTTCATGGATAGCGAGAGTTTCAACGGCAAGGTCGTCGGGTCGATGGTCGAACTGGCCGTTGCGAAAAAACTCGGCATTGCCGCAATCTGCGGCGACATTCATGCCGGGGTGAAAAGTCGTCTTGAGGTCGTCAGTCTCGTCGAGAAATTTGGGCGAGACGTGGCGGTGTCGCAACCATTGCATTGCATCGAGCACGCCGCCCTACAAATTTTGCGCGACCGTGTCGCCAGTCGAACTAGCCGGTTGTAGTCGGAACCACGACGGCACCTGAGCCGAGCGGTTTTCCGGCAATATCGGTGCCGAGCAAAACCAACACGCTCGCTTCGCCCAACTGGCCGGTTTCGGTCGGAATCGGCTGGGGCATCGCCGCAATACCGACACCACCAAGTTCATTGGCGATAACTGCCGCGGCACTTTCGCTGCCGAGCAAGTAGTAAACAACGGTCACGGTTTGTTTGGGTGTGATTTCGCTTCTGTTATTCGCCGGCTGCACGATGTAGCCGCGACCTTGAAGTTCGGTCGTCAACTGACCCGCGCTACCCGATATTCCTGAAGCGTTTGTCACCTGAACCTTGAAAGCGGTTTTCACCAGCGTCGTTTCGGCCGGAATTTCGGCGACTGTGGTTTGGGTCGGGTCGAGCGTTGCCTCGGTCGGAGCGCTAATGGTCTGCCCCGATTGATCGTTGCGAATATCGCGCAAGATGAAGAAACCAAGAAGCACCGCAAGCACCGCGATGATTATCGAAAGCGTCGAGTTGATGTTCGTGGTGCCACCGACTGGTCGACGGTCTATCGGAGAGCGCCGCGGGCGCGATGGGTCCTGGTTCATATTTCTCCAACTTACCTCACTTTTCGTTTGAGCCGAGGGTGGGGATTGAACCCACGACCTACCGCTTACAAGGCGGTTGCTCTGCCACTGAGCTACCCCGGCGTGTTGTTTGCGCGTTCAGTTTACGGTCGAATCCTGTTTTGAAATGATCAGTCTGAGGCGCGCCTCGTTCTGATGATTTCATACGTGGCGAGTGCCGCCGCGACCGAGACATTGAGCGATGACAATGCGCCGAGCATCGGAATGTTCACCAACAGATCGCATCTTTCACGGGCCAGTCGAGAAATTCCCGCACCCTCGGCGCCGAGCACCAGACAAACAGGTTGTTTGGCCGCATCGCGAATCTCGAAGATGTTCTTTTCGGCCGCGTCGTCCAAGCCGACAACGAATACCCCCGCTTGTTTCATCTCTGCAAGCGCATTCGGCAGCCCACCGACGATGCACATCTTCAAATACTCAATGGCGCCCGCCGAGGCTTTGGCCACCGTCGGTGTGATGTGCACCGCCCGATGGCGAGGAAGAACAACTGCATCGACCCCCGCTCCGTCGCAACTGCGCAGAATCGCCCCGAGATTGCCGGGGTCGGTGACTCCGTCGATCGCCACCAACAAAAGAGGAGCATCGCCAGAATCTGCGAGCAACTCGGCCAGAAGTGCCTCTTCGACCGGTTCGGCCTTGGCCAGCACGCCCTGCGGCGCCTCGCTGCGCGCCTCACGATCGAGTTCGCGACGCGAGACATTCAGCACCTTGACGCGTTGATCATTCGCCAGTTCCAAGATGTCCTCGATCACCGGGCTGTTTTCGATGTCGTTGGCCATCCAGATTTCGCGCACCCGCCGTCGCTGCCCGAGCAGCAATTCACGCACCGCTTGTCGACCCTCGATCTGTTCGCCACCTAATCCGAGAGATTTTTGCGATGGTCGATGACGCACGCTCGCATGTCTGTTTCTTGATCGGTTGTCGCGCTGATTGCGTCGCGGTCTTTTCGGCATGCGCAGAATTTCAGTCTTTGATCGAGACGATTGCGACCGCCCAGCAAGCGATGCCCTCGCCGCGTCCGAGGGCGCCGAGTTCTTCGGCGCGGCGACCTTTGACCGTCACGGGTGCCCCGACCGCGACCGAAAGATTCCTTTGCATCTCATCCCTGTGTTTCGAAATTTTTGGTCGTTCGCAGACCACGCTGCAATCCACATTTCCAATTTGAAAGTTGTGATCCGTGGCCATTTTGGCGACAAGGCGCAACAATTCGATCGAGTTCATGTCCTTGTATTTTGCGTCGGTATCCGGAAAGTGTTCGCCGATATCCCCCAAACCGCATGCACCGAGAATTGATTCGGCGGCCGCGTGTGCCACGACATCCGCGTCGCTGTGACCGATCAATCCGCGCTCACCGACGAAATGAACCCCGCCCAACACAAGTTTGCGTGCGACTTCATGAGCATCGACGAAACGGTGGATGTCAAAACCCTGACCGACCCTGACCTGCAGCGCCATCAACAAATCTTTACACTTCGCCGCGCGAAACTGCGCGCGCCCAATTCAAGTCGTCGGGAGTGGTTATCTTGCGGTTGAGCGCGTCACCATCTACGACCACCACCTTGAATCCGTTGTTTTCGACCAGCGTCGCATCGTCGGTGCCCTCGGGGTTCTTGGCGTGTGCGACGCGCAACGCCCTGGCTCGAAACGCTTGGGGCGTCTGCACCGCGACAAGTTCTCGCCTGTTCGGGGTGGAGACGACATTCTTGTTTTCATCGATGACTTTGATCGTGTCGATTACGGGCAGCGCCGGCACGGCACCGTCGGCGCCCGCGCAGACCGCATTGATGACCTCATCGAACAAAAACTCCGAGGCAAATGGTCGGGCGGCGTCATGAACGCAGATGATCGTGGCCTCGTTTGGCACGGCCGCCAGTCCGTTGCGAACCGAGGCGCTTCGGGTCGCACCACCGATCACCCCACCTTCTCTGACGGCCTGCTCCGCCGGCAAGACAACGACCACGCCGTCGCTCGAGACACGGGCTGTTTCGACCGCCCAGTCCACGATGCGGCGCTCGTTAATTAGTGAAAACTGCTTGGGGCTGCCGAATCTTGAGCCCGTGCCCGCGGCCACGATAATCGTCCAGATTTTTTCCCCAACTCTTTGTTTTGAGGGGGTGTTCACGCCTCCTTAGGGTAGTACCGTCAAGTTGCAATGGGACACGACGAACTGCTCAGGGCCAGCGAGTTCTTCGCTGAAACATCCGACGCCGTGTTGGCGACGATCACGGCTCAGGGTGAAGTTCGCAATCTGCAACGCGGCGACGTGTTGTTCAAGGAGGGCGAGAAACCCGAATCGATGTTCATCGTGTTGTCGGGTCGAATCGCAATCGCGATCGGAAATCGACCGATGGACAGTCGCGAAAGTGTCCTCGCCCTGATGGAGCGGGGAGACTTGTTCGGCGAACTTGGTCTGCTGGATGGCGGCGAGCGCAGCGCGATGGCGCGGGCGATCGAAACTTCGTCGGTTTTGCAAATTCCTTACAAGATCGTGCGCGAGCAGATGCAGTCGAACCCGACGATGCTGTGGGGCGTGACGAAACTTTTGGCGAAACGCCTGCGCACGATGGACGAAGTTCTGTCGGACAGCGTTTTTCTCGATGTGACCGGCAGAACGGCCAAGCGACTGCTCGAATTGTCGGGCGGAAAAGACGAGTTTGTTCTGCCGATCACTCAGGAAGAGTTGGCGGGCATGGTCGGAGCCTCGCGAGAGAGGGTCAACAAAGCGATCGCAAGCTTTATTCGACTGGGTTGGATCGAACAGCACGATCGCCGTTATCGAATTTTGATGCGCGCAAAGATGGAGTTTCGCGCCTCGTAATTTCGGATCAGCCGAGCAGCCAGGCTTTGGTCTTGCTGAACGCGTCGGCGGCATCTTCGGCGCGGTGCGTTGGTCGACCCGCATCGTGGGCGAAGGCGTGCTCGGCTTCCGGATAGACCACCGTTCGTACTTTCAGTTTCTTCAACTCTTCGACGTCGGCTGCGGGCGTGTAGTGGTCCTTTCCGCCGATGATCGCCAAAACCCGATCGGCATGACCTGAGCGCAAACATGAAAGCGGTTCGGTTTGGGTCGCGCTCTGCCAGGCTTGAGGAATCTTGATCATCCCGTAGAACGAGACGATCTTTTTGAACCGACTCGAACGGGCCGCTTTGAGGCAGTACATCCCGCCCATGCAAAAGCCCATCAGCCCAACCTCGGGCGTGCCGAGCGCGTCGGCTGCTTCGCACAAATCTCGGAGATGTTTCTCGTCGTCTAGTTTTGGCACCGCGGCGGATCGCGGTTCGATTTCGGCGCCCAGGGTCTGACCCGGAAAGGGCTCTACCGCCGCCACCGCGAATTGCCAGTCGAGAGCGAGTTTCTTGACCATTTCGTCGTAAAGAGGTCGAAGGCCGAAGATATCGGGTGCGATTACGAGGCCCATTTTCGGGTTCTTGATCGACTTGTCGATTTCGCAACTCGTGCCCGACGGCAAAGCGATTCGCATCTCCCAAGTATGCCAAAAACGAAAGAAATTTCTTTGGGTGAGAGTTGCGGTGAGAGTCGACGTCGCAGCCCTGGTGAACTCCAATTTCAACGATTTTGGGCATGTCCCAAAACCAAGAACAGACACGCAAGCCGGCCCAACAACCGCAACCGAACCAGTCGCCACTCGTCTGGAGCGTCGGGCTGAGACAGAGAGCCAACAGTCCCGTCGCCAAGTTGATCAAGGAATGGGAGTTGATCAGCACGCGCCGCCGAGAAATCGACATCGTCAACTCGTGGCATCTGCCCGGTGGCAAGGTCGAAAACTTGGATCAAGTTCTGACCCGTGCGGGTTTCAACACCGCGCGCGACGACTCCAAAGGCGACGGGTATCTCTGGCTTCTGGTCAAGCAGGCCACCACCGACGAATTGGCAGCGCGCATCGTGTTGCAAAGGATCTTGCCGCCGTTGGTCTCGATCGCCCGCCGTCGTGGCCGAATAATGCAGGGGGGCATTGACGCCGCTCTTTCTGATGTTTTGCCGAGCGCGTGGAAAGTGATCAGGCAGTATCCGTGGCACCGGCGACCGAACAAGGTCGCGTCGAACTTGGTGCTCGACAGCGAATACTTCGCCTTCGTGCAGGGCAACAGATCGAAAAAAGTCAAGGTGTTCGCCGTCGAACCAAAAATTCTGAGCGAGATGATCGCCGCGCCCGAGTGCGACGAATTCCAGCAACCGGTGACGCTCGAAAGCCTCTTGACCGCCGCGATCGAACAGGGAATCGACTCAAGACATGTCGATGTTTTGCGCGCCGTCGCTCGAGGAGAAACCTCGGCGATGATCGCCAAACACTACGGAATCGCCGAACGCACGGCCCGCGCCTGGAGGGCGCAAGCGATCAACGAGTTGCGTGGACGAACGCCGTCCTCGGTGTGAGTTTGGTCGTGCGCAAACGCAAACTGTTTGTGACGACGAAGATGCTCGACATCGCCATCGCCAAGCCCGCCCACATCGGGTTCATCAAACCGAACGCCGCCAAGGGGATCGCGGCGGTGTTGTAGGCGAAGGCCCAAAACACGTTGGTCGTTATCGTGCGCAAAGTTGCTCGTGACAACAAGATCGCGTCGGTCACGAGGCGCAAGTCGCCGCTGATGATCGTCAAGTCGCTGGCGTTCATCGCCACATCGGTGCCGGTGCCCATGGCGATGCCCACGTCGGCTTGGGCCAACGCGGCGGCGTCGTTGACGCCGTCACCGACCATCGCCACCGCGTAACCGCGCTTTTGCAGGTCGGCGACGACCTTCACCTTTTCATCGGGCAACACGCCGGCGATCACATGTTGCTCGTTGTTTTCAATGCCCACCTGCGTCGCAATAGCCGCCGCTGTCGCATTGTTGTCGCCCGTCAGCAGCACTGATCGCAGCCCGAGTTTCTTGAGTTGTTCGATCGCCTGGGAACTCGTCGACTTGGGTTGGTCCGCCACGACGCAGACCCCCTTGACCAAGCCGTCGATCACGACCAGCACGGCCGTGTTGCCGGCTTTACGGGCCGCGTCGAGCGCATCTCGCAGTTGACCCGGAATCACGATCAATGAATTCTTGAACAGCGACTCACGACCGACCATTATTCGCCGCGACTCGACGACGCCCGTCGCGCCCATGCCGGGTGACGAAACGAAGTCGGTGACTTTGGGCAGCACTCCGGGCAACTTGCGCGCTTCGGTCGTGATTGCGCGTGCAACGGGGTGCTCGCTCGCGTTCTCGAGCGCGCCGGCGAGTTTGAGCACATCGTGTCGATCTGTGTCGGGCGCGACCACGACATCAAGCAACTGCATCGAGCCGGTGGTGATCGTGCCCGTCTTGTCAAAGACCACGGTGTCGATTCGTCGCGTGCTCTGCAACACATCGACACCCTTGATCACGATGCCCATTTGCGCTGCCCGACCACTGCCGACCATCAGCGCAGTAGGTGTGGCTAAGCCGAGTGCGCACGGGCAGGCGATGATCAAGACAGCCACGGCGGCGGTGACGGCATTGTTCAAAGAGTCGTCGAACACCGACCATGCGACGTAGGTTGCGAGGGCGATACCGATCACCGTGGGAACGAAAATCGAACTCACCCGGTCGGCGAGTTTTTGAACCGGCGCCTTGGTCGTCTGCGCGTCGCGCACCAGGCGAGAAATTTGGGCGAATGTGGTTTCGCTGCCCACCCTGGTCGCACGGACGATCAGGCGACCAGTGAGGTTGACCGTGGTGCCAACAACCGTGGAGCCGGGCAAGACATCGGCCGGCACGCTCTCGCCCGTAAGCATCGACACGTCCACCGAGGAGTTTCCCTCTACAACTATGCCGTCGGCGGCGACGATCTCGCCCGGCCTTACGAGCATCAGATCACCAACGACCACTTCGGCGGCGTCAAGAACAACCTCTTTCTCGTCTCGAATCACCGTCGCGGTGCGGGCATTCAACGCGAGCAGCGATCTGAGGGCGTTGCTGGCCCGGTTTTTCGCGCGTGCTTCGAAGTGCCGACCTGCGAGCAGAAAAACCGTGACTACTGCGGCGACCTCGAAGTAGAGGTGCGCGGTCTTGTCACCGATCACGGCCCAAACCGACCACGCGCTGGCGACCACGACGCCAATCGAAATCAAAGTGTCCATGGTCGTCGCCCGATGTCTGGCGTTCATCAACGCTGCACGATGAAACGGCCAAGCCCCCCAGGTGACGATCGGAGCGCTGAGCGCCATCACCAGCCATTGCCAGTTCTCAAAGTGCAAGTTCATCGACATTGAGATAGCCACGACGGGAACGGCCAACACCGCCGAGACGGTTAGTCGCGTGCGCAGCATCGCCACTTTCTGCTCGACTTCGGCATCGAGCATCTCCAGGGTCGTGTCTTTGGAGAGTCTGGCGCCATAGCCAATTTTTTCGATCTCTCGAATCAAAGTTGCCGAGTCAACGATTTGACCCGAGCAGATGACGCGCGCGGTTTCGGTGGCGAAGTTGACGCTTGCACTCACTCCTTCAAGTTGGTTCAAGCGTTTTTCGATCGTCAACGCACAGGCATTGCACGACATGCCCGTCAAACTCAGATCAATCTGCGTGTCCATGACTTGAACGCCCATGTGCCGTCAAGTCTCGCACTTCCCCGGATGTTTCACACTCGACGGCGAAATTCGCTTTCGCGATCGGCGCCTCGTGCTCGTCGTCGGCGATCGCGGTCGTGGCGGTTTTGGAGGTGTTTTAGTTCCACCTAGATTGCCCGAACCGATAACCGACGCTTCGCACGGTTTCGATCAGGTTGGCGTGTTCTTCGCCGAGTTTTGCCCGCAGTCGACGGATGTGAACGTCGACAGTGCGGGCACCGCCGAAATACTCGTAACCCCAGACGCGCGACAGCAATACTTCTCGACTGAATACTTTTCCGGGATTTTGCGCCAAGAATTTCAAGAGTTCGTATTCCATGTAGGTGAGGTCGAGCGGTTTGCCGCCGACAGACGCCTGGTAGGTCTCGGTGTTGAGGACCAGATCGCTGTATTCGATCAGCGACTCGTGCGAAACGGCGAGGTCGGCGTAGAAGAGATGCCTGAGTCGAGAGTCGAGTTCGCGCGGGTGCACGGGAGCAAGACAAAAATCGTCGAACAGGTCGTCGCGCATTTCGAGATCGGGCAGTTGGGCGCCGGTCACGAGCACGATCACTCGACCGACCGGGTCTTCGCGTCTGCGCAGAGCCCGACAAATCGCCCAGCCCGATTCTGGATCTTGACTGCAGTCGACAATCGCCCCTGCCCAACCCGAGCCAGGTTCGAGTTTGTCGAGAACCTCCCCGGATTTGACCGCCTTCCACGGGTAACCCGAAAGGTCGAGCGTTCGCGCGACGTCTATCGGTGCAGGATCGGGGAAGACCGCGAGCATTCGGTCGGGTTCGTGATCAGACATCGGGTTCAGAGCGACCGCAGATATCGGTTGAGTTCGTATTGGCTGATGTGCGTCTTGTATCCGCGCCATTCGGCTCGTTTGTTGCGCAGGAACCATTCAAAAATATGTTCGCCCAATGTTTCGGCAACCAACTCTGAACGCTCCATGACGTGCAACGCATCGGACATCGACTGGGGCAACTGTTCGATGCCGAGTTTGGCGAGCATGTCGTCGCCCATTTCGAAGAGATTCGAGTCGGCTTCAGGGGGCAATTCGTATTGCTCCTTGATGCCGCGCAAACCCGCGGCCAGAATCACCGAGAACGCAAGATACGGATTGCAGGCGGGGTCGGGCGAGCGGTATTCGATGCGCGTCGCCTGGTCGCTGTTTCGTTTCTGAACCGGCACTCGAACCAGACCGCTGCGATTGTTGCGGGCCCAAGAAATATGAATCGGCGCCTCGAAGCCCGGTACCAAGCGTTTGTAACTGTTCACGTTTTGGTTGGTCACGGCCGTGATTTCGGCGGCGTGTCGCAGCAGGCCGGCGATGAAATGTTTGGCAGTTGACGACAGGTTGTATTGATCTTCACCGTCATGAAAGACGTTTTGTTCGTCTTTGAAAAGATACAAGTGCAGATGCATGCCCGAGCCCTGCACGCCTTCGAGCGGCTTGGGCATGAACGTCGCGTGCACTTTGTGCAACGCCGCGATCTCTTTGACGACCAGACGAAAAGTCATGACGCTGTCGGCCATCGTCAGCGCGTCGGTCTGTCGAAGATCGATTTCGTGTTGGCTCGGCGAATCTTCATGGAAGCTGTATTCCACGGGAATGCTCATCGTCTCGAGGGTGCGGATCGTTTCTTTGCGCAGTGAACTCGTGATGTCGCTGCTCGTCAGGTCGAAGAAGCTCCCCTCGTCGAGAGGAATCGGTTTCGAGTCGACGGTGGGTGGATCAAAATAGAAGTATTCGATGTCGGGTGCGACGTAGAACTGGTATCCCATCTCTCGTGCGGCGTTCAGGTTGCGGCGCAGAACCTGGCGGGGGTCGCCATCGAACGCGGTGCCGTCAAGTTTCGCAATGTCGCAAAAAACTCTCGCCTCGGCACCTTTTGGGTCGACCCAGGGCAAGACTTCGAAAGTATTCGCGTCGGGCAGGGCAAGAACGTCGCTTTCTTGCACTCGGCTGAAGCCGTCAATGGCCGAGCCGTCAAAAATCATGCCGTCGTTGAGGGCGTTTTCCATTTCCGCAGGACTGATTGCGAAACTCTTCAGGTTGCCGAGCACATCGGTGAACCACAGGCGAACCAGGCGAATGCCGCGCTCCTCGACGGTGCGCAAAACATAGTCGCGTTGCTGTTCGATCATCTCAACACCTTTCTCGCCGACCCCAAGGACCGGCATTGATACAGTCTGCCGCCGCGACGCCGAGTTTTGCTCGGGCCGCGGCGGCAGACCTATGGGTTATCGGGAGGCGAACTATTTCTTCTTCGACTTCTTTCTCTTTTTCGCACCGCTCTTCTTGCCGGCACTCTTCTTGGGCGATGATTGTCCGCAGACCGTTTCAAGAATCAACTGAGTGACGACGTAAGGATCCATGTTGGCGTTCGGCCGGCGATCCTCGGCGTAACCCTTCTGGTCGCGGGCAACCTGCCACGGGATTCGCACGGAAGCGCCGCGGTTCGAGACGCCGTAACTGAACTTGTTGTACGGGGCAGTTTCGTGCTTGCCCGTCAAACGGCTCTCGATGTCGTGACCATAGTTGCTGACGTGCTCGTTGATGCGTTTGCTGAGCGCCTTGCATGCGTCATCGATCGCTTCATAGCTCGAACGCATCGCTTTGGTCGAGAAGTTCGTATGGCAACCCGCGCCGTTCCAGTCGCCCTTTTGCGGCTTGGCGTCGAGCGAGATCACCACGTCGTAATCTTCGGCGATTCGATGCAACAACCACCGGGCGACATGAAGTTCGTCGCTGACGCCGAGCGCATCGAGCGGACCAACTTGAAACTCCCATTGACCGGGCATTACCTCGGCGTTGGTGCCGGAGATATGGAGCCCGGCGTCGAGGCACATTTCGGTGTGGATTTCCACGATCTCTCGGCCCATCACTCGACCGGCACCGACGCCGCAATAGTAGGGACCTTGCGGCCCGGGCTCGCCGGAGAGTTCGGGGAAACCGAGCGGCCGTCCGTTGAGTCGCATCATCGTATATTCCTGTTCGACGCCATAGATCATTTTTTCATCCGAGTATCGCTCGGCGGTTTCCGCGCACAATGCGCGCGTATTGGTCGGATGCGGTTTGCCTGTGGCGGCCAACAAAACTTCGCACATCACGAGAATATTTTTTCCACCTCGAATCGGGTCCTTGCAACTGAAGACCGGTTTCAATATGCAGTCCGACGCCTCGCCCGTTGCTTGGTTCGTCGATGAACCATCGAAACCCCAGATCGGCGGAGTCTTCGTTCCGTTTTCGAGGATCTTTGTTTTGGAACGCAACGTCGGTGTCGGCGTGACACCGTCGATCCAGATGTACTCGGCTTGAAATGGCATTGATTTTCCTCCCATAAATGATTCGCCCCACGGCGAATTTATTACCTTGTAAGTTTTGCCGAAAGGGGTTTCTCTGCCGTTGCTTGTTTGTAAACGGCGTGTGAAGTTTTTCGGCTGGGTAGCCTGCGAATGTGGCCGATTTTGCCGAAGTTCGCGTGGGTCTCGCCCAGATCAACCCGACGGTGGGTGCGTTGCGCGCGAATGCCGACAAGATATTGGACTTTTACAATCAGGCGGCGAGCAGAGGCTGTGATGTCGTGGCCTTTCCCGAACTCTCGATAACCGGTTATCCGCCGGAAGATCTCGTATTGAAGGACGGTTTCGTCGCAGAAAACCAGCAGGTCCTAGCTGGTTTGGCGAAGAAAACATCTCAGACGATCGCCGTCATCGGTTTCGTCGAGGCCGGCAAAACCGACAACGAATTGCACAATGCGGCGGCGGTCTGTCAGAACGGCAAGCTGCTCGGGGTCTATCGCAAACATCTTTTGCCGAATTACGACGTCTTCGATGAGCGACGCTATTTCACCCCCGGCGCCGAGAATCCGTTGTTCGTGATCAAGGGGGCGCAAGTCGGGGTGACGATTTGCGAAGATATCTGGAGTCGAAAGGGTCCGGTTGCCGTGCAAGCGGCTCTGGGTGCAGTCCTGAACCTGAATATCAACGGTTCGCCATTTCATGCCGGCAAGATCGGAGAGCGGCGCGAGATGCTCGGCACCCGGGCACGTGAGGGTGAGTGCGTCGTGGCATATGTCAACCAAGTCGGTGGACAGGACGAACTCGTTTTCGATGGTGGCTCGATGGTCTTGGCCGCGGATGGCACGGTGGTGGCGAGTGCGGCCCAGTTCGTCGAAGAGTTGTTGATCTGCGATCTGCGCTTGCCAAAGTCCAAGTCGGCGCCTGCTCCGCAACAAACCCGCGGTGAAATCGCCGAGCCGTTGAGCGAGAACGCGCAGATATTTTCGGCGTTGGTGCTCGGCACCCGTGATTATGTTTTCAAAAACGGATTCACCGATGTCGTGCTCGGCCTCTCGGGGGGCATCGACTCGGCGTTGGTGGCCGTGATCGCCACCCAGGCCCTTGGTTCGGAGCACGTGCACGGCGTGGCGATGCCCTCGCGATACTCATCTGCTGGTTCGATTTCGGACGCCAAGTTGTTGGCGAACAACTTGGGCATTGATCTGCGGACGATCTCGATCGAACCGGCGTTCAGCGCATACTTGGGTGCATTGCAAGGGAGTTTCGCTGGTCGCAAGCCAGACCTGACCGAGGAGAACCTGCAGAGCAGGGTGCGTGGCACGACATTGATGGCGTTGTCGAACAAATTCAACTGGATGGTCCTGACCACGGGCAACAAGAGCGAAATCGCGGTCGGATACTTCACCTTGTACGGCGATTCGGTGGGGGGTTACGCGGTGATCAAGGATCTATTCAAGTTGAAGGTCTACGAGATTTGCGAGTTCATCAACCGCCAAAATGGCCGTGAACTCATCCCGCAAACAATCCTCACCAAACCGCCTTCAGCCGAGTTGCGGCCCGATCAGCGCGACGATCAGAGCCTGCCCGCCTACGAAGTTTTGGATCCGATCCTTGCGCTGTATGTCGAGCAAGACAAGACCGCCCGAGAAATAATCGCACAAGGATTCGATGCGACGCTGGTCAAGCGCATCACGCGATTGGTCGATGTCAACGAATACAAACGAAGACAAGGTGTGCCGGGGGTTCGAATTACGACCAAGGCGTTCGGCAAAGATCGCCGCCTGCCGATCACCAACAAATATTCGGGTTAGTCGCGAGTTCGGGTCAGGCGTGGACCAGGCCACCGCGGCGGTGGTAGGTAAAAATAAGCAGTGTCGCGACGGCGGCGCTGGCGGCACCGATCAAGGCCGGCAACTCGATGCCGTCGGATGATTCGTAGGCACGGGTGGCGACCAGGCTCATCAGGCTGCGTCCGAGCGTGCCAGCCCCGATGACAAACCCGAGGCCGCTGCCAGGTCGGGTGGGCACGAGATGCGTCGCCAAAGGCAACATGCTGACAACGGCGAATTCGAATCCGAGGATGTAAACCAGCAAGGCGGCGAGACCCAGCGTCAAATTGTGCGAGACAATCCACAACGCCAAACCGCCCGGCACCATGAGCAGGCAACCGACGGCGATGCTTATTTCCTTTCCCCATTCGTCGGTCTTGTTGGCACTTGAAATCGATGCATAAAGTTCGACGACGCCAAAACCAAAACCCACCGCGGCGATTCCGATTGCCCCGAAACCGAACTCGTCATCCAGCCATACGCCAAATGTGATGAAGATGCATTGACTTGCGCACATCGTCGAAAACATCGTCGCCACGACCAACCATCCACGACCGCGCAAACGAACATCTTTGTCGAGCGAACGAGATGAAACCTCGTGGGTCTCGGCCGGAATTCGCGAGGCGAGAAAGGTCGAAGAAATTGCGACTGCAATCGCCCCGGCCAAGAAACCCGCGCGCCAGTCGACGATCGCGGTGACAACTCCCATTGTTGAAACCCCGAGCAAAAGACCCAACGCCCACGAAATTTCGGTGATACCGATATATCTGCCGCGCTTTTCGTATGGAACATGGTCGGAAATCCAACCCGACATACCCAGATCGAAGAAGTTTTTCAACACGCTGATCAGCGTCACGCCGAGGGTGAACAGAAAAATGTTCGGTGAGACCGCCGACAGCAACGCGCCCGACGTGATACCGGCGAGGCCGATGAGCATCGCCTTGCGACGCGAGAGTTGGTCGACAAATCTGCCGACGAACGGTGAAAGCAGGCCCGAGAGTTCGGAAACCGTCAGCGCGACACCGATCTCGGCAAGCGAGATATCGAAACCTCTGGCAATGATCGCGATGAACGGCGGTGTGAATCGATAGCAGGCGTTGGTCGTCAGGCGGGTTGCCGTGAGCAACGTGACGTTGTTTTTGACCAGCGGCGAAAACGAGTCGTCGAGCCACCGATCAAGCACGAGGCTCAACGCTACATCTATCGCTCAGAGCGATTCGGCAGAGTTGAGTTCGCCGATCACCGCCACCAGTCGACCTGCACGAACCGTGTCTTTGCTGTCGATCTCGAACCAACTTCCGCCGAGATTCTCGAGTCGAATGTCGTCCACACGAAGTTCGCGTCGCAATGTGCGAATCACGCCGCTGTGGCTGATCACGAGGGCCTGCCCGCCGCGACATTTGTCCGCGATTTCGATGAATGCTTCGATCATTCGACCGACGACACTCGAGTTCGGCTCGAAACCCTCTGGTTGTCGACGCGAGTTCAAGTATCCTGGCCAACCCGCCTCGATCTCGGCGTAGGTGAGCCCCTGCCAGGGTCCGATGTTCGACTCATTGAGTCGTTCGTCGACGTGTAAGTGGTCGTGATCGAGATGACCTGCGATGATCTCGGCGGTGTGACGAGCACGTTGAAGGGTGCTGGTGGCGATGAGATCGAACCTGCCGAGTTTCGTCGCCGCAAGTTTGGCCTGAGTTATTCCCTGGTTGGTCAGTTTGACATCGGCCTGTCCCTGCCATCGACCCTCGGCGTTCCATTCGCTCTGACCGTGGCGCAAAACAAGCAGTCGGGTTATCGCCTCCGAGTTGTTTTGCCGTTCAGACACTCAAGGCAGGGTAGTCGCTTGGATACGCTGACGAAATGGCAAGGCTTCGACTTTTCGCCTCGGCACGAGAAGTCGCCGGCACGTCCTGTGAAGAGATCGCCGGGCGCACGGTCGACGAAGTATTGCAGAAGGCGGCCGAACGGTTTGGCGCCGATTTTGTCGCGGTTATGTCGACTTGTCGAGTTTGGTTGAACGGCGAAGAGGCGCTCGGCAGTAGTGCGGTAGTCGATGGCGATGAAGTGGCGTTGCTCCCGCCCGTCTCGGGTGGTTGAGATAAATTTGGAGAGCACCCATGGTTGAGATTGCCGATCCCAGTTCGATGTCTGTGGCCGAATTGCGTAACACCCGCGCCGAACTGCAGAAACAAGAAGACGTGATTTCATTTGTTCGTCGCATCGCCCAGGGTCGGTGCGACTTGGCACGCGGCGAACAACGGCGACGTTCCGACGGCACGCCCGCGTCGGGAATCAGCGTGAGCGACATCAAAAGCGCATTTGGTCAGGAGCATGGCGGCGGTTCTTCGAGACCGCCGCGGGAGACCAACATCTCAGCCGACCATGCACTCTTCGTGGAGCTCGAAAAACTTTGCGAGCGAGTGGGGTTCGGTGAATTGCGCACTCTCGACGACTCGGCGCTCGACGCCGCGGTGATCGAGATAGAAAAGTTCGAGTCGGCTCGATCGGTGGAGCGAAAGAGTTTGTTCGCCAAGATCGATGCATTGACGGCCGAGTTGGTGCGACGCTACAAAGATGGCGGGGTCAACATCGACTCGCTTTTGACCGACTGAGGGTCGTTTCGGCTCTTAGATCTGCGAGTCGAGTCCCGGCTGGAGGCAAAAGCCGACCCGAGCGATAGTTTTTATTGGCAAATGCAGCGCGTCGCCGTTATTTCGATGCACACCTCGCCGTTGGTTCAGCCCGGCGTTGGCGACGGCGGCGGAATGAATGTTTATGTTCGCGAACTTGTCTCGGCGATGGCCCAAACAAGTCGGATGCAGTGCACCACATATACGCGGGCATGGCGCCCCGGTTTGCCGAAAGTCGTCGAGGTCGAACCGAATCATCGAATCGTGCACATCGAGGCGGGTCGTTTTGGCCTGGCCAAAGACGAGTTGCTCGACATCGTGGACCTATTCACGCAACGAGTCTCCGAGCACATCCGCGAATCGGGTGGTGCCGACGTGTTGCACGCCAATTATTGGTTGTCGGGCTTGGTGGGTCATCGACTGAAGCATCAATTGGGGCTGCCTTTGGTCACGACCTTTCACACTTTGGCCAGGGTCAAGATGCTCGGGGGCGACACCGAGTCGGTGGTGCGCGAGCGAGCCGAACTAGAAATCATCGGTTGTGCCGACTCGATCTGTGTGAGTTGTCCCGAAGAACTGAGTCAGTTTCGAGAGTTGTACGGTCAGTCGCCCGGGGTGGTGACCGTGGCCTCGCCCGGCGTTGCGACCGCATTTTTTTCGCCCGGTGATCGTCAGGGTGCGAGGCGCGCACTTGGTTGGCCCGACAAACCGTTGATGCTTTTTGTCGGACGAATTCAACCGCTCAAGGGGGTAGATATAGCGGTGCAGACACTCGCCAAAGTCGACGACAAACGAACTCAGTTGATGATCGTCGGCGGCGCCAGCGGAACTTTCGGTTCAAGCGAGTCAAGTCATGTGCGCAAGTTGATCTGGGAGCTCGGTCTCGAGTCGCGCGTTCGTTTCGTCGATCCGCAACCCCATCACCTGCTCTCCACTTATTACCGCGCCGCCGACGTCGTCTTGGTTCCGTCTCGCAGCGAGAGTTTCGGCCTGGTCGCGCTCGAAGCGGCGGCCTGCGGTATTCCGGTGGTGGCCAGCGGGGTCGGCGGGTTGCTCAGTCTGATCGAACACGACCGAACCGGTTACCTGGTCAAAAACAGAAACGCAGATTCGTTTGCGCTGTTCACCAACAAGCTGCTTGGCGATCCTCTGCTCAGTTTGACGATGGGTAACCGTGCGGCGGATCGCGCAAAGAACTTTTCGTGGGCTGCGACGGCCGAGAGCGTCATCGGCGTCTACAACACGCTGCGCGCGGTACAACTCGTCGCTTGCACTTGATTTTGTGAGCGATCTGTTCGACGAGGCGGCGCTGGCACGAATCGAGCGTCAGATCGACGAGTGGCTGGGCCGGGCGAAAACCCATCACAGAAACATTCTCGCGGTCGACCGTTCGGAAGAAGACGAGTTTCGCTGGTACGTGCGAATGGCTGGCGACGAAAAAGATTTCACGACCATCTGGTTCACGCTCGGCCAAAGAACCCTGCGTTACGAAACCTATGTGATGCCCGCCCCCGAGCAGAACGCCGAGTTGCTCTATGAGACGGTGCTTCGACGAAACGAAAAATTGGTCGGCGCCCACTTCTCGATCGGTCTCGAAGACGCCATCTATCTGCGCGGAGAAATCGGTTTGGCGGCCCTCAACGAGGTCGAATTGGATCGAATAATCGGCACGCTCTATTCGACCGTCGAACTGGTGTTTTGGCCGTTGCTCGAAATCGGTCATGCCAAGGCCGCGGCGTTGCGCACACAACGAAACAGCACCCGGACTACCTAGCGTTCGGGGAAGTCGTCAGGTGGTTCGGGTGCGTCTAACTAGCCTGAACATCGTGGTCAGCAAGTGAGCAACATCAACGCGAGTCGGTTGTGCATCATCGGCGGCGGAAACATGGGGTCGGCGATGGCCCGTGGCCTGTTGGCCGGGGGTCTGCTCCCTTCTAACTTGGTGATTGTCGAAACCGATACGACCAAACACGCCGAACTAAGGCGAATGTTCGCCGATTCCAAAGTCGGCGAAGAGATTTCCGCGTGTGAATCGGTCGTTGTGGCCGTCAAGCCCGCCCAAGTTTTGGACGTGTGTCGATCCGCCGGGCAAGCCGGTGCAAAGAGAATCCTGTCGATCGCCGCCGGGGTGAAAATTTCGGCGATTGAGAGTGCGACCGGCGGTTCGGTGGCGGTGATTCGCGCGATGCCGAACACGCCCGCGTTGATCGGACAAGGCGCCTCGGCGATGGCGGTCAATTCGAGGTGTGCCGCCGACGATGTGGCGTGGGCGCGAGAGGTGTTGTCGAGCGTCGGCACCGTGGTAGAAGTGAAAGAAGATCTTCTCGACGCCGTGACGGGTTTGTCCGGAAGCGGTCCCGCCTATGTTTTTCTGTTGGCCGAGGCGCTGATCAAGGCGGGAGTCGATCAGGGTCTTTCTGTCGAGGTTGCGAACGAGTTGACGAGACAGTTGTTGGTTGGGTCGGCGCTCTTGCTCGCCGAAAGTTCTGAGTCGCCCGCCCAGTTGCGTGAAAGAGTAACCTCACCCAACGGCACGACTGCGGCAGGAATTGCCGAGTTGGTTGGTAAACAATTCGCGGAGATTATCGGTTCGGCGGTGGACGCCGCAACCAAAAGAAGCAAGGAACTTGGGGAATAAATCTTGAAATATTCGTCGCCGATCGGGTTTGATTTCCTCGATTTGTGTCTAAAGTAAGAAACGGAAATGTCGCAAGATCACCGGGCGGGGTGACCCCCCAACTGGGAGTCGCGCTCGCAAGAGCTGCGCCGTTTGAGCCGGTGCCGTCGGGGGGTTGGCACCGGCTCTTACGTTTTTCTGTAGCGTGAATTTGCCATGGCTGAAAAATTCGCGACAATCTCGTTTCTTTCCGATTACGGAACACGCGACGAGTTCGTCGGTGTCGTCAAAAGCGTGATTTACGACATCGCGCCGCACGTGCGAATCGTCGACCTGACCCACGAGATTGAACCGTTCGATATTCGCGGTGGTTCGCTGTCGTTGGCCAGATGCGTGTCATATGTCGGCGGAGGAATTGTGCTCGCTGTCGTCGATCCGGGCGTGGGTTCTTCGCGTCGGGCGGTGGCGATCGAAGTTGCCGGGGGCAAAGGCATTTTCGTGGGTCCCGACAACGGGCTGTTGGCGATGGCGATCGCCTTGGCCGGTGGCGCCGAGCGTGCGGTGTGTTTGACCAACACCGATTATCACCTGGCGAGTCCGGGAGAAACATTCGCTGGTCGCGACATCTTTGCCCCGGTCGCCGCGCATCTTTGCAACGGCGTGGACTTGAGTCAACTCGGCGAACAAATCGACCCGGCCTTGTTGCTGCCCGGGGTGGTGCCCTTGTCCCGCGAAGAAAACGGGGCATTGCACGGCGAGATCACCTGGGTGGATCGGTTCGGCAATTGCCAGTTGAACATCGGACCCGATGAAGTGACCGTGATGGGCGAGGTGTTGCGGGTTGAAATCGGCTCGGCGGCCAACCTTTCGAAGCCCGGCCATGAAAGGGTCGTGCGTTCTTTGAAGATTTTCAGAAGTTACGACGCAATCGGCAGTGGTCTCGGCTTGGTGATCGATTCATACGGAATGCTCTCGATTTGTGTCGCCCGCGGTTCGGCCGCCGCCGAGTTGTCGGTTGGTTCTGGCGACTTGGTGGTTTTGTCGCGCATCGAACCTGACGGCGGAGTACAACCCGTCACGACTTCGGTGCGGATCGCTCGATCAGGTTAAAGTCTTGCTGATGCGTCCCGCCACCACATTGACGATCGCGCTGTTGCTGGCCGTGATTTTTTTGGCTGGAATCATCTCAATCGTCGGACGATAATTTCCGCTCGTTGCGGGTCGAATTGCTCGCGATCAGAAATCCAAGAAACAGAACCACCAGACCGGTCAGAAGTGTGACGGCGAACGCGCGATCTTTGCCGAGTCTCCCGCCCAACGATCCACTGGCCGACAGAACCAGAGTTCCGACCGCGATCAAAACGTTGCCAGTTGCGAGTCGGCGCGGAGAGGAAACGATGCGCGGGTTCGACGACATGAAACTCGGCGACTTTGCCCTGACCACGCGCCATGTCGACCAAAGTGCACCGACGATGATCACGAGCGCGGGTATGCCCGAACCGATTGCCGCCATGGTGCGCGGCAAAATGCCGAACAACTCGCGAGCGGTCGGAAATTCGCCCGGTTGCATCGATTTTTTGGTCGGCGCCACCGAGATAACGCCGACGCTGAACGCGCTCAACACGACCAACAAATCGCGGAGGCGATCGGCGACCCCTCGATTCGTCAAAAGATAGACGGTGCCGAGGGCCAGCCAAGGGACGTTGAGTACCGCGCCGGCAAGAAAGAACACCCGAAACGTGATCATCGACCAACCTGTCGACTCGGCCCACCAAAGTGCCGCCGATCCGAGGGCGAAAAGAATCATGGCGATAGTCCAGGCCAGTTCTTGGGGTTGACCGCGTCGATGCCAACGATCAAAAGTGCTCAGGGCAAATGCGCACGCGAACAACGTCGCGCCTGCGGCCAAGGCCGAGTTGAGGTAGTTGATCGCACCGAAAACCTGAGAATTGAGCACCAAGGCACGATAACCGCGTGCCAAAAATCGCAGACAGCAAACGAAAAACCTCCCGATTCTCGAGTTTGTGAAATTCTGCACGAGGGCATATCCTGATTTCATGACCCAACTTCAACGTCGCAGAATTCCGGATGCAGCAGTCGCTCGGCTTCCGGTGTATCTGCAAATTCTGAACAATCTCTTGGCGACAAAAGTTTCACGATTTTCAAGCGACGAACTCGCCGCTTTGGCCGGCGTGAACGCCGCCAAGGTCAGAAAAGATCTCTCGTATCTGGGAAGTTACGGAACCAGGGGCGTCGGCTACGAGGTCACATATTTGATTTATCAGATCAAACGCGAACTTGGTCTGATGCGTGAATGGAACGTCGTGGTTGTTGGCGCGGGCAACTTGGGTTGTGCGCTCGCAAAATTTGGCGGGTTCACGCCGCGCGGTTTCCCGGTGGTTGGTATTTGCGACAATGATCCAAAAAAGATTGGCCAAACAGTTGGCCATCTCTCGGTTTTTGACGTGTGCAATCTGCAGAAGATCGTCGTTGAGTTGGATGTCGCGATCGGCGCGATCACTACTTCGACGACATCGGCACAAGCGGCCGCCGATGCGCTCGTCGACGCCGGAATCACCTCGATTTTGAATTTTGCGCCGATCGTCTTGGCGACCCCGAGCAGTGTTTCGGTGCGAAATGTCGACCTAGGTGTTGAACTTCAGATTCTCAGTTATTACGAACAGATGAGAACTGAGCAACATGCGCCAGTTGGCTAATTTGCGTTTGTGGGCGGCCCTCGGGTCGCTCGCCATCGCGACTTTGCTGCTTGCTCTGGTCACTTGCGACGACTGCTTCGGACGGGATGGAGATCGAATTGCAGTCTCGCCCGAAGTCGAGAAAAATGTCGAGACCACGGCCGTCATCGTCGGATTTTCGTCGTCGGAAAATTGGCGGTTGCAAGACGGTAAGACCATCGGCGAAGCCTCGGTCACCCTCGACGACGGTAGAAACATTTTGATCGCTGCCGAGACTCCCGGCGAGAACAACTGCTCCGACCTGGATGCGCGGGTGTCGTGTATTTTCCTGGCCAATATGTTCGGCGATTCGGTGATGTGGTTCGCGTTGATCGACACGAACGGGGAAAGGCCCAATCGTGTGCTCGAACTTGCGGGTCTTGTCGACATGCTCGATTCGGGGAACCGCGGAGTTCTGGCCAACGGTTGGATCGTGCCACTCGCCAACGGGGTAAAAAAGTCGTGCGGAGAGAGAACGGGAACTCTTCGCGATTTCATCAACACCTACGGTTCAGAAAAGAGCGTGAGCAAATTGAATCTGATCACCGATCAGGTCGACGAGGTGGCCTGTACGGGTTGACAAATCAGGCGTTCGGAAAAGCCCGAACGATGGTCGCGGCCGCTTTGTAGGCGGCCTCGGCCGGCCCGATCTCATCGGGCCGCAACAAATTTGCCATGATCCGCAACACCCACTCCATCAATGTCCGACTGTGAATGCCGACCCGGGAGAGTTCGCGCATCAGGGCGGGTTTGCCGATGATTCTCGCGAACAGGCGGGCGACCCTGAAATATTGACCGTATTCCTTCTCGATCATCTGCTCGTATTGCTTGAGCGCCATCGCATCACCCGCGGCGAGAGCGTCGTGCATCACCTCGGCTGCAAAACGCGCGGTTTCGTAGGCATAGTCGATGCCCTCACCATTGAACGGGTTGACGCTGCCCGCGGCGTCGCCAACCACGATGTGAGTTGGTCCAAGTTTCGGACCCACCGAACCACCCATCGGGACTTTTCCGCTGGTGGCCTTGCATTCGGGTTTGCTCGGGTCGATCTCCCAACGGTCGGCCACCATGTGGGCGTACGAGTCGAGAATTTGCGATGTGTTGACTTCTTTGAAATTTTTGAAAGTCGACAAAAGACCGACACCGATGTTGATCGTGCCGTCACCCACCGGAAAAATCCAGCCGTAGCCGGGCATCGAATTTCCGTCTCGATCCTCGACGTCGAGCGCCGATTCGATCCACGGTTCTTGATGACGGGGGCTTTGCCAGTAGGTGCGGATCGCCGTGCCATACGGCCATGACCTCTCGCGAGCCGTGCCCATGCTTCGACCGAAGCGCGAGTTGGCGCCATCGGCGATGATCACATAGTCGGCGTTGATCGCCACGGTCGAGTTGTCGCGCTTGTTGACTACCATTGCTCCGCGCAGGCAACCTTTTTCCATGATTGGCGCGACGGCTTCGTGCTCCTCCAAAAGTTTCGCCCCCGCGTCTTGTGCGTTGCGAGCCACCAGCATGTCGAGTTCACGACGACGCACGACGTAGCCGTATCGCGGATAAATCGGGTGGGTCGGCCATTGCAGTTCGAGGGCCTTGCCGTGGGCGGTTGCGCGGAGTCCCTCGTAGCGGTGGAATCGGGAGAGTTGTTCGGTCAGTCCCATGTCGTCGAGTTGCTTGACGGCACGCGGCGTGAGACCGTCACCGCAAGTTTTTTCGCGCGGAAAGCTTTTGCGCTCGACGATCGTCACATCGTGCCCGAGTTTGGCCAACCAAAAACCCGCGGCTGATCCGGCGGGACCCCCACCGATGACGAGAACTTCCGTGCGAAGTATTTTGGTTACTTCGCTTGTGAGATCGAGGGGTTTGATCTCAGTTGCTATCTATTTTCCCGATGCCCGCGGATCGGTGCCGACCCGTGCCGGTGGTTTGGGCAGCGCGGCAAAAGTTTCGGCGAGGTTGTCGTAATCGACCGCGCCGCTCTCGAGACCCAAAAATATCTCTGATTCGGGCGAACACCATGTTTCGAATTCGTCCTTCCATTCTTCGCCCTGCGGATCCGCCCCGCCGATCACATAACGCTCGTGGCACACCACACCGAGAATTTCGGCGTCGGTCAAACCGCCGCCATATTTCTCACCCTGCTGGGGCATCGGGTTGCCGTTGTACGAAAGTGGCGCGTGCGCACCACCCTCGCGATTCGGGTCGCCGTAGGTTTTGATGTTGGCCGAGACAAAAGGTTGCGAACCGGTGTAGACGAAATTCAACATATCTTCAATTTTTGGGAAAGTCTTGAGAACTTCACCCCGGTAGAGCGCACGCCCTGCTCCTCCTGCACCATTGACGCCATGACATCCCGCACAGCTGCCGTAAACACCGGCACCAACCGCGAGCGGACCTTCGACGGTTCTTTCTTGCGGCTTGATCGACAGCGCGTAGAGCAACGCCCAAAATGGCAACAGACTCAAAGTAGCCATTGCCCAAAACGGAATCTTCCTTCGTGTCTTTGCCGCCACGACAAAATCAGGGTCGGGCGGTGGTGGCGGTGGTGCGCTGACAATTTGCGCGGCCTGCGCCACGGGAGCAGCTTTCGTTTCTGATTTGGCGGGAAGATTCGATTCGCCCGCCGATGTATCTGAGGTCGTGGGATTGCCGGCGAGTTTGTTGCGGGCCTCTTGCGCTCGTTTGAGTAAGTGCTCTGGTATTCCTGCCACAAATCTCCTTGACCCGATAAATCTGGCGTTAAACAGGTTAGACGCAACCTGCCTGAGAAATATATGTTCACGAGCGCACAACCAAATTCATCGAACGAAACTGATCGCAAAAGTTGAGCGATCGTGCACGCCTGTGACCAACGAGTCACGTCGAAGCGGGTTGCGAATACCGTCGTTATTGGCCCTCAGACTAGGCTAAAAACAGTTCTCGAGGAAAGGCAAGCCCTCAAGTAATGCTCGCATTAGACATTCTCAGATGGCCAGGTGTCAATCAGGCGTTCTTGTTTTCTTTCGTCCTCACCACGGCGATGAGTCTGGTCGTGATACCGGTCGGCAAGCGTCGTAAGTTCGACAGAAAAGCGACTTGGGGTGAGGCGATGATCGCGGCCGCCTACATTTTTTTGGTTCTGTTCCTCGCGTTCGGGGTTGTTCCGCATCAATTCATCGACCATGCAGACAAAGAACTTGGCTGGCGAAAAGACAAACTCGTCTACGGGCCTTTCGACATCCTCAAATCTGACACCGTTGGTGGAAGCTTCCCGATAACGATCAACTATGAAGCCATCCGCGACATCGTTGTGGTCGGCATACATTTCTTTTACATCGGTCTGATGATCTATCTGTTCGCGTGGTGGCAAAAACGCGATGTGGTCGTCACCAAAGAAGTTGTTGCGTCAAGTTACGGCCGACCGTTGGTCAAGAAGAGCTGAGCCATGGCGAAGACCGACGCAAATCCGCCGATGATGCCGTTCACCGACGATTATCAACTCGTCGAGGTGGATGCCGATTATTTGAATAAGGCTGTCAAGCCGAAACAGTTCATCCACATCGACCAGTCCGAATGCATCATGTGCGAAGGTTGCGTCGATATCTGCCCGTGGAAGTGCATCCATATGGTCAACCTCGACGCGATTAGCGAGTCGAGCGGTACCGAGCTTCCGGGTGCCGATCCGTCTGACAAGGTCGTGTTCATCATCGACGACGATGTCTGCACTCGATGCGCGTTGTGCGTCGACCGTTGCCCGACGGGCGTGATCATCCTTGGCAAGGTCGGTGCAGCGCCCGCCACTGGCGACACCCACATGCGAACGAACAACCACGGCTATTCGTACGGCATGAGATTCTAGGAGCGGAGAAAAGATGGCAAAAGTTCTCGAGCAAAAGACGCGTCCGACGATCAAGCAGCGCATTACGAAAACCAACGAATCGATTCAAGGCAGCCAGGCCTGGAACTCGATATTCAGGCCGGGTTCGATCTTCCGCAAGGGTTATTCGGATTCGCCCCGAAACCGCTCTTATGTCGTGATGAACTCTGTGCTCTATCACCTGCATCCCGTCAAAGTGAAGCGTCACGCGGTCAAGGTGAGTTACACGCTTTGCCTGGGTGGGCTGAGTTTCTTCCTGTTTATTCTTTTGACGATTACCGGCATCTTCTTGATGTTCTTTTATCGACCAACGGCGACCAATGCCTGGCAAGACATCCAGTCGTTGCACACCTCGGTGACCTTCGGTTTGATGGTGCGCAACATGCATCGCTGGGCGGCGCACCTGATGGTCCTTACGGTGTTTTTGCACATGGCGCGAGTTTTCTACCACGGCGCATACAAGGCCCCGCGCGAATTCAACTGGGTTATCGGCGTGATCCTTTTGACCTTGACGCTTTTGCTTTCGTTCACCGGTTATCTGTTGCCGTGGGACCAACTCGCACTTTGGGCGGTAACCGTCGGCACCAACATGATGGGTTACTCGCCGGTGATCGGGTCGCAGGTTCGATTCGTGTTGCTCGGCGGCGTTGAAATCGGCCCCGAAACCCTGCTGCGTTGGTATGTGCTGCATGTTTTGTTGTTCCCGTTCGTGACGGTCATCTTTCTCGCGATCCATTTCTGGCGCGTGCGCAAAGACGGCGGAATCTCAGGACCACTCTGATGGCCGGCATTCCAGAACATCTTTTGAAGCGGGCCCAGGAGGCCCGAGAAAGAGCGGCCAAAGGCGCCGACGCCCCCACGGCGGCAGCGAACGCCGACAGCGAGTCGCGAATCTCCGGCGACCTTCTTGATCGAAGCAAGGGGGCGGTAGCAGTCGCCGAAAAGCCGGGTGCCGCGGTCGTCTCGGCTGCACCGGGTGGCAGTGTTCCGTTCGGTGCCGGACCAGGCGGTCACACCCAGCGGTTGTTGACCGTGGTCAAGTCTGGTTCGATTCAAGATGTCAAGGCCGTGCCCGTCGACAAGGTTCACACTTGGCCCCACCTGCTGGGTATCGAATTCGTCGCCGCGCTCGCGTGCACCGCGTTCACCTTCGTGTTTTCGTGGTTTGTCAACGCGCCACTGTTGCAGGCGGCGAACTTCAACCAAACACCCAATCCATCGAAGGCGCCGTGGTACTTCCTCGGTTTGCAGGAGTTGCTGACGATGTTCCATCCGATGATCGCTGGTGTGACGATTCCGGGCATGGGTTTGATCATCTTGATTCTTGCGCCGTATCTAGATCGCAACGAATCGAATCGACCCGAAGATCGCAAGATCATGACCAGTTTGATGACGGTTCACCTCATGTTTTGGGCGATACTCGTGATCACTGGTTCGTTCTTCCGCGGTCCTGGTTTCAACTTCGTGTTCCCGTGGCGCGAAGGTATCTTCTTCGAGTTGTGATCGGATAAAAGTCTCATGAGTTCAACCACGATCATCACAGTCGCAATCGCAGTACTCGCGGTTTTGGGTTTGGGTGTCGTGCTCACCGCAACCCGCCGCTCAGACATGAGCGGTGTCGGGGCACTTTCTCGCGAAACCCGAAAACGAGATCGTGACGCCAAAAAATCGGCGCGCAAGATCGGCAAAGAAGTCGAAGCGGCCGCCGCCACCCGCAGCACCGCGGTGGCCGTGATGCCACCCGCGGAAATCGAGCCGTGGGTTGTGCCGGATCCCGAGACCATCGACGAGTCGCGTCGGGCATTCTTGAATCGCGCGAACACGACACTGTTGAGCGCAAGCCTCGGTGGTTTTGCCGCTGCGCTGATCGCATTTTTGTGGAAGGGCGCCGAAGGTGGTTTTGGTTCGAAAATCAACGCAGGCAAACTCGAAGATGTCATCGGCCAGATTCGCGCGAACAAAGGTTTCTTGTATTTGCCCGAAGCCCGTTCGTGGGTGACCGAATATCCAAAAGAAGCGATTTCAAAAGCCGAAGCGATCTACGCGGGGCAGGGTCCTGTTTACTCGGGAATGTCGGCCGGCATCGTCGCTTTGTACCAGAAGTGTCCGCATCTTGGCTGTCGAGTGCCCGAGTGCCGGACCTCACAATGGTTCGAGTGTCCTTGCCATGGTTCGCAATACAACCGCGTGGGTGAGAAGAAAGGCGGTCCGGCGCCGCGAGGCATGGATCGCTTCGGAGTTTCGGTCAACAACGGCATGGTCGTCATCGACACCGGCACCGTTTTCGTCGGTCCGCCGATCGGCGTGAACACGACGGGTCAAGAGGCCGAAGGGCCGCACTGCGTGGGTGGAACGGGCGGTCACTGAGTGAACCTCGCGACCGTCGTCGCCGACACGACCACCACGGTCGCATGGGTGATTCTGCTCGTCTCTGTTTTGGGGTGGGTGATTTATGGTCTGGGCAATCTGCGTTCATCCAAACGCGAGATCGGGTCGGAGATCAAACTTGCCGCGAACCGGAAGCCGTATTACGACGACGATCGCCTCGAGGGCGAAAAGATTCAACGCACCCAGTTGATCGGTTTGGCTTGTCTCGCCGTCACGACCATCGCTTTGCCCCTCTATTGGATTCTCGAACCAGGTCGAATGGTCGGCGCCGAAAAAGAGTTTCAGCATCAGTTCGAAGATTGGGGCACGGGCCTGTTCGCCACGACCGCCGACGGTGGCTACAACTGCGCCGGTTGCCACGGCGGAATGAAGGGTGGCGGCGGCGTCGCGTCATACGCGATCTCCGATCCGAAAACCGGTCAGGTCAAGCAGGTCAACTGGAAGGCGCCCGCGATCAACACGGTGTTCTATCGCTACAGCGAGGAAGAAGTTCGTTTCATTCTTGATTACGGTCGACCGTTTTCACCGATGTCGGCCTGGGGTTTGGTCGGCGGCGGCCCGATGAACGAGCAGCAGATTCAGACCGTCATCGAATATTTGAAGAGCATCCAGATTCCGCGCGACGATCAAGGCAAGTTGCCCGACGAGAAACAAAAAGAGATTCAGTCCGAGGCCGAGCGGCTGGTCAAAGCGGGCACATTTTCGTCCTTGGGTGAGGCATTGTTCAACTTAGACCTGGGCAGCGGAAATTATTCTTGCGCCCGTTGCCATACGAAGGGTTGGTCGTATGGCGAGCCTGAGATCACGGGAGGTGGAGCTTTTGGTCCGAACTTGACCGGTGGTTCCGCGGTGCGGCAGTTTCCACAACGCGATGAGATGATCGATTTCATCAAGGGCGGAAGCGAATTCGGCAAGAAGTATGGCCAGCAAGGCCAAGGTTCGGGCCGAATGCCGGCTTTTGGTTTGGTTTTGACCGACGAACAAATCGGTGCAGTCATCGATTATGTGAGAGGTTTGTAAATGTTGGCGCTGCTTGCAGTGAATTTTGAACCGCAGTTGCGCGGAATCATCATCGTCGCAATTGCCGTGGGCGTGCTGATTGGTGGCACATACCTTGTCGTCGGCACCAACCTCGGCGCTCGCCTCGGGTTATTGGTTGTTTTGGCGGGGCTTTTCGGCTGGATGGCGATCATGGGTGGAATTTGGTGGGTTTACGGAATTGGCCTAAAGGGGCGCGCACCGGCGTGGCAGCCCGCCGAGCCGACGACGATCGTTCGTAGTTCAGATTTGTTGGACGATGCCGAAATTTTGCTGACATCGATGCAACCCTCGGGTAACGCGGTGGCCGATGCGTTGATCGCATCGACGGCTTTGCAGGGTGAGGGATGGTTGCTGTTGGATGAATCCGACCCGCGTCGCGGCCAGGCAGTGGCTTCTTCGGACGAAATCCTCCAGAAAGAAGCCGAAGAGTTTGCGCTCGGTGAATATGTTTCGGTCGCGGTTTACGACCGTGGCGGTGAACGATGGCCGAAGATCAACGAGTCGCTCGATTTCTTCGCGTTTTTCCACGAGCCGCACTACTCGTTGGTTGAAGTTGCGCCGATAGTGCCGCAACGCACCGAACCGGGTCGAGCGCCGGCCCGACCCGTGATCGACGAGACCCAACCGCATCGTTACGTATATATGTTGCGCGATTTGGGCGCGCAGCGCCAGCCGAGCGTGTTCATCACCCTCGGGTCAACGATCATTTTCCTGCTGCTTTGCCGTATGTTGCACGTCCGTGACTTGCGTTTGCGCGAGAATGTGGCCGGCGATTCGGGTGCTCGCTCCCCAGTAAAGAGCTGACTCGTGGGCCAATACCTGCCGATCGTCGTGCTGGCCATCTTGGCGATTCTGTTCGGTGTCGGTTCACTGATCGCCTCGAAACTTTTGGCGCCTCGACGACCCAACACCGCCAAGGGAGCGCCCTATGAATGCGGAATCGTGCCGAGCCTCGAGGCTCCCGAGCGATTTCCCGTGAGTTTTTATGTCGTGGCGATGTTGTTCATTATGTTCGACATCGAAATTATTTTCGCCTATCCATACGCGGTGGCGAGCAACTCGCTCGGCGTCTATGGTTTTTGGGAACTGGTGGCTTTCAGCGCCGTGTTTTTTGTGGCTTTCGTTTATGTGGTCGCCCGTGGCGCCCTGGATTGGGGCCCCGTCAAGAAACCTCGCCGGTTGGTGAGCCGTGACGGCGACATACTCTCGGAATCGCGCTCGGTGTCGACGACCATTCGTCGCGTGGGTTTCGAAGGTCGCGAGACAAGAGAGAAGGTTTCGGTCTGATGGGTTTGATTCAAAATGTCGCCGACGACGGTCTGGGTGGTTTTGAGCACAACTTCTTGACCGGTCGCATCGAGGAACTCGTCAAGTGGTCTCGTTCGCGGTCGAGTTGGGGCGTGACATTCGGGCTTGCGTGTTGCGCGATTGAAATGATGTCGACGGGCGGCGCGCACTACGACTTGGCGCGTTTCGGCATGGAAGTTTTTCGGGCCTCACCGCGCCAAGCCGACATCATGATCGTCGCCGGCCGGGTCAGTCAAAAGATGGCGCCCGTCTTGCGCCAGGTGTACGACCAGATGATGGAACCGAAATGGGTCATCTCGATGGGCGTTTGCGCGAGCAGCGGCGGAATGTTCAACAACTACGCGATCATCCAGGGCGTCGACCAGATCGTTCCCGTAGATGTTTATGCGCCGGGATGCCCACCGACCCCCGAAACATTGATCCACGCGATCGAGACCTTGCACCAGTTGATCGAAGACGGTGAAATAGTGCGTCGCCGCGAAACGACCGGTGCGGGAGCCCAGGTTCATATGCAAGAGATCCCTGCCGGAACGACGACTTCGGTCGCCATCGCCACGCGTTGAAACATGACGACGATCAGCGGGGGCGTAGTCGACGATGTTCGGTTCGTCGCCAAGACTGATTATCTGAAACAACTCGCCGCGCTTCGCGATGAGGGTTTCGAAATGTGCGTGGACCTGACGGCGGTCGATTACCTCACCCATCCGGGCCGAGTCTTGCCCGCCGATGTTGCCGACACCGTCGCGCTCGAAAGATTCGAGGTCGTGGTCAACCTGCTTTCGCTCTCGCAGCGTCGACGCGTGCGGCTCAGGGTTCAGGTGGCCGAGGCGAACGCGTCGATCGATTCTGCTTTCGATCTTTATCCGGGCACCGAGGCGATGGAGCGCGAGGTTTTCGACATGTTCGGAATTCGTTTCGAAGGGCACCCGGATTTGACGCGAATCTTGATGCCCGAAGATTGGCAGGGTCACCCGTTGCGCAAGGACTACGCGCAGGGAAACATTCCCGTGCAGTTCAAGGGGGCCGCCTCATGACGACCACCGAGAACCAGACGAAACCAGGCGAGTCTAAGATCGCGGCGGCCGAAACGGGCGAGGGTCGCCAAGAACTTCAACTGCGCAAGGACATCTCGACCAAAGAGATGTTGCGCGGCTCGGGCGCGGTTCTTCGCATGAGCGAGGCAGAGGTCGCGTCGCTCGCCGGTGTCCAAAGCGAAGATCAAACGATGATCATCAACATGGGTCCGCAACATCCGAGCACCCACGGTGTTTTGCGGTTGATGCTCGAGCTCAGGGGCGAGACCGTTCTGCGGTGCAAACCGGTGATCGGCTATCTGCACACCGGAATGGAAAAAACAGGCGAGTCTTTGTCGTATCTGCAGGGGGCCACCAATGTCACGCGCATGGATTATGCATCGCCGTTGAACAATGAACTCGTCTTTGCAATGACAACCGAGAAGTTGTTGGGTATCGACCAAGACATCCCCGAGCGCGCGGTGTGGATTCGTATGTTGCTTTCCGAGTTGAATCGGATCAGCAGCCATCTGTTGTTTTTGGCGACCAACGGCATGGACATCGGCGCCGTTTCGATGATGATCTACGGTTTGCGCGACCGCGAAGAGGTGCTGCGATTCTTCCAAAAAGTCACCGGCTTGCGAATGAACCACAATTTCATTCGACCTGGCGGCGTCGCCGCCGACCTGCCGGCGGGTTGGCGCGACGAGGTCTTGAAACTTCTCGAATCGCTGCCCAAGCGCTTGGCCGAGTACGAGATATTGATGACGGGTCAGCCGATCTGGCGCGAACGCCTGCAGGGCGTGGGTGTCATCACGCGAGACGAGGCGATCGCGCTCTCGGCCACCGGACCAATTCTGCGCAGCACCGGTCTTTCATGGGATCTGCGTCGCGACATGCCGTATCTGCGATACGACAAAGTTCAATTCGACGTGATTGTCGGCAGTTTCGGCGACGCCTTCGACCGTTACTCGATTCGTCTCAATGAGATTCGCGAGTCGATGAAGATCGTGCGACAAGTTCTGGAGGCGATGCCGCAGGGCGACTATCGCATTCAGGACAAAAAAGTCACCCCGCCACCCCGTGGTCGCATCGACGAATCGATGGAGGCGTTGATTCACCACTTCAAGATTTTCACCGAGGGTTTCAAGGTTCCGGTGGGCGAGGCCTATGTGGCGATCGAGAGCCCGCGGGGTGAGATCGCCTGTTACATCGCCAGCGACGGTTCTTCGACCCCGTATCGCATGCATGTGCGGGCACCGAGTTTCGTCAACATCCAGTCCATGCCACTGATGATGCGCGGCGGTCTGGTCGCCGACGCCGTCGCCGTTATCTCGTCGGTCGACCCTGTTCTCGGTGAGGTCGACAGATGAGTCGGTTGAACGAGACGAACACGAAACTCGCCCGCGAGATCATCTCGCGGTATCCGCGACCAAAGTCGGCGTTGATCCCGTTGTTGCATATTTCGCAGGAACAGAACGGCTACATCACGCGCGAGGCGATGCAACATCTCGGCGAACTCGTCGGCGTCACCTCGGCCGAGGTCTACGGCACCGCGACTTTCTATGAGATGTTCAAGTTCGAGCCCGTCGGCAAATATCTGATCAACATTTGCGGAACGATGTCGTGCGCGTTGATGGGCGCGCACGAGTTGATGCAACATGCCGAGAAGAAACTCGGCGTCAAGGCTGGCGGAACAACCCCCGACGGCGTGTTCACGCTCGCTCATGCCGAGTGCCAGGCCGCCTGCACCGAGGCGCCGACGCTACAGGTCAACTATCGATACAGATTGCGCGTGACCCCCGCCGATTTCGACAAGTTGGTCGACGATTTGAAAGACGGAAAACTTGGCGACGAGATTCCGCAACATGGAGTCTTGGCAAAAGTTCGACAGGTCATCGCGCCCGAGCGTGAGGTCGGAGCAAAGGCCCCCGAAGACGTCAACGATGCGCCCGCCTGGTTGGACGGAAAGGCGGCGTTGTGAGCAAAACCTATTCGCACGCGCCCGGGTTTGTCGCCGGCGACCGACCAAAAATAGTCACGTCTCGATTCGAATATTCCGATTCGTTCACCCTCGAGCGTTATTTGGCCACCGACGGTTACAAGGGTTTGCGTGCGGCGTTGAAACGACCCGCTGGCGAGATACATGAAGATGTCAAGGGTGCGACGGTTTTGGGTCGGGGTGGCGCCGGGTTCCCCGCGGGAACAAAGTGGGGCTTGATGCCGCGACAAGTTTGGCCCCGATATCTGGTCGTGAACGGTGACGAGAGCGAACCGGGAACGTACAAAGACCGATTGCTGATGGAGCGCGACCCGCATCAGTTGATCGAAGGCTGCTTGATCGCCTGCTACGCGGCCGGATTGTCGCAATGCTTCCTATACATAAGGGGGGAAATGGCACTGGCCCAGGAGCGAGTGGCGACGGCCTTGAACGAGGCCTATCTAGCCGGGTATGTCGGCAAGAACATTTTGGGATCGAAATTTTCGGTCGACATTATTTTGCATTGGGGCGCCGGCGCATATGTCGTCGGTGAAGAGACGGCGCTGATCGAAAGTCTCGAGGGAAATCGCGGAATGCCCCGGCTCAAGCCGCCATTTTTCCCGGCGGCAAATGGTCTGTACGGGCAACCGACGATCGTCAACAACGTCGAGACCCTGGCGAATTTGCCGTGGCTGATGGTGAACGGAGTCGCCGCCTACACGGCGATCGGCACGAAGACCTCGCCGGGCACCCGCATGGTCGCGGTCTCTGGTCATGTCAAGCGACCGGGCGTCTACGAGATCATCAACGGCACGACGACGTTTCGCGATCTGATTTTTGGTGAAGAGTTCTGCGGCGGAATACGCGACGGCAAATCTTTGAAAGCATTCGTGCCGGGCGGTGGCTCGGCACCGTGGTTCACACCCGATCAACTCGATCTGCCCTTCGAGGCGAGCCGCGTTGGTCCGGAGGGTTCGATGTTGGGGTCGGGCGCGGTGATGGTGATGGACGAAACCACCGACATTCCGGCGGCGGCGTTGACGCTGACACACTTTTTCGCCCACGAATCTTGCGGCAAGTGCACGCCGTGCCGCGAGGGTGGCACTTGGCTCGAACGAATCTTGCGTCGGGTGGTCGATGGCGAAGGCACCGAAGCCGACCTGCAGCAACTTCTTGAAGTCGGTGCGATGATCTGCCCGGGCGATTTTCCCCACGCCGCCAACAAGAAACTCGGTCTGGGCGCCGTGCCGTTTCCGTACGAAATGACGACGATTTGTTTCGTCGGTCCGTCGGCTTTCGCCCCGGTGCATTCGGCGTTGACTTTGTTCAGGGAAGAGTTCGAGTCCCGGGTCAAAAAGCGAGTGACGATTCCCGTGACGGCGGTCGGGGTTTCGGCATGACGATCGTGGACCCGGCAAAAACTGGCGAGGTCGCCGACCCCAACGCGGTGAACATCACCATCAACGGCAAGCCGACCGTGGCGCGAAAGGGCGAGTTGATCATCGCGGCCGCCGATCGAACCGAAGATTTCATTCCCCGATTTTGTTATCACCCGCGCATGCCGTCGGTCGGAATGTGTCGACAGTGTTTGGTCGAAGTCGAGACGCCGCGCGGGCCGAAGATGGTTGTGTCGTGCGTGACCCCCGTCGCCGAAGGTCAAGTTGTTCGAACTGCGACCGACAGCGTGAAAAAAGCGCAAGAGGGCATGCTCGAACTATTGCTGGCGAACCACCCGCTGGATTGCCCGGTTTGCGACAAAGGCGGCGAATGTCCGCTGCAAGATCAGGCGTTCAGTCACGGCCCCGGTGAAAGTCGTTTCGTCGAGGAGAAACGACACTATGAAAAGCCGATCGCGATCAGCGACATCGTTTATCTAGATCGTGAACGGTGCATTCTGTGCGATCGATGCACGCGTTTTGCCGACGAGGTCGCCGGTGACGCATTGATCTCTTTCATCAGTCGCGGCAACGACACGCAAGTAATGACTTTTCCCGACGAACCCTTCAGTTCGTATTTTTCGGGCAACACGGTTCAGATATGTCCGGTTGGTGCGCTCACCGCCAAGTCGTACAGATTCAAGGCTCGTCCATGGGATCTCGACCAAACCGAGAGCACCTGCACTTCGTGCAGTGTTGGCTGTCGAACCGTCGTGCAAAGCAGTCGCGACGAACTCGTGCGTTACCAGGGCGTCGATATCGACCCGGTCAATTGGGGTTGGCTGTGCGATCGCGGCCGATACAACTTCGAGTCGGTGAATTCACCCGATCGTCTGACAAAGCCGTTGGTGAAAACCGATGCGGGTCTCGAGGCGACATCGTGGTCGGTGGCACTCGAAAATGCCGCGCGCATGATCAGGTTGGCGCTGGCGAAAGGTCCGCGCTCGGTGGCGATTTTGGGTGGTGCGCGCGGCACCAACGAGGACGCTTTCGCCTGGGCGATGTTGGCCGACAAACTCGGCATCGATCAACGCGACGCCCAACTGGGCGACGGTCTCAACCCCGAGGTTTTCAATTTGAACCAGGCGACGATCGACGAGGCGTGCGCCGCGAGCACGATCATTTTGCTTGCGCCCGATCTCAAAGAAGAATTGCCCGTGCTCTATTTGAGGCTTCGCGACTCGGCGCAAAAGCGCAAGTCGCGGATCATCGAGTTCTCGGCCCATGACTCGGGGCTCACGCCTCATGCCTGGCGCACTTTCGATTACGAGCCGGGCAACCAGGCCCGAGTCGTGCGCGATGCGCTTTCAACCGACGAGATTCGCGAGCAATTGTCTCGCGGTCAGGTCGTTGTTGTTTTGGGTCGGGCGAACTTGGCCGAGAACGAGATGTTCGCGCTGCAGGCCGCGGCCGCGGTTTTTGACGCCGCACCGAACGCCAAGGTGCTGCCGGTTTTGCGACGCGGAAATGTTCGCGGTGCCGTGGTCGCGGGTTTGACCCCGCAAAACGACTCGGGTGACGCGATCGATATCTTGAGGTCGGCCGCCGCCGGAAAAATTGATTGCCTCGTTCTGCTCGGTGCCGACCCGATTTCTGATGTGGCCGACGCCGGGATCGTGCAGCGGGCGTTCGCCCAGGTGAAGAACTTGATCAGCATCGACACGATGCTCACCGGTTCAAATCGCAACGCCGATGTCGTGCTACCCGCCGCCGCATACGGCGAGAAAAGTGGAACCACCACGAATCTCGAGGGTCGGATCAGCAACTTGTCCCAAAAGATCACGCCCCGCGGCACCTCGCGCCCCGACTGGATGATCGCCACCGAACTGGGCATCGCTCTTGGTGCCGACATCGGGGTGAGCAGTCTCGAACAACTGAATCAAAAACTCGTCGCAACCATCGGTGCTTTTTCATCGAGCAAAGACCCGCGTTCGACGCGAGGTGACGGAGTTCTGATGACCCGAGAGACACCGGTTTCGATTTCGAGTTCGTCGGTCAAGGTTCTCGAGCGCAATGCATACAACTTGAGGCTCGTGGTTTCGCGCACGATGTATGACAGGGCGCAGTCGACTTTGGCCAGCCCGTCGTTGGTCGGCATCGTCAACGACGCGGCGATTCATGTGCATCCATCCGAACTCGCCCGAATCGGGGTCGCCGAGGGCACGACCGTGCGTGTCGGAGCAGAGGGCACGAGCATCGTGGCCCCGATCAAGGCCAACAACCGCGTGCATCGGGGCGTGGCATGGTTGCCGTTCAATCACACGGGCGTCGACATCAACCCGTTGTTGAACATTGTTGGCGACGTGACCGACGTCAGAATCGAGCCGATCAAATGATCGCCCTCGATTCGTTGTTTTTCGAGAACCTTCTATGGACACCGCTTCTGATCGTGTTGGCCAAAGTGCTGGTCGTGTTCGTGATCGGTTTGCTCGCCACGCTGTTGATGGTCTGGTTCGAACGCAAGGCGATCGCCGGGATGCAGAACAGAGTCGGGCCGAACAAGACCGGACCGTTCGGAATCCTGCAGACCCTCGCCGACGGAATCAAACTTTTTTTCAAAGAAGACTTGTTTCCGACTCGCGCCGATCGATTCGTCTTCGTGGTTGCCCCGTTCTTGTCGTTCGTGCCCGCGTTTCTGTCGTTTGCGATTATTCCGCTCGGCGGTGATTTTCGCGACGGCAACTCGGGCGAGGTGACGATCTTTGGCCAGGTGACCCGAATTCAACTTGCCGATCCACCGATCGGGGTTTTGTTCGCCCTGGCAATCTCGTCGATCGCCGTTTACGGAATAATGCTCGCGGGTTGGTCGAGCGGTTCGAAGTATCCGTTGTTGGGCTCTGTTCGTGCCTCGGCGCAAATGGTCAGTTACGAGGCGGCGTTGGGTCTGTCGTTGGCCTGCGTGTTGTTGCTGGCGGGAACCCTCTCGACCAGCGGCATCGTCGCCGCGCAGTCGACGATCACCGATTGGCATTTTGTTTCGACGGGGCTCGTGCCGTTCTTTATCTTTCTGATCGCCGCGACCGCCGAACTCAACCGACCACCGTTCGACCTGGTCGAAGCCGAGCAAGAACTCGTCGGCGGTTTCAACACCGAGTATTCGTCGATTCGGTTCGCGCTGTTCTATTTGGCCGAGTTCATGAACACGGTCACGATGTCGGGGTTGATCGTCACCCTGTTTTTCGGCGGACCACAGCCGATCGCCTTCGGCGATTTCGTCTTCGACATTCCGATGTTGCCCAACGCGCTCGAGGGCAGTGTCTGGTTGCTGGCCAAGATCCTGGTGTTCCTCTATTTGTACGTCTGGTTCAGGGCGACTCTTCCGCGCCTGCGTTACGACCAACTCATGGACTGGGGTTGGAAGTTGTTGATCCCGGCGTCATTGGGATGGTTCATGCTTCTCGCCGCCCAACAGTTGGGACGCCGAAATGACTGGAATATTTTCCTCGTGACCAGCGCCTGCATCGCGGTGCTTGTAATTTGTTACCTGTTGTTGCAGGCGGCGTTTTCGAGGAGTTCGAGTCAACGCGAGCAGCAGGGGACGATGTTCTGATGGGTTACTTCGGGGGATTCGCGGTCACCTTCCGTCAGCACGGACCGAAGAAACGGGTCACCACCCAATATTCGGGTGGACGGTTGTTTCGTCGCAAGAAGCGGAGCGCGAAAAAAATGGACGTCAAGATCGAGAAGCCGGAGCGTCTGCACGGTCGCCATGTCTTGAATCGCTACGAGGACGGCATGGAAAAATGCATCGGTTGCGAATTATGCGCGGCGGTTTGCCCCGCCAAATGCATTCATGTTCGCGGTGCAGACAACGACCCGTTGAACCCGACCTCACCTGGTGAGCGATTCGGCTGGATCTACGAGATCAACTATCTGCGTTGCATTCACTGCGACCTCTGCGTCGAGGCTTGTCCGACCGAGGCGATCACCGACACGAAGTTGTTCGAGTTTTCGTTCACCAATCGGCAAGACGCCATTTACACCAAGGACGATCTTGTCGTCGATTCGAACGGCAAGCCAAAACAACTGGCATGGGAAGACTGGCGGGAGGGAGAAGATCAAGATACCTCCGGTTGGATGCGCGCCACCGCGGCGTCGGGTGACGCCAACTTCGCGGGCGTCGTCTCGTGGAGCGGCGAATTGGGTTACGGGGTTCGCCCTGCGGAAAAAAAGAGCGAGTAGCGGGTGGAGCTCTTCGTTTTCGTCTGTTCGGCGCTGATGATTTTGGTCGGCGCGGTCGGCGTAATCGTGCGCAAGCACCCGGTGCACGCCGCGTTGAGTTTGGTGCTCACTCTCTTCGGAGTGGCGGTCTTGTTCGTCGCCCAGGAGGCGCATTTTTTGGCGGCGGTACAGGTGATCGTTTATGCGGGTGCGATCGTGGTCTTGTTTTTGTTCGTGATAATGCTGCTCGGTGTCGATCGCGTCGAAAACTTGCGAACCGAACCTTTGTCCGGACAGCGTCCGTTGGCGGTGCTGGCGAGTCTCGGCCTCGTGGCCGTCTTGATCACGGCAATTTTGCGCGGCAACCAGATTTTCAACGAACGCGGCACTGGTTTGAATCTGCCCGATGCGCAAGACGGGCCCGACGCCAACACGGTGCAACTTGCCGAGTCGATTTTCTCGCAATACGTCGTCGCCTTCGAAGTCACCTCGGTGTTGTTGGTGATCGCCGTGGTCGGCACGGTGTTGCTGACCCGCAGAACGAGGGCGACCGCCGAATGATGGCGCTCAGCCTCGTGCCCACGGCCTCGTGGTATTTGGTCTTGTCGGCGGTCTTGTTCGGAATCGGAACTTTGGGTGTGCTCGTCCGACGAAATCCGCTGGTGATGTTCATGTGCATCGAATTGATGCTCAACGCCGTGAACCTCAGCTTCGTCGCTTTGGCCCGTGAACTCGGCGACATCAACGGCCAGACGATCGTGTTCTTCGTGATGGTCGTGGCCGCCGCCGAGGTCGTGGTCGGTTTGGGAATCATCGTTTCGATCATGCGCAACCGATCGACGCTCACCGCCGACGATTTGGCCGGGCTCAAAGGCTGAGAATGCTGAATCTGCTCTGGTTGATTCCGCTGTTGCCGCTCGCGGGTGCGCTGCTCAACATCGCGGCGGGTCGAAAATTGGGCGATCCGCGCTCTGGTTGGTTGGCGACATCGGCGACTTTGATTTCGTTCCTCACGACCGTGTTGGCTTATTTCGAGTTGCTCGGTCGCCAAGCCGAAAAGCGCAGCCACGTCGAAACACTTTTTTCATGGTTGCCGGTCGGCTCGTTGCAGGTCGACTTCGCCCTGTTGGCCGACCCGCTGAGCATCACGATGTCGTTGTTCGTGACGGGCGTCTCGACGCTGATTCATCTCTATGCGATCGGATACATGCACGGTGACGCAAAATTTTCGAAGTTTTTCATCTATTTGAATCTGTTCGTATTCAGCATGCTGATGCTCGTACTCGGCGAAAACTTGTTGGTCACGTTCTTGGGTTGGGAGGGTGTCGGCGCGTGCAGTTATCTCTTGATCTCGTTTTGGCACACCCGCAACAGCGCCGCGGTGGCCGGCAAGAAGGCCTTCGTCACCAACCGCATCGGCGACTTTGGCGTGATGATCGCGATGTTTTTGGCGTTTTCCCATGTTGGTTCGCTGTCTTATGGGGCGATCAACGAAGCCGCTCATGCGGGTGAACTCGCGGCGGTCAGTGCGACGGCGATCGCCTTGTTGTTGTTCGTCGGCGCCTGCGGCAAGAGCGCGCAGCTGCCGCTCTACTTTTGGCTGCCCGACGCGATGGAGGGCCCGACACCGGTCTCGGCCTTGATTCACGCGGCGACGATGGTCACCTCGGGCGTGTTTCTGCTGACCAGAATCAACCCGGTATTGCATGTTTCATACGCCTGGGTTTCGACGACCGTCGCGGTGGTCGGTGCGGCGACTGCGCTGTTTGCCGCCACGATCGCCGTGTCACAAAACGACATCAAGAGGGTCTTGGCCTACAGCACGGTGTCGCAACTGGGCTTGATGTTCTTGGCGATCGGCTCGGGCGCCTACGTAGCGGCGATCTTCCACATGGTCACCCACGCATTTTTCAAGGCCTTGTTGTTCCTCGGTTCGGGTTCTGTCATCCACGGCATGCACCACGAACAGGACATGCGAAAAATGGGGGCTCTGCGCAAGGTGATGCCGATCACCGGGTTCACGTTCATCATCGGTTGGCTGGCGATCGCCGGCGTGCCACCGTTCGCCGGTTTTTGGTCGAAAGACGAGATTCTGCTCTATGTGTTCGCCAAGAGTCCGGTTCTCTATGTTGTCGGCATCGTTACCGCGTTGCTGACGGCCTACTACATGACCCGCCAAGTGATCATGGTCTTCTACGGCAAGGCGCGTTGGCGTGATCACGGCGATGAGCATGGCGCGCACGGAGATTTCACACCGCATGAAAGTCCGCGGGTGATGCTCATGCCGCTCGTGGTGTTGTCGGTGTTGTCGGTGGTGGGTGGCGCAATGCAATTGCCGTTCAGCAAAGACCTGCATTTTCTGGAGCACTGGTTGGCGCCGGTCGTCGAAGAATCGGAGGCGCATATCGGCAAGACCTGGGCCTATCAGAACAAATATCTGTTGCTCTTGCTCGCCGTCGCCGTGGCGACAGCGGGAATAGTTCTGGCTCTGGCCGTCTACGCCAAGGCGAAACTCAAAGTCGTCGAACCAAAGGTGCTCGAGCAAGCCTGGCATTATGACGGCGCGGTCGCACGCGTGGTTGCGGGGCCGGGCGCGGCAACTTTCAATTTGATCGCGTGGTTCGACGCCAACATCGTCGACGGCATCGTCAACGGGGTGGGGCAAGTTGTGCGCAGCGTCGCCGGTTCGTTGCGTAAAACCCAGAGCGGATTTGTGCGCGTCTATGCGTTGTTGATCAGCATCGGTGCCGTCGCGATTCTGGGCTGGTTGCTGTTGCGGGGAGTCGTGTTGTGATCGGTGCATCGACCGAAGTCTTGGGCTTTCCGATCTTGTCGGCTCTGGTCATTTTGCCTCTGGTGGGTTCGATCGTCGTCGCGCTCTTGGGCAAAACCCGCGCCGCGTGGGCAAAACTCGCCGCGCTGACATCGAGCGTCACCACCGGCGCCCTCTCGCTGTGGTTGCTCGGCGCATTCAGGTCGGGCGACGCGGGTTTTCAGTTCGTTTCGAATCATCCGTGGATTGCTCAGTGGGGCATCTCATGGCATCTCGGCGTCGACGGAATCTCGCTGTTCTTGGTCGTTCTGGCGGGCATTCTGTTTCCGTTGGTGATCGTCGGTATCGACCCGCATCACAACGAAACCTCGTATTTCGCCTGGATGCTCCTGTTGCAGGCGGGAGTGATGGGTTCGTTCATGGCGTTGGACTTGTTTCTCTTCTTCGTGATGTTCGAAATCGTGCTCGTGCCGATGTACTTCTTGATCGGCGGTTGGGGGTACGACCAACGGGTCTATGCGGCGACCAAGTTCTTCTTGTACACGATGGCGGGCTCGGCGTTCATGCTCGTCGGCATCATCGCCACGGTTTCGCTGGCCCGACATGATCTGGGTTATGTAACTTTCGACGTCGTCAAGATCGCCGAAGGCGCGACCTTTTCGACAAACGCCGCTCGATGGTTGTTCGTGTCTTTCGCGATCGCTTTCGCGGTGAAAGTTCCGCTGTTTCCCGTTCACACCTGGTTGCCCGACGCCCACACCCAGGCGTCGACGGGTGGATCGGTGATTTTGGCGGGCGTGTTGTTGAAGATGGGAACGTATGGTTTTCTGCGTTTCGGCGTCTATCTGTTTCCGCAAGCCGCGATGTGGGCGAGACCGGTTTTGTTCACCCTCGCCGTCGTCGGCGTGATCTACGGGGCGATCGTGGCGACGATGCAACGCGATCTCAAGCGTTTGGTCGCCTATTCGTCTGTTGCCCACCTCGGGTTCATCGTGCTCGGCACTTTCGCCCTGAGTTCCCAGGCCGTAACCGGCGCCGTGGTCCAGATGGTCAACCATGGCGTTTCGACGGGCGCACTGTTCTTGCTCGTGGGCATGATCTATGAGCGACGCCACACCCGTGAAATCTCGGAGTTGCGCGGCATCCAACATGCGGCACCGCTGTTCGCCGCGATTTTCACCGTGGTCATGCTGTCGTCGGTTGGATTACCCGGCCTCAATGGTTTTGTCGGTGAGTTTTTGATTTTGATCGGCTCATTCGAGTCGGCCCGGTGGTGGACGATCGTGGCCACCGTCGGCGTCGTGCTCGCCGCGCTCTACCTGTTGTGGGCCTATCAACGGGTGTTTCACGGCGAGCCCGACGAGGCCAACTCGTCTTTCAAAGAGATCAACGCCAAAGAGGGAATGCTGATGGCTGTCTTCGTGGGGGTCATCGTGTTCACGGGTGTTTATCCGAAGCCGGTTTTGGAGCGTATCGAACCCAGCGTCAATTCGTTTATCGAGCACGTTGAAAGCAGGACGAGGTGAACGATCTTTCAAATTTTTTCGGACCGGCGGTCGACTGGTTGGCGATCTCGCCGCTGCTTTCGCTGCTGGCGGGGGCGCTCACTTTGTTGCTGGTCGGGTCGTTGACCGGTCAATGGCCGTGGCGACTCTACGCCCATCTCACCGCGCTGTCTGCCGTCATAGCCATCGCGATCTCGATTCGTTTGTGGGGCGATGTCGGCACGAACGGTGCGCGCTTGTTGATCGGTGGGGCGCTGGCTCTAGATCAATTTGCGCTGTTCGCTGCGATCGCGATTTGTCTGGCGATTGCCCTGGTCAGTTATTTGACGAGCGATTATCTGAATCGCGAGGGTGTCGATCTTCCCGAGATTTATGCGCTCTATTTGACAGCGGGTATTGGCGCGTTGGTGATGATCGCCTCCAACGACCTGGTCGTGTTGTTTCTCGGTCTTGAGACGCTCGGCCTTTCGTTGTATTTGCTCGCCGCCAGCAATCGCAGGCAGGTCTCCAGCCAGGAGGCCGGCTTGAAATATTTCATTTTGGGCGGCTTCGCCTCGGCGTTTTTCTTGTACGGCGTCGCGCTCGTCTACGGCGTGACGGGCTCGACGAGGTTGATCAATCTGAACGCGGCCCTGACGAGTTACATTCCGGTGCCACGCAACGACGCCGTGTTGTTGATCGGCATCGGCATGATTCTGATCGGTTTTGCATTCAAAGTTTCTCTGGTTCCTTTTCAGGCCTGGACACCTGATGTCTATCAAGGGGCCCCGACACCCACCACGGCATTTGTGGCATCGGTCGGCAAGATCGCCGCGTTGGTCGCCCTCGTTCGAGTTTTCGTGGTCGCGTTTCCCTCTCGCAGCGACGATTGGGGAACGATCGTTTTTGTTTTGTCGGCGCTGACACTGGTGGTCGGTTCTGTCGTCGCCGTCGTGCAGACAAACGTCAAGCGAATGCTGGCCTATTCATCGATCAGCCATGCCGGTTTCATTCTCGTCGGTCTCGAGGCGGCGTCTCATCGGGCGTCGGCGAATGTCGACGACGGCCTGGTCGGCGTGGCCGTATACGTCGTGCTCTACGCGGCGATGGTCGTCGGCACATTTGGTGTGGTCACTGTTGTGACGAGCGATCAGGCGAATTCCGATGCAAGCGGCTCGGCATCGTTGGACTCGTTCAAGGGTCTGGCGAAAAGCCAGCCCTTATTGGGACTCGCGATGACGGTTTTGCTCCTGGCCCAGGCGGGCATGCCGTTGACGAGCGGCTTCGTCGCCAAGTTCGGGGTGATTCAAGCGGCGGTTGCGGTGGGCAGTTACGAACTGGCGGTCATCGCCATGGTTTGCGCGGTGATCGCGGCGTTCGTGTATCTGCGGATCATGGTCAGCATGTGGCTGGCTGATCCTTCAGATTCGACGACCGTGAAGGTGCCGCCTCTTTCGCGCATTTCGATCGCGGTCGCCGTTGCCGTCACCCTCGTCACGGGTTTCTTGCCGAGCCTAATTTTGGATCTGGGTTCGAATCTGGCCGAGCTCGCCAGCAAATAATTCAGCGCAGTTAGGCGCTCATCGATTCGACGAAACCGTCGAACAAGTTTTGTTGATCGGGTTCGCTCGCCGCGTCGTCTTCGGGGTGCCATTGCACGCCGATTATCCATTTGGCCGTGGCGTGCTCGACCGCCTCGACAGTCTTGTCGGCGGCCCGGCCCGAGACCACGAGATTCGGCGCGACTTTGTCGAGCGCCTGGTGATGATATGAGTGGGAGTTTTTCGGCGAGGTTGTTTTCATCGCCTTGGCGATCTTGCTGCCCGGCTCAAGCGTGATTTCGTGGTAGGTGTCCCAGTGGCTCTCAGAATCGGTGAGCAAGGTTCCCAAGTCTTGGTGCAGTGTGCCGCCCAAGGCCACATTCAACACCTGAACCCCGCGACAAATTGCCAACATCGGTTTGTCGAGTTTGATCGCGGCACGCACGATCGCGATCTCCAGATCGTCGTGCAGTTTTGATATACCGTAATTTTTCTCGTTTTTCGATTGTTGGCCGTAACGTGCGGGGTCGATGTCTCCGCCACCCTGAATGATCACCCCGTCGAATCTCGAAACGAGTTCTTCGGCGCGGTCGATACTCAGGTCGAGCGGCGGAACCTGCAGCACCACGCCACCGGCGCGCGCCACCGCCTGGCTGTACAGGCGTCCCGTTGAAAATGAATCTCCGCGAACACCCACGGCCTGCGTGGTCGTTTTTCCCGGAAGCAAAACAATCGGCGTCATCATTGGCTGACCATCTCCGATACGTCGAAGCCGTTGGTTTTGGCCACGGTGATTATCTCTTGGGTGTGATCGGGGCCGCGAACCTCGAGCACCGCCTGAACACCCGTTTCACGAACATGCAGATTCAAACCCTCGCGCACATGGCTGACCTCGATGATGTTGGCCCCCGATTTGGCGACGACCGCCAAAAATTCGGCGAGCGCACCGGGTCGGTCGGAAATGCGCGCAAAAAGAAGCGCCCGTCTTCCCGCCTTGGTCTCGTATCGGCGAATCAAGTTGGGGATCAACCCGATGTCGACGTTGCCGCCCGAGAGAACGATGCAAGTCGAACCTTTCTTGGCCGGTTTGACCCGTGAGGCAAGAAGCGCCGAAACACCGACGGCGCCCCCGCCCTCGACATACATTTTCGATCGCTCGAGCAGGATCATCATCGCGTCGGCCACGCTGTCCTCGTCGACATCGACCAATTCGTCGACCCAGTTTTCGATCAGCGGGCGGGTGACGTCGCCCGGTTGTTTGACGGCGATTCCGTCGGCAAGAGTCGGCACCGGTCCGGCGGGAGCGTCGCCATATATATAGGGTGCGCACGAAGAAATCTGCACGCCGATCAATTTGACCTCTGGTCGGTGTTGCTTTATCGCCAACGCCGTTCCGGCCAGCAGTCCGCCACCGCCGAGCGGAATCACCACCTGGGTCAGATCCGCGATGTCTTCGAGCAACTCGAGGCCGAGCGTGCCTTGTCCCGCCACCACGTCGACATCGTCATACGGATGACAAAACGCCATTCCGGTCTCGGCCGCTCGCGCCTTGGCCGCGGTCACTGCCGTTTCGATGTTTTCACCACCGTCGATCACGACACCGTTGTAACCCTTGCAGGCCGAGATTTTCGCCAACGATGCACCACGCGGAATAAAGATCTCGCTCTTCACGCCAAAATGTCGGGCGGCAAAGGCCAGGCCTCCCGCGTGATTTCCCGCGCTTCCGGCGACCACGCCCGATTTTGCCCGGCTCCCGAGTTTGTGAAGTTTGTTGATCGCCCCGCGAATCTTGAATGCCCCGGTGCGCTGCAGGTTTTCGGCCTTCAAGATCACCTGTCCGCCGAATTGTTGCGACAGATACGCCGATGGGGTGATCGGCGTGTGTTCGACCACGCCGCGCCCGACTTCGCGCGCCGCACGAATCGCTTCCAGGTCGATCCCCAGGTTCTTGGTCATGTTTATCTGGGTTCAAAACTATCGGATGACGACGAATACTCGCGTTGATGTTCAGTTCAGTTTGATCACTGCGTACGTGTCGTTTGAAAATTCGATCGACCCAAAATTTTTCCAGTCTTCAGAAATGGTCAGATCCTTGCGCAACAGATACCACTCGACGCCCGAGTCTTTGAGTGCATCCAGTGAGTCCCGCGAAGCAGTCTTGGCAAAATTGACAGAGTCGATCACTCGCTCTGCCACCCACGGCTTCAAAGCATCCCCGTCGCTGATACCCACCCAGAAGTTGCCGGCAAGAAACCTACGGTCGACGAGAGCGGTGAGCAATTTGTAACCTCCCGGGTTGCAGTCGTCTGTGCCGACCCATCTGAGAACTTGGTCGCGGGTGCAGTTCATGCTGAAATCAACCCGTGCCTGCCAATCAGTCTCCGCGTTGCAGTTGTCGGATATTTCCTCGCAGAAATCGTTTGTCGCGAATACGGCTGACGACTCCGTGTTTTCACCTATCCATTTTGATGCTGATAGAAGATCTGGTTTGTCGAGGCCGATTCGCGATGCGTAGTTGCGCGAAAACTCGGGGTATTCGGAAGCGGAGTTTTTGGCGAAGTTGCTCGAAAAAAAGCCGATCGACATGGCGAACAAGCCGACCAGAGCGAGTTGAATCGCAGCACTACCTGAGGCGTTGTTGCCTTTCGCCAAGAGTGCGCCGCCGAGCACGATCGCCAGCGGTATCAGGCCGACCAGCGAAGGCACGAGCCGCAAGACGATCGCCGTTGTGGAACCACTGTTGAGGTTCGGTGAAAAAGCCGCAATCAAAGATGCAATTAATCCCGCGGCAACGACGAGCCCGACCAGCTTCTTTGAAACTCGAGGGGCATCAAGTTGCGCAGCGACTAGTGGCGTGATGAAAACAATGACGATGCTCGAGGAGGCGTGGGCAAAGAACATTTCGACCGCGAATTCGGCCGAGAGAAACATCGTGAATGCCAATCCTGAAATCCAGACACCAAACAGCAAAATCACAAGTCGCATGCCTTTGTGGTCGCGACTTTGGAATAGGCGAACCAGGCCAAAGGTTGGAACCGCATAAAAACCAAAGATGAAAACGATCGCCGCTATCCAACGGATGCGGATCGAGAACGGACGGAAATCTCCCGTGACGCCGTTTACGAACGCCACCTGATCGAGGATCATTCCGCGTGAGCTGCCGTTCAAGCCGCCGACCATGAACACGAAACCCGCCACAACGCCGAGAATTACGAGCGCATACTGCATCCCTTGCGGAGTCACAGGTCGCCTTTGCTTGGACGATTCATGAACAAGAAGCAAACTGACTGCTGCCGCGAGAATTGCGCCGTGCGAAACTTTCGCACCGACCGTCGCCATTCCCAAAAAAAAGAAAAGTGGCAAGAGTCGTTGCGACGAATTATCGAAGCCTTCGATAATCAGATAGATCGTCGTGAGCAACAACAGCAGACCGAACATTTGGCTCGGACTGGGTGTGTAACCGATCCCGAATCCTCGACCCCAAGTCGGCACGGTGTCGTAGAGTCCGATCAAAATGAGGGACACAAAAATCGTCCTTCGCGAGTTACCGAGGCGAGCGAGAATCGTCCAAATCACCGATGCCGTGGTTACGCTCGCGATCAACGGAACAACACGCGAGTTCATCACCCAGTTGGGAGCCCCGGCAACCCGTTCGAGCAGTGCCGACCATCCGTAGACCAACCAGTGATAATGGGTCGGCGTGCCGAAACCATTGATGTTTTCGCGCACACCCCACACTTTGAGCGTCTGGGTGAGAGCCTCGTTCAAGGCGAGATCCGAGTCTTCGACCCACCAACCAGCGGGTCGAGTCAGAAATGCATAGACGGCAATCGGAGAAGTTAGACCGCCAATCGCGACACACACCCCGCGCCATTTCGGGAGTTGATGCCAACATACGACACTGACAAGAACTACGACGACGGGTAGTGCCCAAAACCAATCGGTCGCGACGAACAACAACCCGGAAAGACCGATGATTGTCAAATCGACCCAGTGTTTTCCTCGTTCACCTAACGCCGAGCTTTTGATCATGTTCGGATTCTTGAAAAACGAAAGCAAAACAATCAGCGAAATCATCCAGGCAAAATCGGCGATCGGAGTTCGGCGAAAAATCTGGTCTAGGGCGACCATCGACAGCGAGCCGATCACCAGACCGACTCCGCAAAACTCCTGCCAACTCACCGAATCTCGTTTGGTAAGGCGGGCGAACACGACACCACCCACCATCATCTGCAGAGCCAAAATTACCGTCGATAGAAGCGCTGTTTTGAGCGAGACTTCGGAAATCAGCAGAAGGACAAAAACCAAAACCGAATATCCGAAGACCGTGCGAATGGTCGTTTCAGATTTCACTGAGTCCACTGACAAAAACTCTACTATTCGGTGTTTATGGGTAGGGTTTAGGCGTGGTTGAAAATCAAATCGCCGGTGAAAACCTGGCGACAATTTCGGTTGTCGTGCCTGTTTATCGGGGCGAGTCGACAATTGCTCGAGTAGTCGGTGAACTCGAGCAATTCACGAAGCCATCCACGACGGCGAATGGTGTTCGGTATGTGATCGGCGAAGTTTTGTTGGTCAACGACGCGGGACCCGATGGTTCGGCGAAGGTGATCAACCAGTTGGCCGAAACCCGTGACTGGGTTCGACCAGTTTGGTTGTCACGAAATTTTGGTCAACATGCCGCGACGCTGGCTGGCATGTCGTCGAGCACCAGCGATTGGATCGTGACGATTGATGAGGACGGTCAGCACGACCCGGCGCAGATCGCCAGACTTCTCGACACCGCGGTCGAGACCAACACCCAACTCGTTTACGCAAAGTTCGAGGGCGGTGCCCCTCATTCGAAGTGGCGCAATCTTTTTTCGGCGTCGGCGAAGTGGTTCTATTTGAAGTTCCTGTCGCCACAAGACGGCGACTTCTTCAGCAGTTTTCGCCTCGTTTCGGGCGAGATCGGACGAAGCGTCGGGGCCTATGCGGGTTCGGGGGTTTATCTCGACGTGGCCTTGACCTGGGTCGTCGACAAGTCAGTCACCTGCGAGATACCGCAACGTGTCGAGTATCCGCGTCGAACGGGCTTCACCCTCAAGCGTTTGCTCGGCCACTTTTTGCGCCTGGTCTTGAGTTCGGGTACCCGTCCGTTGCGGCTCGTAAGCCTCATCGGATTTTCTTCGTTTGCTTTTGGTGTCGCATACGCGATCTACGTGCTTTACGGTCGATTTGTCGGCGGCGAGTCGGTGGCCGGCTGGACGACGGTGGTGATCATCGTCTCGACCACGAGCGGGGCGATCTTGCTCTCGCTGGGTATTCTTGCCGAATATTTGGGCGTCGTGGTAAGAAATGCGATCGGTCGTCCGTTGTATCTGATTCGGTCGAACCCGAACAGTGACGCACTCACGCGCGCACGAAACAGCAAGACTTCGCGTGCATGAAAGTTTGGGTAGTCGGTAGAGGAGGCCTGCTCGGGCGCAGTGTCGAGCAAGAGGTCGACAGACTCGCCACCATCTATCGGCCCAGTGAGTCGATTGATTGGCACGACAGAGATCTCGCTTGCGCTCAACTGCAAACTTGTTGTGCCGAGTTCTTCGCTCAAACGCCCCGCGAAGAATGGGCAATTTTTTGGTGTGCCGGTCGGGGAACGCTGAACAGCTCACTTTCGCATATGCAAGACGAGACTTTCGTATTCGGAAGTTTCCTCAAAGCGGTTGAGCGATCGGCTGGTGGGCATGGCTCGTTTGAAGCATCTGCCAACGGAGCGCTCTTCTTTGCCTCGTCGGCGGGCGCGGTGTATGCAGGAAGCAGGAACCCACCGTTCACCGAATTGACGCCAACGATTTCTTTCACACCGTATGGAGACGCGAAACTTCGCCAAGAATCGTTGCTGCGGGAACTTTCTACGCGAACAAGAATGCGGGTTCTGGTGGGAAGAATTTCTAACCTTTACGGCGCGCGTCAAGACTTGAGCAAGAACCAAGGTTTGATCTCAACGATCTGTTATTCGGTTCTTCGGCGACAGCCGATCAATTTGTTCGTGCCTCTAGAAACTTCGCGCAATTATGTCTATGTCGAAGACGCGGCAAGAAAAGTTGTTAGACACACTTTGTCGCTATTGAGAAATCAAGCCGAATCACGTTTCGTCGTGAAACTCGTGGTGGCGCCCGAAAATTTGACGATTGGCGGCATCCTGAGTGTCGCCCGATCGGTTCTTCGAAACAAGCCCCTTGTGACTATTTCGACCAGCTCAACCTCGGCGCGTCAACCCCAGAATCTTGTTTTCAGATCGGTTGTCGACACGGGGCTCGACGACCAAGCGAACACCGGCTTCAGCGTCGGCATGAAGAAGGTAATGTTCGATCTTCAAAGGGCGTTCATCGAGGGCGGTTGGCAAAGAAATACCGGCGAAAGTTAGTCGATGCGAACCCTGCTGGTGGCCAATGCCGACGACGCCGATCCGGGCTATATCGGTCAGCGATTCGTCGAGCACGGTTTCATCGGTGAGCGCTTCAAGCAACACGGCGGCAAATTCGAACATTGCGAGCGCGAGAACCCCGAGACTTGGCCGACACTCGACGGTGCGGACCTGGTCATTTTGCTCGGCAGTTGGTGGTCGGCGTATTGGCCGAACATCGATAAGAATGTTCGCGCCGAATGCGACCTGATCGTCGAGACTCATCGCCGCGGCATCCCCCTTTTCGGTATCTGTTACGGTGCGCAAATCATGTCCACCGCGCTTGGTGGCTCGGCGCAACGCGCACAACATCGTGAAGTTGGTTGGCACGAGGTGTTCGCCGCGGCACCCAACGAGGTGATCGGCGGCACCTGGTTGCAATGGCACTATGACTCATTCACGCCGCCCGAATCGTGCGAGGTTCTCGCCACGAGCCCAGCCGGGCCCCAGGCGATTCGCGCGGGACGATGTTTTGCGACGCAGTTTCATCCCGAAGTGACCGAGCAGATCGTGCAGCGATGGGCGAGCGAATCGGGCGCCGAAGAACTCGCCAAGTTCGGTCTGAGCGCGTCCGAACTGATCGCCCAAACGAAACAAGAAATCACCCGAAGCGCGCCCGCGGCGGCGAGGTTGGTCGACTGGTTCCTGGAGACGACAGCCAAGTAAGACACGTCCGCGCGACACACTTCACAAACGCCCAAAGTCCGCGTGGTTAAACCGTCAGCGCCTTCGCGGACTAGTTTTACAGGGGTATGTCTATGTTTTTGCGGTCGTATTTAACCGTTGTTTGGTTCGGAATCGCCGCCGTTGGGATCGCCGGATTGTTGTTGTGGGTGGCCTCGATACTTCGTCCCCACCGCCCGAACCGAGAAAAAGTGTTGACCTACGAAAGCGGCGTCGACCCCGTTGGTCAGGGCTGGTCGCAGAGCCAGGTTCGTTACTACATTTTCGCGTTGTTGTTCGTGGTATTCGATGTCGAAACCGTCTTCATTTTTCCGTGGGCCACGCAACTTGAGCGGTATGGCGCGTTCGGTCTGGTCGAAATGGGCGTCTTCGTGTTCATCCTTCTGCTCGGTCTCGTCTATGCCTGGCGCAAAGGAGTTTTGCGATGGGTCTAGTCGATCGCGGTCGGTTGCCCAAGCCGCTCACTTCGCTGTTCAACCTCGGGCGAACGTATTCGTTGTGGGTTTATCAGTGGGGTCTGGCTTGTTGCGCCATTGAAATGGGTGCCGCGTTCGGTTCGCCGCGTTACGACGTGATGCGACTGGGTGTGATTCCGTTGCCGGCGAGCCCGCGCCAAGCCGACCTCGTCGTGATTTCCGGAACAGTCACCGACAAGATGGCGCCGGTGATTCGCCGCCTTTATGAACAAATGCCCGAGCCGAAATATGTGATCAGCATGGGCAGTTGCGCCAACTGCGGCGGACCGTATTGGGATTCGTATTCGGTGACCAAGGGCGTCGACCAAATTATTCCTGTCGATGTCTATGTGCCGGGGTGCCCGCCACGACCCGAGGCCCTGCTTGAAGGCATCGTGTTGTTGCAGCAGCGCATCAAGAACGAAGACATGGGCGCGCGTTGGCGAGGCGAAGGCACCCGCTCGATCGACGCGAGCGCGGTCGCAGAACAAAAGGGTAAACCAGTTGTCGTCGGCAACTGATCTTCGTTTATGAGCACGCCGTCAAGTACGCAACCGCGCATCACCTCTGTGGCGGAAGTGAAGGCTGCGCTGGGCGACCAACTTGTTGATTCGTTCTTCAAAGATGATCTGTGGTTGCGCGTGCGAACCGATGCCTGGAAGTCGTCGATGCGTACATTGCGCGACTCGCTCGGCTTTCATTATTTCTGTTTCCTGTCGGCGATCGACTGGATGCCGTCGCCGTACGGTCGCGGCGAGGACGACCCGACCGAGCCGACACCTGAGCGCGACACGACGATCCGCCAGGGCTACGCGGGTGGCACGACTCGGCTGCAGGTGTTCGCGCGTGTCGGCAACCCGATCACGCACGTGGGCGTGACGGTGAAGGTCGACGTGCCCGACGACTCGCCCCGCATCGAGTCGATTCACGACGTCTATGCGGGGGCCAACTGGCATGAACGCGAGGCCCACGAGATGTTCGGCATCGTCTTCGACGGTCACCCCGATCCGCGCAACATCTATTTGCCTGGCGATTTCGAGGGTCATCCATTGCGCAAGGATTTCCCGCTTCTTGCCCGAATGGTGAAACCGTGGCCCGGCATCGTGGATGTCGAACCGCTTCCTGGTGGAGACGAGACCGCGGCAGGGGAAGAGCAGTGAGCATCACCGAAAACGCTCTTGGCGATCGCCAACGACTCGCCTACATCGCCAGTCAGGCCGCCGACTCGCGCTTGAACGTCGAACTTGAAACCGAGGGAATGACGCTGAACATCGGTCCGCAGCACCCCGCCACGCACGGCACATTGCGAATCATCGCCCGCCTTGATGGCGAGCAAGTGGTGTGGGCTGAACCTTCGTGTGGCTACATGCATCGCGGCTACGAAAAACTCGCCGAGGTTCGCACCTATCCGCAGGTGACAACGCTGATCAACCGCATCGACTGGTTGGGAAGTTTCGCCAACGAGGTTCCGTTCGTCTTGGCGGCCGAAAAACTGATGGAAATCGAAGCCCCGGTGCGTGCCCAATACATTCGCACGATCTTGTTTGAACTCTCCCGCATCGCCAACGTCTCCTTGTTCTTGGGTGACCTCGGCGTGCAACTCGGCGCAATCACGCCCGTGTTTTTCGCTTTCCGCGATCGTGAATACGTGTTGAATCTGATCGAGTCGGCCACGGGCGGTCGATTCCATCCGAATTTTGATCGCATCGGTGGGTTGAAAGACGACCTGCCCGCTGGTTGGGTCGATGAAGCGCGCGCGGTGATGAAGAAATTGCGCGGATTCTGCGATCAGATCGAAGATCTCTTGTTCGGTAACGAGATCTTTCAGTCGCGCACCCGCGGCATCGGTGTGGTGCCACGCGATGTGGCTCTGCAATACGGTTTGTCGGGCGCCAACCTGCGTGCCAGCGGCGTCGATTGGGACCTGCGTCGCGATCATGCCCTGCCGATGGCGTGGAACAAGGTCGCTTGGAAAGTTTGGACGCATCCCGATGGCGACAGTTTTGCCCGATGCTGGATCAGGTTGCAGGAGACCAGGGAGTCGACGAAGATCGTCGACCAGTTGCTCGACTCGATCCCCGCCGGTCCCGTGATGGCGAAAGTTCCGAAAATAATCAAAGTGCCCGAGGGCGAAGCGTGGGTCTCGACAGAGAACCCGCTCGGTGAGATGGGTTATTACGTCGTGTCGCGCGGCGATCTTGGTCCGTTCCGGGTGAAGATTCGCTCGGCGAGTTTCAACAACATCTCGATCACGCCGTGGTTGTTGCGCGGCGTGTATGTGCCCGACATCGTGACGATCTTGGCGTCGCTCTATTTCATACTCGGAGACATCGACCGATGAACCCGATATTGGCCGAGATCCCGTATTGGGGTCAGTCGTTGTTGCGCGTGCTGGGCGGGCTCGTCGCCGTGTTGTTGCCGGCCGGCACCATTGTTTATGTCTTTTTGTTCAAGATGATGTCGTTCATGCAAAGTCGACTTGGTCCGATGGAAGCCGGACCATACGGGTCGATGCAACTCTTCGCCGAAGTCGGCAAGTGGTTGCAGAAAGAGGACATTGTTCCCGAGCGGGCCGATGTCCGCATTTTCAAGATGGCACCCGTGATCGTTCTGCTCAGCACATTTTTGCTGGTGGTCGCGGTGCCGTTCGGTCCTGATGCGTGGTTCACCGATTTCGAAGTGGGCGTCTTCTATGCGTTGGCGGTGTCCTCGATTTCGGTTCTCGGCATTCTGATCGCGGGTTGGGCGAGCGCCAACAAATATTCTTTGCTTGGCGGTCTGCGTGCGGCCGGTCAATTGATCGCTTATGAGTTGCCGATGGTCTTGGCGGTGATGGGTGTGGTCATTCAAGCCGACACGATGAACCTGCAAAAGATCGTCGTCGCCCAGAACTCGGGGTCGATGTTCGGCTTCGATGCAATGGGTCATCCGTATGTGATCAGCCAGTTTGTTGGCTTCGTGATTTTCATGATCGCGATCCAGGCCGAATTGACCCAGGCACCCTTTGATATGCCGATCGCCGAGAGCGAACTTGTCTCGGGCTACATGACCGAATATTCGGGGTTTCGTTTCTTGATTTTCTTCATCGGCGAATTCGCCACCGCGGGAGTCTTCGCGATGATCGCCGCGGTGCTTTTTTTGGGGGGATGGGGAGTGCCGTTCGCTTGGTTCGGTTGGACGTCGATCGACGACATCGACAACTGGATGAACATCGCCGGGCCGATCATCGTGCTGACCAAAATGATGCTGCTCGTCTTCATAATCATGTGGATTCGTTTCAGTTACCCGCGACTTCGCGAGGACCAGCTGCAGCGCTTCGCTTGGAAGGGTCTCATTCCCCTCGCGCTCGCCAACATCATGGTGACGTCGATTCTCAAGGTGGCGTTCTGATGGCCAAGGTACCCGGGCTCGTCAAAGGTTTGGGCGTGACGCTCGGAACGCTGTTCAACACGGCGACCAAGGGCGCGAGCACCGTGCAGTATCCGCACGAAAAGGAAACCCCGCCGATTCGCTCGCGCGGCGTCATCGCTTTGCATCAGGACAATTGCACGTCGTGCATGCTTTGCTCGCGATCATGCCCCGACTGGTGCATCTACATCGAGGCGCACAAAGAGCTTGCGCCACCCCGTCGCGAAGGCGGCAAACCGCGCCAGGTGAATCTGCTCGATCGATTCGATATCGACTATGCGTTGTGCATGTATTGCGGTATTTGCGTCGAGGTTTGTCCGTTCGACGCTTTGTTCTGGAGCCCCGAATACGAATATTCGGAGCCGAGCATCGCCGATCTGCTTCACGACAAGTCGAAGTTGAGCGAGTGGATGGAAACAGTCCCCGAAGCGCCCGCGCTCGAGGCCGGCGCCGACAAGAAGAAAAAGTAGCGGCACCGTGGTTGCACAAAACGTCGGATTCTGGGTCATCGCCGTGATGATGGTCGTCGCCGCGCTGCGGGTCGTCACCACCAACAACGTCGTTCACGCCGCCCTTTGGCTGGTCGCGGTTTTGGCGGGGGCCTCGGGTCAATACATCTTGTTGGCCGCCGAGTTCGTGGCGATCACCCAGGTACTCGTATATATAGGAGCGGTGATGGTGCTGTTCTTGTTCGGAACGATGCTGACCCGTGCTCGCATCGGTTTCGATTCGGATCTCAACAACTCATACAAGAGACTGGGAATTCCCGTGGCCGTGGTCATGATGGGGGCGATGGGGCTGGCATTGATCAGGTCGTTTGGCGACGAGAAGTTGCCCGTTTCCGACAACATCGTCTCGACCCAGCGGGTCTCCGACCAGATTTTCGGGCCATATTTGCTCCCGTTCTGGGCTCTGTCCTTCGTCTTGTTGGCCGCGATCATCGGCGCAATAGTTTTGGCGCGCAAGGACTGACGCCGTGTTCGTCAACCAGTTCTTGTTCCTGGCCGCCGTGCTTTTTTGTATCGGCGTCTATGGCGTCGTCGCCCGAAAGAACGCCGTGCTGATGTTGATGTCGACCGAACTGATCTTGAATTCGGTGAACATCAATTTGTTGGCGTTCGCGATGCGCAACGGCTCGACCGACGGACACACTTTCGCCTTGTACATCATCGCCGTGGCCGCCGCGGAAGTCGGCGTCGGTTTGGGTCTGGTGTTGCTGGTTTACAGAAACAAGAAATCGATTTCGGTCGATGAACTGTCGGAGATGCGCGGATGAACATTCTTGCCGCCGAGTCCGAAGTTCTGGCTCCTCTCGCAACCGGTTGGTTTATGGATAACGCCTGGTTGATTCCGGTCGTACCGACCGTCGCTTTTGCCCTGATCATTTTGATCGGCAAGCGCCTGCCGATGAAGGGCAGCGAACTGGGCGTGTTTTCGATGGTGATTTCGCTCGTGCTTTCGGCGGGCACGGCATATCAATGGATCCAAAGGGTCAACGGCACCTCCGAAGGGCAGTTCGTTTCACCCGTGGTTCGATCATGGTCGTGGTGGCAAAGCGGCGGCTTCGACTTCGGTATCGGTCAACACGTCGATGGTCTTTCGGTCGTTGTGCTGTTCGTCGTGGCGTTCATCTCGACGCTCGTGCAGGTTTATTCGCTCGAGTATCTGCGCGGCGATCGCCGTTACACGCATTTTTTCGCCGCTCTGACCCTTTTCTCGGGCGGAATGTTGGCCATGGTTTTGGCCGACAACATGATCTTGTTTTTGCTCGGCTGGGAAATCATGGGTCTTTGCAGCTTCATCCTGATCGGTCACTGGTGGGAAGAAGATGCCAACAGTCGCGCGGCGCTCAAGGCTTTCTTCACGTTGCGCACCGGCGACATGGGCCTGTTGGTGGGCATCAGCATGCTTTATTTCGCGGCCAACGATTGGACACAGGCGAATCTCGGACTGTCGGGCTTTTCGATTCGAGGCATTTCGGCCTGGGCGCTTTCGGGCGAACCCAACAGTTCGGTGATCACGATCGCCGCCGTGGCGTTGTTCATCGCCAGCATCGGCAAGAGCGGTCAGTTTCCGCTGCACACCTGGTTGCCCGATGCGATGGCGGGTCCGACGCCCGTCAGTTCGCTGTTGCACTCTTCGACGATGGTCGTCGCGGGCGTGTTTTTGGTGGCGCGCTTGTATCCGGTCTTTTTCGTCGGTCTCGACATTCTTGGCAGCGGGGGAAACTTGATCGTGATCATCGGCGGAATCACCATCGTGATTTCGGCCGCCTTGGCGTTCGTGCAGGACGACATCAAACGCGTGCTCGCGTATTCGACCGTCTCGCAGTTGGGCTACATGATGCTCGGACTCGGGGCCGGCGCGTGGCTGCCGGCGGTCTTTCACATCTTCACCCACGCGTTTTTCAAGGCCTGTTTGTTCTTGGGGGCGGGTTCGATCAGCCACAGCGCATCGCACCATTCGTTCGACATGAAAAAAGACATGGGGGGCCTGCGCAAAGTCATGCCGATCACCTTTGCCACTTGGATCGTCTCGACCCTGGCGCTGTGCGGTGTGTTTCCCTTTTCGGGGTTTTTCTCGAAAGATGAAATCATCGACAATGTCGGCCACAACGGTTACAACACCTTCATGATCATCGGTTTGGTCGGTGCGTTCATGACCGCGGCTTACATGACCCGTGCGACTTATCTGACGTTCTTTGGTGAACCGCGCGGTGCTTCGGCAGGTCACGCGGCGCATTCGCACGACCCGCACGGCGCTTCTGCGCCGCACGATTCGCATGCCGCGCACGACCCGCACGGCGCTACTGGGCCACACGAGTCGGGCCTGCTGATCACGGTGCCGTTGATCATCTTGTCGGTGCTGGCGTTGGGTTCAGGCTTCTTGAACGCCACACCGTTTGGCGAAAGTTGGGAGCGAATGAAACTTTGGGTCGAACCTCGCGCCTCAGTTGTGATCGCAGATTCGTATCCGGGCGGCCCCGGCGAATCACTCAAACTCGCTTCAGGCGCCGTCCCGGCCGAAGAGTCGCATTCGAAATCCGTCTGTGGCTCGGCGACTCCCGAAAAAGGCGTTTGTTACGCCCCGCAACTGAATCACGCGCCGTTCAAGTGGTCGAAGGCGCTCGTCTCGCTGTTGATCGTCCTTGCCGGCATGGCGATTTCCTGGGTTCTCAGCATCCTGGTGTTCACGGAGCGTGATCCGCGGGTGGCGGGTCTGACCAGTCGGATCAAGGTGCTCGGGCTTGGTCACAAGTTTCTGGTCGACAAGTATTACCTCGATCATCTTTACGAAAATGTCGTGGTTCGCAGCGTGGCATACCCGATCTCACAAGCCGCATATTGGTTCAATCAAAACGTTCTCGATGGAGTTCTGCATACCGTGGCCCGGTTTGCGAAGAGACTCTCCGCTTGGGTCTACAAAAATATCGATCAAAGAGTCGTTGACACAACGGTCAACAATTCGGCCGTTTTGACCAAGTCGGTCGGCACTGCCGCCCAACCCACGCAATCGGGCAGGGTCAGTCAATACGGTGCGCTGCTGTTCAGCGCGGCCGCAATCGCCGCCCTCGTTTTGGTAATCATCAACACTTAAGAGTTCGCAACAAAGGGAGAAATCAAATATGAACATGCTTCAGGACAACAACTGGTTGTTGAGCGTCGGTACGTTCCTTCCGTTGGTCGGTGTCGTCGTGCTGTTGCTGATGCCGAAAGCCCAAGACTCGGCGATCAAATATGTCGCGTTGGTGACATCAATCGCGACTTTGATCGCGGGAGTCTATACGGCTCTCAAGTTCGACTACGGTCAGGCCGAAAAACTTCAGTTCGTGGTCGATGTCAGATGGATCTCGGTGATCAGGAGTTCGTATTTGATCGGTCTCGACGGCATCAGTTTGCCGCTTTATTTGTTGAGCATGGTCATCACTTTGCTCGTGGTCGTTTATTCGCTCGACCATGTTCCAAACCCCGGCAAACCAAAGGCCTTCTTTGTGCTCCTGCTCGTGCTCCAGACCGGAATGGCGGGAACCTTCATCGCCCAAGATCTGATTTTGTTCTTCGTCTTCTTCGAACTCGTCTTGTTGCCGATGTTCTTCTTGATCGGAGTTTGGGGCGGTGAGCAGCGCCAATACGCGTCGATCAAGTTTTTCCTCTTCACAATGTTCGGTTCGGCAATGATGCTCGTCGCCTTCCTCGCGCTGTTCTTCAAAACTGGCGCCGAGAGTTTCAGCATTCCATATCTCATCGAAAACGGAGCCGACATCGCCAAAACCACGCAGATCTGGATTTTCGCCGGAATGTTCGTCGGGTTCGCGGTGAAAGTGCCGATGTTTCCGTTTCACACCTGGTTGCCCGATGCCCATACCGAGGCACCGACCCAAGGTTCGGTGATTCTTGCGGCAATCCTGCTCAAGCTCGGCACGTATGGTTTTGTCCGCATCGCACTTCCGACATTGCCCGACGCGGCCCGAGAGTGGGCGCCGTACATCGGTGCCCTGGCCGTGATCGGCATCATTTATGGTGCATTGGGTTGTCTCGCGCAGTCAGACATGAAACGCCTGATCGCTTTTTCATCGGTCGCGCACATGGGTTTTGTGATGCTCGGCATCTCGACTCTCACAAGTTTTGGTGTCAACGCCGCAATGTTCGGCATGGTCGCGCACGGTTTGATCACCGGAATGCTCTTTTTCATCGCCGGCAGCGTCAAAGAGCGCTATCACACCCTTGAGATCGCCGAGCTGGGTGGCATGCTCACGGCGGTGCCGCGACTGGGCTGGATTTTCGGCTTTTGCGCGATGGCTTCACTCGGTTTGCCGGGTTTGGCGGGTTTCTGGGGCGAGTTCCCCGCGATCCTCTCGGCTTACAACCCGGCCGAAGGTTTGAACGAATCTACTTTCCGAGTATTCATGGTGATCGCTGCGCTCGGCACCGTGCTTGCTGCCGCATATCTGCTGTGGATGTTTCAGCGCGTCGCCTTCAGCAGCGCGAAGACGGCATCTTCGCACTCGAATCATGACGATCTGCACGATGTCACGACCCACGAATGGATCGCCTGGACACCGCTGTTGGTCGGCATTCTGGTTTTCGGTATCTTGCCGAATCTGTTGTTCAGCGTGTTCGAGCCGGCGGTTCGGATCACCTTGAAAGTTTTCGGGGGTTAATCTGCAGTCTCTGCAAATCCTCGCCGCGCAATGGGTTGCGCCGAAGATCGATTACTTCGCCCTTGCCCCAGAACTTGTGGTCGCATTCGGGTTGTGCGCGGTGTTGTTGCTCGATTTGCTCATCGATCAACGCAAACAATGGCTGTTGACGGTCATTTCATCGTTCACGCTGCTTGCGGCGATGCTGCCCGTCTTGATGCTCGGCCTCTCCGAGACTTCGGTGCGATCGATGTTCGATGGTCGTTATGTGGTCGACGATTTCAGCCTCGTGATCAAAGGCCTGTTCTTGCTCGCCGGTTATGTGGTGGTGCTGCTTTCCAGTTCGCACGTCGAACAAGGCGAATATTGGCGGGGGGAGTATTGGTTCTTGTTGTTGACGAGTTTGCTCGGCATGTTGATGATGGCCTCGTCGCGCGATTTGGTGAGCGTTTTCGTGGCGCTCGAATTTCTGTCGATTCCCGCTTACATGCTCGCGGCGTGGCGCAAACGAGATGCAAAGAGCAACGAGGCGGGCGTCAAATATTTCTTGCTCGGCGTGTTCGCATCTGCGGTGATGCTCTACGGGATGTCGCTGATGTACGGGGTCGCCAATTCGACCCTCCTGGTCGATATCGCCAAGACGCTCACCACGACGGGTGATTTCGCCGCGGTTCACGCGCTGGCCGTCGTTTTCGTAATCGTGGGTTTCGCCTTCAAAGTTTCGGCGGTTCCCTTTCACACCTGGGCACCCGACACATACGAAGGCGCACCCACACCGATCACGGCATTTTTGTCGGTGGCTTCGAAAGCGGCCGGTTTTGTCGCACTGGTCGTGTTGATCTACACCGCGTTTCCCGCCTCGCAAGATGTTTGGCAGCCGTTCGTGTGGGTTCTGTCGGCGTTGACGATGACCGTCGGAAACGTATTGGCGCTGAAACAACACAACATCGTGCGCATGATCGCCTACTCGTCGATCAGCCAGGGTGGTTTCGTGTTGATGCCCCTGGCCGTGGCGGGCTTGACCGGCGCTGAAAGTTCGGCATTGCGCTCGGTCGTGCTGTACATGATCGTCTATGCGGCGACGAATCTCGGCGTGTTCGCGGTGATCTTGGCCGTCTCGGCAAAAACCCGTAGCGGTGAAATTTCGAGTTTCGGCGGGCTTTTTTCTTACGCGCCGGGTCTTGGTGTGTTGATGACTTTGTTCTTGGCCTCGTTGACCGGCATCCCACCATTGGGCGGATGGATCGCCAAGTTCGTGGCCTTTCAATCGTTGCTTCAGTCGCAATCCAACTGGGGTTACGCACTGGCGATCATCGGTGCCGTCAATTCGGTCGTAGCGTTCGGCTACTACGGCAATGTGATGCGCGAGATTTGGATGCGACCGGTACCCGACGGTGATGTGACTCCGATCGTTGCGCCGGGCAGTCTGCGGCTGGCCTTGGCCTTGACCTCGGTATTGACCCTCGTATTCGGAATCTTGCCGAGTGTTGGTTTGCACTTTGCCGATCTGGCTGAAATTGCCGGTGCAATCACTCGTTGACGAAATCTCAGCCGCGATTGATGCGGCCGGTGGGGCGATTTCATTCGAAGATTTCATGGCTAGGGCCCTGTATTCGCCGAATGGGTTTTATTCGACCAGCGGCAGGGCGGGTCGACGGGGCGACTTCATCACATCACCCGAAGTCGGGCCACTCTTTGGATGCGTCGTGGCTCGAGCCATAGACACCGAATGGCAAAGAGTAGGTCGTCCCAAAAAATTTACGGTTCTAGAGGTCGGCTCAGGCCCAGGCACCCTGGCCCGCAGCATTCTGGACGCGCAACTTCAGTGTCGCGAGGCCCTCGACTACATCGCGGTCGAAGTGGCGTCGGCGCAACGCGCGCTGCATCCAAGCGAAATCGTTTCTTTGGCCGAGTTGCCCTTGGATTCGTTCGACGGCGTCGTGATCGCCAATGAGTTGCTCGACAACCTGGCGTTCAGGTTGTTCGTGTTTGACGGTCGTTGGCAAGAGGCGTTTGTGACCACACAAGACGGAAATTTTCTTGAAGTTCTGCGCAGCCCGCAAGATCTGCCCTATTGGTTGCCCGAAACTGCTGCGCACGGTGCCAGGGTTCCGGTGCAAGACCAAGTCCAAAAATTTCTGTCGAACGCCCTCGGTTTGATTGAGCACGGCGCTTTGCTCGTGTTCGATTACTTTCTCACGTCGCATCAGGCAGTTTCGGGTTCATGGCGCGATTGGCTGCGCACCTACAGCCGACATCAACAGGGCGAGCACTATCTGCGACAAGTCGGGCAGCAAGACATCACCAGTCATGTGATGTTGGATCAGGTCAGTTTGTCGTCCGCGCCCGATCATGTTTCGACGCAGTCAGATTGGTTGCGCAAGCACGGCATCGATGATTTGGTCGAGGAAGGCAGACAATATTGGATAGCCAATGCCGCCAAGCCAGACCTCAAGGCGGTCAAGATGCGTAGTCGGGTTGCCGAAGCCGAGGCTCTTTGCGATCCCGCGGGTTTGGGTAGTTTCAAAGTTCTGGAGTGGCGTCGATAATGCGATTGCCCGCAACGTTTCGAATCTCACCTACTGTTGAATCATCGCTCAAAGTTTTGGATTGACCGAATGTCGTTGAAACAACTCTCGAAAGGTCGCGATCCTTTGTTTGTCTCGATATTTCTTTATCTTTTGATCCTGATTTGCGATATCGAACCACTTACTGGTTTGCCGATCTTGATTGTGATTCTGGCTCAAATTTATACCGGCGGTGAGATTTATCGTTATTTCAAAAACGAAAAGCAAATTTCGGTTGTCGAGTATTTCTCGTTTGGTTTTTCTTTGGGGTCGTTGGCCTGGATTATTGGTGATCAAGTTTTCATCGCCCTATCGTGGCCTCATGTGGGCTGGATTCTGCCGTTTGCTTTCGCTGGATATTCAAGATTTGTCCGCCAGAATTCAAAAAGATTTGAAATCGAAACAGATTTTGTTTCATTGCAGTGGATATGTGCCGCCACATTCCTTGGATTGAGTGGGGAATGGGCATGGACCCTTCCAGGCTCATTATTCGTGGTTTTGTTGCTTTTAGTTCGGCACCACCTATCTCGATCAAATTCATTCAAAAATCTCCATCGGGTTGTCTTGGGCCTGATTATCGCGGCGGTTTCAGCAACGATTTTTTTCCGTCCATCAACATGGTGGATTAGTTCGGGAGACGCCCACTTCTACGAGGGTTTGGCGAAATCGGTCTCCACGTGGGGAGGACGCGAGAGCATTTTTAGTGCGGGTTATTCTCTCCAGTACCACTGGTTTTCATACGCTTGGTCGGGGCTAGTAACCCGAGTTGCGGGTTCGCCTGACTGGGTCGTTTTGACGAGAGTCGGGATTGTTGTGCCCGCACTCTGCCTCGTTTCATTCGTGTGGCAAATCTCGACAAGGCTCAGCCGACATAGTGGCGCCCCGATTGTTGCAGTTTTGATTTTTGCTGCCTCTTCAGTTTTTGGCGAGTGGTTTGTGAGCCTTCCTCTTGCAATGATTGGCTCGTTTTCACAATTGTTCGCCACACTCTGGCTACTTCCAGTGATGATTTGGGCGATCGACGTTGAGAAGTCGGAATTCACGAAGTCCTGGCTTTATCTGGGTTGTCTATTCGTCGGTCTCGTGGGAGGTAAGGTTTCACACGCCGCAATTGGTGCATCATTTGTACTCTCATTCCAGCTGTTTCGATTGGTCGGCAAGAGTGGTTCAAGAAAAGCAATTCTGCTTGAAAGCACCGTCGTTTTGGTGGCAATGATTGTCACGAGTCGACTCTTGTACGGTTTCGCCGGCTCGCTCTCACTTCGACCATTTGCTTGGGCTCCGTATCTTCAGGGGGATTTGTCGGACTTTTTTGGTCGAGCGCTCTGGGTAGCCGCAGGGGTTTTGGCGCTAGGAATGATCTATTTTTCGGCAAGTCTCCTCGTCTTCGGCAGAGAGGTCCTGCGTCTAACACCCGCGGTCTATTTTGGTCTTGTAGTCTCACTTTTAGCCGGTCTGCTGTTTTCAAATCTTTCGAGCGGACCAGCCAGTCCGAACGGCCTCTTTTTCTTACATGCTTCGGTAATTCTGATTGTGGCTGTGTGTGGTGCGGTAATGGTCGACTTGTTCAGAGCGCCGAAGATTCTTTCAGCATTTGAAGCATTTTTCTTTGGATTGATCGCAGTCTGCTCGATACTCGCAATCGATTTGATTCCAAACTTGGATTCTGGATCGAATACGGCAATCTGGCTGAGAACATCTCGAACGCTAGTTGTGGTTATCCCATTGCTTTTCGCTTTTTTCTATTTTTTGATCAGAGCATCTCGACGCACTCGACCAGCAATCAGCTTTGCCGTTTTGCTTTCGATTTGCATAGTCTCAGTGACCACCTTCGTTTCGACCAACGCCATCTCTTATTTGAGTGACGTTCGGGGCTACTCTCGCAACAGTCAGGATCTCTTCCCGAGCCAAGACCTGAGCGAGTTAGGTAGATGGATGGCCGATAATTCGATGGACACGGACATTTACGCTTCAAATTACGTTTGTGAGGGCGAATTGTGTAGCGAACCTCATCTTTCTCGTCGGGCCCTGCTGTCAGTTTCTCTCGAGCGTCGTGCCTTGGTTGAGGCTCCATGGATTTCTTCGGCATTCACCGAACCAAAATCTAGGAGTGGAGCCGGTGACTTTGAGTTGCGAGAAAAGTTTTCAGCAGGATTTGCCAACGACCCGAGCCGCGAAGCCCTGGATTTCTTCAGAAATCTCTCAGTTCGATGGTACATAGTTGATCTCCAAAGACTGAACAACGGTCGGTGGAAGTCAAGTGATGCCCTGGTGTTTTCTAATGACTCCTTTGTTGTCCTGGATCTGTTGAAACTTTGAACTGAATGATGCCGGAAAATCCTGATATCTCGATTTGTATCCCGACCTACAACGGTGGGAAATTCATTGCTGAAACGATTGAAAGTGTGCTTGGTCAAACTCATCGAAATTTCGAGCTGATCGTTTCAGATGACGGCTCAACCGACGAAACTCTCACCATTATCCACTCGTTCAAGGACCCGCGCATCACGCGTGTCGATTCGTTGTCGAGGGTTGGCGCAGTCGCAAACTGGAACAATTCAATCCGCCATGCCCAAGCCGATTTGGTAAAGCTGTTGTGCCAAGACGATCTTTTGTATCCGAACTGCATCGAATGCGAGTACGAACTCATGCAAAGACCAGAGAATCGGGATGCGGCATTTTGCTTCAGCTTGCGTGATTTCGTGAGCCCTGCTGGCCGAAAGATTGTTGGTCGAAGGATGTCCAAAGTCGATGGTCACAAGCACTCAAAACAAGAACTCCTTCGCAAGATTGTGCGCAGTGGCGGCAACCCGATCGGAGAGCCGATGGCGATCACCTTTCGCAAGGATGCACAGCAACGTTGCGGTGCGTTTCAAGGCGACTATGTAATCGATCTCGATATGTGGTCGCGTTTGGTCGAACAAGGTCCGGCACTGTTCTTAGATAGGAGACTTTCGGCGTTCAGAATCGGCGAAACATCATGGACGGCGAGTCTCGCAAAATCACAAACTACGACGGTTCGAAATCTGAGCAAGAAAATCATCACCGAGAACCCGTCCATGGTTCGGCGCTCAGATTATTTTCTCGGTTGCGCGGTCGGCCTGGTCAGGGCACCGATTCGAAGGGTTTCATCACGGGCGATTCTTTTCGGTGACAGGTTCTTCAGGTCGGCTGGTTAACCACGCACCGACAATCACGGTCAACATTCCGACCAGCGAAAGCAACAGTACTTTCTCGTCGTTGAACCAAACCCCAAGAAATGTGCCGACTATCGGCGTGAAGTAGGTCGGGATCATCGCCCGAACCGGGCCGGTTCGTTTCAACAATGTTCCGAACAACAAAAATGCGAACCCGGATCCGAGCGCGCCGAGAAACAGCGTCGCAACAAACAAACTGATCGTGAAATTCGTGGATCGCAGAGCGTTAAGGCCAATTGGTGCCGAAATCAAAGTCGAGATTGAGACGACCCACAACATCAGACAAGCGGGCGAGTAAACCGCCTGAAGTGGTCTGGCGATGTTCAGACCGACCGCGTAACAAAGCAACGCCAAAACCAAGTAGACGATTCCGCGAAGATCGGCCGAACTTCCCTCGTTGATCGAGGGGGCGGCGATCAAGACGATGCCCAAGAAGCCGACCAGCACGCTGAGTGACCTCCGCAGAGATGGCGCTTGTCTCACCCAAATCGCTGTAACGACGGCAACCACGACCGGCAGTGCGCCGTTCATCATTCCCGCGATGCTGCTCGCAACAGTTCTCTCGGCGAGGGGAAACAGCAGAAACGGCAACGCCATCCAGATCAGCCCGAGCACCCACAGTCGGGGTAGATGTTCTTTGGCGATTCTTGATCGCGCTCCGGGCACGAACAGCAACGCGATCATGCCGAAAAAACTTCTGCCGAAGGGCACAAAAAGAGCCGGGGCGTCGCGAATGATGATGTCGATCAACAAGAAACTCGAGCCCCACGTCAGGGCCATGCCGAGCGCGAGCAACCATTCAAATGCGCCAAACTGCAAGTTCGTGTCGACCGCCAGTGCACCAGAATCATCGGCCGAATGTGGGGTTTTCATCGCGGTTTACTATTCTCGCCGATGGGCAAACAAATTGGCGGTTTCCAAGTGAGGCGATGATGTCGGGCGAAGTTCACGCGATAGATGCTCTTGCATTCGAGCAACGAAAGTTTCCGCCATCGCCCGACTTCAAGGCGAGGGCGATAGTTCACGACCAGAGTCTTTACGAGGAGGGGCGTCGCGACTTCGTGT